>Ga0255182_1000398_pt1 | contig 30849 bp, 32 predicted proteins | sample Atl_UVDOM_RepA_8_FD_188420 | JGI IMG/M metagenome (GOLD analysis project Ga0255182, IMG submission 188420) | Freshwater microbial communities from Altamaha River, Georgia, United States - Atl_UVDOM_RepA_8d | ecosystem: Environmental > Aquatic > Freshwater > River | place: USA: Georgia...
GCGGCGCAGCAAGAGCTTGACGCCCTGCCACAGCAGATACGCCGCACCCACCGCCTTGAGGAGGTTGAAGGCCAGCGTGGACGCGGTCAGCAGCGCGCCCAGGCCCAGCGCCACCACCACGCCCCAGACCAGACAGCCCGCCGCAATGCCCAGTGCCGCCTGCATGGCCCGGCGCGCGCCCCAGGCCACCAGGGCACGCAGCACCAGGGCGGTGTCCACCCCGGGCGTGGCGGCCAGCAGGGCGGCGGCCAGCGAAAAGGCCAGCAGGCTTTGGGTCAGGGTCATGGTTTGAAACGGTTCATTCAGGCGAAACGACCGGGCGCATAAGGCACCGGGTCGACCAGCGGCGCTTCTCCGCTGATCAACTCGGCCAGCAGGCGGCCACTGGCCGGCCCTAGGGTGAAGCCCTGATGGGCATGGCCGAAATTGAACCAAAGCCCCGTATGGCGCGGCGCGGCGCCGATGACGGGCAGCATGTCGGCGGTGCAGGGCCGCGCGCCCAGCCAGGGCGGCTCGGGGCGGGCGGCGCCCAGGTCCACCAGTTCACGCGCCAGAGATTCGGCCTTGCGCAGCTGCACCGGCGTGGGCGAAGCGTCCACCGGCGCGAATTCGGCCCCGGTGGTCAGGCGCAGGCCCCGCTGCATGGGCGCGAGCACATAGCCGCGTTCTGAATCCAGTACCGGCCGGCGCAGCATCTGCGGCGCCGCGTAATGCTGGTGGTAGCCACGCTTGATGAAAAGCGGCAGGCGGTAGCCCAGTGGACGCAGCAGCCCATCCGCCCAGGGGCCCAGCGCGAGCACCGCCTGTGGCGCTTCGACACGGCCTTCGGCGGTCTGCACCGACCAGCCGCTGCCGGCCGCCTTCAGAGTGCTGGCGTCGCCCTGCAGCAAACGGCCGCCACGCTGCACCAACAGGTCGGCATAGCGCTGCACCAGCGCCCCCGGATCGCGCACGGCCCAGGGGTCCAGCCAGTGCACCGCACCCACCAGGCCGGGGCGCAGCGCGGGTTCGGCGCGCCGCAGGGCACTGGCGTCTTCTGCCTCGGACCGCACACCAAACGCCTGCAGCCGCTCCGCGCGCTCTACGGCTTCCTGCAGGGCCTGCGGCGTGCGTAACACAAAACGGAAACCCTCGCGCACGACCAGATCCTCGGCCCCGGCGGCGGCGATCAGTGGCGCGTGTTCGGCGGTGGCGTGCGCGATCAAGCGGCTGTAGGCCTCGGTCGCGCGGGCATGCGCTGCCGGTCGCGAATGCAGCCAGTAGCGCCACAAGGGTCCGGCCATCTGCCACAGCCCGCGCAGGTGCCAGTTCACCTCGGCGCCCAGGCCCAACGCAGCACGCAGCACAAAGCCGGGCTCCTGCGGAAAGGCATAGGGCTCGACCGCCTCGCGCTGGATCAGGCCGGCGTTGCCGAACGAGGTTTCCTGCCCCGGGCTGCGCCGGTCGACCAGGGTGACGTCAAAGCCGCGCTGCTGCAGATGCAAGGCGGTGCAGGTGCCGACCATGCCGGCGCCCAGAACCAGGATGTGTGTCATGCCGGCATTGTCGCGCGGACACAGGGGCGGAGGGCGTCACGGCAGCGCCAGCGCTTGGCCGCCTTGCGTCAGCCGGGGCCATGTCCACCAGGGCGGGCAGGCGGACACGCGCTTGGGTATGCTCGAATCGATCAGGCAGACCCCCTTCGCCAATGACTGCCTGGCCCCTGTCCCTGTTCCATGGCTCACCCCGATCTGGTCACGCTGCGCCCGCAAGGCCTGTACTGCGCTGCCGGCGACTTCTACATCGACCCCTGGCGCCCGGTCGCCAGGGCGGTGCTCACGCACGGCCACGCCGACCATGCACGCGCCGGGCATGCCGCGGTGTTGTGTTCGGCGCGTGGCCTGCCGGTGCTGCGCACCCGGCTGGGCGAACAGCAAGCGCTGCAGGGACTGGCCTGGGGCGAACGGCTGCAGCTCGGCGAGGTGACCGTTTCGCTGCACCCGGCCAGCCATGTGCTGGGCGCGGCGCAGGTGCGCATCGAGGGGCCGGGCGGCACCTGGCTCGTTTCGGGCGACTACCGGGTGGCCGGCGACGCCAGCTGCGACCCGTTTGAGCCGGTGCGCTGCGACGTGTTCATCACCGAATCCACCTTCGGCATGCCGATCTACCGCTGGCAGCCGCAAGCCGTGGTCATGCACGAGATCCTGCAGTGGTGGCAGGCGACCGCGCGCGAGGGCGGGGCCTGCGTGCTCTACACCTACGCCCTGGGCAAGGCGCAGCGGGTGCTGCTGGGCCTGCAGGGGGCGGGCGCTTTCGAGGCCGGCGCGGGCGTCGGCCCGGTGTTCGCGCACAGCGCGGTGGCGCGGCTCAACGAGGCCTATGCGCAGGCGGGCATCGCCTTGCCGGACTGCCCCACGCTGCCCGAACAATTGCCGCCCGGCAGCCTGGTGCTGGCGCCGCAGTCGCTGCAGGGTTCGCGCTGGATGCAGCGCCAGCGCCCGCCGCTGCGCGAAGCCACCGTCTCGGGCTGGATGACCACGCGCGGCGCCAGGCGGCGTCAGGCGGGCGTTCGCGGCTTTGTGCTGTCGGACCACGCCGACTGGCCGGGCCTGCTGCAGGCGATTGGCGGCACCGGCGCGCAGCGCGTGATCGTCACCCACGGGCAGCAGCATTTCATGGCCCGCTGGCTGAGCGAGCAGGGACTGCAGGGCGAAGTGCTGCAGACCGCCTTCGACGCGAGGGACGGCGATGTCTGAATCCGCGCGCACCGATCGGCACAGCCGCCATCCACACCCGGCCGAGGGTGCAGCGGTGCACTCAGCCGATGCGCCAGACCAGGTCAGTGGTCTGGCCGCCTTCAGCCAGCTGCTGCTGGACCTGGAAGTCGCCGCGGGCACCACGGCACGGCGCCAGCGACTGGTCGCGCACCTGCGCCAGTGCAGCGCCGAAGACGCCGCCTGGAGCGTGCGCCTGCTCTCGGGCGAGCGGCTGCGGCGGCTGTTGCCGGTAGCGGTGCTCAAGCAGTCGGCGATGGCGCTCAGCGGCCTGCCTGCCTGGGCATTCGAGGAGTGCTATGAAAGCGTCGGCGACCTGGCCGAAACCATCGCGCTGCTGTTACCGGGCGATGGCTGCAGTGCAGAAGCTGCACAAGACATCGAGGATCACGCGAGCCTCGCCCAGGCCAGCCTGGCCGACTGGATGACGCAGCACATCGCCGCGCTGCGCGAGGCCGACGAGGCCGAGCGCCTCTCGTGCCTGCAGGCCTGGTGGCGTGCCTTGCCGAGGGCGCAGTGCTTTGCGCTCAACAAACTCATCACCGGTGGCCTGCGCGTGGGCGTCTCGCGCGCGACGGTGGCCGCAGCATTGGCCGAAGCATTTGCACTGCCGCGCCATGACATCGAGGCGCGTCTGATGCACTTCATGCAGCAGCCCGCCAGCCCCGAAGCCTGGCAGGCGCTGGTGCAGCCAACGCACGATACCGAGGCCACGCCGCTGAGCGGCCCGGTGCCGTTTTTCCTGTCACAGAGTTTCGTGGTGCCACCCGGCGAGGACGCCGCGCGGCTGCTGCAGGTCACGCTCGGCGACGCGTCCGACTGGGTCAGCGAATGGAAGTGGGACGGCATCCGCGCCCAGCTGGTGGTCGATGCACAAGGGCAGCTGCAAATCTGGTCGCGCGGCGAGGAACTCGTGACCGAGCGCTTTGTCGAACTGCACAGCCCGCACTGGCCTGCCGGCCTGCGGCTGGACGGCGAGCTGCTGGCCTGGGACCACACAGCGGACCGGCCCAGGCCGTTTGGTGACCTGCAACAACGCATCGGCCGCAAGACGGTCTCGCGCCGCCTGCTGCAGGACGTGCCGGTGGTGTTCATGGCCTACGACCTGCTGGCCTGTGAGGGCGAGGACTGGTGCGGCCGACCGCTGGCCGAGCGGCGCGCGCAGCTGACCGCCTTGATAACCCACTTGCAGACCACGCCGCTCGGGCCGGTGCTGCAACTCTCGGCCCAGTCCCCCGTCAGCGACTGGGCGCAACTGCCTGCGCAACGCGAAGCCGCCCGCGCGCACGGCACCGAAGGCCTGATGCTCAAGCGGCTGGACGCCGCCTATGGCCGCGGCCGCACCAAGGCCTCGCCACGTGGCGAACTCTGGAAATGGAAGCTCGACCCGATGTCGGTCGACGCGGTGCTGGTCTACGCCCAGCGCGGCCACGGCCGCCGCTCGGGCCTCTACACCGACTACGGCTTTGCGCTGTGGAACGACGAAGGCACCCAGCTGCTGCCCTTTGCCAAGGCCTATTCGGGCCTGAGCGATGCCGAAATCCGCGAAGTCGATCAGCGCATCCGCAGCACCATCACCGAACAGTTCGGCCCGGTGCGCCAGGTGCGCCCCACGCTGGTGGTCGAACTCGGCTTCGAGGGCGTGATGCGCTCCTCGCGCCACAAGAGCGGCTTTGCCGTGCGCTTTCCGCGCATCCTGCGGCTGCGCACGGACAAGCCGGTAGAAGAGGCCGACCGGGTCGGTGCGCTGCGCCAGCTGCTGGAGCAAAACACATGACGCCCGCCGCAGCGCATGATGCCGTCGAGGTCGGCACCCGCGCACTGGCTGCGTTGGGCTACATGCCGCTGCCTTTTCAGCTCGAAGTCTGGCAGGCCCTGGCCGAGGGGCGTTCAGGACTCTTGCATGCCGGCACCGGGTCGGGCAAGACCTATGCCGTCTGGGGCGGGGCGCTGGAGGGGCTCCAGGTGGGTGGCGGCCTGCAGGTGCTGTGGGTCACGCCAATGCGCGCGCTGGCGCAGGACACGCGGCAGGCGCTGGAGCGGCTGGCCGCGCCTGCGCTGCCGGGCCTGCGGGTCGAATGCCGCACCGGCGACACCGCCAGCAGCGTCAAGTCGCGCCAGGACCGCAAGCCGCCCGAGGTGCTGGTCACCACGCCCGAGAGCCTGTGCGTGATGCTCTCACGCGCCGAAGGCTTGGCGCAGCTGCGTCGGGTGCAGCTGGTGGTGGCCGACGAATGGCACGAGCTGCTGGGCACAAAACGGGGCGTGCAGCTGCAGCTGGCACTGAACGCATTGCCGGGCACGCCGCGCGTGTGGGGCATTTCGGCCACGCTGGCCGACCCGGCGCAGGCGCTGGCGGTGCTGACACATCGGCTCGGTAGCAAGCCCACACCGGCGCCGCGACTGGTGCAGGCCCCGCGTGACAAGGCGGTGCGCATCGACACCCTGCTGCCGTCCGATGCGGGCCGCTTCCCGTGGGCTGGGCACCTGGGGCTGGCGATGCTGCCCGCGCTGGTGCAGGCGCTCGAAGGCGAACGTGCGAGCCTGGTTTTCACCAACACCCGCGCGCAGACCGAGCTCTGGTACCAGACCTTGCTCGACGCGCGGCCCGACTGGGCCGGGCTGATCGCGCTGCACCACGGTTCGCTCGAACGTGAGACGCGTGAATGGGTGGAAGGCGCGATCGGCAGCGGCCAGCTCAAGGTGGTGGTGGCCACGTCCAGCCTCGACCTGGGCGTGGATTTTTCGCCAGTGGCGCGGGTGTTCCAGATCGGCAGCCCCAAGGGCGTGGCGCGGCTACTGCAGCGCGCCGGCCGCGCCGGCCACCAGCCCGACGGCACGCCGCGCGTGACTTTAGTGCCCACCCATGCCTTCGAGATCGTCGAATCGCTGGCCGCGCAGACGGCGGTGGCGCGCGGCCTGATCGAAGCGCGCGAGCCGCCGCCCGCACCCATGGATGTGCTGGTGCAGCACCTGGCCACACGCGTGCTGGGCCAGCCACTCGACAGCGAAGCCCTGTGGACCGAGGTGCGTCAGGCCTGGAGCTACCGCGCCCTGCCGCGCGCCGCCTTCGACTGGGCGCTGCTGTTCCTCTCGCAGGGCGGCGCCAGCCTGCAGGCCTACCCCGAATTCCAGCGCCTGCAGCGCGACGAGGCCGGCCGCTGGCACCTGCCCGACCGCACGCAGGCGCGGCGACACCGCATGGCGATCGGCACCATCGTCTCGGACGCGAGCGTGCAGGTGGCCTGGGTCTCGGGCGGGCGCATCGGCCAGGTGGAAGAATCCTTTATCGGCCGCCTCAAGCGCGGCGACACCTTCTTCTTTGCCGGTCGCACGCTCGAACTGGTGCGGGTGCACAACCTGATCGCGCAGGTGCGGCTGGCCCCGCGCAAGGCCGGCGCAGTGCCGCGATGGAGCGGCGGCAAGATGCCGCTGTCCACCGAGCTGGGCCGGCGGGTGCGCGAGCTGCTGCCCACCCTGCCGGACATGGACGTGCCCGAAGCGCGGGCGCTGCAGCCCCTGCTGCAGGCCCAGCGCCAGCGCTCGCAGCTGCCGCAGCCCGACACGCTGCTGGTCGAACGGCTCACCAGCCGCGAAGGCCACCACTGCTTTGTCTACCCCTTTGCCGGCCGCACGGTGCACCTGGGCCTGGCCACGCTGCTGGCGCACCGCTTGGCGCAGCAGCAACCGCTGTCGGTGTCGTATGCGGTCAACGACTACGGGCTCGAACTGCTGGTGCCACGCGAGGTCGACGCGCAGGCCTTGTTTGCGCCCGAACGGCTGCGTGCGGCGCTCTCCGACAGCGCGCTGGCGCAGGACCTCGACGCCGCGCTGGTGACCAGCCCGCTGGCGCAGCGGCGCTTTCGCGAGATCGCGCGCGTGGCCGGGCTGGTGCAGGTCGGGCCGCCGGGGGCGCAAAAATCCACCCGCCAGCTGGCCGCCTCCTCCGGCCTGTTCTACGAGGTGTTTCGCCAGTACGACCCCGACCACGCGCTGCTGCACCAGGCGCATGAGGAAGTACGCACGCTGGAACTGCACGCCGGCGCCTTGGCACAAACGCTGGCACAGCTGCAGCAATGCCCCTGGCAGTGGGTCGAGCTCACGCGCCCTTCGCCGCTGGGCTTTCCACTGATGGTCGAGCGGCTGCGCGAACAGCTCTCCAGCGAAAAACTCGCCGATCGCGTGGCCCGCATGCTGCGCGAGGCGGAGCAGGGGCTGGGCGCATGAGCGAGTCGGCATTGACGATCACCCCCGGCACCTGGCCCGGCGTCGACGAACCGGTCGTGCTGCGGCCTTCGGGCATGCTGGTGCTGCCCTCGCGCGCCACTGGTTTCGTGGCCGACTTGCACCTGGGCAAGACCGCGCACTTCCAGCGCGCCGGTGTGGCCGTGCCCCACGGCGCAGACGCGGCCACACTAGGGCGACTAGAGCAGGACCTGCAAGGCCACCCGCTGCAGCACCTGGTGGTACTGGGCGATCTGGTGCACAGCCGCCAGGCCCTCACGCCTGCGCTGCAGGACCGTCTGCAGGCCCTGCGCGGACGCTGCCCCGCGCTGCAGCTGCACCTGGTCTGGGGCAACCACGACCGGCATGCGCGAGAAGCGCTGGAGGCACTGCTGGCTGAACTCGGCTGGCACAGCTGCCCGAGCGAGGGCTGGCGCGACGGCCCGGTGCGCGGCCTGCATGACCCTGAGGACTTCACGCCTGACGCCAACAGCCGCCTGACCCTGCTCGGCCACCTGCACCCCGGCGTCCGTCTCAAGGGGTGCGCCCGGCAGCAACTGCGCCTGCCCTGCTTTGCGGCCGGGCCGCTCGGCACAAACCCAGGCACAGCCTCCAATAAAGGCACCCGAGTTTTACTGCCCGCCTACGGCAGTTTCACCGGGCAAAGTCCGCAACTGCCCGAAGATTACCCGTGGGTCTACGCCATCGCAGGTGATGTACTCCTCAAGGTCTGAAGCACACAGACCATCGTTGAGCAGCCTTCATCATGCATCGGGACACAGTGCCGGACGAAGTTCATCCAGTCTGCATCTCGAACGCGTTCAGGGTCATGGCCACCAGCGTGTAGTAGCCTACGATGCCCACTAACTCTACCATGCCGCGCTCGCCAAATAGGGCTATGCCCTCGCGATAGTGCGACTCGGCTATCCGGTTTGAGTGAAGCAATTCGGATGCAAGTTGGTAGATCAGGCGCTGACGGGCATCTGCCAATGTCGGCAGCTGACCTGCACGCAAGCAATCCACGGCTTGCGCCGACAAGCCGGCCTTCAGTGCAATGGGCTCATGGATCTGCTGCTCCCCCTGACACTGGTAGCGCGCGGCCACGCACAAGATGAGCAATTCCGACTCGACCAGTGAAAATCCGGTGTTGTAACGACAAAAAGCCCCCAGCTTTTCTGCCGTGGACGCCAAGCCCGGGCTGTGCATCCAGGCCAGAAAAGGACCGCTGATATTGCCTCGAGTGGCCAGGATGGATTCATAAATCACGCGCTGAGCGTTGTCCAAGTCATCAACATTGGGCAAGGGTAAACGCGATTGCATGGCGGTAGTGACCAGGCGGTAACACTAACGGGCGGGCATATCGCTCAGTGTGTAAACAAGGTGCACACGCGCATCTTCTGGTACGGAAGGTATCTGTGCATTCCAGGCCTCCCAGGCTGCCTTCATCGTGGATAACCTTTGTGGTTCACGCCTTGCCAGGTTTGCTCGCTCACGCTCGTCTTGCCTGATGTTGAAGAGGTACTCATGCTCATTAATTTTCAGGTACTTCCAGTGACCTTCGCGGTATGCGCGCTGTGCGTTGTGCTTCATACGCCAGAACATGGGGCGCGTGAAGCTCTTGCTGTTACGTTGGAAGGAAGGACGGATCGATACACCATCAAGCGAATGCCCGGATGGGGGCTGGACACCGGCGATATCCAGGATCGTCACCGTCCAATCCATGGTCATGCAGTGCTGTTCGCAGACTGCCCCTGACTGCTCGATGCCGCGAGGCCAATGCACGATATAAGGCACACGGATGCCTCCTTCGGTCAGGTCCATCTTACCGCCCACCAATGGCCAGTTGTCGGAAAAACGCTCCCCCCCGTTGTCGCTGGTGAAAATGATGAGGGTGTCATCGAGCTGGCCGGTCTCCCGAAGTGCCTCCACCACCCAGCCAATGCCCTCGTCCATCTCCCGGATCATGGTGCGGTAGGTTTCAACGTTGCCGCCATCGAGGTGCATGATGCCCTTGACGATCTCGGGATCGATACCGCCCTGTGCGCGGGTTTCCCAAGGCCAGTGGGGCGCCGTGTAGTGCAGGCTGAGAAAGAATTTCTCGCCGCAGAAGGCCCTGTCACGGATGTATTGGGCTGCGCGTCTGGAGATGAGATCGGTGAGGTAGCCCGGCTCATCGTAGGGCTGGCCATCGAGCTCCAGGTCCGACTCAGGCCCTCGGGCGTTGTGGCCGTAGTAGCTCACACCGCCCGACATCGGACCGAAGTGGTGCATATAACCCGACTTCTCGGGGCCAAAATACGGTCGAAAACCAAGATGCCATTTGCCGATCAAGGCCGTGTGATAGCCCTGCGCCTTGAGCATCGAAGGCAATGTTGGCAAGTGCGGATGCAGTCCGATTTCGGGGTTGCCACGCGAGGCGCCCAGCAGAGGTTCTTCACTGGCCCCTCGCACCCAATACTGGTAGCGCCCGGTCATCAATGCAAATCGCGTTGGAGAGCACACCGGGGAGTTGGAATAGCCGTTGACGTAGCGCAGGCCATGCTCTGCGAGCCGGTCCAGCACAGGAGAGACAGGGCCTGACGGACTGGCGCGACCGCCGTAACAACCGAGATCGGCATACCCGAGATCATCGGCCACGATGAAAATGAAATTGGTCATGGTGTAAAGCTCATCAGGTTCACACGGGTACGGGGGTACCCTGATGCCCCAGCAATTGACCCTCTATAAAACCCTGGGCATTCTTTTGCAGTCGCCAGACCGTCATGAAAAGGCTGCGGACCTGCCGGATCTGCCCCTCTTTTTCGACCTCGGCAGACATGAGCCCCGTGACCATCACACCCTCCCCCACAGCCTGTGCTTGGAGGTCATCAAAGCTCAGTGCGCGATAACGCACCTGCCCCGACTGGAGTTTGTCCAGCAAAGTCGCCTTGCTGTCACGTGCCGCCGTGGAGTGCACATACACCAGCTCGTCGGCCAGCAGAGACGCCAACGCTGGCCAGTCTTGCTGCAGCATGGCCCGCCTTCTGCTTTCCTCGGACCGGAGTGCGACCTTCAGGTGCAAAAGGTCTTGCTGCATGTCATTCCATCCGGATATTCGATCGCCGCACGACCTCTCCCCATTTGGGGATTTCGCGCCGTATCCAGTCGGCAAAGGCCTGGCTGGTACTGGACTGCAAGTACACCCCCATCTGGGCAAATCGGCTGGCCAGCCCGGGCTCGGCAAGCGCCGCCACCAGCTCGGCATTGAGCCGCTGCACAGCCGCTGCAGGCAAGCTGGCCGGGCCCACCAGGCCTGCCCAGTCACGGACATCAAATTGATCGAGCCCTGCCTGCGCAAAAGTCGGTACCTCTGGCAAGGTCTCGAGCCTTTGGGTGGCGGTCACGGCCAATGCACGCAGACGGCCGCTTCGGATGTGCGGAAGCGCAGATGCCAGAGACGCAAACATCATGTCCGACTGCTCGCCGATGAGCCCCTGCAAGGCCGCCACAGGCCCACGATAGGGCACATGCAGTATGAAGGAACCGGTGAGCTGCTTGAGGTATTCACCCATGAGGTGCGCCGGCGAACCGTTGCCCCCGGAACTGTAGATCAGCTTGCCTGGATTCTTCTTCACGTGGGCCATCAACTCTGCCACGCTGGACGCAGGCACATCGTTTCGCACCACCAGAACGTTGTAGGTCCACTGGGTCTGCCCGATGGGCACCAGGTCCTTGAGGGTGTCGTAAGGCATTTTGGCCACGATGGAAGGCAAGACTGCGTGCGGCATGAACATGACACCCAGAGAATGTCCGTCCAGACTTTTGGCCACCTGATCCATGCCGATCATGCCGGTGCCACCCGAGCGGTTTTCCACATAGAAGGTTTGGTCAAAGGCTTTTGAAAAGCGCTCGGCCAGATGCCGGGTCAAAGGATCCCATGGACTGCCAGCAGCAGAGGGCACCACCATGCGCACCGGCTTGCTGGGCCAGGCCGCGCCCTGTGCAAGGACGGCGTGTGGCGCCAGTGCGGATGCGGCACCAGCGTAGAGGAATGAGCGTCGTGTAGACATGCAGGGCCTCTCAGTCAAGCTTGACACCCGCCTTGCGGATGGCGGGTCCCCACAGGGCATCGTCCTGCTTGAGGAAGGCCGCAAATTCAGCGGGTGTCTGCGCCCGCAGATCACCCCCAAAGGCACGCCAGCGGGCAATCAGCTCCGGATTCTGGGATGCGGCTTTCTGCATCGCTTCGCCCAATTTGGCCACGATGGGGGCAGGCGTGCCCGCCGGCGCAAACAGACCGATCCAGGCGGTGGGGCTGTAGTCGGGCAGGCCCGCTTCGGCAAAGGTGGGGACATCCGGGAAATTGGGGTGCCGCGTCTTGCCCGTCAAGGCCAGGATCTTGAGTTTGCCGGCACGGACATTGCCGATCGCCGCAGGCAACGCGTCAAAGATCACGTTGACCTGCCCGGCCACCAGATCGGCATAGGGACTCGTCGTGTTGTAGGGCACGAAGTTGATCTTGACGCCGGCGCTCGAAGCAAACCACTCACCGGCAAGGTGCGAATAGCTGCCGATGCCCGAGGTTGCCGCAGTCAGCGTGCCGGGTTCACGTTTGAGCCGATCGATCAGTTCGCGGGCCGATTTCTCGGGCAGACCGGGATGCGCGGTCAATGCGGTGTTGAGCAAGCCGACGATGCTGATAGGTACATAGTCACGCTCGACCTTGTAGGGCACTTTGGCCCCATAGGTATGGGGGAGAACAGACATTGAAGTGGTCGACCCCATGACGAGGGTGTAGCCATCGGGGGCCGCTTTGGCGCCTGCTTCCATCCCGATCATGGTCGATGCGCCCGGTCGGTTTTCCACCACCACCGACTGGCCAAGGGCCTTGGCCAGTTCGGCTGCAATTTCGCGCGTGTTCACGTCCGGGCCCGTGCCTGAAGGGAAAGGCGCAATGATCTTGATGGGCTTGATGGGGTAATCCTGCGCTGCAGCGGGCAGGGTACTGATCAGGGCCAGGGCCAAAACGGCCAGGCCCAAACGGCGTGCGGTGCGGTTCATGGGGGTGTCTCCTGTGTTGATTCAAGTCCTGACCCGTGGGTCTCGTTGGATTCTGAATAAACGATTGATTTCTCATAATAGGAGAAACCACTAGATAAATGATCTTCGGCTGTTCATAAAATGAACTTGATTTTCATTTCAGGAGTCCGGCATGTTGCATCCCCTGGGTCAACGCAATTCACTGGTGTTCAGTCACATGGGCTTTTATGTGCGTGACATCGAACGCATGGCGCGCTTTTACCGCGAGGTGATGTGTTTCTTCGAAACCGACCGCGGCCAGCTGGGCCCCGTGCAGCTGGTGTTTTTCAGCCGCGACCCGTCGGAGCACCACCAGATCGTGCTGGCCACAGGTCGGCCCGCCGACTTGTCCTTCAGCGTCATCAACCAGATCTCGATGCGGGTGCCCGACCTGGCCACCTTGCGTGAGGTGCGCCAGCGCGCCCAGGCCGACCCGGATGTGAGCGAGATGATCTGCGCCACCCATGGCAACGCGGTGTCGATCTATTTCCGCGACCCCGAAGGCAACCGCATCGAGGTCTTCATGGACATGCCCTGGTACTGCGAGCAGCCTCTGCGCGAACCCATCGACCTGGACCAGAGCGACGAAGCCGTGATGGCCGCTGCCGAAGCGCTGGCGCGCAGCCGGCTCAAATTCCGCAGCCGCGCACAGTGGGTGTCCGAAATGGAACAGCTCATGGGGTACAAGGCATGAGTGACCATGTGTTCGATGTGGCCATCATCGGTTATGGCCCGGCAGGCGCCACACTGGCCAACCTGTTGGGCCAGTACGGGCTGTCGGTGCTGGTGCTTGAGCGCGAGGCGGACATCTACCCGCTGCCACGCGCCATCCACTTTGACGGCGAGGTGATGCGCGTGTTCGAAACCGCTGGTCTGCGCCGGGAAGTCGAGGCCATCTCACGCCCGGGCCTCAAGGGCATGTACTTCAACAATGCGGTGGGCGAAACTTTGCTCATCCGTGGTGGTACTTCAGCCCGCGGCCCGCATGGCTGCGCCACCAACCATTACTTTCACCAGCCCGAGCTCGAAACTGTCCTGCGTGCGGGGCTGCGCCGCTACCCGAAGGTAGAGGTGCGCACACGCCATGAAGTGACCCGCATCGATGACGGTGCTGAACACGCCACCTTGCAGGTCAAGGATCTGGCACACGGCGACACCTATGCGGTGCAGGCGCGCTACGTGGTCGGTTGCGATGGCGCGCGTTCCCTGGCACGAAAGGCCATCGGCACTTCCATGGTGGACCTGGGTCTGCACCAGCCCTGGCTGGTGTTTGACGTGCAGCTCAAGGGCGATGTACCAGGCCTGCCTGACCACACGGTCCAGCACTGCGACCCAGCGCGCCCCATGACGTACTGCAACGTGACCGGCCATCGCCGCCGCTGGGAAATCATGCTCATGCCCGGCGATGATCCCGAGCAACTGGTGAAGCCCGAAACGCTCTGGAAGCTGGTGGGTCAATGGATCTCTCCCGAGCAGGCCGAGATCGAACGTGCGGTGATCTACACCTTCCATTCGGTGATTGCCGAGTCCTGGCAAAAAGGCCGGGTGTTCCTGGCCGGTGACGCTGCGCACCAGACTCCGCCCTTCCTGGGGCAAGGCATGTGCGCAGCGATCCGTGACGCTGCCAACCTGGCCTGGAAGCTCGAAGCGGTTTTGCGCGGACGCGCGCAAGAAGCCCTGCTCGAGAGTTACGGCAGCGAACGCGCGCCGCACGTGCACGCCTTCATCGACCTGGCCGTCCAACTGGGCAACATCATCCAGACCACCGACCCACAAGCTGCACGCGAGCGCGATGCCAGATTCAAAGCCGGGCAACCCGAAATCTTCGAATTCCCGACACCTCGGCTGGGGCCGGGGCTATGGCAAGGCGATCGGGCGCCCGTCGGGCAAGTGTTCCCGCAACCGATGCTGGGCGACGGACGGTTGCTGGACACCGTGCTGGACCTGAACTTTGCCGTCATCGGAGAGCCCGCGGTGATCGACGGCGTGAGTGACGAAACGCGTGAACATTGGCTAACAACAGGTGTGGTGGTCTTGCCCGCGCGCGATCCGGAAATCCTGGCGTGGCTTGCGCAACAGGGCGTTCGGGCCGTGCTCCTCAGACCTGATCGCTATATTGCAGGTGTCGCGCAAACAGGTCATGAACTCGATCGCATCAGTACCCTGGTCCCTGCAGCGCAAGTACTGGCCCACTGATTCTGATCCACTGATGAACGACAAAGCAGACTCCAGCCTCGCCCGCATGCTCGGTGTCCTCGATCTGTTTTCAGAACTGCGCCTGCATTGGAGTGCCGAGGACATTGCCGAGACCCTGGACGTCTCGCTGCCCACCGCTTACCGCTACCTCAAGACACTGAGCGATGCGGGGTTGCTCAGACGCGGCACCGATGCCCGCTTCACGCTGGGGCCACGCATCGTGATGCTTGACCACTTCATCCGCCAGGCCGATCCCGTGCTGCAATGCGGGATTCCCTTCATGAAGGAATTGGTGGCTCAAACCGGTTTTGACTGCGTGGTCTCGGGCCTGCATGGCGAGCAGTTGCTCGACACCCACCGCGAGTACGGCAGCCTGCCTGCCGACCTGAGTTATGGGCGTGGCCGGCCACGGCCACTGTTTCGGGGTGCTGCGCCCAAAGTCATCCTGGCGGGTTTACCCACACCCCAGCTGCACAAGCTGTTCGATGCACACCTGGACGAAATTGCGGCAGCGGGTCTGCCCACCGAATGGGCCGGTTTCCGTCGCTATTACAGCCAGATCCGCAAGAACGGTTTTTATTTTTCGAATGGCGAGCTCGAGTCGAACCTCGCTGCCATTGCTGTGCCCCTTCAACAAGCAGATGGCGTTGTGATGGGCGCACTTTCACTGGTGACTACCGTGCAGCGCATGGCGGTGATTGACCCGACCAAACTCACCCCCCTCATCGAGCGGGCCGGGCGCGAAATTTCGGCCCGTCTGGCTTGATCCCTTTTCCCGCTTTCACTGAAGGACTCTCCATGAAACTTATCAGCTTCCTCCACCAAGGCCAGCCTTCTTACGGTGTTGTCATTGGCGACGATGTGCTGGACCTGAAGCCCATCCTGGGCGCGCAGGCGCCAGACCTGAAAGCCCTGATCGCCAAAAACCTGTTCAGCGCCGCAGCCGAAGCGACCCGCATGCACAAGCCCACGCTCAAGTTTTCACAACTGTCGCTGCTGCCCGTGATCCCCAACCCAGGTCAGATTTTCTGTATCGGTCTGAACTATGGCGAGCACGTGCGCGAAACCGGACGCGAAGTGACCGAAACACCGGTGATCTTCCTGCGTCTGGCCGACTCGCAGGTCGCGCACGGCCAGGACATCGTGCGACCGCCCGAGTCGCATCGCCTGGACTACGAAGCTGAAATCGCCGTCATCATCGGCAAGGGCGGTCGCCGCATCAAGGAAGAAGATGCCTGGCACCACATCGCCGGCTACAGCTGTTACAACGATGGTTCGATCCGTGACTGGCAGGTGGCGACCTCGCAGTGGACACCCGGCAAGAACTTCTACAAAACAGGCGGCTTCGGTCCCTGGATGGTGACCAGCGATGAAATTGCCCCTGGTCAGGTCATGCGCCTGCAGACCGTGCTCAACGGTCAGGTGCTGCAGGACGCCACCACCGACAAGATGATCCACAGCATCCCGCGCCAGATCGCCTACATCTCGACCTTCATCCCGCTCTCCCCGGGCGATGTCATCGTCACCGGCACCCCCGGCGGCGTGGGCAACAAACGCAATCCGCAGATCTTCATGAAACCCGGCGATGTGTGCGAAATTGTGGTCGATGCAATCGGCACGCTGCGCAACGGCATCCGTGACGACATCTGAGCACATGATGAACCGTGCCCTGGCTGCCGCCGATGCAAATGGCTACTTCAGCCGGATGCTGCGCGGCGATACACCGCGCCCCCCCGTGCTCACCTTGCTGGGCAGCCGGATCGAGGCGGTTGACGCGACGGCTGGCACGCTAAGCGCCCACTACGAAGCCCAGGCCGACTTTCGCAACCCTGCAGGCACAGTGCAAGGGGGCATGCTCAGCGCAATGCTCGACGATCTCACTGCCAGTCTGGTGGATGCCACATTGCAGGCAGGCCAGAGCGTGGCTACGCTGAGTCTGAATGTGTCCTTTCTGCGACCGGTGCAAGTGGGCACGCTGCAAGGCCATGCCCACATGCTGCGGCGCGGCCGCGAGGTTTGCCATGTCATGGGCACGCTGCTGCAGGGCGGCAAGGAAGTGGCCAGCGCCGTGGCCGTCTGCAAAATTGTCCCGACATCTTCATAGTCGTCGCGAAATACCGTGATGGACTTCCGTCAGCACCAACCCCCACTGGAGACCTGCACCATGAACACTTCATTGATCCGGCACCCCGCTTTTGACCTGGGCCGCAAGCTGCTGCTGTGCCTCGGGCTCGTCGCCAGTGCGAGCAGCGCACTCGCCCAGGACAACTGGCCCAATCGCCCGATCAAGCTGCTGGTGGGTTTTGCCCCCGGGGGCAGCAGCGACATGGTGGCGCGTCTGATCGCCACGCCACTGGGCGAGAGGCTCGGTCAACCGGTGGTGGTGGAAAACCGTGCTGGCGCGGGCGGCAACATTGCGGCCGAGGCTGTGGCCAAAGCATCGCCAGATGGCTACACGCTGGTGCTCCTGCCCAGCGGACATTCGAGCAATGCCGCCATGAAAAGGAGCCTGCCCTTCGATCCGGTGGGGGATTTCGCCTGGATCTCCACGGTCACGACCTATCCGCTGACCTTGTCGGTCAAACCGGACTCGTCCATCACCACGTTCAAGGACTTCATCGACCGTGTCAAGAAAGAACCCAACCGCTACACCTACACCTCGGTGGGCGTTGGCACCGCCATGCATCTGTTTGGCGAATGGCTGATGGCCGAGAGCGGCGGCGTGGCCACGCATGTGCCGTTTCGCGGCGGTACCGCGCCCATGATGGAACTGCTGGCCGGTCGAGTTGACGTGATGATCGACACCATGACGACCACAGCACCCCTGTTCAAGGACCAGCGCGTGCGCGTTCTAGCCACCACTGCGCCTGCAGGCCAGAACGCCTTGCCGGGCGTTCCCTCGGTTGCCGACTTGTTTCCAGGCCTGGCCTTCGAGTCATGGCTGGGCCTGGCCACCACCAAAGGCACACCTCCCGCCGTGGTTGACCGCCTCAACCGCGAACTGCGGACTGTGCTCGAGCAGCCAGCCGTCAAGCAACGTCTCATCGAATGGGGTGGCAATCCGCGCGCCAGCACGCCTGCGGAGTTTCGCAACCGGGTCGAGGGCGAAATCCGCCAGCTGGGCAAGATCGTGACGGAACGCAAGATCGAGGCGCAGTGAGACCTTGCAGGACGGTATGCAGCTCAAGGGCAAGCTCAAGCAACAGGGCATTGAAGTGCTTAGCGCCACGGTCACGGCCATTCTTTACCAGCCCGAAGCTGCGGGCCACTACACGGTGTAAGGACCTGCCGCGCAGCCTCAGGGCTCAGCGCCGCTCACGCGACTTGCGTGTGCGTTCGTAAAAATCATCGGGCTTGCGGCGCACCCACTGCACAAACGCCTGCATGCGCGGATGGGCGAGCAGGGCTTGGGCGGTGTTGTAGTGGCGTGCGAGCTCGGTCTCGCCAAACAGGGCATGGACCTGCCGGTGGCAGATGCGGTGCAGGATCACTGTCTCGCGTCCGCCTTCGCTGCGTGGCACCAGATGGTGTGCGTCCTGCTGCGCGGGCGGCACCGGGCGCTGGCACAGCGGGCAGAGCGGCAGTGCGTCACCAGGTTCGTCAGGCAATTTCGCCAGCAGGGTTTGCGCCAGCAACTTGCGGCGGATGCGACCGGCCATGGATGGGAAAGCGTCAATAATCAGGAGTGGAGATTTTGACAAAAGGACGCATATGCTCGTGACCCTGGTGGGCTTTGCCTTTTTCTTCGGGATCCTGATCAGCCGCCTGGGGCTGCCGCCGATGGTGGGGTTTCTGATCGCCGGTTTTGCCTACAACCTCGCAGGCTTCAGCACCCCGCCTGGGCTGCAGCTGGTGGCCGATCTGGGCGTGACGCTGCTGCTGTTTTCGATCGGCCTCAAGCTCGACCTCAAGGGCCTGGCGAGGACCGAGATCTGGGGCACCTCACTGGCGCATGTGCTGGGCTCGACCGCGTTTTTTGCCGGCATGATCTGGCTGGCCCAGCAACTGGTGCCCATTGCCCTGTTCCAGCTCTCGCCCATGGCCATCGTGATCCTGGGCTTTGCGCTGTCCTTTTCCAGCACGGTGTATGCCGTCAAGGTGCTCGAAGACAAGGGCGACATGGCTGCCTTCTATGGCAAGGTCGCGATTGGCATCCTGGTGATGCAGGACGTGTTTGCCGTGGTCTTCCTGGCGATTAGCGAAGGCAAATACCCGACGGTGTGGGCGCTCAGCGTGTTCCTGCTGCTGTTGCCGGTGGTGCGCAAAATCATCTACAAGCTGCTCGATGCCGCCGGCCATGGCGAACTGCTGGTGCTCAGCGGCCTGTTTTTTGCGCTGGCCTTGGGCTACGAGTATTTCCAGTCGGTCGGCCTCAAGGGCGATCTGGGCGCGCTGGTGCTGGGCGTGGTGGTGGGGGCTCATCCCAAATCCACCGAACTGGCCAAGTCGCTCTTCAGTCTCAAGGAACTGATGCTGGTGGGCTTCTTTTTGCTGGTGGGCATGCAGGGCCTGCCCGATGTGCCGATGCTGCTGACCGCCCTTGGCCTGGTGCTGCTGCTGCCGCTCAAGACCTTTCTGTACTACGCCATCGTGGTGCGCTTTGGCCTGCGTGCGCGCACTTCGCTGTTTGCCTCGCTGAGCCTGGCCAATTTTTCCGAGTTCGGGCTCATCGTGGCCGCTCTTGGGGTCACGCAGGGCTGGCTGACGGTGGACTGGCTGATCGTGGTGGCGATCGCGGTCAGTGTGAGTTTTGCCTTTGCCTCGCCCTTCAGCCTGGGCTCGGAATCGGCCTACCAGCGCTTCAAGCGCTTCTGGGACCGTTTCCAGAAAGCGAACTTGCACCCGAGTGACCGCATGATCCACACCGGCGATGCCCAGGTGCTGGTGATCGGCATGGGCCGTGTGGGCAGTGGCGCCTACGACGCCCTGGAGCCGCTGTGGCCCGGGCGCGTGGTGGGCGTGGAGCACATCGAGGAAAAAGCCCTGGAATTGCAGGCCGCTGGCCGCAAGGTGCTGGTGGGTGACGCCACCGACACCGATTTCTGGAGTGCAGTCAAGCAAGGCCAGCCGGTCAGCCTGATCGTGCTGGCCATGCCCAGCCATCACAGCAACGTCTACGCGGCCGAGCAGATCCGGCATGCGGGTCTGACCTGCAATGTGGTCGCGATCGCCAAGTTCGAGCAGGAAGTCCAGGAGCTCGCCGCGCTGGGCGTGCCCGCGTTCAACATGTATTCGGAGGCCGGCGGGGGGCTGGTGCGCCATGCCATGGAGTCGCTGCCCCTCAGGCCAGCCTGAGTCTCGGCCGCAAGGTCAGGAAACCCCGACTGCGCTCCTGCACCCCGCAGGAGCGCGCCCCTGCTCGCGAATGGACCTATGCCATAGCGAGGTCGTTGATTCGGCCGCAGGGGCGGCCTCCCACAGCTTGGGCGTTTACTCGCTGGCCCCTTTGAGCCGGCCCATGACTTCGTCTTCCCACAACCGCTGCACCACGTTGCGGCGGGCCTTGCGCTCTTCTTCGGCGCGGGCCTTGTCCTCTTCGGCTTTCTTGCGTCGGGCTTCGGCAGCGGCCTTGCGGGCCTCGACTTCGGCCTGTTCCCGGGCCACGCGCTCGGCTTCTTCGCGCTGGCGGGCCTCTGCCTCCGCCTTGATGCGTTCGGCCTCTTGGGCTTCAGCCCGGGCTTTTTCGCGGGCCAGCCGTTGTTCGCGCGCCTGTCGTGTCGGCGTGTGTTCGCGTACTTCTGTCACAAAGCCCAGACCGGCGAGGTGACGCTCAAAGGCCTGTTCGGCGCTGATCTGGGTCCCCCGCTGCCGCCCTTGTGGTGGCAGGCGGTAAACCCCCTCGCAGAAGGTGCGAAAACCTCCCGCCAGGGTGCAGGCGTGGCGGGTTTCGTCCTGCGTGCCCCAGGCCCGGGGCAGGGCGACAAAGCCTTCGCAATCGGCTTCGAGTCTGCGGATGCGGGCGTCGCCCACGCTGAACTGCGGGTCGCGCAGGTCAAAGCGCTCGGTGTCCACGCCGACCTTGGGCAGACCCGTGCGCAGACAGGCGGCCATGGCCGGTGTGCGGCTGGCCAGCCAGGCTTGCCACTGGAGAGGCAATGGCGCCAGGCTCGGCAGCACCGGGTAGACGGCCTCGCCCGCGGTCGGACAGGGGTTGATGACCTCGCCCCGGGCGTCGCGCAAGGCCTGGCCTTGCCAGCGCACCCGCACAGGGTCCTCGCCCACGGGCGTGACCTCGACCATGGCCGCATAGCCCGGCGCCTGCACTGTGCGCTGCAAGGGGGCCTGGCCCTCGACCTCGATGCGCAGGTGGCACTGCTGCAGGGTGTTGCGCACATCGGCGAGTACTGGCAGGGTCTGGGTGCGGCCCTGCACCAGGGCAAACTGGCCGGCTTGCACCGGCAGGCTGGCCAGGCTCGCGGCCAGCACCATGCCCCCGGCAGGCAGACAGGCGATCAGGCGCGGCACAGAAATGGACATGACCAACAGGGAGGGGGCGGTACCCGGATTTACACTGAATCCCTATTGTCGGCAGCAGCTGGCGAATCTGAAGCCCAGGATGACCGTTTCCCTGTCCTTGATGCAGCACTACACCCCCGTGCGCGAGCAGCGCCTGGAGCGCAGGTGCGTGTGGCCATCGCCATGAGGTGATTCCGGCATTTACAGCCACCGGTTTTCAGGCTCAGAATGGTTCACGCCCCCCGGTGTTCGGGGGGGCGCTGTCCTGCAAGGAGCCTGCCATGACCACCATCGCCCGCATTCTGGCCAGCAAGCCGCTGGAAATCATCACCGCCCGTCCGACCGACTCGGTCATCAGCGCCCTCAAGGTGATGGCGCAGTACAACATCGGCGCCTTGCCGGTGGTCAGCGGCGAGCGGCTGGTGGGCATCTTTTCAGAGCGTGATTACGCCCGCAAGGTGGTGCTGCAGGACCGCTCCTCGGCCGATACCGAGGTGCAGGCCATCATGACCGCCAACGTGGTCTGCGCCCGGTCCGAGCAGTCGGTGCAGGACTGCATGAAAGTCATGACCGAACGCCATATTCGCCACCTGCCGGTCATGGATGGCGAACGCCTGGTGGGCATGCTCTCGATCGGTGACCTGGTCAAGGCCATCATCGACGAGCAGCAGTTCCAGATCGAGCAGCTGGAGAGCTACATCCGGTCATGAGCCGTCCCAGGGGTTCACGAGCAGGACCCCGGTCGTTTCAAAATTCGACACTTTGCGGGTCACCACAGTGAGTTTGTGCTCGAGCGCCGTGGCCGCAATCATCGCATCGCGGTCAGACTGGGGTTTCGGGGTGTGCAGCGATGCACACACCGGTGCGGTGTTTTCAGCAAAGGGCAAGATGCGCCCGGCAAAAGCCGCACGCACGCCCTGCAGCCACTTTCGCAAGGCAATGCCTTGTGGCGGAGACTTGCGCTCCAGCGCCTGGATGCCCAACTCCAGCTCCAGCAAAGTGATCGCCGACAGAAACATCTGGTGACTGGCTTGCCCTGCAGCCCAGCGGCGCACCGCCTCGGACTGCCGAGGTTTGCCCTGGCGCAGCTCGCAAATGACGTTGGTGTCAAGGATGAACATGGGCGCATCAGTCGAGTGACGCAGGCTGCACCCGGATATCCAGCCGCGGCGGCTCAAAATCAATATCCTCGCCACCCGCAATGCCATCCATCAACTCCAGCAAAGATGGCGCCTGTTGACCGGTCATGCGGTAGTAGTCCTCGATCTTGAGCAAGGCAAAAGCAGGCCGTCCACGGTCAGTGACGAACACCGGCCCCTCTGCAGCGGCCCGATTGGCCGCAGACACATCGCGCGTGAAATCGCGGCTCGATACGGTGTGAATGGTCATGATGCCTCCCATGGCGCTGAATGCTTGTGTGTTATGACATTCAAACATGGGATTTAAGAGACGCGTTGGATGCACCTTGAAGCGCAACACGCATCCCCCTTCTGGTCAGACATCAGAAGCGTCAAAATGCCATTTACGCTTCACGTATGAAGCGTAAATGCATAAAATGCGCTTCATGGTCCTCTGGCAATCCCCCCAATGGCCGCAATTCCAGGTCGATCTGGCCGCGCTACAACCCGCGCTGGCCGCTGCGCGCTACGCGCAGGGACGCGTCATGGGGCTGGCCAGCCACCTGCAACTGACCGCCCTCGCCGAGCTGCAACTGCAAGGCTGGGCCGCCGAAGCCATCGCCACCGCGCAAATCGAGGGAGAAATCCTGCAAATCAACTCGGTACGGGCTTCAGCCGCACGGCGGCTGGCTCTGGCCGACGCCAAGCCCACAGAGCGCGACGCACGTACCGAAGCCACGCTCGATGTGCTGCAAGCGGCCATAGAGCAAAGCCAACAGCCCCTGAGCCACGACATGCTGCACGGCTGGCATGCGGCGCTCTTTCCGACCGGGCGCAGCGGTATCCAGAAAATCCGCACAGGTGCTTACCGCGACCATGCGGAGCCGATGCAAATCGTCACGCACCGGCTCGGCAAGCCAGACATCGTGCATTACCAGGCCCCCGACTCGGCCGACGTGCATGCGCACATGACGCAGCTGATCGACTGGTTCAACAGCACGCCGCCGCAAACCGACGGCTTGGTGCGCGCGGCCATCGCCCACCTGTGGTTTGAAGCCATTCACCCGTTTGAAGACGGCAACGGCCGCGTGGGTCGCGCGTTGGCCGAAATGGCGCTGGCACAAGACCTCAAAATCGACCAGCGCCTGTGGAGCCTGTCACAGCAAATATGGCTTGACCGCACGGGCTACTACGAACAATTGCAAGCCGCCACCGGGCAGGCCAACATGGACGTCACGCCATGGGTGCAGTGGTTTGTGGGCTGCGTACAAAAAGCGGCCGATACCACCTGGGAGCACATGCAAACCGCCCTGCGCAAAACCCGCTTCTGGGCCGAGCTGCGCATCAAGCACCCCCAACTCACACCCACGCAAACCAAGGCCATCAACAAACTGTACGACGTGGGGCCAGACGGTTTTGCTAACGGCATCAGTACCGAGAAATATGTGAGCCTGTGCCAGGTGTCACGCGCCACCGCCTACCGCGAACTCACGGCGCTGTGCGAGATGGGGGTCTTGGTGCAGACGGGGGTGGGGCGGGGGACGCGGTATCGGCTGCTGTTCAGTCCTTCCTGATACCCATTAGATTTGCAGCGTGACACCATTACGATTACTGGAACAAGCAGGGAGCTAGAAAGCTGAGTCTCTTGTTTAAAGTGCAGGGATCGCGTAGTTCATATGCTGGAAGAAAGAACCATTAGCCCCTTTTTTGTTTACCAGTCCCAGACATAAGAAGCAACAAGCAATACCAAGAACAATCCCACTCCCCAGAAAAACTGGGCCCTCAGTTCTCGGATATACATACCTCTCGCTTCTTCGCTTTCAGGGAAAAGGAATTTGGCTTTTCTGAAATCTTTATAGAGTTCGTAAACCAGAATCAACAACAGAATTAACAGCCATCCTTGAGCAGACATTCTTTTCCCCTTTTGCTGTTAGTCCAATTTACGCTTCAATAGTTCATTAACCTGCACCGGATTGGCCTTACCTTTGCTGGCTTTCATGATCGGGCCTACCAAACCGTTGAGGGCCTTGGTATTACCAGCTTTGTACTCCTCGACGTTCTTGGGGTTGGCAGCCAACACCTCATCGATAATCTTTTCGAGTTCGCCGGTATCGTTCATCTGCTTGAGTCCCTTGGTCTCAATAATGACGTCGACGTCGCCACCATCCTCCCACAGTAATTCAAAAATCAGCTTAGCTGAATTGTTTGAAATCGTCCCATCAGCAATACGCGTAATGAGATTAGCCAACTTGATTGGTGCATCGTCTTGGATCAACTTGGCTGCATAGGTGCTGTTTGACATCGCTGGAATAAAAGCATTGATGAACCAATTGGCCGTCAATTTCGGCTGATTGCATGCGGCAACAGCCTTTTCAAAACTTTTAGCGATTCCAAGTCTTTGCGTGAGCAGATTGGCGTCGTACTCGGATAAGACATAGATTTTCACGAAACGCTCAGCCATTTCTCGCGGCAGCTCAGTCATCGCGCTCTTGACGCGCTCGACCCAGTCGCGGCCGATCACCAGCGGTGGCAGGTCCGGATCAGGGAAGTAGCGGTAGTCGGCCGAGTCTTCCTTGGTACGCATGGCGCGTGTCTCGCCGGTATCGGGGTCGAAGAGCACGGTGGCCTGCTGGATGGTGCGGCCTTCTTCGATCTCTTCGATCTGCCAGCGCACCTCGTAGTCGATGGCCTGCTGCATGAACTTGAAGCTGTTCAGGTTCTTGATCTCGCGGCGCGTGCCCAGCGGCTGGCCGGGCTTGCGCACCGACACGTTGGCGTCGCAGCGGAACGAGCCTTCCTGCATATTGCCGTCGCAAATGCCGATCCAGGTGACGATCTTGTGCAGCTCTTTGGCGTAGGCCACCGCTTCTTCGCTGCTGCGGATGTCGGGCTCGGTCACGATTTCGAGCAGCGGTGTGCCGGCGCGGTTGAGGTCGATGCCCGACTGGCCAATGAAGTCTTCGTGCAGCGATTTGCCCGCGTCTTCTTCGAGGTGGGCGCGAACCAGGCGCACCGTCTTTTTCTCATCGCCCAGGAAGAACGACACCTCGCCGCCCTGCACCACCGGGATCTCGAACTGGCTGATCTGGTAGCCCTTGGGCAGGTCGGGGTAGAAGTAGTTCTTGCGCGCAAAAATGCTGCGCTCGGCCACATGCGAATTGACGGCCAGGCCGAACTGGATCGCGCGCTCGACGGCGCCTTTGTTCATGACCGGCAACGTGCCGGGCAGGGCCATGTCCAGGGCGCAGGCCTGGGTGTTGGGCTCGGCGCCAAAGGCCACGCTGGCGCGGCTGAAGATCTTGCTGTTGGTCGAAAGCTGGGCGTGGGTTTCGAAGCCGATGACGACTTCGTAGCCTTGAACGAGTTTGGACATAAAAATTGGTGTACGGGCTGATGCCAAAAAGTCAGTGCAAATGCCATGCGCCATGTTGGCGTATGGCCAGGTACATGGCGTCTGGTGCCAAGTCAAGATCGCCAGGCCAGGTGACTGCACCGTGTTGAATGTGCGCCTGACTGAAAAGCTGAGGGTCTTTCAAAGCGGCAAAAACGCCCGTCAAGTGCGATTCTTCAAAGATGACCTGGCCTGTAGTCCCGTCTGCAAATCTGACTTGCAAGGTTAAAGGCCCTGTCCTTTCAACCGACACGAGCTTGGGAAAATTGGGGCTCAGTCCAAAGGCAAAATCTGTTTGGGTTGTTGTTTGGTTTCGCATAGATGCCAATCCTCCATCAATTCAGCTCGGTGCATTGCCGCCCATTCCAACACCAGGGCATGTGCACGACGAGGCAATTTGCCCACAGTCAGTTCCAAAGTGTCAATCCTGTATTGCGCCTCAAAGTCACCGTAGTTCACATGGAAATGGGGCGGCGCGTGGTCATTCCAATACATGCGAATCAAGATGCCGTAAAAGGCGCAAATCGTCGGCACGTCAAACCCCCTCCGGCTTGCGAAGGTGGAAACCGGTCGCTTGCTGCAGGCGGTGCGCCACGTTCAGCAGCTGCGCTTCCTTGAAGTAGTTGCCGATCAGCTGCAGGCCGACGGGCATCCCGCCAGCGCCAAAGCCCGCGGGCACGCTCATGCCGGGCAGGCCGGCCAGCGAGGCGGGCAGGGTGAAGATGTCGGCCAAATAATCGGCCACCGGGTCATTGGCGTTTTCGCCCAGCTTCCAGGCGACCTTCGGCGCCACCGGGCCGGCGATCACGTCGCATTGTTTGAAGGCGTTCTGGAAATCGTCGGCGATCATGCGGCGGATTTTTTGCGCCTGCAGGTAGTAGGCGTCGTAGTAGCCATGGCTCAGTACATAGGTGCCGGTCATGATGCGGCGCTTGACCTCGGCACCAAAACCTTCGGCGCGGGTCTGCTTGTACATGCTCTCCAGGTCGGTGAAGTCCCTGGCACGGTGGCCGAACTTCACGCCATCAAAGCGGCTCAGGTTCGAGCTGGCTTCGGCCGGGGCGATGATGTAGTAGACCGGGATCGACAGCTCGGTGCGCGGCAGGCTGATGGGCACGAGCGTCGCGCCCAGTTGGGTCAGCTCGGCCAGCGCGCCATCGACGGCGGCGCGCACGTCTGCGGCCAGGCCTTCGCCGAAGAATTCCTTGGGAATGCCGATGCGCAGACCTTTGATATCGGCACTCAGCGACTTCGTGAAGTCCTCGGCCGGCACATCCAGTGAGGTCGAGTCACGGTCGGCGTCAGGCCCGCACATGGCGCTGAGCAGCAGCGCACAGTCCTCGGCGGTGCGGGCCATCGGGCCGCCCTGGTCCAGGCTGGAGGCGTAGGCGATCATGCCGTAGCGGCTGGCGCGGCCGTAGGTGGGCTTGATGCCGGTGATGCCGCAAAAGCTCGCCGGCTGGCGGATCGAGCCGCCAGTGTCGGTGCCGGTGGCAGCGGGCACGATGCGCGCCGCGATTGCAGCGGCGCTGCCGCCCGAAGAGCCGCCGGGCACGCGGGTCGTGTCCCAGGGGTTTTTGACCGGGCCGTAAGCGCAGTTTTCATTGCCCGAGCCCATGGCGAATTCGTCGCAGCTGAGCTTGCCCACCGTCACCATGCCGGCCTCGGCCAGGCGGCGCACCAGCGTGGCGTCGAACGGCGAGCGGTAGCCTTCGAGCATCTTGGAGCCGGCGGTGGTCGGGAAGTCTTTGGTGACAAAGATGTCCTTGTGGCCCAGCGGCACGCCTTCGAGGGCGCCCGCAGTGCCGGCAGCCAGGCGCGCATCAGCGGCTTGGGCCTGCGCCAGCGTGGCTTCGGGGTTCAGGGCCAGAAAGCTGCCGGTCTGGTCTGCCTGGGCGCGCGCCAGAAAGTGCTGCGCAGCCTCGGTGGCGGAAAACTGTTTGGTCTTCAGGCCGGTGGCCAGTTCGGCCACGGTCATGTCATGCAAATAGGTTGTCATGGCGGACCTTATTCAATCACCTTGGGCACCAGGAACAGCCCGCGCTCGACGGCGGGGGCGCTTTGCTGGTTGGCCTCGCGGTTATTGGGCTCGCTGACCACGTCCTCGCGCAGGCGCAGCTGCACGTCCTGGATGGCGGCCACCGGGTGGGCCAGCGGCTCGATGCCGGTGGTGTCGACGGCCTGCATGGCCTCGACGATGGAGAAAAAGCCATTGATCTGCTCGCGCATGCGCTCGGCCTCGGCCGGCTGCAGCTGCAGGCGGGCCAGATTGGCGATGCGCTCGATATCCTGGGAGGTCAGGGACATGATCGGAAAAGGATGCAAAAAAATGACCCCGATGCGGTCTTTAGGCCTCTTTGACGGGGCTGGTCGGCAGGCTCGGGGGTGGGTGTTCAGTTATTATCCTGCGTTTGCAGACAGCGCTGGCGTCAGGGCGCTTTTGCAAGGCTGACGCACCCCATCAACCCGGCAAACGACCTTTTCGTCGGGGTCGTTTCCCAGACACACGACACCATGTTTTCCTCATTCCGCCGCTATTTCTCCAGCGACCTGGCCATCGACCTGGGCACGGCCAACACCCTGATCTTTGTCCGTGGCAAGGGCATCGTGCTCGACGAGCCCTCGGTGGTCGCCATCCGTCACGAAGGCGGCCCCCAGGGCAAGAAGACCCTGCAGGCCGTCGGCCACGAGGCCAAGGCCATGCTGGGCAAGGTCCCCGGCAACATCGAAGCCATCCGCCCCATGAAGGACGGCGTGATCGCCGACTTCACCGTGACCGAGCAGATGCTCAAGCAGTTCATCCGCATGGTCCACCCGCGCAGCACCTTCCGCCCCAGCCCGCGCATCATCATCTGCGTGCCCTGCGGCTCCACCCAGGTCGAGCGCCGCGCCATCCGCGAATCGGCGCTGGGCGCAGGCGCCTCCGAGGTCTACCTCATCGAGGAACCCATGGCGGCAGCGATTGGCGCGGGTCTGCCGGTCTCCGAAGCTTCGGGCTCCATGGTGGTGGATATCGGTGGTGGCACCACCGAAGTGGGCGTGATCTCGCTGGGCGGCATGGTCTACAAGGGCAGCGTGCGCGTCGGCGGTGACAAGTTTGACGAGGCCATCATCAGCTACATCCGCCGCAACTACGGCATGCTGATCGGCGAACCCACCGCCGAACTGATCAAGAAGAACATCGGCTCGGCCTTTCCGGGCAGCGAGGTCAAGGAGATGGAAGTCAAGGGCCGCAACCTCTCCGAGGGCGTGCCGCGCAGCTTCAACATCAGCTCCAACGAAATCCTCGAAGCCCTGACCGATCCGCTCAATCAGATCGTCTCGGCCGTCAAGACCGGTCTGGAACACACCCCGCCCGAGCTGGGTGCCGACATTGCCGAGCGCGGCATGATGCTGACCGGTGGCGGCGCGCTGCTGCGCGACCTCGACCGCCTGCTGGCCGAAGAAACCGGCCTGCCGGTGCTGGTGGCCGAAGACCCGCTGACCTGCGTGGCGCGCGGCTGCGGCATGGCGCTCGAGCGCATGGACCAGCTGGGCAGCATTTTCACCAACGAATAAGACACGCCGACACTGCGCCAACGCGGCCAGCCCGGCTGACCGCCCCTTGCGCGTGAGCCTGGAGCCTGGACCTCATCATGCCCCTGGAGCGCATTGACAGCAGCCCGCCGCCGAGCTTCCGGCAGGGCTTTCCTGTGCTGATGCGGCTGGGCCTGCTGAGCCTGCTGAGCCTGCTGCTGATGGTGGCCGACCACCGGCTCGGCCTGTCACAGCCGGTGCGCGCCACCGCCTCGGTGCTGCTGAGCCCCTTGCAGTGGCTGGTGCTGCAGCCCGGTCGCCTGCTGGACGCCGCCGGGCAGTACTTTGGCCAGATGGACGAGGTGCAGGAGCAGTCGCGCAGCCTGCAGGCGCGTGCGATTGCCCAGGCCCAGCGCCTGCAGGAAGTCGAGCAACTGCAGCAGGAGAACGCCCAGCTGCGTGCCTTGCTGGACCTGCGCGAACAGCTCGCCGGGCCAAGCCGTGCCGTGCAGATCCTGTATGAAAGCCCGGACCCCTACAGCCAGCAGATCGTGGTCGACAAAGGCCTGCTCTCGGGCGTGCAGCTGGGTTCGGCCGTGATCCATGCTGCAGGCGTGGTCGGTCAGGTCACGCGCGTCTACCCGCTGCTCAGCGAGGTCACCTTGCTGACCGATCGCAACCAGAGCGTGCCGGTGGTGAATGTGCGCACCGGCGCCCGCTACATTGCCTTTGGCGATCCGGCTGCAGGCCCGGGCCGGCTGGAGCTGCGCTTTGTGCCCGCCAGTGCCGACCTGCGCCAGGGCGACCTGCTGACCACCAGCGGTCTGGACGGTGTCTACCCGCCCGGGCTGCATGTGGGCCAGGTGACCCATGTGGACCGCCGTGTCGACAGCAGCTTCGCGCGCGTGGGCGTGAGCGCGATGGCGCAGCGCCAGGGCCGCCACCTGCTGGTGCTCATGCCGCACAAGGACTGGCCGGCCCATCCGCGCCAGGCGGCTGATGCCGCCTCCGGCCGCGCCCCTGCCGCCGCCAACCGGGAGGCTCGCCCATGATCATGCCCGCCGGCCGGCCGCTGTTGCTGCCCGTCAACCCGCGCTTCGTGCTCCTGTCGCTGCTGCTGACCCTGCTGCTGCAGATGGCCCTGGGCCTGATGCACCTGCCCTGGCTGCCGGATGTGCTGGCCCTCACGCTTGCGTTCTGGAGCGTGCACCAGCCGCGCCTGGTGGGCATGGGCCTGGGTTTTGTGCTGGGTCTGGCCGTGGATGTGCACGAAGGGGCGCTGCTGGGCCAGAACGCGCTGGCCTATGTGCTGCTGAGCTACCTGACGCTGCAGCTGTATCGCCGGCTGCAGGGCTTTTCGGCCACCCAGCAGGCGCTGCAGGTGGCGCCCATCTTTGTACTGGCCGCCGCCAGCGAATGGCTGGTGCGTGCCCTGGCCGGCGATGGCCCGCCTGGCTGGGCGGCTTTGCTCGCGCCGCTGCTGCAGGCCCTGCTGTGGCCGCTGGCCAACTGGTTGCTGCTGGCGCCGCAGCGACGCGCGCACGACCCGGACGACATCCGCCCCCTGTAAGCCATGGCCCTGCACATCCCCTCGCTGGCCGAACTGCGCAACATCGAGCTGGAGCTGCAGCGCTTTCGGCTGCGGGTGCAGGTGCTGATGCTGGTGGTAGGCCTGTGTTTTGCCCTCGTGCTGGCCCGGCTGGTCACGTTGCAGGTGCTGCGCCACGACACCCTGGCCGAGCAGGCCGAGAGCAACCGCACCGCCATCCTGCCGGTGGTGCCGCCGCGCGGCAGCATCCTCGACCGCAACGGCGTGGTGCTGGCGAGCAACTACTCGGCCTACACGCTGGAGATCACGCCCAGCCAGGTGCGCGATGTGGAGGCCACCATCGACCAGCTCGCCGAGATTGTCGACATCCAGCCGCGAGACCGCCGGCGTTTCAAACGGCTGCGCGAAGAGTCACGCAGCTTCGACTCGCTGCCCATCCGCAACCGCCTGAGCGATGAGGAAGTCGCCCGCTTCACGGCCCAGCGTTTCCGTTTTCCCGGCGTCGAGGTCAAGGCGCGGCTGTTCAGGCAGTACCCGCACGGCGAACTCGCCAGCCATGTGATCGGCTACATCGGCCGCATCAACGCC
>Ga0255182_1000399_pt1 | contig 30803 bp, 27 predicted proteins | sample Atl_UVDOM_RepA_8_FD_188420 | JGI IMG/M metagenome (GOLD analysis project Ga0255182, IMG submission 188420) | Freshwater microbial communities from Altamaha River, Georgia, United States - Atl_UVDOM_RepA_8d | ecosystem: Environmental > Aquatic > Freshwater > River | place: USA: Georgia...
ATCGGCCCGTTCGCCACAGAATCGGCCATGCACGACACCTGCGACCAACTCGCCACCACAGGCATCGGCGCCCGGCCCCACATCCACTGACGTCACCGCGGCCTTGGGGCTCTGAAGGCCCTGAAACGAAAAACCCCCTGATGGGACATCAGGGGGTTGCTTGTGCGTGTGGCGGAGAGAGCGGGATTCGAACCCGCGGTGGGCTATTAACCCACACACGCTTTCCAGGCGTGCGACTTAAACCACTCATCCATCTCTCCGGAAGCCTTCCATTGTAGCAGGCCTTTGACCGGGCTCAGTTGATGGCGATGCGCTTGCCGTCCTTGTACACGTACAGCGTCATGGCCGGGCTCTTGAGTTCGCCATTGGCCTCGAAACGCACCTTGGCCGTCACGCCCTGGTAGTCGGTCTTGGGCAGCTGTGCGGCATAGACCTTCGGGTCGGTCGAGTTGGCCCGCTTCATGGCGTCCACCAGCACCATGGTCGCGTCATAGGTGTAGGGCGAATAGACCTGGAATTCCTTGGGGAACTTGGCGTCGTAGCGCGCGCGCCAGGCCTTGCCTCGCGGCAGCTTGTCGAGCGACGCGCCGCCGACAGCGCACACCACATTGGCCAGCGTGCGGGCCCCGCTGGACAGCTCAGCCAGCTTCTCGGTGCAGATGCCGTCACCGCCGAACAGGTAGACCTTGCTCATGCCCAGCTGCTGCATCTGGCGCAGCATGGGGCCGGCCTGCGGGTCCATGCCGCCAAAGAAGATGCCGTCGGGCTTCTTGCTCTTGATGGACGTCAGGATGGACGTGAAGTCCACCGCCTTGTCATTGGTGTACTGCTCGCTCACCACCTCCATGCCCAGGGTGCGTGCGGTGTTGCGGAACACCTCGGCCACGCCCTTGCCATAGGCCGTGCGGTCATCGATGATCGCGACCTTCTTGAGCTTGAGCACCTCCTTGGCATGGCGGGCCAGACCGGCGCCCAGGGCGTTGTCATTGGCCAGCAGCCGGTACACGTTCTTGTAACCCAGTGCCGTCAGTTGCGGGTTGGTGGCCGACGGCGTGACCATGGGCAGGCCGCAGCCGTCGTACACCTTGGCCGCCGGGATCGTCGTGCCCGAGTTGAGGTGACCGACCACCCCGTTGACCTTGGCGTCGCACAGCTTCTGGGCGGCCGCCGTTCCCTGCTTGGGGTCGGCCGCATCGTCTTCGGCGATGAACTCGAAGCGCACCTTCTTGCCGCCGATCTTGAGGTTCTGGGCGTTGAGTTCGTCCACCGCCATGCGGGCGCCATTTTCGTTGTCGCGACCGTAGTGGGCCTGCGGACCGGAGACCGGTGCCACGTGGCCGATCTTGACAACCACGTCCTGCGCAAACACGGACGCGCTGGCCACCGCCAGCATGCTCAGGACCAAGGGATGACGTCGCTTCATGTCTTTGTCTGCCTCTTCGTACAGGTTGGGGATGGGATCACTGGCGCGACCGGTTGCGGGCCACTTCCTGCGCCACCGACCGGGCCACCACGTCGCGCATGGTTCGCGACAGTTCCTGCCGCAACTCGCGAACCAGGGCCTCGGCCGTGCGGTGCAGGATCGGTGCCAGGGCTTCGCGCAGCCGGAACTCCAGCATGCCGTCGATTTGGCGCTGCACATCGGCCAGCACGCGCTGGGCGATCTGCGCCTCGTCAAGCACCGACGCCCCGGGGGCAGGGGCAGCAGCCACCGGGGTTGGCGCCAGCACCGGCTCCGCCACCGCCGCGGGCGGCACAGGCGTTGGGGCCGGCAGGTCGATGACCTCGGTCAGGATGGGCACGTGAGCCGGTGCGGGGCGAGGTGGGGTGCTCATGGATGGGGCGCGCTGGGGTCAGTCCTGGGCCAGGTGGGCCTTCACGGTCCACCCCAGGGACTCGTATTGTCGCCAACGTTGGCGCCCCCGCTGGCGGTCATCGGGTTCGGTCGACACCACTTCGAAAAACCGCTCGAACGACTCCACACCTTGCGGCAGGCTGTCGCCCACATTGACCAGCACCTGGCGACCCTGTGGCGCGCGCAGCGGCTGATCCGTCAGCCAGATGGGCGTGTCCTGCCAGCGCGCAGGCCAGTCCTGAGCGCCCAGCACGCACACATGGGGCAGGAACTCCTGCTCGTCGAACACCCACAGCTGGCGATCGAGCTGTCGCAATGCCGCCGACTCGCCGGTCACCACGACCTTGACGCCACTGCGGTAGGCCTTGCGCAGCAATCGGCAGGCATACGCCATCTTGTCGGGCATGCCGTGATGAAACTCAACCTGTCTGGCCATCGTGCCCCCGTTCGCGCCTGCGCCCCGGACCTCAGGCCTTGGAAGCCCGGGGCGCCGACTTGCGGGCGGCGGGTCGTGCGGTCTTGCGCGCTGCAGGGGCGGCCTTGCGGGCCTGCGTTGCGGCGCGCGGCTTCAGGGCGGCATCGCCCACCTGCGACAGCACGAACTGCGTCAGCAAGGCCACCGGGCGACCCGTGCCCCCCTTGGCCGCACCCGACTTCCAGGCGGTGCCGGCGATGTCCAGATGCGCCCAGCGGTAGGCCTTGGTGAACTTGCTCAGGAACACGGCCGCCGTGATCGCGCCGCCGGCGCGCCCGCCCACATTGCCCAGGTCGGCAAAGTTGCTCTTGAGGGCGTCGCCGTATTCGTCGTCCAGCGGCATGCGCCAGGCGGTGTCCTGCGCATCGGCCCCCGCCTTCAGCAAGGCCGCGGCCAGTTCGTCGTCCGACGTGAACAGGCCACTGTGCACGCCGCCCAGCGCGATCACGCAGGCCCCCGTGAGCGTGGCGATGTCGACCACCACGGCGGGCTTGAAGCGTTCGGCATACGTGAGCGCGTCGCACAGGATCAGGCGCCCCTCGGCATCGGTGTTCAGCACCTCGATGGTCTGCCCCGACAGGCTGGTCACCACGTCACCGGGCTTGGTCGCCGTGCCGCTGGGCATGTTCTCGCACGCCGGGACCAGGCCGATCACGTTGACCTTGGGCTTGAGTTCGGCCAGGGCCCGGAAGGTGCCCAGCACGCTCGCGGCGCCGCCCATGTCGAACTTCATCTCGTCCATCTCGGCCGCGGGCTTGATGGAGATGCCCCCGGTGTCGAAGGTGATGCCCTTGCCCACCAGCACCACCGGTGCCTGACCGCGCGGGCCGCCCTCGTAACGCAGCACGATGAACTTGGGCGGCTGGGCCGAGCCCCGCGCCACCGACAGGAACGAGCCCATGCCGATCTTCTCGATGGCGGGCTTGTCGAGCACGTCGACCTTGACATGGCGGAAGCTGCGGCCGATCTGACGCGCCTCCTGGGCCAGCACAGTCGGCGTGCAGTGGTTGCCGGGGCGGTTGGCCAGTTCGCGCGCCAGGGTCACGCCGGCGGCCAGGGCCTGGCCCTGCTGCACGCCCGACTTGGCGCCCGCCTGGTCGGCGTCGGCGCAGCACACGGTGACCTTCTTGAGCGGGGCGGGCTTGGGGGCCGAGGGCTTGGTCAGCCGGTACACGTACGTGGCATCGACCAGGGTGCCCACCACGGCGGCGGCCACGGCGTCGGTCACCGCGACACCCTGGGCCAGGGCCACGGCCGCATGCGTCACAGCCGGGCTGCGGGCCGCGCCGACCGCCTTGGCCAGCGCCTTGCGCACGGCACGCGCGTCGCCCGATGCCGCCACCACCAGCGACAGCCGGCCCACCTTCAACCCGGCGGGGCGGTGCACATACAGCGTCTGACCATCCTTGAGTTCGAGGTCGCCGGCCTTGACGGCCTCGGCCACCAGCGCATCGATCTCGGGCGAGCCGGTGGCCGCATGCTCAGGCGTGAGCACCAGCAGCAGCACGTCGGCCGAAAGGGTCGTCAGGGAGGGGCCCGAAGCCACCAGGGTGCGGAAGTCCATGCGGTGCGCGTCCATAATGGACGGTTAAAGTTCGACCTGAGTGATGTTATTCGATTCCTCTCTCCGCCGAGAGCTCTGGCGTGGCTTTGTCGGGACGCTGGTGGTGCTGGTCACCATCGTCCTGACGATGATGCTCATCCGCGTCCTGGGCCTGGCGGCCAAGGGCAGCGTGGCTGTGGGCGACGTGAGCCTGCTGCTGGGCTACACCATGATCGGCCAGATGCCCACGCTGATCAGCCTGGCGCTGTTTGCCTCGGTGGTGGCCCTGCTCAACCGGTTGCACCGTGACAGCGAGCTGCTGGTGTGGCAGGCCAGCGGGGTGCCGCTGATGCGCCTGCTGCGCCCCTTGTGGCAGGTCACATGGCCCGTGCTGCTGATCCTGGCGACCCTGGTGCTGGCCGCTCGCCCCTGGGCCCAGCAACAGACCGAACTCATCAAGGCCCGCTTCGAACGCCGCTCGGACATCGCCCGCGTGGCGCCGGGTCAGTTCCAGACCTCGGCCGACGGCAGCCGCGTGTTCTTCATCGACAGCCACAGCGACGGCCAGCGCACCGGCCGCAACGTGCTGATCGTGCTGACGCAGGCTGAGACCGAGGCGGTGGTCAGCGCCCGCGAGGGCCAGATCGAAACCGTCGGCGGCTTGCGCTACCTGCGCCTGTGGCAGGGCGAACGGGTCGAAACCCAACTGGTCACCGGTGAAAAGACCCGCTCGCATTTCGAATCAGCCCGCATCCTGATCGGCGACGCCCCGGACGCCATACCGGCCGCCTCCCAGGCGCGCAGCCTGCCCACGCACACGCTCGTGCGCAGCGACAGCCGTGACCATCAGGCCGAACTGATCTGGCGGCTGGGCACGCTGTGGGCGGCCCTCAACCTTGTGCTGATCGGGCTGGCCACCTCCGGCACCCAGGTGCGTCGGGCCAATGCCTGGAGCTTCGTGTGGGCGCTGCTGGCCTTCATCGTCTACTACAACCTGCTCACTTTGAGCCAGGCCTGGGTGGCCGCCGGCCGCCTGGGCCCCTGGGCTGCCCTGGCAGGCATCCACGGCGCGATCTCGCTGGTCGCGCTGGCCGGGCTGTGGTGGCGTGACGGCAGCTGGCGCCGCGCTACACCCGTGGAGGCCTCGGCATGAAGTCGGTTCGCAAGCTCCTGCACGGGCAGATCCTGGGCGCGGTGGCCTTTGCAACCGCGGCGTTCCTGGCGCTGTTCTTCTTCTTCGACCTGGTCGAGGAACTGCAACGCCTGGGCCGAGGCGGCTACACCCTGAGCGACGCCCTGTGGACCTGTCTGCTGGCCCTGCCCGGACACCTGTACGACCTGCTGCCCATCACCATGCTGATCGGCAGCACCTTTGCGCTGGCGCGCCTGGCGCAGACGTCCGAGTTCACGATCCTGCGCACGGCCGGCTTGGGCCCCGGGCGGGCGCTGTCGTTGCTGGCCTCGCTCGGCGTGGCCGGGGCCATCGCCATGGTGCTGGTGGGTGAATGGCTGATGCCCTGGTCCGAACAGGCGCAGACCACCCACCTCGCCGCCTCCCGCCAGGGGCAGGCCCTCAAGCTCGGGCGCGGCGGCGCGTGGCTGCGCGACACCGGGGTGGGCGCCGACGGCCGGCCGGTGCAGGTCACCATCAACGTGGGCAGCGCGCTGGGCGAAGAACGCTTTCAGGACGTGCGCATCTTCCAGTTCGACACCGATGGCAGCCTGCTGCGTCGCGTGGCGGCACGCGAAGCCCGTATCCAGGCCCGCGACGACGGCACCACCCTGTGGTCGCTGCATGATGTCGCCGACAGCCACTGGCTGCCCGTGCGATCGAGCTCACCGGTCGGCGCCGCCGCGCAGCGCGTGCGCGAGCAGCATCTGCCCGAACTGCAATGGCCCAGCAGCATGGCCCGCGAGGTCGTTTCGGCGTCGGTGCTGCCCATCGACACCATGTCCATCGTGGCGTTGTGGCGCTACACCCGTCACTTGGCGGCCAACGCCCAGGCCGCGCAAAAATACGAACTCCAGTTCTGGAAGAAAGCGTTCGCACCCCTGGCCTGCGTCGTGATGGTGGCCCTGGCCCTGCCCTTTGCCTACCTGCAATCGCGATCGGGCGGCATCAGCGTCAAGGTCTTCGGCGGCATCATGCTGGGCATCAGCTTCGTGCTGGTCAACCACATCAGCGCCCACCTGGGCCTGCTGCACCAGTGGACACCCTGGGTGGCCGCCCTGGCACCCAGCGTGGTCTACACACTGCTGTCGCTGAGCGTGTTCCTGTGGCTGGTGCGCAACCGTTGAAGCCCGCAACCCAAGGACCTCCATGTCACACGGCATCCTGCTTTTCGCCCACGGCGCCCGCGACCCGGCGTGGTCGGCCCCGTTCGAACAGGCACGCGACCGACTGCAGCAGCACCACGGCGGCGGCCCGGTCCTGCTGGCGTTTCTGGAATTCATGAGCCCCGACCTGCTGGCCGCCGGCACCGAGCTGGCCCGCCAAGGGTGCCAGCGCGTCACCGTGGTGCCGCTGTTCCTGGGCGCCGGCGGCCACGTGCGCAAGGACTTGCCGCGGCTGCTGGGCGAGCTGCGAGAGCAGCATCCGGGCGTGCAGTGGGTGCTGTCGCCCGCCGTGGGCGAGACCGACATCCTGGTCGAGGCCCTGGCCCGATCGGCCGAGCACCTGGCCCGCCACACCCAGGTCAGCGTGGACCAACCCGCCCCATGAACCTGCACCAGTTCCGCTTCGTCTGGGAAGCCGCCCGGCGCAACCTCAATCTCACCGAAACGGCCAAGGCCCTGCACACGTCGCAGCCGGGCATCTCCAAGGCGATCCTGGAGCTGGAAGAGGAACTGGGGGTGGACATCTTCGTGCGGCACGGCAAGCGGCTCAAGCGCATCACCGAGCCTGGCGAGCACGTGCTCAAGTCGATCGATGTGATCCTGCGCGAGCTCAACAACCTCAAGCGCATCGGGGCCGAGTACGCCCTGCAGGACGCCGGCACCCTGTCGATCGCCACCACCCACACGCAAGCGCGCTACGTGCTGCCCGAGCCGGTGGCCGCGCTGCGCAAGCGCTACCCCAAGGTCGCGGTGAGCCTGCACCAGGGCACCCCGGAACAGGTGGCGCGCATGGTGCTGGACGATGTCGCCGACATCGGACTGGCCACCGAATCGCTGGCCGACTTCAGCGAGCTGGTGAGCCTGCCGGCCTACGAATGGCAGCACGTGGCCGTGATGCGCAAGGAGCACCCCCTGGCCTCAGCCCCCCGGCTCACGCTGGAGCAACTCGCCCACGAACCGCTGATCAGCTACCACCCGTCGTTCACAGGGCGTTCGCGCATCGATCAGGCCTTCGCACAGCGCGACCTGCACCCGCAGGTCGTGCTCGAAGCCATCGACGCCGACGTGATCAAGACCTACACGCGCCTGGGCCTGGGCATCGGTCTGGTGGCCGAAATGGCCGTGAAGGACGACCCGGCCTTCGGCCCCCAAGGCGAACTGACCTGGCTGCCGGTGGGGCATCTGTTCGGCAGCAACGTGGCCCGCGTGGCCTTCAAGCGCGGCGGCTACCTGCGACAGTTCGTGCTGAGCTTCACGGAGCTGCTCTCCGAGCGGCTCAACCGCGACATGGTCTTGCACGCCCTGCAAAGCCCGGTGGGACCGGGCGATTCCGGCAGCGACGTGGGCCTGTGACAGGCGCCGACGGCCGTCAGCGCTTGAGCGACGAAACGTCGACCGCTTCGAAATCGATGGTGCCGCCCTGAGGTGCGGGGGAGCCGGACGGTGCGCCCGCACCGCGGCCGTGGCTGTCGAGCCCGGTGGCATCCAGGTCGATGTCCATGTGCGTCATCGGCTCTTCGACGAACGCACCCGGGCCTGAGGGCACCGGGTCATCGAGGGAGAGATCCAGGCTCAGGCTCGGCGTCGCCTCGGGCAGTGCCTTGACGGGCCGCGTGGCCATCAGAGGCTCGACGTGCGGCACCGGGGGCTCCACCACCGCGGCCTGGCTGCCCGGCGGGGCCAGCAGGTCCACGGCCTTGCGGTCCTGGGATTCGCGCTCGGACAGGTCCCGCGCCACGGCATAGAGGAACAGCAGTTCACGATAGGCCGGCAGGTCGAAGGTTTCGACGGAATCGTCCGGCCGGGTGAGCGACATCTGCAGCAGCTCCATGGCCTTGCCAGGCTGCGACCACAGGGCCTCGATGCGCTCGACCACCCCCGGGTACTCCTCGAGCGAGTGGCCATGCTGCAGATCGGATTCCCACGACGGCGCGTAAGCGTTGAAGCGGCCATTGAAGGCCGATTGCACACGCGCGTAGTCGTCGCGCCGCCCCAGCCGCTGGTAGATCTCGAGCAGCTTCAGGTAGGGCAAGGGGCTGGCGCCGGCCGTGGTCTGCACGTGGCTTTCGAGCAGCTCGATGGCCGCCTCGTCCTGCCCCAGCACGACAAAGAACTCGGCCTGTTGCTCCAGGTCGATCAGTTCCTCGACGGTGATCTCGCGCACGGCCTCTTGCGCTTCGGATTTGATCACCACAGGCTGGGTGCGCGCCGCAGCGAACGGCGGCTCGATCGGCACGGTCGCCAGGCGGGCCGCGGCGTCGGGCACAACGGTGTCGGCCAAAGCGTCGACCGGCTCGGGGGCCACCGCAGGCACGGGCTCGGGGGCCACGGTGCGCACCGGCATGAACTCGGCCGATGTGCGCGCCAGCGCCGGCTCGGCCAGCGTCGCCGCGGGCGCCGTTTCGGGCGCATCGGCCATTTCGCTGCCTTGCCACCAGGACTGCTGGGCTTCTTGCTGACGCCGCTGGCGCATGAACAGCCAGGCCACACCGGCGGCGAGCAACAGACAAGCGCCCCCCAGGGCATAGACCACCGGGTGGCGCAGGCGCTGGCCTTCAGCCTCGCGCACGCGAGCTTCCATGTCGGCCACCCGCTTGCGGGCGCCTTCGGCGTCCTGCTGCAGGCGAGCCAGGCGCTGCTCAAGCTCCTGCATGCGTTGCCGGTCACGCGCCAGCTGTTCGGGCGATGCGTTCATGGCCGCCCAGAGCGCGGCCGCAGCGGCTCGACGGGCCGCCGATTCGGGGCTGTCCGGGTCACCGGACACCATCATCGTCGCGGTCATGGCGAGGTCGGGGGACACCACGGCGTCGGCTTCGACCGGGTCGAGCTCGAGGCGCGCACCCGATGTGGCCGACCCGCGGTTGTCGACCCGCGCCGACAAGCGCTCAGACGGGCGCACCGACGCAGGCGCACGCGAATTGCCGTCGGTGGCCTTCGTGTCCTTCACCGGACGCGCGGCCGCCGCCGCAACGCTCTGCCCGTTGGCCGACCGGGCGGCCGCCGCGGTGTCGCCGGGCGTCGCCGCTCGTTTGGCGCGCGTGCGCGGCGCTGCCTGTGAGGCGGCGTCCGCGGTCGATGCAGAGGCCAGGGGCGTGGCACGCACGGTCGCGCGGTCGCTCACGGCCGATGTCGACGTTGCGGGGGCCGGGTCGACCACGGGCGGGGTCACGGCGGGCATGGCCAGACCGGGAGGATCGGCAAAGGCCACGAACTTGCGCGTGACCTTGGCCTTGCAGCCCGCCGCCAGGTACACGGTGACCACAGGTTCGTTGATCAGCGAGGAGGTGGCCACACGCAGGACGCGCTCCTGGGCCGACGCTCCGGGCTCGATGGCGGTGCGCACGGCGCTGCCGGCCAACTTGTCGTCACCGAAATACACGTCGGCGGCCACGCAATCGTCGGTCAATTCTTCGGCCGCATCCAGACGGACCGGCACGGTGACGCTGAGCGTCTCACCCAGGACAGCGCGGCTGACAGGACGTCCGAACCCCATCGCCCAGACAGGATCCGTGCCCCCCACTAGCGAGAGAACGGCGAGAATGCTCGCCGATACTCTATAGACGTTCTTCATATCGGTGCGTTTGAAGCCCAAGTTTTGACTCTAGCACGTGACAGAGGAAACGAAGCGCATCACATGCCCGCATTCACCCTGCGAAACCGTAACAAAACGATCCCTCCATGAGCACTGAACTGCTGACCGAACGCCAAGGCCCCGTGCTGGTCATGACCCTGTCCGGACCGGCCACCCGCAACGCCCTGGGGCCCCAGGTCTATGCGGCGGGCATCGAATCCTTGTACGCCGCCGAGAGCGACCCGAGCGTGTCGGCCGTGGTGATCACCGGGGCGGGCGGCCACTTCTGCGGTGGCGGAGACCTGCAGCGACTGGCCCACAACCGCACGCACGATCTGGGCCAGCAGGCGCTCAGCATCGATGCGTTTCACGAGTGGATCGAGGTCCTGCGCGTGTTCCCCAAGCCGGTGATTGCTGCCGTCGAAGGCGTCGCGGCGGGCGCCGGGCTGTCGCTGGCTCTGGCCGCGGACCTCATCGTGGCCGGTGACAACGCCCGCTTCATCAGTGCCTACAGCAAGGTGGGGCTGTCGAGCGACGGCGGCGCGTCTTGGCACCTGGCGCGCCAGCTGCCGCGTGCCCAGGCGCTGTGGTGGCTCTGGAGCGGCGGCGAATGCTCGGCGCAGCAACTGGCCCAGCGGGGGCTGGTCCACGACGTGGTGGCCGCCGGCTCGGTGCTGGCCCGCGCCCTGGCCCTGGCCGACACCCTGGCCGAGGTCGCCCCCGGGGTGCTCGCCAGCCTCAAGGAGCTGGTCCGCGAGGCACCGGAGGTCGACCTGACCCGGCACCTGGCCGCCGAAAAGCAGCACTTCATGGTGAACCTGTCGCGACCGCAGGCGGGCGACGCGATCCAGCACTTCCTGGGTCGCAAGGCGGGCGCCGGCACCCCCTGAGGCGCTCAGGCAACGTCGGTCAGCCGCCCGGCCGCGTGCTCGAACAAGGCGCTCACGACATCGAGTTGCCGGGGCTCGACGGCCTCTCCCGACATGCGGATCGTCAGCAAGCCCCGGTTGACCGTCATCACCATCGCCAGGTTGTCCGTCCACCAGGTGGTGGCCGCGGCCTCGAGCGCGTCCAGCAAGTCGGCGTCCAGCCACTGCAGGGTCAGCGCCTCGGCATTCGACAACAGCAAAAAACGACGCGCCAGCAGGGGGCGGTCGGTCAGCAGTACCTTGGGGTGCATGGCCAGCCAACGCATCTCATCGGGCAGGGTGTTGTCGACCCGGGTCTGCATGGCGTCGGTGAAGCGCTGGAAGACATCGGTCTCCAGGTTGTGCGCCATGGCCTTGCTGATCCAGAGCATCTGGACATCACCCGGCACACCGCAGTCACAGCGGAAACGCAACTCATGCCCGACGTAGTAGGGCCTCTGCGTCGGCCCCCACTCCAGGCGCCACCCCGTGGGTGATTCGATCACCAGGCCCGGCGTGCTGCCGGACACCGTCTTGACGGCATGCCCGGCGCCCCTGGCCCAGGTCGTGAGCACCTTCGGGTCGGCACCGCCCGCGTCCGGCGCAGACCCCATCCAGCGCTTGATCGTGTCAAACATCATGCACGGACCTCGCTTGTCGTGATGGCCCGTCCGGAGGGACTCGAACCCCCGACCTATTGCTTAGAAGGCAATTGCTCTATCCAGTTGAGCTACGGACGGCAGAACTGCAGTTTAAGCCCTGGAGCGGCCCACAGCCGCCGCTCTGGCCCCTCTGTCGTGCACGCACCTCGACTCGTGCTCAAATGAGCACCGTGCGGCCCTGTCCGGCCGCGAGATCCCTGCAGGTGATCCCCACATGACCACACCGAACACCTACGCCCTGCTCGTCCAGGGCATGAGCTGCCAGCACTGCGTCAAGGCCGTCACCACCGCCATTCAGGACGAGGACCCCACCGCCGACGTGCGCATCGACCTGCCGACCGGTCGGGTGGACGTGCAGACCGTGCTGGACGAGGCCCAGGTGCGCGCCCTCATCGCCGAGGAAGGCTACAGCCTGCAGACCTGAACTCGCTCGGCCCATCGACTGGACGGCAGCGACGGCGCACGTCATCATGCGCGTCATGGACGTCGACCTCATCACCGCCCGCCTGCAAGTCGGGCCCCTGCACACCGTCTGTCGACAGGGGCGCCACCACCTCGACAGCAGCGAGGCCGTGGTGTGCGTGCACGGCAACCCGGGGTCCGGCGAAGACTGGGCCTCGCTGATGGCCGACCTGTCGCCGCTCATCCGCGTGGTGGCCCTGGACATGCCGGGCTTCGGCCAGGCCGACAAGCCCGCCGACTTCCCGTACTCGGTGGAATCGGGCGCGACCTTCCTGGCCGACGCCATGGAGGTGCTGGGCGTGAAACGCGCACACCTGGTGCTGCATGATTTCGGCGGCCCCTGGGGCCTGCTCTGGGCCAGCCTGAACCCGCACCGGGTGGCGAGCATCACCCTGATCAACACGGGCCTGTTGTCGGGCTACCGCTGGCACCTGATGGCTCGCATCTGGCGCCTGCCCCTGATCGGCGAACTGCAGCAAGCGCTCACGACCCGCCGGGGCTTCCAGTGGGCCATCCGCTGGGGCTGCCCTCGCGGGCTGCCGCAGGCGTTCGTGGACCGCATGTACGACCAACTCGACCGGGGCACCCGCCGGGCCATCCTCAAGCTGTACCGCGCCACCAGCGACATCAGCGAGCGAAGCGACGCTCTGGCCCGGATCCTGAGCCCCCTGAACCTGCCTGCACTGGTGGTCTGGGGGGCCGCCGACCCCTACCTGCCCGTGCGCTATGCCGAGCAGCAGCGCGAAGTGTTCGCGCAGGCCCGGGTGGTGATCCTGCCCGACAGCGGGCACTTCCCGATGGCCGACCATCCTCAGGCGGTCAATGACGCCGTGCGATCGTTCATCCAGGCCCGACTGCGCCGCGAACCATCGGCCGCCTGAAAGACAAAAAGCCCAGCAGATTGCTCTGCTGGGCTTCCGTCGTTCTTTGGTCGGGGTGGCGGGATTCGAACTCGCGACCCCTTGCACCCCATGCAAGTGCGCTACCAGGCTGCGCTACACCCCGACGAAGACTTAGACTATAGCACTGTTTTGAGCTGATTCAGCGACGGAGTCGATTTTTTTGCGGTGATGCCACTCAGGACAACAGTTCCCGCAAGGCCAACAACGATTCACGGAGCTCGACTGCCGCGGCCGGATGGGCCAGGGCCCAGCGGGTGAGCTCGTCCAGCGCCGGCCCATGGCCCTCGGCGTCGACCGATGGGCCCGCACGCAGACTCGCTGCCACGCCATGCCCCGCCTCCTGGAGCTGGTTGCGGGCACCGCTGATGGTGAACCCCTGCTCGTACAGCAACTCGCGGATGCGCCGGATCAACAGCACTTCGTGATGCTGGTAGTAGCGGCGGTTGCCACGGCGCTTCATCGGACGCAGCTGGTGGAATTCCTGCTCCCAGTAGCGCAGCACATACGGCTTGACCCCACACAGCTCGCTCACCTCACCGATGGTGAAGTAGCGCTTGGCTGGGATGGGAGGCAACGCCGCCACTGCGACGCCGCCCGCCGGGTTGGCTGCGGCAGCTGATCGCGGATCAGGCACCGCTTCAGCCCGCGCAGACCGTGCCTCCCCCCGGTTGAGGGCCCGGGTGGACGCGCGTTCGGTGCGCGCGCTCGTTCGCGGTTCGGTCTCCGGCTCGGTCCGTTCCATGGTGTGACTGGCTCTGGCCCTGAGGGGGTTGCTGGCGTTCTAGACGACAAACGCCACCGAGGCAGGCTGCACGCAGCCCGCTCAACGCGGTGACGAACGATGGGGAATCGACTTTACTCCAAGTCGTCGTCGGAGGGAACATCTCCCTGCACCATGCCTTTGAGCTTGGCACTGGCGTGGAAGGTCACCACCTGGCGCGCCTCGATGGGAATGGTTTCACCCGTACGCGGGTTGCGACCCGGGCGAGCGGCCTTCTGCCGGATCTGGAAGTTGCCGAAACCCGACAGCTTCACGTCGGTCCCCTGGGCCAGCGACTCGTGGACCAGATCGAAAAAGGCCTCGACCATGTCCTTGGACTCGCGCTTGTTCAGCCCGAGCCGCTCGAACAGCAAGTCGGAGAGTTCAGCCTTGGTCAACGTCGGCGTTTCGATCGACGACAGGGCCACGGTCAGATCGGCAGGTTTGTCGCTCATGTCCCCTCCCCTGGGATCAGGCTCGCACGCGTGCACCCACGCTGGACGCCAGTGTGCTCACAACGGCCTGCAGGGCCGCATCGATGCGCTCGTCGGTGAGCGTCTGGTCGTCATCTCGCAACTCCAGCCGTACCGCCAGGCTGCGCTCGTTGTCGGCCATGCCTGCCACGGGCTGCTTGGGCTTGTAGATGTCGAACAGCCGCGCCGCCCGCACCAGCCCCCCAGTGTCAGCCGCTCCGATGGCCGACATCAGCGCGTCGAACGAGGTGTGGTCCGACACGACGAGGGCCAGATCCCGCTGCACCGACTGCATGCGCGGCACGGCCGTGAACGCCGGCACCGGCCGGCGGGTCAGCGCGTCGGCATCCAGCTCGAACAGCACCGGGGCGGTCGGCAGGTCGTAGGCCTGGCGCCACTTGGGGTGCAGCTCTCCCACGATGCCCACGGCCACGCCATCCACCCAGACCTGCGCACAGCGCCCCGGGTGGTAGGCCGGATGCTCGTGCGGCTGGAAGCGCGCCTGGCGTGGCGCCAGCAGCGACTCGACATCGCCCTTCACGTCGAAGAAATCCACGGCTCGCGAGGCCACGCCCCACTGCTGGGCATCGGCCGGGCCGTAGGCCAGGCCAGCCACCTTCACGGGCTGGTTGAAGCCGCCCACGGTCCGGTCGGTGTCGGGCACCGCAGCATCGCGCATGAACACGCGCCCGATCTCGAACACACGCACACGGTCGGCCGCCTTGCGCGACAGGTTGGTGCGCAGCACGTCGACCAGGCTGCCCACCAGGGTGGAACGCATCACGGCCAGCTGGCTGGCAATCGGGTTGAGCACGCGGATGGGCTGGGTGTTGCCGGCGAAATCGGCCTCCCATCGCTCTTCGACAAAGCTGAAGTTGATGGTTTCCTGGTAGCCACGGGCGGCCACCAGTCGACGCACGGCATACAGGCCGCGCTGGGCTTCAGGGCGCACTTCGGACACCACCGGCGCCTTGGGCGCGCGCTGGGGCAGCTTCTCGAAGCCGATGACACGCACCACTTCTTCGATCAGGTCCTCTTCGATCTGCAGGTCGAAGCGCCAGCTCGGCGGGTTCACCGTGAACTGCAGATCGTCGCCCTGCCCCTCGGTGCTGAAGGCCAGTCCGAGGCGCTGGAACACGGTCGACACCTGCTCGGCGCTCACGGGCATTCCGATCACGCGGCGAGCCCGCGCCAGGCGCAGCACGACGGGTTTGCGCTCGGGCGAAGCCAGTTGCTGATCGTCCAGCGGGCCGGCCTGGCCGCCGCAAATGTCGATGATCAGTTGCGTGATGCGCTCGATGTACCGGGCGGTCGGTGCCGGGTCGACACCCCGCTCGTAGCGGTGTGAAGCATCGGTTGAAAAGTTGTAGCGGCGGGCGCGGCCGGCGATGGCCTTGGGCCACCAGAAGGCCGCTTCCAGATAGATGTTCGCTGTGCCATCGCCCACGGCCGTGGCATCGCCGCCCATGATGCCGGCGAGCGATTCGAGCTGCGCGTCATCGGCGATCACACCCACCTGCTCATCGACGGTGATGGTGTTGCCGTTGAGCAGCTTGAGCTGCTCGCCCGCCCGCCCCCAGCGGACCGTCAGTCCGCCCTGGATCTTGTCGAGGTCGAACACGTGCGACGGCTGCCCCAGCTCGAACATCACGTAGTTGGAGATGTCCACCAGCGGCGACACCGAACGCTGCCCGCAACGCGCCAGTCGTTCCACCATCCACGCCGGCGTGGCGGCTTGCGGGTTCACACCCCGGATCACACGCCCGGCAAAGCGGGCGCACAGGTCGGTGGCGTCGACCTTCACCGGCAGCCGGTCGTCAATGGCCGGCGCCACCGGGGCGATGGACGGCAATGTCAGCGGGGCACCGGTCAGGGCCGACACCTCGCGGGCGATACCGGCCACGCTCAGGCAGTGCGCCAGGTTGGGCGTGAGCTTGAGCGTGAACAGCGTGTCATCGAGCTGCAGGTGCTCGCGGATGCTCAGGCCCACCGGCGCGTCATCGGCCAGGATGTGCAGGCCGTTCGAGTCCTCGGCCACGCCCAGCTCCTTGGCCGAGCACAGCATGCCGAAGCTCTCAACGCCCCGCAGCTTGCCTTTCTTGATGGCAAAGGGCTTGCCGTCCGGGCCCGGCGGCAGCTCGGCACCCACGGTGGCACAGGGCACCTTGATGCCCGGACGCACGTTGGGCGCACCGCAGACGATCTGCAGCACCTCGCCCGTGCCCGCATCGACCTTGCAGACGTTGAGCCGATCGGCATCGGGGTGCTTGCTCACCTCCAGCACCTGGGCCACCACCACCCCCGTGAACGCAGGCGCCACGGGTTGCAGTTCTTCGACTTCCAGACCGGCCATGGTCAGCAGGTCGGCCAGTTGCTGGGTGCTCAGGTCAGGGTTGCAGAACGATCGCAGCCAGGACTCGGGGAATTGCATGGAAAGGATCCTCGGGAATCGGGTGTCGTGGTGGGCAGGGCGATCAGAAATCGGCGTCCAGCACCACGCGGTAACGGGCCTTGCCGGCGCGCAGGTGATCCAGCGCGTCGTTGATGCGGCTCATCGGAAAGTGTTCGGTCTGGGGCTCGATGCCGTGGCGCGCGGCAAACTCGAGCATGGTGTCGATGTCCTGGCGCGAGCCCGTGGGCGAACCCGACACGCTGCGCTGGCCGCCAATCAGCGGGAAGGCCTCGACCTCCATCGGCTGAGGCAGGATGCCCACCAGGTGCAGGCGGCCGTTGGGCGCCAGCGTGCTCATCAAGGCCTTCCAGTTGAGCATGACGTTGACCGTGACCAGCACCATGTCGAGCCGACCGGCGATCGATTTCATCGCCTTGGGATCGACACTGGAAACCACCTGGTGAGCCCCAAGCTGCAAGGCTTCGTCGCGCTTGGACTCGCTGGACGTGAAGGCCGTGACCTCGCAGCCCCAGGCCCTGGCGAACTTGAGCGCCAGGTGGCCCAGGCCCCCGATGCCCACCACGCCCACGCGGTGGGTGGGCTTGATGCCGAAGTTCAGGAACGGCGAAAACACGGTGACACCGCCGCACAGCAAGGGGCCAGCCTTGGCCGGATCGAGCCCCCCGGGGATGGGGCAGGCCCACAACCAGTGGGCGCGCACGCGCTCGGCAAAGCCGCCGTGATGCCCGACGATGGTGGGCAGACCGGCCCGACACAGCTGCGGCTCGCCACCCAGGCAGCTCTTGCAGCTCATGCACGAACTGGCCATCCAGCCCACGCCGACTTTCTGGCCCAGCTTCAGGCCTTTGGTCTGGGGGCCCAGGGCAACGACCGTGCCGATGACTTCGTGCCCGCCCACCACCGGGTAGCCGGAAAAGCCCCACTCGTTGTCGATCAGGGACAGGTCCGAGTGACACAGGCCGCAGTGCTCGACCTGGATCTCGACCTCCTCTGCGCCCAGCGGGCCGGGGTCGTACGAGAACGAAACAACCGGCTTGGCGGCCTCCTGGGCGGCCCAGGCGCGAATGGCGGTGGCTGTGGCTGTGGTCATGATCATCTCCCGGTCAGACAGGACAGGCATGGAAAGCCGAGGGCGCGCAGCTGCACACGCCTCGGTGCGGTCACTGGAACTGCTGCAGAAAGCGCAGATCGCCTTCGTAGAACAGGCGCAGGTCGTTCACACCATAGCGCAGCATGGTGAGCCGGTCGGGGCCCAGGCCGAACGCAAAGCCGATGTAGCGCTCGGGGTCGAGCCCGAAGTGGCGCACCACGTTCGGATGCACCTGCCCAGCGCCACCGACTTCGAGCCAGCGGCCCTTCAAGGGGCCCGACGCGAACGCGATGTCGACTTCGGCGGACGGCTCGGTGAACGGGAAGAACGACGGGCGGAAGCGAATGTCCAGCGCGTCGGTCTCGAAGAAGGTCGAGAAGAAATCACCCAACACCGCCTTGAGATCGGCAAAGCTCACGTCCTCACCGATCCACAGGCCTTCGCACTGGTGGAACATGGGCGAGTGGGTGGCGTCGCTGTCGACCCGGTAGGTGCGCCCCGGCGCGATCACGCGGATCTCGGGGATGCGTTCGCCTCGGGCCAGGGCCTCGGCGTGCGCCTTGACGTGCTGCACGGCGTGTCGCACCTGGATCGGACTGGTGTGGGTGCGCAGCAGGTGACCGCCCTCGACGTAGAAGGTGTCGTGCATCGAGCGCGCGGGATGGTCCTCGGGCGTGTTGAGGGCCGTGAAGTTGAACCAGTCGGTTTCGATTTCGGGGCCGTCGGCCACCGCGAAACCCATCGAGCCGAAGATGCCCTCGATGCGCTCAATGCTCAGGGAGACCGGGTGCAGCCCCCCCTCACCACGACGACGACCAGGCAGCGTCACGTCCAGGCGTTCGGCCTGCAGCTGCTGCGCCAACTCGGCATCGGCCAGGGCCTGACGACGGGCCTGGAGGGCGGCCTCGACCTGCTGCTTGGCCTGGTTGATGGCCGCGCCACGGGTCTTCTTGTCCTCGGGGCTGAGCGCGCTCATGCCCTTGAGCAGCTCGGTGAGGCTGCCGGACTTGCCCAAGAAGCGGGCCTTGGCGTTTTCCAGGTCGGCCGGTGTGCCTGCCGCGGCAAAAGCCTCTTGTGCAGCCAGGACCAGAGCCTGCAGATCGCTGTGGGAGTCGTTCATGGTGTGTGTCGAAAAAAAAGGCCAACCACTTGCGTGTTGGCCTTTGGATCACTGCCTGGGCCCGCGGACACCGGAGCGAACCAGCGGGCGGCGGCGGTGCGGCATCGGAGCTGCCGTCGTCGGGTATCAGGCAGCCAGTTGAGCCTTGGCCTTTTCAACGATGCCGGCAAAAGCGGCGGGGTCGTTGACGGCGAGGTCAGCCAGCACCTTGCGGTCGATCTCGATCTGCGCCTTCTTGATGCCAGCAATGAACTTGCTGTAGGTCAGGCCCAGTGCACGGGCACCAGCGTTGATACGCGCGATCCAGAGGCGACGGAATTCGCGCTTCTTGGCGCGGCGGTCACGGTAGGCGTATTGGCCTGCCTTCATGACCGCCTGCTTGGCGATGCGGTAGACGTTCTTGCGGCGACCACGGAAACCCTTGGCCAGGGCGAGAACCTTCTTGTGACGAGCGCGGGCGGTTACGCCACGTTTGACGCGAGGCATGAATGACTCCTTCGGCGTTGATGTCTAAACCAGATATGAGACGTGAAGCGACAGGGTCAGATCACAGCCCGGCGAAGGGCAGCATCTGAGCCATGTGGCCCATGTTGGTCTCATGCACGTTCACAGCGCCGCGGAGCTGGCGCTTGTTCTTCGTGGTCTTCTTGGTCAGGATGTGGCGCTTGAAGGCTTGACCGCGCTTGACGGTGCCACCCGGACGCACGCGAAAACGCTTCTTCGCGCTGCTCTTGGTCTTCATCTTGGGCATGTTCTGCTCCTTTTGAATTGTTCCTGCCAGGCGCCACGGCGTCCAACTCCATGTCTTGACAGCCTGCAGGGACTTGGGTTTTCGACGCAGGCGACCTGTCCTGCACCGAAGGCTCCGCCCGCATGCAGCCCGCGTCACCGCGCGCCACAACAGGCAGAACCCGAGATTCTAAGAGAAATTTCGGCGTCGTGCCGATTTATTTCTTCTTCTTGGGCGCCAGCACCATGATCATCTGGCGGCCCTCGAGCTTGGGCATGTTCTCGACCGTGGACACGTCGACCAGGTCGTCACGCACGCGCTCCAGCAGGCGCATACCCAGCTCCTGGTGCGTGATCTCGCGACCGCGGAAGCGCAGGGTGACCTTGCCCTTGTCGCCGTCCTCGAGGAACCGGCGCAGGTTGCGCAGCTTGATCTGGTAATCGCCTTCGTCGGTACCCGGACGGAACTTCACTTCCTTGACTTCGATGACCTTCTGCTTCTGCTTGGCATCGTGAGCCTTCTTCTGCTCCTGGTACTTGAACTTGCCGTAGTCCATCAGACGACAGACGGGGGGATCCGCCTGGGCAGCGATCTCGACCAGATCCACGTCGTATTCGGCGGACAGGCGGAGTGCTTCCTGGATGCTGACGATGCCAAGGGGCTCGTTCTCAGGGCCGTTCAGGCGGACCTCAGGGGCGGTGATTTCACGATTCAGCCGGTGCTTGCGCTCGTCATTGCGCGTGCGGCGGTCAAAGAAGTTAGCGATGTCGGTTTCCTTCGGGCCCGGCGCTCGGATCGCTCGAACCAATGGTCGGTGAACACGCGCCCGATGGACTGGCGGCAGATCGTTCGGTACAACTGGAACAAACCGCCACGCGTCAGTCTTGACCGGCGATGTCTGGATCGAGCTTCAGGAAAGAAGTCATCAGCGACATCGCGCCGAGGTTCTGTGCCCCGGGCGCGCACGAAGACAGCGCGGTGGCGGCGCAAGTTGCGCACCTGCCTGAAAGGCACCACCGACTGACCTTTGCTCCGCGATTTTACACCGACACCCCGCGTTGCGCCACCACAACAGCCCCATGCAGGCAGCGTGATCTCGCCAACCAGAGGCGCTGTGGCAGACTCGAGACCAAAAAACCTCGTCCTCATCATGAAAGCATCCCAGCGCAGGCATCCCGCCGCCCGCCGGGCGCTCGCCTGCCTCGTGCTGGGTGCGTGCGCACTGCTGCCCCTGCCGGCCTGCGCCGACGCTCGGACCACCGGCCAGCACCTGCCCGTGCTGAGGGTGGTCACCGACGCCAACTTCCCCCCCTACACCTATCTCAATGCCGAGGGCGGCACTGAAGGTTACCTGAAAGACTACTGGGCGCTGTGGTCGCGCAAGACCGGCATCCCGGTCGAGTTCAAGCCGATGCGCTGGTCAGAGGCGCAAACGGCGCTGCAGGGCGGACAAGCGGACGTCATCGACCTGATCTATCGCACCCCACCTCGCGAACCGCACTACGACTTTTCGCCCCCCTACGCCCAGTTGCCCGTCGGCATCTACAGCCACATCGACATCCAGGGCATCCACAACACGGCAACGCTCAAGGGCTTTCAGATCGGCGTGCAGGCCGGAGATGCCTGCATCGACCAGTTGCAGGCCGCCGGCATCTCGTCACTGCAGACCTACCCCGACTACGAAACCATGATCCGCGCCGCGCTGCGGCGCGACATCAAGGTCTTCTGCCTGGATGAGGGGCCTGCCCATTTCTACCTCTACAAGCTGAGCGCCGAAAAGCAGTACCGGCAGGCCTTCGTGCTGTACACGGGGCAGGCGCACCGAGCCGTGCGCGAAGGACGCACCGACCTGCTGGAGCTGGTGCAACACGGCGCCCAGGCCATCAGTGCGGACGAGGAGGCCGCACTGCGCGAGCGCTGGCTGCAGCCCAGCGATGACTTTGCCCTGCCGAACGAAGTCTGGTGGGGCGCAGGCGCGGTGGTTGGCGCCGGCGTGCTGCTGCTGTTGTGGAACCTTTTGTTGCGGCGGCGTGTGGCTGCGCGCACCGCAGACCTGCGCCGCGCCCTGGAAGGCCTGCGCGCGGCACACGGGGAAACCGAGCAAGCCCGCGCTGACCTCGCCGCCACCCTGCAAGCCATCCCGGACTGGCTGTTCGAAGTCGACGCAGACGGCCAGTGCGTGAAGGTTTATGCCGGCTCGGAAGACAACGCGGCGGACCTGCGCCATGCCTCGGGAGCGAAACTGGGGGCACAGTGGCCCACCGCGGCGGCCGAGACCGTTCGGGCCGCGGTCCAGCAGGCACTGAACACCGGTCGCGACAGCGGACGCCGCATCCGCATCGCCCCCACAGGCAACGAGCGCTGGTTCGAACTGTCATGCACCCGCAAGGCGCATGGGCGTGACGCTCGCGTGCTCGTGCTCGCCCGAGACATCACCCAGCGCCTCCAGGCCGAGACCGAGGCGCAGCGCGCTCGCGATGCCCAGGTGACTGCCGAGAGAGAGCGCCTCTTCCAAGTGTTCTACGAAATGGCACCGGTGGCCATGGCCTTCCAGCGCGGCGGCCAGGTCGAATCGGTCAACCAGAAGTACCTGTCGCTGCTGGGCCTGACGGCCGACGACATCCAGGACCCCAACCGCTGGTTCGAGCGCGCGTACCCGGACCCGGATTACCGCGCCTGGGTGGTCCGTCAGTGGACCGAAGACATCGAACAGGCGCGACGGGGCAGCGGCGTGGTCGAAGCCCGCCAGTATCACGTGAACACCCCGTCGGGCCGCCAGCTCACCTTGATGATCGGCGGGCAGCTGCTGGACGACGGCCTGCTGATCACGCTGCAGGACATCACGCCGATCAAGCAGGCTCAACAAGCGGCTGAAGCGGCCAACGAAGCCAAGAGCGCGTTCCTGGCGACGATGAGCCACGAGATCCGCACCCCGCTCAATGCCATCATCGGCCTGACCACCTTGCTGCTGCGCGGCGACGCCACGGCGGCACAGCGAGACCGTCTGCAAAAGATCGAAGGCGCCGGACAGCAACTGCTGGGCACGATCAACGACATCCTCGACTTCTCGAAGATCGAGGCCGGCAAGATGGACATCGAGTGTCGCCCCTTTGACTTGCGCGAGCAATTGCGTCAGGTGCAGTGGACGCTGGAGGACCGCGCGCAAGCCAAAGGCTTGCAGTTGCACGTCCACGTCGACATCGATGTACCTGACACCCTGCTCGGTGACCCGCAGCGCATCGGCCAGGTGCTGCTGAACCTGGGCGGCAACGCGATCAAATTCACCCCGTCAGGCCGCATTGACTTGCGAGCCCGGGTCAATCAGGACGCTCAGGGGACGCCCTGGGTCCGACTGGAGGTCGAAGACACGGGCATCGGCATCGCTGCAGCCGAACAGGGCCGGCTGTTCCAGCGCTTCCAGCAGGCTGACAACTCGACCACGCGCCGCTTCGGCGGCACCGGCCTGGGCCTGGCCATTTCGCGCCGCCTGGTGGAACTGATGGGGGGGCACATCGGACTGGTCAGCGAGGAGGGGCGCGGATCGACGTTCTGGCTGGAGTGGCCTCTGCGCACCCCCGACAGCGAAACCCCACGCCCGGTGGACGCCCCCGAGCGTGCCCACAGCCCGTTGCCTGACACCCGCGCCATCGTGGGCCGCCGCATCCTGCTGGTCGAGGACAACCCGCTGAACCAGGAGCTGGGTCAGGAACTGCTGCGGCTGCTCGGCGTCGATGTGCTGACAGCCGACAACGGCCGCATCGCCGTGAGCATGGTCGAACGTGAACGCGTCGACCTGGTCCTGATGGACATGCAGATGCCCGAGATGGATGGCCTGGAAGCGACACGCCGCATCCGGCTGCTGCCTGGACACCGCGACACCCCCATCCTGGCCATGACCGCCAACGCGTCGGTGGACGACCGTCGGCGCTGCATCGACGCCGGCATGAACGACCACCTGGCCAAGCCGATCGATCTGATCAAGCTGGCCCAGGTGCTGCTGCGCTACCTCGTCAGCGACGTTCGGCAACCGCCTGCTGGATGATGCCCGTCAGGGCCTCGAGCGACATCACGCCCAGGTCCTGGTTGCCCCGGGCACGAACGGCCACGGTGCCGGCTTCCTTTTCCTTGTCGCCCAGCACGATGAAGAACGGCACCTTCTGCATCGCGTGTTCGCGGATCTTGTAGGTGATCTTCTCGTTGCGGGTGTCCAGTCGGGTGCGGATGCCCGCCTTGGTGAGCGCCGCTGCCACGTCGCGGGCATATTCGGCCTGCGCATCGGTGATGTTGAGCACCACCGCCTGCACCGGCGACAGCCAGGCCGGCAAGGCGCCCGCGTGCTGCTCGATGAGGATGCCGATGAAGCGCTCGAGCGAGCCCAGGATGGCGCGGTGGAGCATCACGGGGTGCTTGCGGTCACTGGACTCGGTGACGTACTCGGCCCCCAGCCGCTCGGGCATGGAGAAGTCGACCTGGATCGTGCCGCACTGCCAATGGCGCCCCAGCGCGTCCTTGAGCGTGTACTCGATCTTCGGGCCGTAGAAGGCGCCGTCACCCGGGGCGATGGTGAACTCGCTGTCGGTGGCCCGCAGCGATTCCATCAGGGCGTTCTCCGCCTTGTCCCAGCTCTCGTCGGACCCGATGCGCTTTTCGGGCCGGGTGGCGACCTTGTAGATGATGTCCGTGAAACCGAAGTCCTTGTAGACCTGCTGCAGCAGAGCCGTGAAGTTCACGCATTCCGGCAGGATCTGGTCCTCGGTGCAGAAGACGTGGCCGTCGTCCTGCGTGAAGCCGCGCACGCGCATGATGCCGTGCAGGCCGCCCGAGGGCTCGTTGCGATGACACTGCCCGAACTCGCCGTAGCGGATGGGCAGGTCGCGGTAGCTCTTGATCCCCTGGTTGTAGATCAGGATGTGGCCTGGGCAGTTCATCGGCTTGAGCGCGTAGTCGCGCTTTTCCGACTCGGTGGTGAACATGTTCTCGCGGTACTTGTCCCAGTGACCGGTCTTCTCCCACAGCGTCTTGTCGATGATCTGCGGGCCCTTGACTTCCTGGTAGCCATTGTCGCGGTACACCTGTCGCATGTACTGCTCGACCACCTGCCACACCGTCCAGCCCTTGGGGTGCCAGAACACCACGCCCGGGGCATGGTCGTCGATGTGGAACAGGTCGAGTTCGCGCCCAAGCTTGCGGTGGTCGCGCTTTTCGGCCTCTTCGAGGCGGTGCAGGTACTGGGCCAGGTCGTCCTTGGTGGTCCAGGCCGTGCCATACACCCGCTGCAACTGCTCGTTGCGGTGATCGCCGCGCCAGTACGCGCCAGCCACTTTCATGAGCTTGAAGTGCTTGAGCTTGCCCGTGCTCGGCACGTGCGGGCCGCGGCACAGATCGGTGAAGGCGCCTTCGCAGTAGAGCGAGACATCCTGATCGGCCGGAATGCTTTCGATGATCTCCGCCTTGTAATGCTCGCCCAAGCCCTTGAAGTAAGCCACAGCCTCATCGCGAGGCATGACCTTGCGCTCGACCTTTTCGTCTTTCTTGGCCAGATCGGCCATCTTCTTTTCGATCGCAGCGAGGTCCTCCGGCGTGAAGGGGCGCTTGTAGGCGAAGTCGTAATAGAAACCATCCTCGATGGTCGGGCCGATCGTGACCTGGGCCTCGGGGAACAGTTCCTTCACGGCATAGGCCAGCAGGTGGGCGGTGGAGTGGCGGATGATGTCCAGGCCGTCGGCATCTTTCTCGGTGATGATGGCCAGCTGCGTGTCGGCCTCGATGCGGTGGCTGGTGTCGACCAGCCGAGCGGCGTCGCCCTGCCCGACCCGACCGGCCAGCGCGGCCTTGGCCAGGCCGGCGCCGATCGACGCGGCCACTTCGGCGACCGTCACCGGCCCCGGGAACTCCCGCTTGGAACCGTCAGGCAATTGAATCGTGATCATGTGGTGTCCTCGGTAATCGACGCCCGGCCGTTGCGGTCTGCAGCCGAGCGTGAGCAACAAAAAAGCGCGGTGTGCGCCGCGCTTTCTGGGGGATGCAAAGAAAGGTGTGCGAAAGCTGCGGCCGTCCGACTAGACCTCGGTCGAGGTGAAAGCGGGGGTCGAAGTTCGCGGTGTCATAACCTGACGTGCCTTTCTACGGTTCTTACGGTGGGTTGTACGGGCCTGCAGGTTTGCGCCCCGGTCGCGGCATTGTAGCGGACAGCGCTTCACGGCCAACGACCCGTGATCCGGCGCAAACTGCCTGCTGATTGTGCCCTTGACGTCTTGACCTTGACGCGTGTTCAGGGTTTCAAATCTGCGTGTATACCGTTGACTGTAGACGCTGACACAGGAGCCCGGCATGTCCGCCCATTGCCACGACCATTGCCATGACACCCCGCCCGAGGCTGCGGCGAGCCCCAGATACCGCAAGGTGCTCTGGGCGGCCCTGCTGATCAACGCCATCATGTTTGTCGTCGAGGTGGCGGGCAGCCAGGCATCGGGCTCGATGTCGTTGCTGGCCGACGCCATCGACTTTGCGGGTGATGCCGCCAACTACGGGCTGTCGCTCGCGGTGCTCGGCATGGCCATGGTGTGGCGCTCACGCGCCGCCCTGGTCAAGGGGGTCAGCATGGGTCTGTACGGCGTGTTCGTGCTGGGCAAGACGGCCTGGATGGCCACCCAGGGCACGCCCCCAGAGCCGCTGACCATGGGTGCCATTGCCCTGCTCGCCTTGCTGGCCAATGTGTCGGTGGCGGTGATGCTCTACGCATTTCGCGAAGGCGACGCCAACATGCGCTCGGTGTGGCTGTGCAGCCGCAACGACGCCATCAGCAACGTCGCGGTGGCCCTGGCCGCAGTCGGCGTGTTCGGCACGCATCACGCTTGGCCCGACCTGGTCGTGGCAGCCGGCATGGCGGCGCTGGCCATGAGCGCATCTGTCAGCGTGGTGCGACACGCACGACAGGAACTGGCGGAGGGCCGCCATGACCACCCGCCCACGCAGGGCCACCACAGCCACCACTGAGGAGCGAGCCGGACGCTGCCACCAAACGAAAAGGGCAGTCAGCGGATGCTGACTGCCCTTCATCGGAAAGTGGAGCGGGAAACGAGGCTCGAACTCGCGACCTCAACCTTGGCAAGGTTGCGCTCTACCAACTGAGCTATTCCCGCAGGTCGCTTTTGCTGTTTCGCTGCATGTGTTGCAGTGATCAGCGAAGACTTGAACTATACATCGTTTTTTGACGTTCGCGCAAGTAGCGTGTGATTTTTTTCATGGGTTCGCCGCTACACTGTGCCGCACGCCCCGGTGGTGAAACCGGTAGACACAGCGGACTTAAAATCCGCCGCTTGCCGAAAGGCGGCGTGCCGGTTCGATCCCGGCCCGGGGCACCATCGGCGCCGCGACGGATGACCAGCGTGCGCTCACCCGCGGCCCTGGATTTCCATGACACATGGCGACTCCCCCCGTCTTCTCGGTGATCATCGCCACCTACAACTGGAGTTCGGCCTTGCGGCTGGCTCTCAGGTCGGTGCTGGGCCAGACCTTCGGCGACTTTGAAGTGCTGGTCGTCGGCGACGGCTGCACCGACGACAGCGCCGACGTGGTGAGATCGATGGGTGACCCGCGCGTGCAGTGGCACAACCTGCCCCGCAACCATGGCAGCCAATGGGCGCCCAACAACCACGGCCTGAGCCAGGCCCGTGGCAAGTACGTTGCCTACCTGGGGCACGACGACCTGTGGTGGCCCACCCATCTGGCGCAAGCTTTCGACGTTCTGGAGCATGGCGGCGCCGACATCGCGGCGGCGGCCACACTGATGTACGGCCCGGAGGACTCGGGCATTCGCGCGCTCAGTGGCTTCTTCCCAAACGATCGGTTTTCTCTACGTCACTTCTTCGTGCCATCGTCCATGGCCCACCGACTGGAGATCGCACGGGCCGTGGGCGGTTGGCGCCCGCCTGAAGAAGCCATCCTGGCCGTCGATGTTGACTTCCTGCGCCGCTGTCACGACGCCGGTGCGCGCGTGGTGGCCACCAAGGACGTCACCACGTTCAAGTTCAATGCCGCCTGGCGGCGCGACGCCTATCTGACCAAGGATCCGCATCAACAGCGCGAGTTCATGGAACAGGCTGCGCGGCTCGGAGAGGCCTTCAGGCTGCGGGAACTGACTCGCGCATTGGAAGCTGCCAGCCAGGACAAGTTGATCAAGATCGAGGTGCCAACCGACGCAAAAGCCAGCGCGACAATCAGTTCGAACATCAACCACCAGTTCAAAGGCAGCCGAAAGACGCAGCGCCTGCAAGCCTTCACGCTGGTTCAAGGTCGCCGCCGGTATCCGCCCAACCCCGACTATGCCGGCTTTGAATGGCATGGCCTGGAAAACGACCGCAAGCGGGGCGCCTTCCGCTGGAGCGGCCCTTGCACACAGTCCCACATCGTTCTGCCAGAACGCATGGCCGGGCCCAGCGAACTCAGGCTGCAACTGGTGCACCACATTTCGACCGATGTGCTTCGATCTCTCAGGGTGACCGCCAACGACGTGACAGTCGACATGGTGATGACACCGCAGGAGGACGGCACGCTGATCCTGCATGGGTGCATACCCGCTGATGCCGGCCAGCAACCCGACTCGAACGAGTTGCGTCTGGCCCTGACCGTTTCCCGCACCTGGCGCCCGATCGATCTGCGCCACAGTGATGACCGGCGTTGGCTGGGCGTGGCTGTGGGCTGGACCGAAATCGGCCCGTGGCCCCCGGAGCCATCCCAGCCCAAACCATCGAGAGGAACATGGTGGAAATTCCTGCGCTCAGCGGAGTGACGCTCAGACCCCTGACGGCCCATGGCTGCCAGAGAGGCAGCACGACCGAAATCTACCGGTCATCCTGGGGCGAGGGGCTCGATCTGCCTCAATGGAACCTGATCGAATCGGGCGCCGACACCTTGCGCGGCATGCAGGTCCATTGCTTCCGGACCGACTACCTGTGTGTCGTCAGCGGCGAGATCATTGCCGGGCTCTACGACCTTCGGCCCGACTCCCCCACGAAGGGACAGTCGTGCATGATGGCCCTGAGTGCCCAGGGCCGGCAAGCCCTGGTGATCCCCACGGGGGTCTTGCACGGTTTTTACTTCCCGGTGGACACCATCTACCTGCAAGGCATGACCACGCTCTGGTCGGGCGAAGACGACCACCGTTGCGCGTGGAATGACACCAGCCTGGGATTGAACTGGCCCAGCGAGCACCCCATCGTCTCCGAACTGGACCATCAATCACCCTCACTGGCTCGCATGCGTGAAGCGTTCGAGACAGCCTGGAGATCGGCTTGAGTCCATCACTCAGCATCGGTCTGCTGGGCTGCGGGCAATGGGGACAGTGGATCCTCAGAGACCTGATCCGCCTGGGGTGCCACTGCATGGTGGCCGATCCATCGGCGTCTGCACGTGAACGCGCCATGAACCAGGGCGCCCAATGCTGCGTGAGCGACTCTAAGGCGCTGCCCCCTGACCTGGATGGCTACGTGGTCGCGACGCCAGCCAGCACCCACCATGCGGCGGTCCTGTCGCTGCTGGACCGTCAACGCCCGATCTATGTCGAAAAACCGTTGACGAACTCGGCACGCACGGCACGCCATCTGGCCGACCTGGCCCCGAACGGCTTGTTCGTGATGGAAAAATGGCGCTACCACGGCGGGGTTCGGGCCATTGCGGCTCGATGTGGCTCCGGTGACCTGGGCAAGGTCCGGACCATCCGTTGCCGCAGGGTCCAGTCGGGGCAGAGTCAGCAAGATGTCAATCCGGTCTGGACTTTGTTGCCCCACGACCTCTCCATCGTGGATCACATTCTGGGAAAGCTGCCCAGCCCCGTCAGCGCGCGAGCCAGTGTCGGACCGACTGGAGAGATCCTCGGCTTGTGTGCGTCGCTCGAGGCCGATGGGGTCGATGTGAGCATCACCATCTCCAGCCTGTCTCCGCACAAGGAACGCTCGCTCGAAGTGACCCTGGAGGGCGGCACACTCCTCATGGCCGACCCCTTGGCCGATCACGTCCTGCTCAAGCCCGCCGGCGACTTGCCCCAGGCGCCATGGCACTGTTTGCCTGTCGATACCGACATGCCGCTGCTGATGGAGTTGAAGGCGTTTGTCGAACACCTGCGGGGTGGCCCCCCCCCGATGATCGATGCGGCACGCTCGGCACGCAGCGTGGCCCTGATCGAAGCGTTGTTGCGCATGGCATCGGTTCACCAGGCTGACACGCCCTGAGCGGCTTTGCCGGCGAGGCTCGAAACCGCCAACGGGTACACCCCACAAAAAACGGCACCCCGAGGGGTGCCGTTTCTGTTCAAGCCGATCGGGCCACGGGCCTTGCGGCCCGCGCGGATCAGTGGAACTGTTCTTCTTCGGTCGAGCCGGTCAGGGCCTTGACCGACGACGAACCGCCTTGGATCACGGTGGTCACGTCGTCGAAGTAGCCAGCGCCCACTTCTTGCTGGTGCGACACGAAGGTGTAGCCCTTTTCGCGAGCTGCGAATTCCGGCTCTTGCACCATTTCGGTGTAGTGCTTCATGCCTTCGCCGCGGGCGTAAGCGTGGGCGAACTGGAACGTGTTGTACCAGTTGACGTGGATACCAGCCAGGGTGATGAACTGGTACTTGTAGCCCAGGGCCGACAGGTCTTCCTGGAACGAAGCGATCTGCTTGTCGTTGAGGTTCTTCTTCCAGTTGAACGACGGCGAGCAGTTGTACGACAGCAGCTTGCCCGGGCAAGCGGCGTGCACGGCTTGGGCGAATTCGCGAGCGAAGCCGATGTCAGGCACGCCGGTTTCACACCACACCAGGTCAGCGTAGGGGGCGTAAGCCACGCCACGGCTGATGGCTTGCTCCAGACCGTTCTTGACGCGGTAGAAGCCTTCTTGGGTGCGCTCGCCAGTCACGAACGGCTTGTCGTTGTCGTCGCAGTCGCTGGTCAGCAGGTTGGCGGCTTCAGCGTCGGTACGGGCCAGAACGATGGTGGGCACGCCCATCACGTCGGCGGCGAAACGAGCAGCGATCAGCTTTTCGACGGCTTCGCGGGTCGGGACCAGCACCTTGCCACCCATGTGACCGCACTTCTTCACAGCGGCCAGCTGGTCTTCGAAGTGCACGCCAGCGGCGCCCGAAGCGATCATGTTCTTCATCAGTTCGAAGGCGTTCAGCACGCCGCCGAAACCGGCCTCAGCGTCAGCGACGATGGGCAGGAAGTAGTCGATGAAGTTTTCGTCGCCGGGGTTGATGCCACGCGACCATTGGATTTCGTCAGCACGCTTGAACGTGTTGTTGATGCGGCGCACCATGGTGGGCACCGAGTCGTAGGCGTACAGCGACTGGTCGGGGTACATGGTTTCCGACGTGTTGCCGTCGGCGGCCACTTGCCAGCCCGACAGGTACACGGCTTCCAGACCGGCCTTGGCCTGTTGCATCGCTTGACCGGCGGTGATGGCGCCGAAAGCGTTCACGTAGCCCTTCTTGGCACCGCCGTTGACCTTTTCCCACAGCTT
>Ga0255182_1000402_pt1 | contig 30603 bp, 31 predicted proteins | sample Atl_UVDOM_RepA_8_FD_188420 | JGI IMG/M metagenome (GOLD analysis project Ga0255182, IMG submission 188420) | Freshwater microbial communities from Altamaha River, Georgia, United States - Atl_UVDOM_RepA_8d | ecosystem: Environmental > Aquatic > Freshwater > River | place: USA: Georgia...
ACGCTGTGCTTGGTCTTCTCGATGGCGTAGAAGAACCCAAAGGCGATGCCCAAGAAGAGCAGGACGCCAATCAGGGGGCTGCCGGCGAACCACGAGAAGCCAAACTGCATGCCCACCCAGGCTCCCAACACGGTGGGCACCAAGGATGCAGCGAGGAGCCAGTAGGTGTTGCGTAGCACCCGATTGCGTACCGCAGACGACTCGGCACCTGGCAATGAAGTACTGTTTCCAAAGGTCGGGATCATGAGGTCAATCTCCTTTTAAAGCCTGACGAGATCCCGGGGGCACGATGCCGCCCGGGCGGACGTCAGCACGTATAATCGCAGGTTTAGTTGACAATTCAAGTGGGGAAAGGTTCCTTCCCCCGGGTGGCGTGTAGCCGCTGCCCAATAACCCTTTTTACGACCAGACATATTTTCGGATTAACACAACATGGCCATTGAACGTACCCTCTCCATCATCAAGCCCGACGCCGTCGCCAAAAACGTCATCGGCCAGATCTATTCCCGGTTTGAGCAAGGCGGACTCAAGATCGCTGCGGCCAAGCTGATCCACCTTTCCCGCGCTGAAGCCGAGGCGTTTTATGGCGTTCACCGCGAGCGGCCCTTCTTTAAAGATCTCGTGGATTTCATGATCTCCGGTCCTGTCATGGTGCAGGTTCTGGAGGGTGAGAACGCGATTGCCAAGAACCGTGAGCTGATGGGTGCTACCGATCCCAAAAAGGCAGCCCCCGGCACCATTCGTGCGGATTTCGCCGACAGCATCGATGCCAATGCAGTTCATGGCTCCGATGCGCCGGAGACTGCACGCCAGGAAGTCGCCTTCTTCTTCCCGGCGATGTCGATTTACAGCAGATAAGTGAATCTTCTGGGCTGCTCCCCCCAAGGTCTCACCGACTGGTGCGTGGCTCGGGGGGAAAAGCCGTTTCGCGCCCGCCAGCTGCTGAAGTGGGTCCATCAGCGCGGCACCAAGGATTTTGCGGAGATGACCGATCTGGCTCGGGAGTTTCGGGCTGGGCTTGAGCAAGACGCCGAGGTTGCGCCTCCCGCGGTACTTCAGGACCATGTTTCCGCCGATGGCACCCGAAAATGGCTATTCGACATGGGCCAGGGCAATGCCATTGAGACCGTTTTTATTCCTGAGGTGGATCGCGGCACGCTCTGTGTCTCGTCCCAGGCGGGATGCACGGTGGCCTGCCCGTTCTGCTCGACTGGGCGTCAGGGCTTTAATCGTAACCTCACGACCGCAGAGATCGTTGGACAGCTCTGGTGGGCACGCCATGAGTTGGCGCAGCCGGTGACCAATGTGGTGATGATGGGCATGGGCGAGCCCCTGCTTAATTACGACCAACTTGTGCCTGCTTTGCAGCTCATGCTGCACGATGATGCCTATGGTCTGTCGCGTCGTCGGGTGACCGTATCCACATCCGGCGTGGTGCCGATGATGGACCGTCTGGCCCGCGACTGTCCGGTGGCCCTGGCAGTGTCGTTGCATGCGCCAACGGATGCGCTCAGGGATGTTCTGGTGCCTCTGAATAAAAAATATCCGTTAAAAGTATTGATGGCTTCGATTCGCAACTATCTGGGCGCTGCGCCGCGGGATTTCATAACGTTCGAATACGTCATGTTAGATGGCGTGAACGATTCTCTGGATCATGCGCGGCAGCTGGTGAAGCTGGTGCGCGCAGAGGAGATCTCGTGCAAGTTCAATCTGATTCCGTTTAATCCATTCCCCAATTCCGGTTATCGCAAGTCTTCGTGGCCACGTCAGCGCGCCTTTGCAGACTTTTTGACCCAAGAGGGCTATGTGACCACGATTCGTAAAACCCGCGGCGATGATATTGATGCCGCCTGTGGCCAGCTGGCCGGCGACATTCAGGATCGCACTCGGATTACGCTAAGAACGAAATGAACACTCACGACACCCTGACGCCGCCGTGCACCACCGCGCCGGTGGTTCCTCAGTCCTGCGGCCCGTCGGCGCGCAGAAAGACCCGCGCCATGAACATTCGCTGGGGCTCGAATACCGTGACGGTGGGTGGTGATGCGCCGATTGTGGTGCAGTCGATGACCAACACCGATACGGCCGATGCAATTGCGACAGCGATTCAGGTGCAAGGGCTGGCCCAGGCGGGATCCGAACTTGTACGCATTACTGTAAATTCGCCCGAGGCAGCGCGCGAGGTGGCGTCAATTCGCAATCAATTGGATCGCATGAACTGTGCGGTACCGCTGATTGGAGACTTTCATTTCAATGGCCACAAACTGCTCTCTGAGTATCCCGACTGTGCTCAGGCGCTGTCGAAGTACCGGATCAATCCGGGCAACGTGGGACGGGGTGCAAAACGCGACCATCAGTTCGGGGCCATGATTGAAGCCGCATGTAAGTACGACAAACCGGTGCGCATTGGCGTGAACTGGGGCAGTCTGGATCAGGAACTGCTGGCCAGGCTGATGGATGAAAACGCCCAGCGTGCAGAGCCCTGGGATGCGCAGGCCGTAATGCGCGAGGCCCTGGTGACATCGGCCATTGAAAGTGCGCAGCAGGCAGAGCGCTGGGGACTTGCGGGCGATCGCATTACGTTATCGGCAAAGGTCAGCAGCGTTCAAGACTTAATCTCTGTCTATCAAGCGCTCTCTCAGCGCTGTGACTATCCGCTGCATCTCGGCCTGACCGAGGCGGGTATGGGCAGCAAGGGCATTGTTGCCTCGACCGCGGCCATGTCGGTTCTTCTGCAGCAGGGTATCGGCGACACGATCCGTGTGTCGTTGACGCCAGAGCCCAACGGTGATCGTCGCAACGAAGTCATTGTGGCCCAGGAGATTCTTCAGTCGATGGGCTTGAGGGCATTTGCGCCGATGGTGGTGGCCTGTCCGGGCTGTGGCCGCACGACATCAACTTTTTTCCAAGAGCTCGCGGCAAAGATCCAAGGCTATCTGCGTGATCAGATGGTGGATTGGAAGCGGTCCTATCCTGGTGTGGAGAACATCACCGTGGCGGTGATGGGCTGTGTGGTCAATGGGCCAGGTGAGAGTAAGCATGCGGATATCGGTATTAGCCTGCCGGGCACAGGAGAGCAGCCGGTAGCGCCCGTGTTTGTGGATGGCGAGCGCAGCGTGACACTCAAGGGTGATCGCATCGCAGAAGAATTTCAGGAAATCGTTGCGCAGTACGTACAAAAACGTTTCGGTGGGGCGGCTTAACTTCATGGCGGCTGTGCAGAAAATTGTTGGCGTAAAGGGCATGAACGATCTTCTGCCCGAGCAGTCTGGGCTGTGGGAGTGGGTGGAGTCGCAGGTCGCCGAGGTGTTTCGCCAGTATGGCTATCGGGCGATTCGCACACCAATTCTTGAGCCGACAGCGCTCTTTGTGCGCGGTATCGGCGAGGTCACCGATATCGTTGAAAAGGAGATGTACACCTTCACCGATGCACTCAACGGCGAGCAGTTAACGCTGCGCCCTGAAAATACGGCGGCGGTGGTGCGTTCGGTGATTGAGCACAATCTCTTGTATGACGGGCCCAAACGACTCTGGTATGTCGGGCCGATGTTTCGTCACGAGCGCCCGCAGCGTGGCCGTTATCGGCAATTTCATCAGTTTGGAATTGAGGCGCTTGGTATGCCAGGCCCGGATGTGGATGCTGAGCAGCTGCTGATGATTGATCGGCTGTGGAAGTCGTTGGGACTTACCGGTGACCATGCGCCACGACTGGAGATCAATTCGCTGGGTGCGCTTGATGAACGGCAGGCCCATCGCCGAGCGTTAATTGAGCACTTTCAGTCCCATGCGTCTATATTGGATGCCGATGCCCAGCGACGGCTGCATTCCAATCCCTTGCGGATTCTGGATTCAAAAAATCCAGCCATGCGTCCAGTAATCGAGTCGGCGCCGTTGCTGCAGGATTTTCTGGGCGATGCTTCGCGGGCCCATCTGGCGGGCGTACGGGATACCCTTGACCGTCATGGTGTGGGCTACACCGTCAATCCGCGGCTGGTCCGCGGCCTGGATTACTACAATCTCACCGTGTTTGAGTGGATTACCGACAGGCTCGGTGCCCAGGGCACGGTCTGTGGCGGTGGCCGCTACGACAGTCTGATTGAGCAGATGGGTGGTTCGCCTGCGCCGGCATGTGGGTTTGCCATCGGTATCGAGCGGTTGGTTGCGTTACTGGAAGAGGTCGCCCCTCCTGCGCTTGCGGCTGGACTCGATGTGTATCTTGTGCATTGGGGCACTGGTTCAACGGCAGCGGCTGTAGCGTTTTCGGAGCGGTGCCGGGATGCGGGGCTGCGTGTGCAGATGCACTGTGGCGAGGCCAGTCTGAAGTCACAGATGAAAAAAGCCGATCAGAGCGGCGCCCATTGCGCGGTGCTGATGGGCGAAGATGAGCGGGCCCAGAATGTCGTCACGATAAAGCCGCTGCGTGCAGAGGGCGGGCTAGTGCAACAGGATCGCGTGCCAATCTCGGATGGACCTGCGGTCATTCGTGGGCTATTGAAGTCAGTTTAAGGAAAAGGATAAGCGGGCCATGCGTGAGGATCTTGAGCAGCAAGAACAGCTAGATGCCATCAAAGGATTCTGGAGCGAGAACAAGAAGTGGATTGTTCCGCTTATTGCCTTGGCTTTAATTGGTGCAACAAGCTTTAATGGCTGGAACTGGTGGCAGAACCGTCAGGCCGTCAATGCCAGTGAGGCGCTCACCGCGATGGAGGCGGCTCTTGCCGAGCAAAGTCTCGATAAGGCCCGTGCCGCTTACAAGGCACTTGCTTCTGATTATCGTTCCTCGACACAGGCTGCGCTTGGTGGCCTGCAGATGGCCAAGGCCTTTGTTGTGGCTGGTGAACTGGCCGAGGCCCGCCAGGCGTTACAGCAGGTGATTGACCACGGGGCAACCGAATTCGCATGGATGGCGCGCATTCGTCTTGCGGGTGTTCTGCTTGATGAGAACAATGCAAAGGGTGCGCTTGATGTGCTCAACGGTAAGGCACCAAAAGAGTTTGATGCCCTGGTTAATGACCGCAAGGGCGATGTGCAGGCGGCACTAGGCAACAAAGAAGAGGCCCGCAGTGCATGGAAGTCTGCCGCGGATGGCCTTCCTGCGGGATCACCGTCGCGAGAGTTGATTCTGCGTAAGCTGCAGACCCTTGATGCATTTGGAGCTGCCAAGTCATGAGCATGGCCAGGCCCCTTGTCGCAGTGCTGGGCGCTGTGCTGCTCGTTGCGGGCTGCTCGAGCGCGCCAAAGCCCAGGCCAGCATCGCTAAAGGACTTCACCCCCACGCTGAAGGCCTCCGTCGCCTGGAAGGTCGATTCAGGCCGGCCGGCTAAGTCAATGGCTGGCGTGGGTCAGTTCGCGCCGGCAGTTAGTGGAGATGCGGTCTATGTCGCTTCTTCATCGGGCACGGTTTCGAAATTTAATCTCGCCGATGGCAAGCTGATCTGGCAGGCCCAGACCGGTGGCGTGCTGATGGCGGGCGTCGCAGTGGGCGCGGGAAGTGCTGAGGGTGTGACGGCGGTGGTGAACGACAAATCTGAGCTCGTCATCATCTCTGCCGAAGGGAAAGTCGAACGGCGTTTCTCTGCTGGCGGTGTAGTGCTCGAGGCCCCTGTCATTGCAGGCGCAACCGTGGTGGTGCGTCTGGCGGATAACCGCGTTGCTGGTTTTGATCTTGGCTCGGGTAATCGGCGCTGGGTGCTTCAGCGCAATCTGCCCACCCTGGTGCTGCATGGCCAGTCTGGCATGCGTGTTCGGGCCCGCCCGTCAGAGGAATCGTCAAGCACAGTCCTTGGGCCAGGCGATGTGATTGTGAATATGCCCGGCGGACGACTGCTTTGGCTAGATGCAGTAAGTGGGGCCGTACGCTGGGAGTCTCAGGTGGCAACACCGCGTGGCAGCAACGAAGTGGAACGGATTGTGGATCTCTTGGGCATGCCCGCGGTAGATGCGGGCGATGTCTGTGTGGCCGCCTATCAGACCGCGGTGGTCTGTCTTGCTGGAGAAAACGGCCGACGCCTGTGGGGCCGCGAGCTGGCCGCGATGTCGACAGTTGCTGCGGATGGCCGATATGTATTTTTTGCCGATGACCAGTCGCGATTTCATGCATTGAATCGAAAAGATGGCGTTACTGCCTGGACCATTGACACCTACCAGCTGCGCGGACTTCAGTATCCGGTGTCGCTGGGCAGGGCAGTCTGGGTGGCCGACAGCTTTGGCATCTTGCATGCGCTTGCCCGCGAGACTGGTGCGCCGCTTGCACGGATTTCACTGGATGGCGGTGCGCCCAGTGGCGCCATGATTCCTACGCGCTCGGGCCTGTTGATCCAGACCCAGGGTGGCCAGCTGCTCATGATCCGATCGGAAGGATGAGCGTTGAGTGCGAAACCTGTGGTCGCCCTGGTCGGACGGCCCAACGTAGGAAAGTCGACACTTTTTAATCGACTGACGCGCTCACGCGATGCGCTGGTTGCGGACCTGCCCGGTTTAACTCGTGACCGCCATTACGGCGAGGGCCGTCTGGGTCCCCGTGGTTATCTTGTCGTTGATACCGGAGGCTTTGAGCCGGTGGTCAAAGAGGGCATCACCTTTGAGATGGCCAAGCAGACCCGTCAGGCGATTGCGGAGTCTGATGCGGTGGTGTTTGTGGTCGATGGCAGATCGGGCTTAGCACCTCAAGATCTGCAGATTGCGGATCTGCTGCGTAAGTCTGGCCGGCCCGTCACTCTTGCGGTGAACAAACTGGAAGGTCTGACCGGCGAGGGCCGTACTGCGGAATTCTACGAATTGGGCCTGGGTGATCCGGTTGCGATTTCATCAGCCCATGGCGATGGCGTGGGCGGGCTGATGGAGCAGGTGTTGGGAGATCTTCCCGAGCCGTCAGCGCCGCCCTCGGAGCAGGAAGTCGCCGAGCTTGGGCTGCGGGTGGCGATTGTGGGCCGTCCGAACGTGGGCAAGTCGACATTGATCAATGCATTGGTGGGCGAAGAGCGCGTGATCGCATTTGATATGCCGGGCACCACACGCGATGCGATTGTGATTCCGTTTGAGCGTGGAGGCCGCCGCTATCAGCTCATCGATACTGCGGGTTTGCGCCGACGTGGGAAGGTCTTTGAGGCCGTTGAGAAGTTCTCGGTGATCAAAACGCTTCAGGCGATTGAGTCATGCAATGTGGCCGTGCTGATGCTGGATGCGCATGGCGATGTCTCGGATCAGGATGCCCACATCGCCGGCTTCGTCATGGAGTCGGGCCGTGCCCTTGTGGTGGCGGTCAACAAGTGGGATGGGCTCGATGTGATTGCCCGCGATGAGATCAAACGCGTGATGTCGCGGAAAATGCAGTTTTTGTATTGGGCGCGTTTTCATTTCATCTCCGCACTCAAGGGCTCGGGTGTGGATGCGCTTATGCGTTCTGTCGATGCTGCCTACGCGGCTGCGACATTGAAGCTTTCGACACCCAAGATCACCCGGGTGCTGCGCGAGGCGGTGGAGCATCAGCAGCCCCCGCGCCATGGCCGGTTTCGGCCCAAGCTGCGCTATGCCCACCAGGGTGGACAGAACCCCCCGATTATCGTGGTGCACGGCAACGCCCTGGAGCACATATCTGATGCGTACAAGCGCTACTTGGAGTCGCGCTTTCGCAAGGTCTTCCAGCTGGAGGGAACACCCTTGCGCATTGAATGGAAAACCTCGGCCAATCCCTACAAGCCGGATGCGTGATTCCGCTGCCTGAAATCGGTATAGTTATTGCTCTACCGATGGAGTTCACAACATGTCACAAAACAAAGGGCAGGCGTTACAAGACCCGTTTCTAAATCTCCTTCGCAAGGAGCATGTTCCCGTATCCGTGTACCTCGTCAACGGTATTAAGTTGCAAGGTCATGTGGAATCCTTTGATCAATATGTCCTACTGCTCAGAAACACCGTGACACAGATGGTGTACAAACATGCCATCTCCACGATCGTGCCTGCGCGGGCGGTGAACTTCACCGCAGAGGGTGAGTCGAGCTGAGCGATCTCGGTTCCGTCTCAACGTCGCAAGACGTTGACTTCTCTCGGCAGCCGCGAACCGTTCTAGTTGCCTTGGCCATCACCGGCGAACCGCCGCCGGATATGGAAGAGCTGCAGGCATTGGCGGTCTCCGCTGGAGCACGGGTGGTTGGGCTGGTCTCGGGCCGACGCGATCGCCCAGATCCTGCGCTGTTCGTGGGTTCTGGAAAGGCCGATGAAATCGCACAGGTCTGCGCAGCACACCAGGCCGACCTGGTCATTTTCGACCACGCCTTATCGCCCGGCCAGCAGCGTAATTTGACCAAGATTTTGAAGCGCCGAGTGATTGATCGGGTGGCATTGATTCTGGATATTTTCGCGCTTCGGGCCAGAAGCCACGAGGGCAAATTGCAGGTTGAACTGGCGCAGTTGGATTACCTCTCGGCCCGACTGGTGCGTGGCTGGACACACCTGGAACGTCAGCGCGGGGGTATCGGGCTGCGTGGTCCGGGTGAGACGCAGTTGGAGACCGACCGTCGGCTGATCGGCCAGCGTGTCAAGCAGCTTCGGGCCCGACTCTCCGCAGTGGATAGGCAGCGGAAAAATCGTCTGCGGCATCGCTATCGGCAGGGCGCATTTGCGGTCTCGCTGGTGGGCTACACCAACGCGGGTAAATCCACACTGTTTAATGCGCTTACACATGCTGGGGTTTATGCCGCGGACCAGTTGTTTGCGACTTTGGACACAACCAGCCGAAAGGTATTCCTGGCGCCCGGTGAGTTCATGGTGTTATCCGATACCGTTGGGTTTATCCGAGACCTACCGCACAGCCTGGTCGAGGCCTTTAAATCCACCCTCAATGAGGCGGCCGAGGCGGATCTGCTGCTGCATGTGATGGATGCCTCGGATCCAGACCGGGAGCTGCACCAACAGGCGGTGGAACAGGTCCTGCAGGAGGTCGGTGCTGGATCGGTGCCGCGCATTGAGGTCATGAATAAAATCGACCTGGCGGGCCTGCCAAGCCGCTCCGAGCCTGATGCGGATGGCCGAATTCGTCGGGTCTGGCTAAGTGCGGTGAGCGGCGAAGGTCTCGGGGCATTGCGTGAGGCTGTAAGATCGCATGTACCTGCTTTCCCTAGTCCAGAGACGTGGCCTGGTCCGCTCAGCGATAATCTAGGTTCTTTGCAACCCTCCGTTCAATCCCTTCTCTAATCCTTCACGATGCGGCGTTTTGGCGAGTCAGTATTTCGGCGACTTTTTTCCCTCGGGGATCCCCGCTGGGGCCAGTCCGGCTCGAGCCCATCGGGCTCCGGGCAGAGCGGCTCCGGCCAGTCTTCCAATTCCGATCAAAAGCCCAGCGCTTCAGAGCCGGATCGGGAGCCCCCAAGGCAGGATCCCCCCGATAACGGCGGCCAGCGTGGCCAGGGTCGGCCCGACAACGGCCGCCCACGTGGTGGCGATGAGCCGCCTGATCTCGATGAGGTCTGGCGCGATTTCAATCGTCGGCTCAGTGGCATGTTTGGCGGCAAGGGCCGTCAGGGTGGCGGTTTTGGTGGTTCCGGTGGCGGCCGTGGGGGTTCGGGCGGTGGCGGCTTTAAGGGGCCTTCGATTAAGACCGGTCCTGCGTTTGGATTTGTTGCCTTAGCAGGTGTGCTGCTCTGGCTTGCAACGGGTTTTTATATCGTCCAAGAGGGCCAGTCATCGATCGTGCTGCGCTTTGGCGAATTCCGCACCACCACCTCGGCCGGTTTTCAATGGCGGCTGCCGTATCCCTTTGAGTCACACGAGATCGTCAATCTGTCGCAGATCCGACAGATCACCGTGGGTGTTCGGGGCGGCGGAGCAGCGTCGCGCAGCCGTGACTCGCTGATGCTTACCAAAGATGAAAACATGGTGGATCTGCAGTTTGCCGTGCAGTACCGAATTGGCAATGCGAAGGACTACCTGTTTAACAACGTCGCAACCGATGACATCGTGGCCCAGGCAGCAGAGACCGTGATGCGTGAGATTGTGGGACGCAGCCTAAGCGATACGGTGCTCTATGAAAACAAAGAAGGAATTGCCCGTGAGGCCTTAGGCGCGATTCAGGCGATTGCCGATCGCTACGGCTCTGGCCTTTCGATTGTGGATGTCACGATTCAAAATGCACAGCCTCCTGAAGAAGTACAGGCCGCATTTAGTGATGCGATTAAAGCGGGCCAGGATGCAGAGCGTCTGAAAAACGAAGGCCAGGCCTATGCCAATGATGTGATTCCGCGTGCCCGTGGTTCTGCTGAGCGGCTCATCCAAGAGGCCGAGGCCTATCGCGAGCGTGTGATTGCAACGGCCACCGGTGATGCTGATCGCTTCCGAAAGATTGTGGTGGAGTACAACAAGGCGCCAGCCGTAACGCGTGAGCGGATGTACCTGGAGGTCATGCAACAGGTCTTTACCAATGTCAGTAAGGTCATGGTGGATTCAAAATCGAATAGCAATCTGCTGTATCTGCCTCTTGATCGGCTGATGCAGCAGTCGGCCGCGGGCGTCATGGCCCAGCCGTCCACCTCGGCAGCGGCTGCGCAGCCCTCAAGCCCGGCTCCTGCACAGGCACCGGCTGCCGCATCAGAAAACCCGCAACAGCCCGCCGTGCCGAACCCTGGCCCGAGCTTGCGTGACCGTCTTCGGGAGGCCCGCTGATGAATAAGCTATTTACTGCGGTCACCGCATTGATCATTGCCGTGCTGGTAGCCGGTTCATGTATTTACGTTGTGGATCAACGTCAGTACGCGATTGTGTTTGCCCTCGGTGAGATCAAAGAGGTCGTGAGTAAACCCGGCCTTTACTTGAAACTACCGCCGCCGTTTCAAAACGTGGTCTATGTGGAAAAGCGCATTCTGACCATCGACACGCCAGAGATCGATCGCTTTATCACCAGCGAGAAGCAAAACGTTCTCGTTGATACCTATGTGAAATGGCGTGTGATTGATCCGCGCGAGTACTGGGTATCTGTGGCTGGACGTCCTGCGGGCGCTGCTGATCGGATTTCGCGAAGCCTGCGTGACGCGCTGAATAATGAAATCGCCAAGCGCACTGTCAATGAAGTGATCTCTGCCTCACGCGAGCAGGTCATGAAGGGCATCCGTGAGCGCGTGAACGCTGATGCCCAGCGTCTTGGCGTCGAGGTCGTGGATGTACGGATTAAGCGGGTAGATCTCGCGGATGAGATTCGTGACTCGGTATTTCGCCGCATGGAATCCGAGCGTAAGGCCATTGCCAACGAGCGCCGTTCATCGGGCGCAGCGGAATCGGAAAAGATCCGTGCCAATGCAGACCGTCAGCGCGAGGTGTTGCTTGCCCAGTCCTATCGCAAGGCCCAGAGCATCATGGGAGATGGCGATGCCCGGTCCACCTCGCTATATGCAGCGGCGTTTGGCCAGAACCCGGAGTTCGCCTCGTTTTATCGTAGTCTTCAGGCCTATCGTGAAAGTTTCAAAAGCAAATCGGACGTGATCGTTGCCGATCCGCAGTCCGACTTTTTCCGATACTTCCGATCATCGGGCGCCCGTGGCCCGGGCCCATCCGGCGGCACGAGCAACAACAAATAAGCGGCAGGATCTCCATGCCCGCCTGGCAGCTGCCTGATCAGATCTCCGACATTTTGCCGGCCGAGGCGGCGCGGCTTGAGCGCCTGCGCCGACGGCTTCTCGATCTGTATGCGAGCTATGGCTATGACCTGGTGCAGCCGCCGCTGATCGAGCATCTCGAATCACTCATGGTGGATCAGGCCCGCGATCTGGATCTGCGCACGTTCAAGGTGGTGGATCAGGGCAGTGGGCGACTGCTGGGCCTGCGGGCTGACATCACGCCACAGGCGGCGCGACTCGATGCCCATCAGATTCAAAACAAGGGCGTCACTCGACTCTGTTATGCGGGCTCAGTGCTGCATGCGCAGCCTGCTGGGCTGCTGTCATCGCGTGAGCCCGTGCAGGTGGGGTGTGAGCTTTTTGGCCACGATGGACTTGAAGCTGATCTCGAGGTTCAGGAGCTCGCCTTGGCCTCGCTGGATGCTGCCGGTATTCAGCAGGTGCGGCTCGATTTGTCCCACCGCGGGATTTTTCTTGCCCTGCGTGACCGTGATGCCGCCTTGGCGGCATGCGAAAACGATGTGCTGCTTGCACTTCAGTCGAAGGACCGGGTCCGCCTGTCGCAGCTGGTATCGGGCATTGCCCCGGATTCTGCAAAGGCATTATTAGAGTTATTGGATCTTTACGGACCGGCTTCGGGTGATCACAACATCATTGCCAGGGCCCGTCGCGTACTGCCGCAGCTGCCACTGATTACGGATGCCTTAAATCGCCTGCAGGCGGTCGCGGATTCCGCAATGTTTTTTGAGCATCCGCAGTGTGTACTGACGGTGGATCTCGCCGATCTGCGCGGCTATCGGTATCACAACGGTGTGATGTTTTCGATTTATTGCGAGGGCCTGCCCAATGCGGTGGTTCGCGGTGGCCGCTACGACGGTGCAGGCAGGGTCTTTGGCCGTGCCCGGCCGGCGACTGGATTTAGCCTTGAACTGCGTGAGCTACTGGAAATTGCACAACAGGACGGCGCAGCCAGCACTGATGCGATTGCTGCCCCCTGGCGGGACGACCCAGCCCTGCGGCAGGCGATTGCTGCCCTGCGTCGCGATGGCAAACGGGTGATTTGTCTTCCTGATGCAGAATGTGGGTCTCGGGCCGGCCAACGGCTTGTTTTTCAATCCGGCCGCTGGGTCGTTGCTTAACTCACAATCAGGATAGACGCATGTCGGCAGGAAACGCTGCGGCTCGGCCCGCGGGCCAAGGCAGAAATGTGGTGGTCATCGGCACCCAGTGGGGTGACGAAGGCAAGGGCAAGATCGTCGATTGGCTTACCGAGCAGGTCAGCGGCGTGGTCCGGTTTCAAGGGGGCCATAACGCAGGCCACACCCTGGTGGTCAATGGCAAAAAGACCATTCTTCGACTGATTCCTTCCGGTATTTTGCATCCGGGTGTCACGTGCTACATCGGCAATGGTGTCGTGCTCTCGCCCACCGCATTGCTTGGCGAGATTGATGAGCTGCAGGCCAATGGCATCAAGGTGGAGTCGCGTCTAAAGATTAGTCTCGCCTGTCCTTTGATTCTTCCCTATCACGTGGCCTTGGATCAGGCCCGCGAGGCCGCCCGCGGGGATGCCAAGATTGGCACCACGGGCCGTGGTATCGGTCCAGCCTATGAAGACAAGGTTGCCCGTCGCGCGATTCGTCTACTCGATCTGATGCAGCCTGAGGTGCTGAAAGCCAAACTTAGCGAGACGATGGGCCTGCACAATTTTGTGTTGGAGCATCACCTAAAGGCGTCGCCCGTTTCCATAGAGCAGGTCTTCTCTGAGCTAATGGCGATTGCGCCGCGGCTATTGAATATGACCGCCGATGTGCCGCAGCTTCTCTATGAGATCGGCCGGCGTGGTGAGAACCTGCTTTTTGAAGGTGCGCAGGGATCGCTTCTCGATATCGACCATGGTACCTATCCGTATGTCACGAGCAGTAACTGTGTTGCGGGTGCTGCAGGTGCTGGTGCTGGCGTGGGTCCTTCGCGATTGCACTACGTGCTCGGCATTACCAAGGCCTACACCACGCGCGTGGGCAGTGGGCCGTTTCCGACCGAGCAGGTCAACGAGATTGGCCAGCTCTTGGCCAAGCGCGGCAATGAATTTGGTTCGGTCACTGGCCGTCCGCGTCGCTGTGGCTGGTTTGATGCCGCCGCCTTACGCCGCTCGATGCAGATCAATGGTGTGACAGGCTTGTGCATCACCAAGCTCGATGTGATGGATGGAATGCCAGAGGTCAAACTCTGTGTGGGCTATGACACGCCGGAGGGTCGGATGGATGTGCTGCCCTTTGGTGCCGATGCTGTTGCCAAGTGCTCACCGATTTATGAAACGATGCTGGGCTGGTCCCAGACCACGCAGGGTGTGCGGCAGTGGGCAGGGCTTCCTGTTAACGCACAGCGATACTTGGATCGCCTTGCCGAGGTCGTCGGCGCGCCAATCGCAATGGTTTCCACAGGCGCAGATCGTGAAGACACGATTCTGTTGGATCACCCTTTTCAGTGATTGGGTCTACTGAATTTTTCTGAATAAGGAATGAGGGGATGGTGCCCAGAAGAGGACTCGAACCTCCACAGTGTTGCCACCGCTAGGACCTGAACCTAGTGCGTCTACCAATTCCGCCATCTGGGCAAGGCAGGCGCGTACTTTAGCCGGAATCACATAATTGTCAAACCGTACCGCCTCATCGACTTCGCTCACCAGCTTCTACGGCCGCCTGATCGGCCATCGCGATGGCTTTGGATTTGTGCGGCCAGACGCTGGTGGTGATGACGTTTTTATCTCCCCCAAGGAGATGCTTAAGGCCATGCACGGCGATCGGGTCAATGCCCGCGTGGTGGGTACCGACCGACGGGGCCGCCCGGAGGCGGTGATTCTCGAGGTCGTGGAGCATGCCAATCGCAACCTGGTCGGTCGACTCGTCAATGAGCGGGGGATTTTGCTGGTGGTGCCCGAAGACCAGCGGATCAAACATGATGTGATCGTTGCGCCGCCCGACACAATGGGCGCAGAGCCGGGGCAGGTGGTATCCATTGAGATCATCGATCCTCCGACGCGCTATACACCGCCGGTGGGACGCGTGGTTGAAGTGCTCGGTGGTGTTGATGATCCAGGCATGGAAGTCGAGATTGCAGTCCGCAAGTTTGATGTGCCCCATGAGTTTTCCGATGAGGCGCTGGCGCTGGCGAAAAAACTTCCTGATGAGGTCCGGCCCAAGGACCTCAAGGATCGGATCGATCTTCGCGATGTCGCCTTCATGACCATTGATGGTGAAGATGCCCGAGATTTTGATGATGCGGTCTATGCGGAACCGTTACCGGGTAAGGGCTGGCGACTGCTGGTGGCAATCGCAGATGTCAGCCACTATGTCCAGAGTGGTGATGCATTGGATCGCGATGCGTTTTCTCGCAGCACATCGGTATATTTTCCGCGTCGGGTACTGCCGATGCTGCCCGAAAAACTCTCCAACGGGCTGTGCTCCCTGAATCCAAATGTCGATCGTCTGGCCCTGGTCTGCGATATGGTGGTGACCACTGCCGGCGAGGTCAGGGCGTATCAGTTCTACGATGCCGTAATCTGCTCTGCGCAGCGACTGACCTATACCCGCGCCTGGGCGGCGATGTGTGATCCGTTGTCGGAAGATGCCCGGCATCTGGGGCCGCTGTCTGCAACGCTTGGCCATCTTGAAGAGGTGTTTCGTGCGCTCTTGGCAGCCCGCGAGGCGCGGGGTGCGATCGACTTTGATTCGGTCGAGACCTATATGCAGTTTGATGCCAACGGCAGGATTGAAAAAATTCTGCCGCGTGTTCGTAATGATGCCCACCGGCTTATCGAAGAGTGCATGCTTGCCGCCAATACCTGCGCCGCCGATATTCTCAAGCGCGCCAAGCGGCATGGCCTGTACCGTGTCCACGAGGGCCCGACGCCCGAGCGGCTTCGTGCCCTGCGCGAGTTTCTCAAGGTGCAGGGCCTGCGGCTTGAAGGCGGAGAGGAGCCCGCACCGAGTGACTATTCACGGCTCGCCAAAGAGATCCGGGCGCGCCCTGATTCGCGGCTGATCCAGACCTTACTCTTGCGTAGCATGCAGCAGGCGATATACACGCCGGAAAATGTCGGCCACTTTGGGCTCTCATACGAGGCATATGCACATTTCACATCGCCGATTCGTCGCTACCCGGACCTGATGGTCCATCGGGTGATCAAGACCATCATCCACAACAAGGGTCACTACATACCGCCTTATGGTGATACGGGTCTGGATGATCCGATGCATCGCTGGCGCAATATTGGGGATCACTGCTCAGGCGCGGAGCGCCGTGCGGACGAGGCCTCGCGCGATGTCGAGGCCTGGCTAAAGTGTCAGTACATGAAATCGCGGGTGGGAGAGCAGTTGCGTGGCACTGTCACGGGCGTTGCACCGTTCGGACTTTTCATCACGCTGGATGCGCTTTATGTCGAGGGCATGATTCACGTCTCTGAGCTTGGCGGCGAATACTTTCAGCACAACGAAGTGCTGCATGAGCTGCGTGGCGAACGGACCGGCCGACGGTTTCGTCTATACGATAGCCTGGTGGTGCAGGTGGCCCGGGTTGACCTTGATGCGCGACGCATCGAGTTTCAGCTTGTACCCAGCATGATCCGTGCGACCCGTGCGGCAAAGTCTTCAGATCGCGACCAGGACTTGTATTCGGTCGTTCCGGATGACGAGACCGAGGTCGAGATGCCACAGTGGCTTGCCGAGGCATTGGCCAGTCAGCCGCAGCGCGGCGCCAAGAAATCGAAGAAAAGCCAAAGCAAAAAAGGTGTTGCCGACGGTGTGGCATCACATAAAGAAAAGCGGAGCAAAAAATCTGCGACTGCGAAAGCCGCTGCAGCCCCTGATAAGTCAAAGCCGGGGCGTTCGGGCAAGGCTGCCCGGCAGCCCGCTGGCCACGCGGGGGCATCCCGCAAGTCACGTCGCGGCAAAAGTAAGGGTAAAGGTTCTGCACGATGAGCCGTGATACGCGAGAGATTTGTTTGCTCGGATTTCATGCGATTCGTGCCCGTCTACGGGCAGCGCCGGAAACCATCACACGAATCGTGTTCGATGGGCAGCGTCGTGATGGCCGGTTAAATGCGCTACTCAAACAAGCTGAGCAGGCCTCGGTGAAGGTTGTGTCCGACTCTGCGCTCGCTTTGGATCGCCTTGCTAAGGGGCAACGACATCAGGGTGTGCTTGCGCTTGCCACCCCGCGGGTGCAGCCCGATAGCCTTTCCGATCTGTTGGAGCAGATGGAGTCTTTGGATGCCGCCCGTCAGTGGCTGCTACTTCTCGATGGTGTTACCGATCCTCATAACCTGGGCGCAATACTTCGGACTGCCGATGCCTCGGGTGCTGCTGCAGTGATCGCACCCAGAGATAAGTCTGCGCCCCTAAATGATGTCGCCGCCCGCGTGTCTGCAGGTGCTGCGGATCACTTGCCCTATCTGCAGGTGACAAACCTGTCGCGGGCGATTGATGAACTGCAGGACTCGGGCTATCAGGTGATTGGACTGGCTGAGACTGCCGATCAATCGTTATATGCAGCGGATCTCACCGGAAAAATTGCGCTGGTGCTGGGTGCAGAAGGCGAGGGCATGCGGCGGCTCACCCGAGAGCGCTGCGATCGGCTGGTGCGGCTGCCGATGTTGGGCTCGGTGGAGAGTCTGAATGTGTCGGTTGCGGCGGGTGTTTGTTGCTATGAGGCGCTTCGGCAGAGAACGAAATAAATTGTATTGTTTAAATTTGGGATCAGCGCGGGGGATTTCTCTCGTCGCGGTCGCCGGATACATCACCGGCTCCGACGCTCCTCGAGTAAATCCCCCGCGCTGGTCTGAAGAAACCACTCTTCACATGTTCGCTGTCGAATCTCTCACGGTGGCTCCGACGCTCCTCGAGTAAATCCCCCGCGCTGGTCTGAAGAAACCACTCTTCACATGTTCGCTATCGAATCTCTCACGGCGGCTCCGACGCTCCTCGAGTAAATCCCCCGCGCTGGTCTTCGAATATCACTTCTCTTTCCGGTTCCGCTGCCGAAATTTCCATGGCGGCTCCGGCGCGAGCGCCGGATTACGGGCCGCTGCATCGATGCCGGCCCAGAGTCCATGCCGCTGATCGCGCGCCACCCGCTCCGCCTCTGCATAGCGACGCTGCTGCTCCTCGCTGATGTCCTGTTTGTAGCGCACGAAGTACCAGGCATAGCCGCGCTGAATCTGCTCTAGCCCAAGATCTCGGTCCCCGATACGGACATTCGCTACCCAGCGGTCATAGGTGTCGACTTTCACCGGCTGAAGTCCAATTGGTCCCGAGTGCAGTAACTCAGCGAGCGAATCTTTTGCCTTGGTGGAATAGGGCTGGGTTTTTTCTGGGGCATCAATCCCGGCGATGCGCACGCGCACGATCGCACCGTCTTTGGCTTTTAAGTTAAAGGAGTCGCCATCGAAAATTTCCGCAACGCTGTATGGTCCTTCCGGCAGCCTTGGCCCGGCGGGCTGATGGCATGCCGATAGGCCCGCCGACAGCAGTACAGCCGCCGCAAGCCCCAGCAGTTGACGCCGCGTCAGTGCGAAAACCATTGTGCGTGTGGCGTTACCCGGCAGCGCTGAGTGCCTCAGACAGTGTAAGCACGGCAGCGGCATACATGAAGCTGCGGTTGTACTGGGTGATCACAAAGAAATTATGGGCTGCGAACCAGTAGCCCACCGAGTCATCTTCTTCGGGAAGATCAATCAGGCTTGCCCGTAATGTGCCAGTAAGCCTGGGATTTTCTTGGCGTATGCCGGCACGCTCAATTTCTTCCACCGTATGGATGGGCTCGAGCTGAGGAGCCACAAATCGCTTGGCATCTAACCCCGGATCAACACGGGCCACGCTGTGGCTTACTTCGCCGGGTCGCCATCCGTGCATCTTCAGAAAATTTCCTACCGATGCAATTGCATCCGAAGGGCTGTTGATCAGGTCGGCCTTGTCGCGATTTTTGTAGCCCACTGCAAATTTCTGCCAGCTGCTGGGCATGAACTGCGGCAGGCCGAGCGCTCCAGCAAATGAGCCTTTTACTTCTTTTAGGTTCACCACGCCCTGGCGGCCCATGAGCAGCAGTGTCTCCAATTCTTTGAGAAAAAAATCGGATCGACGTGGCGAGTCGAAGCCGAGTGTGGCCAGGGTTTCCAATGCGGGAAATCGCCCAGTGAATGTGCCGTATTTTGTTTCTACACCGATGATGGCGGCGATGACGTGGGCTGGCACGCCCGACTCTGCTGCCACAGATTTAAATACCTCTCGATGTCGGTTGAGAAATTCACGGCCGTCTCTCATGCGGCCTGCATCGGCATGCTGAGACAGATAGCGTGCCCAGGACCGTTTGCGTGGTGGCGGATCGCCGGGCCCCGGCGGTGGGGGCGCAATGAGCGCCAGGGCGCGAGGCTGGGCACCAAGATGACGAAACTGACTCTCGAGCCATGGGCGCGGCAGGCCGTGTCGATCACTGACTGAGGAGATGAATTCCTGAACATCGCTGCGTCCGAGCCACCCGAACCGGAGTCGATCGGCGAGCATGTCGGCATAAGGCTCTTTTGGCGTTTTAGCGGCTGGCTGGGCCCAGGCCAAGCCGGCGGGCATTATGGCCGATAGGCCCATCAGGCTGCCGTATTCAAGAATTTGTCGTCGTGTAAGCCGCATGCTGATGAGTCGAGTGTCCCCTGCGCGAAGCCCTGGAATTGTCGCATTAGAATGATGCCTGGTTAGTCAAATGGTCGATCCGGGCAGATGGTTTTGGGTTCCGGCGGCCACGAAAAAATAATTCAAAACAGGGCGCAGCCACGATGAAAATCCTTGTTCCAGTCAAACGTGTGGTGGACTACAACGTGAAAGTCCGCGTAAAGCCGGATGGCTCCGATGTTGATATTGCCAACGTCAAGATGTCGATGAATCCTTTTGATGAGATTGCAATCGAAGAGGCCACGCGCCTGAAAGAAGCCGGCATTGCAACCGAGATCGTGGCGGTGAGCTGCGGTGTCGCCCAGTGCCAGGATGTGATTCGCACGGCAATGGCGATCGGTGCTGATCGCGGCATTCATGTGCTGTCGGACCAGCCCTTGGAGCCCCTTGCGGTGGCGAAGATTCTTAAGGCAATCGCCGAAAAAGAAAATGCGCAACTGGTCATCCTGGGCAAGCAGGCCATCGATGATGACGCCAACCAGACCGGTCAGATGCTCTCCGCCCTGTGGGGCGTGCCACAGGCCACCTTTGCCTCCAAGGTTGAAATCAGTGGTGATCAGATGACGGTGACCCGTGAGATTGATGGCGGCCTCGAGAAGCTCTCCATGCAGCTGCCCGCCGTGGTCACCACCGACCTTCGGCTCAACGAGCCGCGGTATGTCACGCTGCCCAACATCATGAAGGCCAAGAAAAAGCAGATCGATCAGATCACCCCTGCGGACCTTGGTGTGGATATCGCTGTGCGATTAAAGCTTCTAAAGGCCCAGGATCCGCCGAGCCGCAAGGCCGGCATCAAGGTGCCGGATGTGGCCACACTGGTCGATAAGCTTCGCAACGAAGCAAAAGTGATCTGAGGGGAGCGACGCAATGAAAATTCTGGTGATTGCAGAACACGCGAACGATCAACTTCGTCCGGTCACTTCCAACACCGTGGGCGCAGCCGCGATACTGGGTGCGAAGGCCGGCGGCGCAGAGATCGTGGTGCTGGTGGCGGGCCAGTTGGCCCGTCCTGCGGCAGAGGCTGCTGCGACGATTGCGGGTGTGGGCAGGGTCTTGCTTGCTGAAGCCCCTCATCTTGCCGAACATCTGGCCGAGCCAACTGCTGAGCAGGTGTTGGCCGTCTGTGCAGGTTTTGATGCAATCCTATTTCCTGCGACCGCATTTGGTAAGAACGTCGCCCCTCGTGTGGCGGCCCGGTGTGATGTCTCGCAGATCTCCGATGTGATCGAGATCGATTCGGCTGATACCTTCAAGCGGCCGATCTATGCCGGCAATGTGATTGCGACCGTCCAGTCTCTGGATAAGGTCAAGGTGATGACTGTTCGCGGCACGTCTTTTGAAGCCTGTGGCACGCAAGCCGCCTGCGCAATTGATTCGGTCGCGGCGGTTGCAGCCCCGAGCCGATCGGCCCAGTTTCAATCCCGAGAGGTCGCCGTACTGGAGCGTCCTGAACTTACTGCAGCCAAGGTCGTGATCTCCGGTGGCCGTGCACTGGGATCAAAAGAAAATTTCGTCATGCTGGAAAAACTCGCGGATGCACTAGGCGGCGCTCTAGGGGCAAGCCGTGCAGCGGTCGATGCGGGTTATGCCCCCAACGACTGGCAGGTCGGACAGACCGGCAAGGTGGTGGCCCCGCAGCTCTACATCGCCGTCGGCATCTCGGGAGCGATTCAGCACTTGGCAGGCATGAAGGATTCCAAAGTCATCGTGGCCATCAATCAGGATGCAGAGGCACCGATTTTTCAGGTGGCGGACTATGGTTTGGTGGGGGACCTGTTTCAGATCATCCCCGAGCTGACCAGCGCCGTGGCCAAGTAGTTCGGAGACCCAAGACTCGGGACTCGGGACCCAAGACTTGGAGCCCCAAGACTCGGATCCCCAAGGATTCAGGGCCCCCAGGGCTACGGCCTCCGAGTGGGCCATTGATCCGTCCGTTGGCCCCGGGGCCTTGAGGCTGTGTTTTGTCTCGAAAAGCCCTCAGAGTCTGGAAAGACGGGGGCGAAACTGCTAAAATTTCGGGTTTTCCGGGATCTTTTCGCCCCAAGTGGGTCTAAAACACCCGAGAAGCCCATGGCGGTGCAAGGTGCTGCCAGACCCCCGAATCTCAAAGGATTTTTTCATGGTCATTATTCGTTTAGCCCGTGGCGGTGCCCATAAGCGCCCCTTCTTTCACATGGTGGCGACTGATTCGCGCAGCCGCCGGGATGGCAAGTTCATTGAGCGGATCGGATTTTTCAATCCTCTTGCTTCTGCCAATGAGCCCAAGACCCAGATCTCGATGGATCGCGTGGATTACTGGCGCAGCAAGGGCGCCCAAGTCAGCCCACGTGTTGCCCGTTTGATCAAAGAATTTGCTTCCCAGAAAGCAGCCTAACGACACACCGCCACCCGACTGGGTGGCGCTTGGAGAAGTCGGCGCACCCATTGGCCTTTCGGGCGCAGTCCGGCTCCACACCCTGAAGTCCGTTACCGGACTCCCCATCGATGACAGTCTGCTCACACAGTCCAAGGACTGTTGGGTACACATCGTTTCTTCGCGCCCAGACCGCTGGCTGCATGCTTCGATTCTTGAGTGCTCGGTGCAGACCCGTGGACTGAAACTGCGGCTTGAGTCGATCACCAGCCGAGACCAGGCCGAGCAGCTTCGCGGCGCCCTTGTGGGCCTATCGCGTAGCGTCTTTCCCGAGCCCTCTGAGGACGAGACCTATTGGGCGGATCTGCTCGGATGTGCAGTCATCAATCGCGAGGGCCAAGAACTGGGCAGCGTGATTTCATTGCAGACCAATGGTGCCCATGACTGGCTGGTCCTTGAAGGGGGCATGATTCCTTTTGTGTCTCGATACATTGATGCAGTCGAGTCTGCATCTCGCCAAATCAAGGTGGACTGGCAGACCGAGTGGTGGAAATAGATCTAAAGCGCAAGATGATCCGCTTCGATATCGTGACCCTTTTTCCGGAAATGTTTGATGCCCTGACAGGCTATGGCATCACTGGCCGCGCATGTGATCGTGGTCTGGTGACTGTGAAGCTGCATCAGCTGCGCGATTACGCCCACGATGCCTATAAAACAATCGATGATCGGCCTTATGGCGGGGGACCGGGCATGGTCATGATGGCTGGCCCTCTGACCGAGGCGGTGCTCGCCATTCAAAAAGAGCAGCGGGCAGCAGGTTTTGATCCAGGGCCCGTCGTGCTCATGAGTCCTGCTGGTGCGCCCATTAGACAGGCACTGATTGATCCCATGGTCGATGCCAGCCAGGCGGGCCAGACCTGCCGCACGATTGTCTGCGGCCGCTACGAGGGCGTCGATCAGCGGTTTATCGATCAGCAGGTCGACGAGCTCTGGAGCCTTGGCGATTTTGTGCTCTCGGGCGGCGAGATCGCCGCGATGGCGGTGCTTGATGCGGTGATCCGCAAGCTGCCGGGGGCGCTGGGCGAGCCGGAGTCGGCCGTTCAGGAGTCTTTTGCTGCCGATGGCCCCGGGCGCGGGATGCTGGACTGGCCCCACTACACCCGGCCGGAGGTGTTCGGCGGTGTGTCGGTGCCGGACGTGCTTTTATCAGGCCATCATGAGAGAATCGCGGACTGGCGCAGACGGGCGGCCCTTGAGGCCACCCAGCAGCTTCGGCCCGATCTTCTTACCGATTCTTCGCGATCCGAGAAGAAGGAGCCGTAAGCACCTTGTAAGGGCCGAGGCACCCCGTTCGCGGGACCATCTTCCGCTCTTGAGTCGTTGAACAGTGTGAACCCCATCCTCTGGGCTAGTCGCGCCAGGCTGAGCCCATGATGGTTTTGGAGAAACCATGGACATCATTCGTCAGATCGAGCAAGAGGAAATTGCTCGCTTAAATAAAAAACTGCCCGAGTTTGCACCGGGTGACACAGTGGTCGTGAACGTCAACGTTGTGGAAGGTAACCGCAAACGTGTTCAGGCCTACGAGGGCGTCGTGATCGCCAAGCGCAATCGCGGACTGAACTCTTCTTTCATCGTTCGCAAGATCTCTTCAGGCGAGGGTGTCGAGCGTACCTTCCAGCTGTATTCCCCTTTGATTGCCGGCATTGACGTCAAGCGTCGTGGTGATGTGCGCCGCGCCAAGCTGTATTACCTGCGTGAGCGTTCGGGCAAGTCCGCACGTATCCGCGAAAAGCTTGCTGCCCGTAAATCAGAGGGTGATCAGGCCGCAGAGGAATAAGCGCTGCTTAGTTTCGATCCCACTCGCACGGCGATTGAGCCGCGCACGACAGAGCCTGCTCTTCCCGAGCAGGCTTTGTCATTTTCAAGCCTGCAGATTTTGTTTGGCCGGATGTCATCCGAGACCCAATTCCCGCAGTGGTCTCCGGAGTTGTTGCGCGATCGCAGGCGGCCGGTTCGGCCGGTGACGCCCGAGTCCGCAGTGGCCGCCTCGGTGCTGATCCCGCTCATGGGAGCCAGCAGTCCGCATCATGTGCCTTCGGTCGTATTTACAACCCGTACCGAGGATCTCTCATCCCATGCCGGCCAGGTGAGTTTTCCCGGCGGCCGTGCAGAGCCCTCCGATGATTCCGTTGAGCAGACCGCAATTCGTGAGGCAAGAGAAGAAATCGGGCTGGATCCGGATGCGGTGCGCATTCTGGGAAGGCTGCCGGATTACACGACGGCCTCTGGCTTTCGGATCTCTCCGGTGATCGGCTGGGTGGATGCCCAGGCCGTGCGTTTTGCGCATGATCCCCGCGAGGTCGCCGATATCTTTCAGGTGCCGCTGCCGTTTTTAATGAACCCGGCCAACCACCAGGTTCGGGCGCTGGCCGCAGAGCAGAGTCCCACCGGCGAGCTGATTCGGTTTTACGCCATGCCGTATCTCGGCGAGGCGATCACATCGCCGGGCCGGGCGCGGGAGTTTTTTATCTGGGGGGCCACCGCCGCAATGCTGCGCAATCTGTATCACCTGTTGTGGGCCGCATGGACTCAGCATCAACAGCTCTCAGAACAGGGTTAGACTTTCAACCATGACACTGTTTAGCTTTATTTTCGCCATGCTGCTGGAGCAGTTCCGCCCGGTGCGGGATGACTCGCGGCTCGCGAAATCGATTGAGCGGCTGTTTCTGAAAATGGAACAGGCGACCAATTCGGGTGAGATCTCATCGGCCCGGATGTCATGGTTTGCAGTCGTGGTCGGCGGAACCTTGTTGACCTGGCTGGTGGTGGCACTGCTGACCGAGATCAATGTCTTTCTCGGATTTCTGGCCAATGTCGGGGTCCTGTATCTGTGCATCGGCTTTCGCCATTTCAGCAATCGCTTCACAGATATTCAGCTGGCGCTGGCCAACAACGATCTGGATAGCGCGCGTCTTGCGCTTCGCAAGTGGATCGAGCATTCGGGCGGGGATGTCATGACCCGGCTTGCAGCGGAGTCAGGTGATGCATCGGCAATCTGCCGAGAGGCGATTCGGCTCGCTCTCGTGGGTGCCCAGCGCCATGTGTTTGGTGTGATTTTCTGGTTTGTGATTCTTCCTGGGCCTGCGGGCGCCGTGCTGTATCGGCTGAGCGCAGAGGCGCGGCGTGTCTGGGCGGATGCGCGCGACCTATTGATCGCTACCTCGAGTGCGGCTGCCCGGCAGTCGCCGTTCGGGGACTTTGCGGTGCGGACCTTTGCCTGGGTGGATTGGTTCCCGTCGCGGGTAACAGCCATTGTGTTTGCCATCGTGGGCAATTTTGAAGATGCGATTCTGATGTGGCGGTTTAAGTCCGGTTTCGCACCCCATAAAAACGATACCGAACGGGTGATCCTGTCGGCAGGTGCAGGTGCCATGGGCGTTCGACTCAGTGTTCCCGAGGCGCCCTCGGTATCGATTCGTTTCGATGAGCCCTCGGAGACCGAGGCCCTTGGCGGCCCTTGGCCGTCGCTTTATCAAGACATGCCCGAACTGCGCGAGGCCAACGAGGCTGCGCTGCGTTCTGCGGTGGGGCTGGTGTGGCGGGCCCTGATTCTTTGGGTGGCCCTGGTGCTCTTGGTGTCGATCGGCCACTGGTTGGGGTGGCTGGCCTAACAGACGTTACGTCTGACTTACTGACTCTGGGCTGCGTTGTTTTTCTCGTGCATGCTGTGAACTTCGGCCTCGGTCTCGGCGACCTTTTGCGCGATCTCTTCCACACGCTTTTCAATCTGAGGAATTTTTTCCGAAGTGTCGTGCATGGCGTTTTGAATCGTTGCAGACATTCGATGCTCAAGATCTGTGCGAATGCGTTCGACTCTTTCCTGGGTGTTTTTTAGCTCGAAATACAGCACCAAGGCCACGATGGCCATTGCGATTGCGAAGGCAAGCACAAGGGTTTCCATGTGTCAAAGTATATACTCGCCCCATGCAAGCGGCGCGTTTATTTTTGCTTCAAACCCATACGCAAGACGCGGCAATACTGGACCCTTTGGCGGAATTTCTTCGCCAGACCGGCCGTGACGTGTCCCGAATCCTGGTGCCCCCGGAGGTGCTCGACGGGACTGACCAGGCGGCGATCGCAACCCTGTCGCAGCTGCGTGATGCATCGGGTGCTGTCACAACAGATGCATCACGACCGAAAACCATCCTGATTGCATTCGGCATCTCGGCATCGTTTGCCCTGTGGATGAATATTCTTGATCTCACGAAGCCCAAAAAAACCCGGATCCGATCCTCGACCGTGATTCATCCCGATGTGATCGAGCAGCCGCCCGTGCTCGATGGGGTAATCGCAGCCAGCCCCTTTCTTGGATTCGACTTTCTACGTAACAGCGCCGTCCTGGGCACGGACCGTTTTTCAGAGTGGCGACTTGCCCAGGCTCGCGGGGCCTTAGCGGGTCTTTTGGGTGGTTTTCGTGTTCAGCGGCCACGGGAGCACGGCTGTTGGGCAGAGCTCGGCCCGATCCGCTGGGATGAGCTGGCTAAGCGGCTTGCTTACGCATCGGTCGCCAAGACCTTGCCCAGCCTGAAGCGCCCCACGGTCCTGATCCTGGACTCAGGGGATATGGCTGACCGGACCGAGGTCCAACTTTGTGCGCTTAGTGGCAAAGTCAGTGTGATGGATTCCCCGATGACAATGCCGGAGGTCGGACACGTTACACTTGCCGCTGTTGATTGGATCCTTAAAGGCCCCGGCCAAACCTGATGATCGACGCGGCGTCCGCCATTAGACCCGGAATTTGGATCGCACTGATCTGCTTAGTGTTGCTTGCCGCCCTGGCGGTGGTCGCAATGCGGGATGCACGGCGCAAGAAACATCGCGTCGCCGAGCGCAAAGAGGTCGTTGAGAAAGCCATGGCGGGGGTGCCGCCCGCCTCTAACGATGAGATCGATGTCCTGTGGGGCGAGGCGCTCAAAGGCATCGAGACTCTGCAGACCCAGTTAAAAGATGAGATCAAGACCCTGGAGGGTCGGCTTGCGGCCGAGCGCGAAGAGGTCCAGACCAAGACCGAGGCTCTCAAAAACCTCGCCCGGCAGAATCGTATTCCGATCACTCTGTATGAGCTCTATGAAGGCATGCGGCACTTTGGCCGCAAATCCAGGGATGCTCAGAAGTCCGATCTGGACTGGCACGGCAAGATCGGCATCACCCAGATTGATGTGGTGGAGACCGTGCAGGTGCAGCCGGGCCATGAGATTTACTTCACCCTCGAGGACCAGTCCTTCCTGCTCGTCGGGTCCCATCATCGCTACAGCCGGCTGTCTTATATCGAGCTCAGCCTTTTTGACCAGAGCGATGCCAATCTGGTCACGGTGCGTGTGCGGCCTGATCAACGGGGAGCGCAGCTGATCGCGGATGCGGTGATTTCCATGAAATCAGGGCCCTGGATCCAGACGCTGCTGGCCTGCCGCGCCAAGATGGATGTTCGCCAGCGCGAGGTGAGCCTTCTGGCCGAGCATCGCGATGTGCAACAGCTGAAGGAGAAATTCTCTCTAGATGCTGAATCTTCGGACCTCACGTAGTCTTCGGGTATGAAACCTTTTCAGAGCATGAGTGTGAACACCAAAAGCCTGTCCTTTGTGCTGGTCTGGACAGCCTTTGGTTTTGTGGTGTTGACGGCGATCTGGCTGTCGTATGTGGGAATTCAGATTTCCTCGGCTGGGCATCGCTTCACGGCCCAGGCGTTGAAGGCCCCTGATGTTGACCAGTACCGCAAGGCCCTTCGGCTTGAGCAGCTCGCAGCGCCCAAGCCTGTGGGCTTTGACTCAGAGCGTGCAGCCCGTGATGCCTCGATATCGCAGATCTTTGAATGGATTGCGGAGTTCGAAAACGGGCGCGCCAGTGATCGGCTGAAAAAACTTAAGCCCGCGTTATCGGGCGTGGTGTTTGGCGGCATTGCAGAACGAATTGGCATGCGCGCGGGAGACGAAGTGGTCAGCGTGAACGGCGCGAGTGTCGACTCGGTGCTCGCGGTCTACGACATGCTGGATCAGCGTGGTGAGCAGACGGTGCAGCTGGTGATTCGTCGGCAGGGTCGGCTGTTTTCAGCAAATCTCGCTGCACCTCCCGGAGAGCGGATCAACGCCGAAAACAGCGGCATGCTTTTTAATGTGCCCAAGGGCCTCAATATCGTAGGTAAGAGCCAGGTCGCTGCGCTGGCCGCACAGTTTGATACCCGCTTTATGCTGCTGGTGCCGCCAGAGTGGCGCCGTCAGTATCAGACCTCGCTTGCAGTGATTGCCCATGAGCTGCTGGCCTATATCGACTCCCAGCGGGGGCTGGTAGAGGGTGATCCGGGCTTTATTCGTGTCGATCAGATGCTGTCCTGGCATCACGATGCATTTACCTCGGCCATTGAGCAGCACGTGGAGAACACCCGAAGCGCCAGCGCCAGCCAGCTGGCAGCCTTGGGCAGCTTTGGTGATGCCATTATTGGCCTGATCGCCGCCTTGACCCTGTTTTTTGTAGCATTCTGGTTTCACAACCGGTCGGTACTGGGGCTGATGGATGACTAACCGCATGGGCGCGCTCGCCGCATGAACACGCTAACTCGCCCCTATCGCTGGTTCGGGCTGGAGATCCATGGCCGCCGCTACGCCATCGATTTCAACTGTATTAACACCGCGTTTTATCAGCCAACCGAAGACCATCAGTCATCGCGCATGGCGGTAGAGCGTGGCCCATTTCTGGATATCCGCGGGCTCTTGGTGCACGAGGGTGCGCCGGTGTTTCTGCTTCCTCCGAGCCGCTTGTTCACATCCGCCTCTGGACTTCTGGACCCTGCAGAGCATGATCATCAGCCTGGTGATGCGGCCCTGCCACCCTGGGTGGTGATTTTTAACGGTGACTCGTTATCAGGGGTCGGCATTCGTGTTGATCGCGCCAGCGGTCCATTTCGAATGAGTCCCGAGATGGCCGAGGCCGAGGCCTTCATGAAAAAAGAAATTCAACATCTTGATCAGTGGTGGCAGGTGGTTCGACTGCGGCCCAATGTCATCGAGGATATCCAGGGAGAACACAATGAGTGACTCGGCAGCGGTCGGCCGCATCATCTTTCGCTCCCGTCTGATCTCAGCGTTATTGCTGCTGATTGCAGTGGGGTGCTTTTTTGTAATGGCGATGCTCGCTGAGCCCTCGAAAACCGCGGCACCCGCGCCTGAGCCAGTCAAGACGTCGCCGAAGGCAGCCGGTACGTCAAAAGAGTCGAATAACAAAGACACAAATAGTAAAGATGCCCCCACAACCTCAGTCTCTTCCCAGGATCTCTCCGAGCAGATCAAGGCTCGGCTGTCGGCAGCAGATTACTTTGATACCGAGTTTTATCAGTCGTTAAATGCGCTGCAGTCCCGGCTGTCTGCCTTGAATCTGCCGGAAACCGGGCAGGCCCAAAAGCAGTTAAGTGCCCTGCAGGAGCTGGAAAAGCGGCTCGTACCAATTCGCGGGCTATCGCCCACAATTAATCGTGAGCTCGAGGGTCTACTGTCTCGTGGTGGTGCGCTCTTTAAAGACATCATTCCCCCGACCTCGCCGTTTGTCCCGATTTCGAATGCGCTCGAGAAGCTGCGGGTTGATTTTGTGGCGATTCAGGCGAAAAAACCGCTCGATAGTTTCAAAGGATTTCAGGCCTCGCTGAAGGCGCTGATTGAAGCGCGGGAAAAATTAAATGATCCGGGGCTTGCCCCTGAGATGAATGAACGGCGCAAGGCAATTGTTGCGCGGATCGATTCGTTGACCGTAGTGCGCCGTGCCAAGGACTGGGAGTCGGCAACATTTACGGCGGTGGCAGTCTCCACGGAACTGAATCGAATCGCCAATGCCATGGCAGCACCTGCCGATCAGGCCAGCGGCGCTGAAGGTATTGGCTTTGATCGGGGTGTCGTCTCCCGAATTTTTGGCGCCCTTGGGTTTATTGCCCTGATCCTGGCCTTGGTGGAAGTGGCCCGATGTGATCGCAGGCTGCTGTCAACCATTGATCTCACCGCAGTCGACTCGGCGCTCAATAACTCCAATCGATTTGAGGCCTTGCAAAAGGCCAATGAGGGGCTGCCCTATTTGCAGATTGCCGCCAAACAGATCTCTGATCTCGGCAAGCAGTTAATTGGTGCAATCAAGCGTTTGGGTGAGACCGCATCATCGTTGCAGCAGCCGGTAGATGCGTCTGCAGATGATCCGGGTGTGAAGGCATTAATGGACACTCAGTTTCGTTCGCGCGAAATACAGCGCTCTTTTTCTGTTCTTAAAGAGCAAAGCATTCGACTGTCGCTTGCCCTGTCCCAGGCCAATCTTGAGCCAGGCATTACCGATGTAAGCGATAAGGTGGTCGACAGTATTGAGCATGCAGATTCCCTGGTGCGGTCCATGCAGCAGGATCTCGATGCCGCTGTCGCCCGACTGATGTCGACAGACCAAGACGAAGCGTTACGAAGCCATGCGGTGGGCTTAAAGCGCGATACCGAGGCGTTATTGGTGGTTGCAGGCCAGTGGACACGCCAGTTCGATCGGTTTAACGATGCCTTAGCCGATCTGGATCGGCTTTTGGATGTTGCCTCCAGCACGTCTGCGCGCAGGCCTGGCGAGGTTCTGGAGGAACTCAGTGAACGTCGGGAGCCTTCGTGAACGACCTCTTGGGCCTATTTCTGGTTGATCTAAACCGGGCCATGGATGGCCTGAATCAGAGTATTGATCTCGGGCCAGAGGGCATGACCCAGGCCTCATTGCATGCCCGCGATCTTGCTGATGCCTTGCAAAGCGTGAATCTTCCGCGGCATGCCGAGATCGCCCAGGTGATTTCGCGGCATCTGGCAGCGGGCCGTCCAGGCATGGAGGCTCTGACAAGGGAACTGTTGGGTTTAGTCAAAGAGGCCAT
>Ga0255182_1000404_pt1 | contig 30481 bp, 27 predicted proteins | sample Atl_UVDOM_RepA_8_FD_188420 | JGI IMG/M metagenome (GOLD analysis project Ga0255182, IMG submission 188420) | Freshwater microbial communities from Altamaha River, Georgia, United States - Atl_UVDOM_RepA_8d | ecosystem: Environmental > Aquatic > Freshwater > River | place: USA: Georgia...
CCTCGCGGGAATTGTCGGAACTATCGGGAAATGAGCCCCGCGTGCGCTTGCTGACGCCGCGACGTCATGGCCACATGTGCCACGCGCCGCCGAGGTGCGGCAAAGGAGAACGCGATGAAGAACGGCAACGACAGCACCGCCCGCAGCAAGAACCGCGCCAACAAGAAGCGCGACGAGGCGATCGAGGCGATCGCCCGGAACATCCTCGAGATCGAGACGCTCGCCGAGCGCAAGCGCGACGCCCTCGACTTCCACGAGGTCTCGGTGTGGGGCCTCAAGGACGCCCTCCTCGCCGCCTACGAGCTCGGCCTCGCCGCCGCGAAGAAGGGAGCCTGAGCCATGGCACGCACGAAGCGCACGCCCGCCGCTGCCGCCGACGCGATCCGGCTGGTCGCCGAGATCGCCAGCCTCCAGGAGAGGCGCGCCGAGGTCCTCGCCCGGCTCGCCGCGGAGGTGCGCGAGATGGACATCGCGATCGCCCGCGCGACCGAGGCCCTCGGGTTCGAGGTGCGGAACGCGCGCATCGCGCCCGCCGACATGGCGGCCGCGGTGAAGGACGCGCTCGCCGAGAGGCGGGTGAACACGGGCCAGCTCTGCAGCCGGTTCTGCGACGCGATGGAGCGACGCGGGGCGCAGGTCTGGCCGCCCGAGTACCGACCGATCACCAACGGCTGGGACGTGGTCCCGGCGAACACCACCCTTTGAGATTGCAGGAGACCTGACATGAAGACCGCGACGAAGAACGTGAAGAAGCCCGCCCCGAAGACCGCCACGAAGAAGGCGCCCGCGCCGAGGAAGGCGACGCCGAAGGTCGAGGCGAAGAAGCCCGCGCCCCTGGTCGACCCGCGCATCGCCGAGAAGGCGAAGGCGCTCGACGCGGCGGTCGCGAAGCTCGCGACGCCCGGCCTGAAGGCCACGCGCAAGGAGGCGCCGAAGCCTGAGCCGAAGAAGGCGCGGAAGATGGGCGCCCTCGACGCCGCGGCGATCGTCCTCGCCGACGCCGGGAAGCCGATGCGCTCGAAGGACCTGATCGCCGAGATGGCCAAGCGCGGCCTCTGGACGAGCCCGGGCGGCAAGACGCCGGAGGCGACGCTCTACGCGGCGATCCTCCGGGAGATCGGCGCCAAGGGCACGGCCGCGCGCTTCGCCCGCGCTGGCAAGGGCGAGTTCGCCTCCACCAAGAAGGGAGGTGCCTGAGCCATGCGCGACACGGAGATCGAGGACCTGCTGCGCCGCCTGATCGAGGCGGCCGCGACCGGCGACCAGGACGCGCTCGAGGAGGCCGCATCGGAGGTGGCCGACCGCATCGGCGGCGTGCGCACCTTCGAGGACGAGGGCGTCCTCTCGATGAACCGCGGGCTCGTGATCGACGCGGTCGAGGGCGGGCGCGAGTTCCAGATGCAGATCGTGAGGAGCCGGTAGGCCATGGAGGACGGCACCCTCGATCCCCGGCTGGCGGAGGCAGGACGCGCGGCGCGCTTGGTCGCCACGGCATGCGGGGCTACGCTGGCGCAGGCCGATGCGGCGCATGCCGCGGCGGTCGGGCGCCTGCGTTGGGCGCTCCTCGCGGAACGCTGGTCCGGCAGCGACCGCGGACGTGCGCTTGCCGAGAGCGAGAACCATGCCGGGCATCTCGCGCGCCTCGGGGCGCGCCTCGGATGCACCTTCGGGGGACAGTGACCGATGCGGTTCCGGATCACCGCCGCCGTCCAGGCGGGGCTCGCGCGCGACGCGCACAAGCTCGCGCACCTCGACGTCATCGTGGGCTACCGGCACACGGGCGTCTCCTTCCCCCGGGGCCGCGACGAGGGGCTGGTCACGTGGGAGCTCGACTCGCTGCAGTCCGTGCACGGCCTGCGTGCGCGCCTCGAGCGTGCGCTCCTCGCGACCCTCGACCACACGGGCACGAACCCCGAGCCGGACGCGATGCTCCGGTCGGTGACGATCGAGATCGTCCGTGACGAGGACTGACCTCACTCGCCGCCCTCCGCCTGGACGCGCTCGGCCTTGCGGCCGGTGAACTCCTCCCAGCGGCGCACCACGACATCGCAGTAGCCGGGGTCGAGCTCCATCGCCATACAGGTGCGCCCCGTGCGCTCGCAGGCGATGACGGTCGTGCCGCTGCCCGCAAAGGGCTCATTGATCGTGTCGGCCAGGTGGTTGCGCACCGGACGCTCCATGCACTCGACCGGCTTCTGCGTCCCGTGCCCGTGGCCCGCGTCGTCGCGCGCGGGAATCGACCAGAGCGTCGTCTGCGTGCGGTCGTCGGTGCGGTGGCCCTTGCCGCCTTCGCGCACGGCGTACCAGCATGGCTCGTGCTGCCAGTGGTAGTCGCCGCGGCTGAGGGCGAGTCGGTCCTTGGCCCAGATGATCTGCGCGCGGATCGCGAAGCCCGCCCGCTCGAGCGACTGCTGCACGGTCGAGGCGAAGACGCCTGCGTGGTAGACGTAGGCCACGTCGCCGGGGAAGAGCTTCCATGCCTCCGTCCAGTCGGCGCGGTCGTCGTTCATGACCTTGCCCATGCGCGCCGTGTTCCCCGTGAGCCCGGCGTCCATGCGCCACTCGGGGTCGTACTCCACGCCGTAGGGCGGGTCGGTGACCATGAGGCTTGGGATGGCGCCGTCGAGGAGCCGGGCGACGTCCGTCGCGCTCGTCGAGTCGCCGCAGAGGAGGCGGTGCTTGCCGAGGAGCCAGAGGTCCCCGGGCTTCGTGATCGGGTCCGCGGGCTTCTCCGGGACGGCGTCGGGATCGGTGAGCCCCTCGGTCCCTGCGGGCGCGAGCAGCTTCGCGAGCTCCTCCTCGTCGAAGCCGAGGAGGGTCCAGTCGATCCCTGCGCCGCGGAGGGCGTCGAGCTCGATCGAGAGCATGGCGTCGTCCCAGGAGGCGAGCTCGGCGGTCTTGTTGTCGGCCAGGCGGTAGGCGCGCACCTCGTCGGGGGTGAGGTCGGTGGCCACGTGGACGGGGACGGTCGCGAGGCCGAGGCGCTGCGCCGCGCGGAAGCGGGTGTGGCCTGCGACGATGACGCCGTCAGCATCGACGACGATCGGCTGGCGGAACCCGAACCGGCGGATGCTCTCGGCGACGGCCTCGACCGCGTCGTCGTTCTGCCGCGGGTTGTTGGCATAGGGGCGGACGGCATCGAGCGGGCGGAGCTCGACCGACATGGGCGTGGTGGCGTCAGGCGACATGACCTTCTCCTCGGTTGACATGGGAAACGGGCGACGCGCAGGAAGGCGCTACGTTGGCTCCTGCGGCGTTCCTTGGCTCGCTTTGCCCTCGGCCGCCGCGAGCGCGACGAACGCGTCCTGGGGCAACGTGGCGGGCTCCGTGGGCCAAGGGCGAGGAGCGCGACCCACGCGAAACAAACTCACTCGCGATTGCCTGCCGCTCCGGAGGGCCAAGAGGGGCTTTCAGGCGCCCGGGAGGACCCAATCGGCGAGAAACTTCCGAGATCTTGCACGCGGCTCCTTGAAGGATCTCGGGCGCGCGAAGGGCTTGGTTTGTAGGGGTTTCTGAGAAAAGAGAGAGATCCTTCAATCCTTCAATTTCTCCCTCCGTCCCCGTCCCGCGCACGCGGACGCGCACACGCGGCCTCAGAATGAATGAATGTTCTTGAGGAGCTCGTCGGCGTCTCTCCTCCTGGCCCACGCTCCTGTGCCGCGAACCTCGATCACTCGAACGAACCTCGTGCGCGCGCGCAGTTAGTTCAGCAGGGTGCCGCCAACTGGCGGCACACCTGCATGGGGGGTGTGGGGGGAGTGCGCGCGCAGTTGGTTGGCGATCGAGGTTGAGGCCGAGGCCCGCGCGGCACGAACCGACGTCACCGACGAACCTCGAGCGCGTGCGCGCAGTTGGTTGGCCGCCCGATGGACGTGACGCCCGCGGTGCGCTCATGCGGCGTCCTCCACCTGCGTGTCCTCCTCGGCATCCCCGGAGGCCAGGTCGTCGGACTCGGCGCCCATGGGGTCCGCCCCCGTCGCCGCGCCCGCCTGCGGCCCGGCCGTGCGGCGGAAGCCCACGGGCCCGCCCCGACCGCGCATCTTGACGCGCTCGACCAGCCCCAGCCGCTCCGCAGTGCAGATGAACCCCTTCGCCCGGCGCCACGAGAGCCCCGAGACGCCCGTCGTCATCTCCTGCAGCTCGGGGAGTGCGAGCGGCTCGTCGCCGATGAACGCCTCGACGAAGCGTTCGGCGTCCCACGGCTCGGGCGGCTCCACCTCCCGCGGCTCGCGCTCGCGCGGGGCCGCCAGGCGCCGCTGGCCGCGCCGGTCGCTCTTGAGGAGGCCGGGGTCGAGCATGCGGTCGACGTTCCATACGGGGAACTTCCACCGCAGGCAGACGGGTTCCGGCGGCGGGAAGCTCCGCACCGCGGCCTCGAGCACCACCACCCCGTTCTCCTCGTGGGGCCGGAGGACCAGGTGCGTGTCCGTCGCACGGCTCTGTGCGCCTGCGCCCGCGCCCATGTCAGTCACAGACTTCCCCGACTGGCTCCCCTTCGTCGAATGGTGGATCAGGACGAAGCTCGCCCTCAACCGCTTGGCGATCCCGTCGATCGTGTTGTAGATCCGGGCCATGGTGCCGTTGTCGTTCTCGTCGCCCCCGGCGGGCATGAAGCGGTAGAAGGCGTCGAGGATGATCAGGCGGTACCGCCCCGGCTCGATCGAGGAGAAGTACTCCTGGAGGTCGTCGATCGACTTGAGCCGGCCGCGCAGGTTGTCGATGTCGATCCGGTCCTCGTAGCGCTCCGGCGGGATCCCGCGCGCCTCCGCGACCTTCGGGATCCGGTGCGAGCTCGTCTCGTGGTGCAGCTCGTTGTCGATGATGAGGACGTCTCCGGCGACGGTCTCGAAGGTGCCCAGCCAGCGGGTCCCGGTGGCCACCGCAAGGGAGAGGTCGATGGTGAGCCAGCTCTTGCCCGTCTTGGGGCTTGCGATCACGTTCATGGTCTCGCCCACGCGCAGCAGGCCATGGATGACGGGGTCGCGCAGGGTGGGGTACTGCTGCCGGAGGCGGCGGACCGAGAGGATCCTGGGCCCGTCCCGGTCGTGGCCGACCAGCCGCAGCGTCGGGGCCGCGGAGGGTGCGCCGCCGGGCGACGCGCGATGCTCGGCCGGCGTGCCGTAGCCCTCGGAGGCGAGCGCCGACGCGGCGCGTGCGAAGTCACCGCCGTGCTCGAGGAGGGCGAGGACCGCGAAGGAGGAGTAGCCCCGCTGCGGTTCGAACGGCACGGCATTCGAGCTGAAGACGTAGAAGACCCCGTCCTTGAGCGTGGCGCTCGTGCCGGTTGCCTTGCCGGGCCTGCACCAGTGCTCGTTCTCGCCCTCGCGCACGCAGGACCACCCGTGCCGGCGCAGCAGCCCGCGCACGTCCCCGCGGCGGTTGAAGTCGTCGCCCGGTCGGACGGCGTCATGGGTGCCCGAAACCTGCTGCCTCGCCTCCGAGCGGCCGACCACGGACTGCGGCACCTCGTTGAGCGCCCACGCCGACCCGAGCAGCAGGTCGCGCTCGTCCTCCGTCACGAGCGGCGGCTCCTTCAGGTCGCCCTGGAGGACCGCGTAGCCATCGCTCGGGGCGCAGAGGAAGAGCCCGCCCTCGCCGCGCGTCTCGATCATGGTGACCGTGATCGCCCATGCACCGGAGGCGTCCTGGCGCGGCACGTAGGACTTCGTCCCCACCACGACCGGCTCGGGGCCGTCGGCCTCGATCCGGCGCTGGGCGAGCTTCAGGTTGCCAGACACCGTCGACATCGACCGGTAGACCACGTGCCTGCCGCCCGAGGGCGTGCGCTCGACGACGAGCTTCGCGGCAAGGCCGGGCGCGGCCGCCTCGACGGCGGTGCGCCAGGCGTCGAAGGCCTCGCCACCGAGATCGAAGTCGATCATCTCGAGGTTCCCCGAGACCGCGCCGCAGACGAGGCACATGGCACCGCCTTCGGACGCGTCCCCGGACGCGCCCCCGGACGCGCCCCCGGACCCGAACCACGAGCGGATCTCCTCCTCGCTCGGTCGCCTCGACTGGAAGGGCTTCCACGACGCGAGCGCGACGCGCTTCTCGTCGCCGGTTCGCACGGCAGGCAGGACGCAGAGTCCCGCGCGCGAGCTGGCGAGGGCCTCCTCGAGGAGCGGATTGGGAACGGGGATCGTCTGCGGGTCTTCCATGGTCGTGCCTGTGCTGGGAGATCGGGAACGGACCGCCCCTCCGGGCGGTGACCTGGTGATGCGTCAGGAATCGATGCGTGCGGGCGCGCTTCCCACGGCGTCGCGCCAGAGCGAGCGCTGGACGTGCCAGTCGGGCTCGGCGACGATGCGCCGCAGCGCGGTCTCGGTGAGGGGGTCGCGTCCGGCGTGGACGCGAGGCAGCTCCAGGAGCGCCAGCTGCAGGTCGGGCGCCAGATGGAGCAGGTTCATGACCTGCGTCATGCGCGCCCGGCTCACGTGGCCAAGGCGCGCCGCCTCCGCCTGGTCCCTGATCGCGCCCGCGCGGATCAGGCCGTCGAAGTGGACGGCAAGCGCCATCAGCCGCACCACGCGCGGCACGCGTCCGTCGCCCGTCACGGGCTCGACGGGCTTCGGTCCGGGCACGACCTCGCGGCGGCCGCGCGCGCGGACGGCGAAGTGGAACTGGCGCATCACCTCCTGCCCGCTCATGCCGCCACCTCGCCGGGGGCCGGCACATCGGTGCGGAAGGCGATGCTCACGCGCTCGTTCGCGCCGTCGTACTCGATCGTCCCGACCAGGAGCCGCACCAGGCGCTCGCGCTCCTCGGTGCGCATCGAATCCCAGAGCGCGTCGAACCCCTCGACCGCTCCCGAGAGCTCGTCTTCCTCGCTGAGCCGTGCCTCAATGGCATCGGCTCGCTCGGGCTCCCTGGCTTCCCGGCGGGCATCGGCCTGCTCGCGGAGCCTCCTCCGCGCCTCGCTCACCACCTCGGCGACGAGGGTCCCGTCCTGGCCCACCTCGCGCAGCTGGCCCACCACGAAGCGCTCGAGCTCCGGCGCAGGGACCGACGGCCCCGGGCACGCGGACCATCCCTCCTTCTGGGCGCGGCTGCAGACGTAGTAGCGGTACTCGCGCACCGACCCCGACCGCGTGCGGCCGGTCGTGTGGTGGTGCACCATCGCGCAGCCGCAGGCCGTGCACCGCACGAGCCCGCGGAGCAGGGCGCCCCGGCTGTTGCTCGACCCGCGTCCGTCGGCGCTGCGGTTGGCGCGCAGCCGGCGCTGCACCTCGGCGAAGAGGTCCTCGGCGACGATCGCCTCGTGCGCGCCGTCGTGGAGGTCGTCCTTGTGCCGCACCTTGCCGAGGTAGGCGTGGTTCGTGAGGAGGCTGAGGAGGCGGCACTTGTCGAAGGGACGGCCCCCGCGCGGGCGTCCGTCCCGGGCGGTCCAGGACTTGGTGCCCCAGCCGAGCTCGCGCAGGCGCGCCACGAGCCGCAGCAGCGAGCCGCACTCGAGGTAGGTGCGGAAGATCGTCCGCACGCGCTCGGCCTCGTCTGGGTTGACCGCCAGGCGGTTGCCGCCGGGCCTGCGCTCGATGTCGTAGCCGAGGATCGGCCGTCCGCCGCCCCAGAGCCCCTTGCGCCGGGCCGCGGCGATCTTGTCGCGGGTGCGCTCGCTGATGATCTCCCGCTCGAACTGGGCGAAGGAGAGCAGGATGTTCAGGGTGAGCCTGCCCATCGAGTGGGTCGTGTTGAACTGCTGCGTGACCGACACGAAGGAGACCCGGCGACGCTCGAAGGTCTGCATCATGCGCGCGAAGTCCATGAGCGACCGGCTGAGGCGGTCGACCTTGTAGACCACCACGCAATCGACCAGGCCCGCCTCGATGTCCTCGAGGAGCCGCTTCACCGCCGGGCGATCGAGTGAGCCGCCGGAGAACCCCCCGTCGTCGTACCGCGTCGGCAGGCAGATCCAACCTTCGGCCCGCTGGCTCGCGATGAACGCCTCGCCCGCCTCGCGCTGCGCGTCGAGCGAGTTGAAGTCCTGGTCGAGCCCCTCGTCGCTCGACTTCCTGGTGTAGATCGCGCAGCGGATCGGCCGCTTCGATTCCTTGGTGTCGCGCGTCATCCTTCCGTCCTTTCCCCGTCCTGGGTCCCGAGCCTGAAGAAGTGCATGCCGTTCCAGTGGCCGCCCGTGATCGCGTGGGCCACCGCGCTCAGCGACCGGTAGTGCCCGCCGTCGAACTCGAAGCCGACCGGCATCACCGTCACCCGGTATTCGTGGCCCTTGAAGCGCCGGACGATCACGCTGCCGGGCGGCGGGATGCGCCCATCGCGGGGGCTCGCGATTGTGCCGGTCGCGATCGGTGCGCCGGGCGCAGCCATGGGCGGCGCCGCGGGTGCACGGGTCCGCAGGTCCGCCTCGCGGGCCAGGTCGCGCGCACGCAGCCGCACGGCGTCGATCGCGCGCTCGGCCGCGCTGCCCTCGGCAAGGGCCTGCAGTCGCCAGGCGATCCGTCGCAGGAGCCACTGGCGGTTCCCCGAGCGCGAGGCCTCCCCGAAGACCGCCGCGTAGCGCTGGCGGAGCTCCGTCGGCGTGAGCGTGGCCAGGGTGCGCAGCTCCTCGGCAAGGGCGCGGGGGGCGCAAGCGTGGGGCAGGGTGCGGGCGGTCGTCGTCATCGGGTCGTCTCCTCGGGCAGCGCATCGCCGGCACCGTCGCCGGGCGCCACAGTGAGCCCACTCGCGCCGAAGATGGCAAGTCGCCCCGGCTCCCGATGCGTAGCGTGCGCTCCGATGCGCGATGCGACGAGCCGCGCCACGGCGGCCCCGAGCAGCGTGACCACCTCACGCCGCCGGTTCGATCCGGGGCCGGAAAGTGCGAGTGATGTCCACGGCCGCGGCATCGCCGCGACCCGCTGCTGGGTCTTCATCGTGTTCCTCGGTGACTGGAGGGAGCGGTCCCTCCGACATGACTTATGACGTCTGCGCGGCAGTGCTCCGCCCACGTGGCGGATTTCGCTCAGTTCTGTCCGTTCACGGGCCTCCTGGTGGTCGGCGACGCATGGTGTTCACCATGTACCGACACGAGTCCCGGTCGGGCGGGCGGGAAATCCGGCGAGTTCACGAAGAAAGTTCGAGATCCGGTGGCGGGAGGCCGGGGGTGGACGGCTGCGCGGTGCATGGACGATCGGTGTGGGCAAGAGTGTGTTCCTCTACCCCTGTATCTCCGCAGCCGAAACAAAAGTCCTCCGCTTTCTGCGGGATTCGTGGCGACTTTCCGCGGCGTCACGGCGTGTGCACGGCGCAGGCCGCCTTGGCGGAGATCTTTCAATTCTTCAAGGATGCCCGGTCACGCCGGGCGGCGTCAGACGGTGACAGGGGTGTCCGGCGCGTGGGCCCATCGCCCGCTACCCAGTAATCCACGACCGAGGAACCAAATGACATTGCAGCCAACCGACACCGAACGACTGATCCTGTCCAACCAGTACCGAATCCTGGCCAAGCTCGAACCGGAGCAGAGCGTTGCCCATGAGCGTGCGGGGCGGCTGCTGCTCGAAGGGCACACGTGGGCGCTTGAGTCATTGGGGGTGATCGAGCTCCCGCACGCCCTGATCACGGAGGACGTGGTGAAGTTCGTGTTCGACGTGCTCGACATGTACCGCGCGCTGGGGACGGCGGCCGCGCATCACGGGATCGACATCGATTCACCGCGCGCCGCGTCGGCACGATTCGAGGGATTCGATGGCAACAACGAAACCGAGCACCTCGCGGTGGCCAAGGTGCTACAGGAAAACGGTGACCGATGGACGGAGTCGCTCGGCCAGGGGGACATGAACTCCCATCGCCCGTGCTTGGAAATGTATGAGCGCATGCTCGCGGTCTGGCGCAGGGTGCGTATCGATCGCAGCGAGACGCTCAACATCATGTCGAAGGAGAACCTTGAAAGGATCGTCGCTGCGCGCATTCACCCCGATTACCGCGATGACCGTGGTGGGGCGTCCGCCGCCACTACGGAGGCGAACCGATGACGATTCCTGCATCACTGGATCTGGACCGGGTGTTGGAGGCGGCTCTCGGCGCCGTCCACAGCGCAATGCGCGCACAGGCAGTAGTCGCCCTCCGGGCGATAGAGCTACCCCTGTTCGCAAGCACGCGAGACTGAAGCCTCGAATCCAGGCGAGATTTCCTCGCGTCCGCCACCGTGCCGATATCCGTCCCTCGCAGTCCGAAGTCCATATCTGAGTACTAGTTTCACAAGGAGAGCAAAATGTCGAAAGGTCAGAAGTGCCCAAACCCGAAGTGTGGCAAGCAAACCTTTGTGAACAAGGGTGGATTCTTGAGGTGCACCAAGTGTGCCGCCATTGGCTGGGGATGGAACAAGCCCGTGAAACATCCCGGCAAGGGCAAGGGAAACAAGTGCCCAAATTGTGAGTTGCAGACTCTCCACCGAATCACCGATGTCCTCGGTGCCGAAATCCGACGTTGCGCCACCTGTGACTACTCACTAATCATCCCGCCCACGACGTAAGCCAGATCAGGTCCGTCGACAGCTTTCGCCGGTGCGTCCCGCGACCCCGATCCGATCTCGAAGTTGACCTCGGTGAGGCGCCCCCAGCGGTCGTGGCGGTAGGCGAGGCGGTTGCGGCTGCATCACCATGGCCGTGATCGCGTTCGCCCTTCTCTTCGTGCTGCGTGGCTGCTCGTAGGAGGGACCCGCAGCACGGAAGAAGCGCCCTCGGCGGGCGCTTCTTCTCAGGTGTCAGGGTGGAGCCGTCGCTCCTTCGGCTGCCCCAGTGACAGCCCGTGCCGCGCTTAGGCGACGCGGCTCACCCGCCTTCGAGTCGACGAAGCTGCGCGACGGGGTCCCAGCCGGGTGGCGGAGGATTGCAGAGATGCTTCCAGAGCATCCCGCCCTCGATCCAGCGCTTACGCCAGCTCTCATATGTGAAGCCACGATCGCCGTCGCTGACGCCGAACTGGAAGCCGCAGCAGGAGCAGATCTCGTACGAGTCGCCGCATCCCGGAGTCGTCGGAGGCTCGTCGAGGCCGTCGAACCCGCAGGCCGGGCAGGTGTGGTGTGTCACTGGCCTGGACTCCAAGGCGAGACGCCGGGACAGCGGCGCGGGTCGTTCCAATAGTCGATGCCGCGCTTTGGCTTGAAAAACGTCGCCGTCATCCCGTTCGGGTTGTATGCCGCGAAGGTGTTCGTCTCGGGATCGTACACGCGGATGACTCCCTTGCCGTCGATCTTGGTCGGGAGTCCGCGTCGCTGCGCGTCGACTGACAGGGGTGCGCTGAACAGGTCCACCCCTTGTGAGAGACTTACGCGGCCCAAGGGGCCGAGAGGAGTCTCCGATGAAGCGTTCGACGAACAGGAAGCGGCCCCGTCCCGAGGAGGTGGTCGCCAAGCTCAGGCAGGCTGACGAGGCCCTGGCGAAGGGCACGCCGATCGCCGAGGTGGCGAGGTCGCTCGGGGTGTCCGAGGTGACCCTGCACCGCTGGCGGGCGGAGTACGGGGCGATGGACCGGGACGCGGTGCGCCGGATGAAGGAGCTGGAGAAGGAGAACGGCCGGCTGAAGCGCCTGGTGGCGGATCAGCAACTGGACATCCAGATCCTGAAGGAAATCGCCAAGGGGGAATTCTGAGCCCGGCGCGGAGGCGCCGGGCGATCGAGCACGTGACGATGGTGATGGAGGTGTCCGAGCGGCGTGTCTGCCGGTTGGCGGGCCAGCACCGCAGCACGCAGCGCCGCACGGCGCCGTCGGACCCGTACCGGGACAGGCTGGTCGCCAGGATGCGCGAACTTGCCCTCGAGCACCCGCGCCGGGGACGGCGCCACATCATGGATTTGCTGCGGCAAGAGCGTTGGTTGGTCGGCGCCAGGCTGATGAAGCGCCTGTGGCGGCAGAAGGCGCTGCTCGTGCCCCAGAAGCGCGTGAAACGCAGGCGAATCGGTACGGGCGAGAACGGGATCAAGCGTCGCGGGGCCTCGATGAGGAACGAGGTGTGGGGCATGGACTTCGTGCAGGACCGGACCGCCGACGGCCGTCCCTTCCGCATGCTGGTGGTGCTGGACGAGTACACGCGGGAGTGCCTGGCGATCGAGGTGGCGAGGAACTTCCGCGGCGAGGACATCGTCGCGGTGCTGGACGAGCTGACGGCGATCCGGGGTGCTCCGGCGCACCTCCGGGCCGACAACGGACCGGAGATGATCTCGAAGGCGGTGAAGGCGTGGTGCGCCGAGAGCGGCACCGGCACGCTCTATATCGACCCCGGGTCGCCGTGGCAGAACGGGATCGTGGAGAGCTTCAACGGCCGGTTGCGGGACGAGCTGCTGTCGTCTGAGATCTTCGACAAGCTCGCGGAGGCGCGGTACCTGATCGACCGGTGGCGGCTCTTCTACAACCACCGGCGGATCCAGCGTGCGCTGGGCAAGCTGACCCCGGCGGCCTTCGCGGCGGCGTGCGCGGCGGTGCCTCCGCTCCGGCTCGCTCCGCTCGCCTGCGCTGCGGCACCGCCGCGCACGCAAGGGGCAACTACCATCCACCAACTCTCATAAGGGGTGGACCGATGAGAGCGACCCCGTCAAGCGGAGTCATCACCCGCGGGTCGCAGTTCGCAACGGTTCGGGACCGAACCAGCGCTCCCGACCCCGGGGGTAGTGACCGCTCCAGCGGCCCGACCCACTCTTAACCCAGCACCCTCTCGCGGAGAGACCCGGAGAGACTCTCGGCTCATCCGGTCGGCCAGCGGGGGAGTCGGGCGACCCCGTGGTTCAGACCCCGAGACATCGCGCGACCACCCACCCTGGCCCACCCCTCGAAAACGCTGCAAAGAAAGCAAAAGCTGCGCCGTCGTTGAGGACGCGTCTCTTGTGCGTTTGGCGAGGGCTGCTGTTCGCAACCACTCTTGAAGTAGGGGGATCGCGATACCTCGCGAAATGTCGCGCAAGTGTTTCATCAAGGCTCAAACCCGAGAGGTCGTAACCGATCGCTGAGGATCGCGCACGTAGAATGAGGCGATCACAACCCCTGGGCGGACTGGCTTGTTCGACGCAGGTAGCGCCGGACACACGAACCGCTGCGAAGGAGCGCGAGGCGTGCAAACTCCCCCTTCAGTACGCTCAGCAGGAGATCCAAGGTGTCCGATTCTCATTGTTTGCAATGGCGATTCGAGATGGTCAGCATAGATCCAACTCCGGCATGGTTGAGTTCGAACTCGATCAAATGAACACCCGCGACATAGGTCAACACGGTCTCGTCACGATCGCAGTCGGACGCACACTCCGCACCCCCGATTGATTGGACGTCGCTGACTGTGCGCAGATCGGCCGTTCGCAACGTTCGCCCTCGCCAGCGAATCACGGCGTGGAAAATGTGCGAGCCTGCACCCTCCACAGGCGCTGCAAGCGACACGCGTATCGAACTCAAGCGACCTAAATCGTGTTCAATCCAGATTCCGTGACTTGGAAAGAAGAGGGTACAGCCGTCAGGCATAGTCTCACCGGCGCCAAGATGCGAGAGTCCTTCAATACTGGCGCCCAGGCCGACATCATCAAGCGAGCCGTTGTCGATGTCGATCTCGGTGGCTATCCCCAGCCTCTGTACCCAGTGCTTGGTGGGATTGTGCTCAGGGCGCAGTCGTCGGAGCATCGATTGAAGCCACCTCATCTTGGCCCTCCAAGGTGTGCCGTAAGTACAAGCGATCCCCGGCGGCCCCGCATTCGCCAGGACACATAGATTAGAGCCACGCCAACGAGTATCGGGGCAATCGCCGTCATGGTTAGCACGAGCGTCATCAGCCTCATTCGCAGCGATGGGACTAGCTCTTTGGAGACGACTCGCAGAGAGGGGCCAAACAGGGGCCGTCTTTCTTTATCCGGCCGGTAGAGCACCTCTAGTTCGCGTCCGCGAGGGTAATCGTGCTCGTAGCGTTCCTCTAGTCGCGAGCGATGGGGCGAGTCTTGGTTCAGATATAGCACCTCTGTTTCGCCGTTGACAGTTCCGAGAGCGACCCATCGCCAACCTCCGCCTCGGCTCGTGGCGGACTCTCGGGATACGCGGTCTACAACAAAAGACGCTCGCGAGTAGTCTGCGTGCGCGAGCCAGACGCTCCATCTCACGAGTAGATCCTCGGCGCAACTGGAGAACACGATAGTGCCGATGCCCAAGAGCAACGCACCTGCCACACATAAACGCTGATCCCTGCGAGTTGCCATTGTTGTTGCAGCGCACTAGTTGAGCATCGGGATGGGTCCCTTGTAAAAGCCACGTCCGCCTCCACCAAACTGGATGCTCGCGCCGTAGCCTACCCAACCGACTCCGCCAGAGAAGTTCACGTGATCGAGGCTTAACGGGTCGTCAGGGTGAATCTCGTATTCAATCTCGAACTCGATTCCAACTCCAACTCCCGCGCTGCCCCTGACAAAGATGTATCCCTCAAATCCGATTCCTTCCTTGCCGCATGACTTCGCGCGAACGAAGCCGCCTATGCCGCCGCTACCGCTTCGTTGCTTCTCGATGCACTCGCGAAGCGTCTTGTGGTAGTTCTTCTTCTTTACGGTCTCACCCGGAACACAGGGATGAGGCACCCGTTGATTGCGATCCCTACCTTTGACGGGTTCTTCTTTCGGTTGACGTCCAACAGTCGTGCCAGCCTCGGCCGAAATCTCGACGCCGAGCTTTACATCTCCCCACCACTCTATTTGCCGAGTCTCGGGATTGCAGCAGCGAGATGCTTGGCCCTTCAACTCAATAGTCACCCGGAGGAACAAGCCGGGAGCTACGGGGATACGCGGGGGAGGGACCAGGTCGAAGTGGACGCCGGCTTGGATCGCCTCTAGGAGATAGGAAAGCAGGAGCTCTCGGGCAGTTGTGGTCCCGAGCGGGTCAAATCGCGACTGCGGTGAGCTCTGCAAGAACTCATACAAACTCATTCCATCTACAAATTCGATCGGGTCTCTCTGACCCCATCTCCCCAATGGCGGCAGGTACCAGCGGTTACGTGCGATGTACATCTGCGTCTCCGCCGCGAGTAGGTACCCGTCGAACCCGACCTGATTGTCCACCAGCGGCGAACTTAGCACCCCCGGCGCGAGCGCCGACTGGTATCCACCTAGCAGGATCCCCGTGTCCATCCCGTTGATGATGCCGTCGAGGTTGAGGTCGGCCTCCGAGAGGTAGCCCGCGTCATCGATCGTCGCGCCGTATGCCCCGAAGAGGATCCCGAGGTCCGCTCCGTCGACCGCGCCGTCGCCGGTGATGTCCGCACGCCACTGGTGGCGGGCAACGCCGTAGGCGGTGTACGCGACGCGCTCAAGGACCGACGCGTCGGTCCCAATCACCGCCACCGTCGAGAACTGCGCGTCCGTCAGGTGGAACGTGACCAGTTCCGAACCGTCCTCGGCGCTGGGGTCATAGTCCTGCCGGGACGCGACGCTGTCGTCGATGTAGCGCACGCCCCAGACGTACTGCGTGTGCCGGTTGATGCCCGGGCTCGACGGATACGCGTCGTCGATCCGCTCCTCGAGAAGCTGCCACTCGGGGCCGTAGTACATGAGCCGCTTCTGGTCGAGCGCGTGCGTCGCATCGGCGGGCGTCGTGTCGGCCCGTCGGATCGTCCGCCAGTTCAGGCCGTTGTACTCATACTCGCCGCGGGGATGAAGGTCTTCCTCCTCGTCCTCGAACTGGACCTTCACGAGGCGGTTCCAAGCGTCGTGCGTGTAGCGCAGCGCCGTCGTGTCCGTCCCGTCGTCGGTCAGCTCCTGCCGAAGGATGTTGCCCGCGAAGTCGTAGGTCAGGGCGAGCTCATCACCGCCCGCGTCGACCGCGAGCGTCCGTCCGAACAGCTCGTTGACCCGATTCGTGTTCGTCGAAGGATCGCGGAAGTCGCGGGTCTCCGTCTCATCTGCGTCGAAGCCGCCCGTTCCGTCGAGGTCGGTCGCGACTTGCAGCCAGTTGCCGAGCGGGTCGAGCGACCAGTCCTGGCTGTCGCGGTTCTGGGTCACCGTCGGCGACGCGAGATTGTGGTTCCACGCGCCGCGGATCGCCTCGTCGAGCCGGTGCAGGCCGTCATAGTCATACGACTGGCTCAGTGGCTGGACGGAGCCCGGTCGCCCGTCGAAGGCGCCGGTGCGGCTCGACGCGTTGTCGTAGAGGTATGCCGTCTCGACCAGCGGCGGCTTGTTCGGGACGTCCGTGTCCGTCGCGTGCGGGCCGAAGCCCGAGGTCGTCCACCGCTGCGTCGATACTCGCCCGAAGCGATCAAGTCCGGGGTAGGTCCCCGTCGAGCTCGTCCCGTTGTGCGCGAGGAACCGGCTCAGCGTGACGGTCGGGATCCCGTAGGTCACGATCGCGGGAACGCCGCCGCCGATCCAGTCGTACTGCGCGTAGACGGCCGCGGTCGTTGAGTCGCGGAGATCGCGCGTTCTGCTGATGCGGTCGTCGATCGATCCCGACGATCCGTACGTGGTTCCGAGGTCCCAGCCGTCGGGATAGGTGAGCTCGATCCGTCGGCTCCGGTTCCCCGAGGCGACCGGCTGGATGTCGTAGGAGAGGCCGACCGACTTCGATCCGCCCGAGATGTCGCCGTCGGGCTGCTGCGTGACCGAGGTTACCTGCCAGAGGTCGTCATACCCCAGCTGCGCCGCGTTGACGACAGCTTCACCGCCTCCGCCGTAGTCCGTGTAGGAACGGCTCGTCCTCAGGCGCCCGAGCGTGTCGAACTCGCTGGCGACTGCGTTCACGGTGCCGTCGACCTGGAATCCGGGCATCGATGTCGAGACGGTCGCCTTGTCGAGGGTCACGCGGCCGAGCGAGTCGCGCGTGTAGACGTGCTCGGTCTCGTTCGCGTCGCGCATCGTGACGACCTCCGTCTGGCGGTTGTACGCGAAGCGGACGGGCTGGGGTTCGTCGATCGGACCAAGGTGCGTCGTCGCCCGATCGCTGTCAGGATAGAAGACCATCCCGAGGAGGTCGTAGGAGGTGATGGAGGAGCCGGTCGTCGGACTCACGCCGTAGAGGTACGCGGTCTCCTGAATCACGATCTGGTCGTCGACGATCGGCGGCGGGCCCGGATCGACGACATCGCGCTGCACGAGATAGGCGACCTGTCGAACCACGTTTCCGAGGCCATCGTGGACAAAGCTCGTCGCCCTGTTGCGGTCCGGCTCGTCGAAGTCGAGGCCGTCCGTCACCACCCACCGTTGCTTGTCGACGTACTCGCCGAGGACGATGCCCGACTCCCAGCCGAAGACGACGGGATCGGCCGCATCGAAGTTCTCGATGAGCATGATCCGGCGGCCGAGGGCGTCGTAGTGGAATCGCGTGACGCGACCCATCGGGTCGGTGAGTGACTCGATGAGCCCTCGGGGGTCGTACCTCGTCTCCGTCACGAGCTTCGTCGTGTCGGCAGCGTTCGAGGAGGGCGGCGAGGCCTGGCTGACCGTCGGCGCGGTCCCGCCCGACTGGAATCCCGAGGCGTTCGTGCCGAACTGCGCCTCGCGGATCGGACGGTTCGCGACGTCGTACCACGCGCCGGAGTACGTCGTGATCGCCTTGTTGGACGGGTACCCGCCGGAGTCGAGCGCGCCGACGTCCGAGGTGCCCGCGTCGTGGGTCCGCTGACGACGCGTCACCAGGTCAACAAGCCCTCGGTCGGCGATGTAGCGAGTGTTGGCCTGCTCGAGAACGACATCGTCCGTGACGTTCGCCTCATGCGTCGAGAGGTTGAACACCGCCGCGAAACTGCCCGAAGCTCCCGGCAGCGGATCGCCGCGTTGATCGGTGGAGTAAGACACCTTGGCGCGGCCGAGTCCGTCGTAGGTTGTCTTCTGTCCCGGTCCGTTAGGGCCCCACGTCCCCACGGGCCGTCCGGTCTGGTCGAACCACGTATGCGACTCGATGAAGGAAGGGCTCGACGATTTCGGGTTCGTCGCAACCGCCTGTCGGTAGACGAGCCCGCGTTGGCTGTAGCTCGTCTCCGAGTACCGGCCGCGATAGTTCGCGCCGCTGTTGAGCGGGGCGTCGATCGCCGTCGGCTCGGCAGTGAAGGTCGCCTCCTTGACGACGCGATCGAGATTGTCGTACTCCGTCCATCCATGCGGCGCGAGCGGGTTGACCGTGCTGTAGCGACGGTCGCGCCAGTCGTACTTCATCACGGTTGCCCGAGACGCCGACGCGTCAACGACCTGCTCAAACCTCGTCAGGTTCCCGTTGCCGACACCCTGCGTGGCTGTCCCGCCGGAATCGTAGAAGTGCCTCATCACGACCGTCATGGTCGACTCGTCGGGCACCCACGTGGTCGTGTCGGCGATGCCGATCTCGGTCGTCACGACGCGGTCCAGCACGTCGTAGGCCATGCGCTGGGCCGTGCCGTTGGCGTTGATGGTCCACGACGGACGACCGAGGCGGTCCTGCCCGAAGAGCGTCACATGCACGCCGTTGTTCGGGCCGTCTAGCGAGTCGGGATCGCCGGCCGGACCTGTCAGCGCGTTCCAATCCATGACGACTTTCGTCTGGCCGGACACGTCATGGCGCACGATGCGCCGCGACAGCTCCTCGGCCAGCGTGTAGCCCGAGATGAGGATGGGGTACTCGACCTGCGCCGCGGCGGTCGGCGCGAACTGGTAGCCGCCGATGCCGGGCCGATAGCCGCTCGTCGCGAACGACTGCCCGCCCGCGTTGCTCCAGGTCGCGGTCGCTGGACCGGCATATTCACCCACGCTGCCGTCGATGATCGCGGGAAGCGTGATCTCGCAGAAGTACCGAATGCCCGGGCGATCGGGATGCCCGAACATGTTCCGGAGGGTGTAGGTGCGGACGTCTCCCGGCTCCTCGACCGAACGGACGCGGCCGAGAATGTCGCGGAAGAAGCGAGTCTCGAGCGACCCGCCGTCGGAGCTTCGGCCGAAGCCGGTCGTGCTGAGGCCCTCGATCGACGACGGCATCGCATTCGGTGCGTTGCGCACGACCTTGACGATCTGGCCAGTGTTCTCGGCGTCGAACTCCCGTGCGACAATTGCGTTGTCGGCCGCCACGCTCCAGACGTTGTCGCCGCGGGTGTCGTAGAACTCGTACGACGCGTACCACGCGTGCGTACCCGGGCCGTTCTCGGCGACGAGTTCCGCCTCAACCTCGGTCTTCGCCCAGGCGATGTCGTCGCCGCCGCCGCCGTGGAACGCATAGGTGTACTTGGTCGTCTCGACGTCAATGCTCGGATTGAAGCCTAGCGCGTTCGGGTCCTTGCGGTATCGGCGATGCTCGGTCGGAAGGTGCTTGCGGGTGTTCCCCTTGCCGGATCCGTAGAGCGTCTGCTCCAGCCATTCGCAGTCCGTGCAGTTCGCGCCGGAGAAGGTCGGCTGTCCGTCGCTCCGCTCACGGCGTGTGATTCGGCTGTCCGCCGTGTACGCGAAGACGCGGACGAGTCCGCTTTTCGCGTAGGTGTAGCTCGGCGGCGCGGTCGGCGTTCCCGGTGTGTAGTCGCTGATGGACGCGGGGGTGTATTCGGCGCGAAGCGTCCGACTGGAGGCGTTGTGGTCAAAGAGCGTGACCCAGTACCGGTTCTTCACGGCTGGGTCCTCGACGGCGCTCGATCGAAGGTACGGCACGCTCCCGGTGCCTGTTCCCGCAGGCCGGTAGTACTCAAGCCAGACGTTTCGATATGGAGACGCCTCGTAGCCGCTGCCTGAGGAGTTGCGGAGCCGCTCCTCCACCTTCACCGTCTCCGCGACACTCGGATCGGAGTCGCGGTCGGTGTAGACGTAGGTGAGTCTGCTGCCCTGAGTGCCGGAGACCCCGCAACTTCCGCAGCCGCCGTCACTCGTCGAGTAGATGGTGAGCACACGACGCTCGCCCGACGTCTGGTACGACTCCGCGACCATCGTTGCGAAGTCGACCAGCGGAACCTCCTCCGCCGAATCGGCCACTCCGTCACCGTTCAGGTCCGCTGCCCAGACGGGAGCGCCGTCGGCCATCGCGAGGACCTCGGCCGCGAAGTGATCGACGTCATAGAGGATAGGAGTCGTGCTCGTCGACTGTTCCTCGGCCGCAAGCCGCTGCGCGAGGAACTCGAACTGTTCCGGCTCGATCACGAACTTGATCTGGTGGTCGCCACCGCCCCAGGTGTAGCGGTCAGTCACGCCGAACGAGCCGCCTTCGCCGACCCGGTGGTATCGGTACTGCGTGACTCTGTGCCGCCAGGAGGCGGTGGCGAGCGTGGCGCTGCCGGCCGCGACGATGGGATCGACTCGCTCGGAGGTGATGACCTGCACGAGATCGCCCGCCGTGCCGACATCCGCGTGCTGCGTTGCGGAGTCGAAGTAGGTGTACGCGACCCGCTGCGTCAAGACCGGCTGGGTGCCGTTGAAGCGGAAGACGCTGGTTCCGCGGAGCCGGCCGAGGTCGGCCCCGTCGACGATCCATTCGAACTCGACGAGCGCGTCGGGCGGTGCGCCAGCTCCCCATGCGGACGCGGATCCGTTGACGAAGATCCGCCGGAGCCTCGGCTCTGGGTTGTCGAGCCCGTAGAAGGAATAGTCGTAGAGGTGGATGTTTCCGCTCGGGTCCTGCGTCTGGAGGAGGAGCCCGTTGAGCGCGGCGAGTTCGGGATCGCCGCTCCCTGACGTTCTGAAATAATCTGTTGTCGTGCGACCGGGGTCGGTGACCCTCCAAACATTGACGGAGCCGCCGTCAACGGTTGCAGATGCCTGGCTGAGCACTCGCGAGGTCGGACCGGGAAGCGACCAGGGGCCGCTCCCACTCGTCGCGACGGTGACGGCACCGAGGGCGTCTCCCATGAATCTCAGCGTGCCAGCCTCGCTGTCATCGACATGGCGCAGCGCCGAGTTGGTCCAGCCCTCGGGATTGCCGCAGCCCGACTCGAAGGCTGGGTCCGACGTGTACTCGCGGCTCAAGGCAAGCGTTGGACCAGCGGCAGGAACGACGAGGTCGTTGTCCGATCGCGTCACGTCACCGTATGCGGCATCGGTTCCGCCAGGTCCCGAACCTCGTGATGCCTGGCCGTCGCAGCCTTCGTCGCCCTCGTCCGGCTTGTCTTGTTCCTCGCCGTCGTTTGGGGGGCACAGATCGTCGCACCCTGTGCATTCGGCGAGCGTCGTCTTCTCCTCCGTTGTCAACTCCCCGCCGAGGATGCCTTCGAGGCATTCCTCAATGTCGGCGCAGATGTCGCTTCCTGCGGACGCTCCGCAGTGCTCGAAGAAGTCGCAGATCAGCTCGACGCGCTCCGCGCGGCTGTAGGGCTCGCCTCCATTGCAGCCCGCCTCGCTCTCGGCGACGAACGCGCCGATGTCGACGCAATCAATGACGCCGTCGCAGTTCGCCCGATCGCAGCGGAAGGTCTCGCCGCACGACCAGCCGCCCGCACCCGAGCAGCATCCTGCGGGATCACAGCTCTCGGTACACACGCCGAGCGCCTCCACCTCCTCCTTCGTCAACGAACGGCAAAGCTCTTCCTCCAGACAGTCGATCATCGTCGCGAGGAACGCCTGGCACTCGGGGGCGATCGACGGCGCACAGGAGTCGACGAACACGCAGGCGATGTCGAGCGTCTCCTCGTCCGTCAGGTCGCCGCCGCCGTTGCAGAGGGCTTTCGAGTCCTCAAGGAGCTGCTTCAGGTCCTCGCAGTCGACTTCGTCATCACCGTTCCGATCGCACACGAGCGTGTCGTCGCAGCTGAAGTAGCCGGTTCCGCCGGGAGCCTCCCTGCAGCAGCCGCACGTGGAGACGTCGCCTCCGTAGCAGTCCATGAGCTTCTGGAGCTCCTCGGCGGTGAGCGGCCGATCGATTCGCGCCTCGAGGCACTCTCGGATGTCGGTGCATGCGGATTCGCCAGGCTCGTCTGGAGTCCAGACATCGCCGCAGTCGGTCTGGATCTTGGAGAGGAAGCAGCACGCGACATCGAGAATCCAGACCACCGATTCGGGGCAGGTCTCCGAGGGCACGAGCCCGCCGAGCAGATCATTCAGGTCGGCGCAGTTGACGACATCGTCGTCGTTGAGGTCACAAGAACTCGATGCGGGTGGGCTTGGATGGATTGCTGCGAGGTTCTCGCACTTGCACTTGGCCGCGAGGTACTTGCACAGCACATCGACGCAGCACGCCGGGAGTGGCTGGCCAGCGCATATCGCGCCCTCGTTGCAGCAACCCCGGAGGTCCTCCTCCGGACAGTGCGTCCATCCGTGCGCGACCAGCCAACCCTCGAGGTCAAGTGCGGAGCAGTCGTAGTCGACCAGCGCCAAAGCCTCGCACGCGCTGTGGCAGAAGAAGGTCGTCTCGAGCACCCAAGGCTCGACGGGGTCGCGAGGACATCCGACAAGGCATTTCCCCCAAGGACCGGGCGGGAAAATGGGCGCCTGCGCAGGACGATTGCCCGGCAGCGGATCTGGCTGAGGACCGCCCTGTGCGAGTGCGCTCGAGGCTATCGGAGCGAGTAGAGTCGCGCCCAACATCAACGCTGCTAAGCCAGCGAAAGATAAGCGAGCATGCGTGCCGATCACAGTTGAACCCTCGCACCCATGAGTCTGCGAAACATGACCGCGGCGTTCCGGATCAAGGGCGTTACGGTCCACGACGTCTCGCCACCACCAGTTACTCGTGAGACGATGTGTAGTTGAACAATATTGGTTCCTCGTTGCAGCAACGAAGCTGAGCAGATGTTGTCATGCAAGATCGTCAGCTCCGCCAAACATGCTGTCAGCCCTTTCGCCTTCTCCCGGGGCCGCCTGAGTCGAGCCCGTCCGCCCAGTCCGGCTCCGTCACAGGCGCGACCTGCCCCGATCGCGCTCTCCGATTCCCGGCGATCCGAGCCTTTCCAGGGCAGGGTGGCGTCTCCGGCCCTGTCCTGCCCGCTCCCTGCACAGATGGGGTCGCTCGGCACGGGTCCCGGCGGGCTCGGCGGGAAACTCGGGCTTCCGCCGTAGAAGAGCCCCATGCAAGGCGTGCCCGGAGAGGTTCCTGCTCCCGAGGGCGCGATCGGGTCGAGCAGGAGTCCGCAGCTCAACCCCGCACACATCGGCGGTCCCGCGGGCGCGCTCGGCGCGGGCGTGATCGCCGGCGTCAGGTCGCCGCAGCCGAGGCCCGCGCAGTGGACCGCCGGCTTCACCGGCTCCATCGGCGGGTAGTTGATCGGCGGTGCGCAGTTCAGCCCGGCGCAGTAAGCAAGCGGAGCGGTCGGCGTGGTCGCAGGCTGTTCGGTGAACTCCGGCAGGGGCAGCAGCAGAACCGGACCGAATGGAAGCGGGCTCGGCTGGCGCGCTGGACGTGGGTCCATTGCCGCGATCGCGAGTGCGGAACAGGCGGTCAGCAGCGCGACGCACGCCGCGAGGCGTGCCCCAGCAGGAACGGAGCTCTGGCCAGGGCGCACGTTTCCGGAGTGGTCCATAGTCGAAGCCTCCATGCATGGAGGTCATCGTGACCCGGCGGCGCCGCAGGACGGACGTGCCGGGCACGGCGCCCGGTACGAGGATTCCGCCAACGGCGAGACCGACGGGCCCCCCGGGGAACGCGAGCTGCCCTCGCGGCCGGATGAGCCTCCACCCCGTCACCGTCTGACTGGCAGAGGTGTGACCGGGCAATTAGCGGGAGTGTGCGAAATTCCTGGTGTGGGGACCAGGCAGCGCATGTCCAGGCTCTGGGGTCGGGCGCCAGGGGGCGACCTCGAGGCGGATCGGGGCGGACGGGACCGGGCTTGGGGCGATCTAACTCGCAAGTATCACTCATCTGCACTCTGGTCAGGCCGCTGCGTCCGTGCATGGGGATGTGCTTTCTCACCCGCTATCAACGGGCGGGTGGCATCTTTCTACATCAGCAGGTAGGGCAGATTTGTCGCAGCGACTTTGACCCCACAGCTCACGCCGTTGGCTCGTCCTCGTCAGACGCTGAAGGTGCGTTGCCAAGTTCTCGCAACGCCGCGCCGATGGGACGCGCGGACTGAGGCAGCCCAAGTGATGCAACGCCCACGTCGATGGCTGCCTGCAACGCCTCAAGCGCCGCCAGCAACACTCCGAGGTAGAGCGGTGGTTCGGCGAGTGCAGGGAGCCGATGGAACCGATGAAGCGGCTCCTTGCAGTAGCACAGGTTGGCGGACTTGAGGCTTGCCCAGGTCCCGTGAACATCGCCGCTGGAGGGTGTGAACACGAGCCGGTAGAGCTTCTCGAGGCCTGCCTTGGTGGCAAGCGTGCGGGTATCCGACTTCGACCATGCTCCGAGCTCGATGTTCGTGAGTTCGACCGCGAATCCGCCGAGGGAATCAGCGATGTCGGTGGCCGAGCGTCCCTCCACGCTGGTATCGCCCTCGTGCGTGTCTTGGAGATGCAACATCAGCAGCTTGTCTTGTCCATCGCCGTAGTCACGAAATGCCTTGTAGTCAGCAGGCGTGCCGCAGCGCACGAGATAGACGAACGTGATCACCGTGTCCGCGAGACACCTGAGCATGATGCCTGAAGTGTCGCGAGCCCACAGGTTGCAGTCCTCGCAAAGTAGGACGAAGAGCCGAAGGGAACGAGCAAGCAGGCCGAGCCGGACCTCGTCAAGCGTCGGATCGTAGAGATCGATCTTCGCGCGCCGATTGAGCAGCAAAACGTACTCGCGAGCATCCTTTGCAGCAGACTCGAGGGCAGAAGCGATCGCAGGGCCATCCGCCTCTGTCGCTGGTGTGCCGCCGGCCAGCGAGAGGAAGAGCGGCTGGCAGAGCGCGAGATTCGTGTTGTGCCGCCAGAAGTACTTTGGCCAGGCTGCGGGTGTGTATCTAGCCTGCGCCTGGCAGTACATGTTGCCGAACATTCGGCACTGCTGTTCAACGCTTGCTCGCTCAGAATCGTTGCAGCCCGTCGGATATCGCTCGAAGAGTTCACCTCCTGCGAACCCCCCAGCGGGGATCCTGATTCGGCGATGCTTGAGCATGCGCGCGACAGAAAGCGCGCGCACTCGTCCGCAATAGGAGTCCTTGCCGGGGAGCAGCGGCGCCGTGATCGCTCGCAGTCGAGAGATGTCGATCGAGAGGTCGAGTCGCAATCGTCCTGCGTCAATTGCGGGCTTCACAAGCCACGCAGCCGGGGACTCGGAGTAGTAGGCGAGGGATGCTCCGAAAGGACCGAGAAAGCACTGGTCGATCAGCTCGGCATGATCGCGGACAAATCCGTCGCGCACCGCCTCGGGCACGAGCCCGAAATCCGTCACGAGCCCAATGAACGGTGCACTCTCCGATGCTGGCCAGGCCGTATCAATGGCGTCAGCTAACGCATGGAACGGCTTGGACATCTGATCGAGGCCGAATTTTACGGCAAGGGCGCTGATCCAGAGATGCTCCGGAAGGAAGTCTCGCTGCCAGTCGAGCGGCGCTGTATTCAGCTGGTTCAGCGGAGGGATCAGGGTCTTGCCCTCGCGAGCGTGCTTCGCGAGCGGTGTGTGCTGCTTCCGCTGCTTCTTGTGCTTTCGTTTCTTCATCGCGAGTTACTGTGGGTCGATCGCCACAGGCCTTCCGTCCATCATTCTCCCTGACTACAAAGCCCGTTCCGATCCGGCCCCTCAACCCGCGATCTTGTTCGCGGAGAGCCAGAAAGCGCGAGTGCTTGGCTCACTTTCGTGCCGAGCGAGCCAACTCCTCGCAGCAATGCTTCGCCAGGACGGGCGATCAATCGGCCGTCATTTCACCCCCGACCCATAGGCGAAAGCTCGCAGTGCCCGGGACGGCTGCACGCGCGTTGCGGAACGCGACCTTTGTCGATCGCCCTTCGAGAAGGTTATGGGCGAACAACGTCTGGCAGAACTGAGACGCAACGGCACCCTGAACGCTGTGAAACGGAGCAATCACTGCCTCGCACGCCGGTGATTCGGAGAGGCACTTGGCGAAGCTAGCGACTCCGGTGAGGCAAGCCAATGAGACCAGCACCTTGCCCCTACAGCCCGAGTCTTCCAGTGCTTTGCCGAATTCGCTCGCGCCTACCTCCTCTTTGCCGAATCGCAGCGAGGAGGTGGATCCGTGTCCGATCAGGATGAGGTGACTGTACGCAGCGTGGTTCTTGGTGAGGATTGTGCGAAGCTCGTCGAGCGCGCGGAACTCCTTCAAGACGACCATGTCATCGGGCACAAGGAGGCGAAAGTACTGGAGCAGCGATTTGGCCAAGGGATCGAGGAGCGTGTACTCCGTGTCAAAGTCGCCTATCCGCAAGATCATGATGCCAACGTTCCGAACGAGGGCGGAGTTGGCGATGGTGGCGGTCTGCACTCCGCCCAACGGCGGATCGAGCTTCACGGTGGCGGTGCGCTTGCTTACCGACAGTACCTCCACCATTGAGACCGCATTCGTGACGTTTGCGTCTGGCGCCAGTTTGATCACCGGCGCGTAAAGACGGTCACCCGGCTTCAAACTCTGTGCCACTGCTTGCTCCAAGAAACTGGTTCGGAATCGGGACAGTCGGCTTCGGCATAACCGGGGCAGGCTTTTCGAGAGGAGTTGTGCTGCGGGCGCGTTGTCAAACGCTCCACCACCCTCATCACCGTCCGACCCGCCCCGGCGTGACCGGCCCACCCGCCAGATTTCCGGTTTTTCTCTAAACTACTCTGGCGATGGCGGGGCCTTCCCCTTGGCCCGCTTCTCTGCGGCGCGCAGGCGAGAGTCCAGGTCGCCGGGCGGGAGCACATCCTTGAGCAAACGCCGCAGCGCGACATCCTCTTCGGAATCTCCCTGCGGGATCGGGGGCACCAGGTAGCGAGACTTCAGCTCGCGCTGCAGCCGCTCCGCGTCGGCCACGCGTCCAGCGCCAACCAGCGCCTCATAGAGCAGCAGGCCGTCCTTGCGCTGCATCTCGTACATCTCCTCGAGCGTGGCTCGCTTCACGGCCCACTTCTCTGCAGCGGTCGCCGTGCTGGGGGCGGGGATCAGCGCGGAGGGAACAAGCCCGGCGGCACCGGTCACGAGGTCCGAGGTGGAGGCGAGGCCGAGGTACTCGCCGACCGGATCGGGATCGCCCTCGAGTGCATCGGCGTAGGCGCGCGCGGCAACCAGCTGCGACCGAAGGTGTCTCAGGATCTTGGCGAGGTTCTCGACATCGATCGCATGGGACTCGCGTAGCCGCCGCACGAATGCCGCAGCGCAACTTCCCGTGGGCTGGCGAGTGCCCAGACTCACCAGCTTGAAGGCGGCACGGTGTTGCGCCTTGCCGTCGCCGTCTGCCTGAGCGCGGCGCGCCTGCTCCAATGCCTCGCGCACAAGCGCGTCGTGCAACCTGACCTGCCGATCCGCAGGCATGCCACGCAGCGCGGAATCAAGAGTGTTGTCGGCGCCGGTCGAGTCCCCGGCTTCCCAGCTCCACGCCCATTCACGTTCTGCGAGGGCCGACGCGTCGTCCCACCAGCCGACCTCCACGAGCGCCGCGACGGAGATGTTGGCCGGCATCCGCCAGAGCTTGTTACGCGATCGATTCGCCACCCACGTGCCGGTCAACGCACGTGCCGCGGCAACGCCGCAGAGCTCGAATCGCCCGAATCGGTCGCATCCGCATCCCTCCCAGCGCTGCGGGAGGCCGTTGGCCCACGCAACGTGGAAGCACAGAGCATCGGCGGAATCTGGTGCCTCCCGTCGATCTCGGATCTCGATGTCGCCAGGGCGCAGTAGGCCATCTGAGCAGTATGCCGTCACCGCATCCCAGGTGACGCCGCTCGGGAGGCGAAACACCTCCACTATGAGCACCGTGCCCTCGGATGGCGGCAGTTGCACCACCGGCGGAGGCGGCGGCTGTGGCGGCGATGCGCAGCCGGAAAGCGAGAGCGTGAGGATGCACGGGAGCAAGTGTCTGGTCATGTGTCCTCGGACCTGCACCGTATCGCTGGACGCGCCATGCCCCTGCGCGTGAGCGGAGCCGGGTGAGGCGCGCCCACAGTCGCAGCCAGCGAACCGGCGAGAGCGATTCCGTCAGCCGACACCTCTCGGGTCTCGGGGTTCGTCACTACGGGCGCCACATTCAGGGCAAGCCGTCCTGTGTGGTGCCGCGGCCAGTTCATAGCCGCATGATCCGCATCGTTCGTGGCGTTCCCACCAGACACCCCGGGCCGCACGGGCCATCCTTGGAAAGGAGATCGTCGCGAGCACGATCATCGACCAGACGCTCAAGTTGATGCCCAGACCAAGCCATAGAACTCGTGTCGGAACAACGCTGCGGGGCGGCTGGGGGTCGGTGATGCCAAGCAGTCCAGCCGCCCAGTCCGCATCGGATGCAGAAATGTCGTGGCCTTCGACGGTTTCCCTGCGATAAACGCGATCATGTTCCGCGAGGCTGTTCCAGACGTAGGTTCCGCGCAAGCAGCGCACCGGCCATCCGACCGAGAGGCTCTCGATACCCGCCACCCACGGCATCGACGCCACCGAAGCATCGCCCAGCCAACCGGACTCTCTCGGAAGGCGATCAAACGTGTTCGATGCGCCACGCAAGCGAACGAGGCCAAGATCTCGAACATCCCACATTCGGGAGACCGCGTATCCGTCTTGCCGCACCGCCCCAAACCATGAGCCGCACCACGCATCTGCAGCAGCCCAGCTCCATGATGGTTCGCCGGATTGCGGCGTCCATGTTCCCAACTGGACGCTCCCGCCATAGGCCAGAAGCCCGACGTCGCGCCGGGCCGCGGCTGTCCATGCTTGAACGGCGCAGATCGAGACGATGATCACAAAGCTAACGATCATTGAGACCGCCACCCGGCACCATGGGAAGTTCCGGGTGCTGGACATGCTCTGGTGCATGAGTCTCGGCTGCTCTGGCTTTAGAACGGACACGGTGGGACCCAGCCGGACCATGTGTAAACCGTTGTGACAGTGGGATTCGAACCCGCCGGGCACCCGGTCCCGATCGGTGGCGTTGTCCCAGGCGCAACCGTTGGGCAAGGCGCTACCGTGGGTGTGGTCAAGGTGATACAGCCGATGTAACAGCACTGATGAGTGCGCGTCTCGATTCCGGTGTTGGTCTGGTCGCAGGAGAGGTAGGTCGGTGGCGGAGACGGATTCAGCTTCGCCCTCGTCCGCGTTTTCTGGACCGTTCGTGTTTGTACCCACGAAAGGCACGTGGACCAACAATCTGGAGCCAGCCACTCAAACTCCGTCGTGCATCCGTAGGATGGGTCTGACCATGGAGTAACCGGTCGCGGCGGTCCCTCGGTGGTTTGAACCCCCAGCCACAGACCTGTACACGACATCGCGCCGGATGCCACCCACGCAGTCATTGATCGCTGCACCGCTGATTCGGCATCGCCCACGAGCGTTTCGTAGACGGCCGCAGCGAGACTATCGAGCTTGAATCCCATATCGCATCCATCGAGCGCATCTATTGGAAGCGAGGCGGCCCGATGCCCGGCCGCGACCAGCGTTTCTAGGATTACATCTCGGAACGGCGACTCGGCCAGGATTGGAGCGAATGGGTCATCGGCGAGCACTCCACCATCGTAGTTCTGTAGCTCAGGCGCACCCCCGGTTCCTGATGCGCCGCCATCGTCTGAGGCACTCCAACGGTCGTCTTGGTCATCCGGAATCATCCAGTGGGACTTGACTGAACTTATTGCCTTCCATGGATCGTTGGTCGACCAAGAACGAGCCGACCATGTCCCGGCCACAGGGTCTCGGATGTACCAAACGGCTCTAATGTTGTTGCCGGTCACTTGTCCACGATTAGCGACCGCTAGAAACCCTACAACCGCGGGTACGCGATCGACATTCTCCGTGTAGATCGGATTCAAGATCCAATCTCCGAACTCGATCTTGGTTGTCGCCACATGATGAGTAAGCTGTTCGGCAACAACCGGCGACGCCAACCCCAAGGCCACGACTACGAATAATGCACTTGTCATTGTTTCTCCTTAGTACTGTGCGTATTGTTCTCGAGAAAGGCCGCGCACGCGTTCGTGATTCTCGCTTCAGTGTTCCCCTCTGCGCCGACCTCGCGGCGGTGCGCCTGTCGTGACAGTCGGAGGAGGGAGCTAGATTCTCCATTCGCGTCGCAGCAACATCCGCAGTAACGAGATCTTGGAGGGGTGCTGCGTTGCAGGGCCGCCCTGCGTAGGAAGGCGCCCGTGTTGGTAGTCGACGAAAGCGCCTCATCACCCCCATCACCGTCCGACCCGCCCCGATGTGACCGGCCAAAAGGCCAGATTTCCGATCTTTCTCCCAACTCCCCCGATCACGCTCGCCCGTTCACGGCAATCCGAGCGTCCGAGCGTTTCCGGGGCAGGGTCGCGTGTCCGGCCCTGTCCGGCCCGCTCCCCCGATCCGCCCTCGCAAACGCGAGAGCGCCGAACCCTCGCCACGACGCCCCACGCGGGCTGATTCGCCCACCCCGCCAGTCAACGAAAAGGCCCGCCTCGACTTCGAGGCGGGCCTTGAACTCCCTGATCGAAACGCCTTCGAACTTTAGATGGCGTTCTGAGCGTGCCAGAGGGGGTGAAGGCCATTTCCTTCGCTACCCGGGCGCGGGGTGCTGATCGGAACGGTGGCGAAGCCTGAGCGAGCTTTGGGAAAGTTCAGCCCTTCGACTCGAGTCCGTTT
>Ga0255182_1000406_pt1 | contig 30394 bp, 24 predicted proteins | sample Atl_UVDOM_RepA_8_FD_188420 | JGI IMG/M metagenome (GOLD analysis project Ga0255182, IMG submission 188420) | Freshwater microbial communities from Altamaha River, Georgia, United States - Atl_UVDOM_RepA_8d | ecosystem: Environmental > Aquatic > Freshwater > River | place: USA: Georgia...
ATGGTCAATTGAGAAGGGTAGGGGCTACTTCGTTTATAATAGGTGTAAACGGATCGGCGGTATTTGTCTTCCCCCTCACTCATTTTCCATTTATTGCCATCGTAAGGGCTCGCCCAGATACCGTCCGGCTGAAAAGGCATGACTGGGGGACCATACATTTTTGAACTGAGCAACCCTGCCACAGCCAATGCCTGATCGCGAATTTGTTCCGCACTTAATCTGATTCTGGGAGCTCTGCTAAGCAAACGGTTATCTGGATCTTTTTTTAATTTTTCAGGATCTACAAAAGAAGACTGACGATAAGTATCCGATAAAACCATTTCCCTCAGCGAGGATTTGACAGACCAGCCATGTTTATTCATAAATGTCCAGGAAAGGTAATCCAACAGTTCAGGATGGGAGGGGAGGGTACCCTGGGAACCGAAATCTTCCAGCGTTTCAACTATGCCGGTCCCAAAAAGCTGTTCCCATAATCTATTCATTAAGGTTCTGGAAACCAGTGGGTTCTTTTTATCTGTCATCCACTGGGCTAATCCCATTCTATCTGATTTTTTTAAACCAGCCTTATTATTGCTGACCACAGCAGGTATGCCTGGAGTTACCTTCATTCCTTTTACTTTCCAGTTTCCTCTGATGAAAACCTGCGTTGGTCTGGCATTTTGTAAGGAATTATCCATCATGACAGGTGTACTTGGCGGATTTTTCTTTAGCAAATCCCAATAAATCTGTTCTTTTTCTTTCCTAATGGGGTCATTGGCATAGCCCGGAAACGCATCATCCAGGTGAAATGCATTCAAAGTGAAACCAGACTCCATGTCAGAGTAAAGCGTTTTATTATCATATTTAAAATATAGGTCGTGTTTGCCATACACAGGATTAATGTCAAAGGCAGTAAAGGCCCATTTTCCTTCAGTTGAAGGAATTTTAAAGGTTCCCAGCAACTTTCCACCTAAACTGTCGAGGTGGATAGTTAATTTTCCTGTCTTACTTTGTCCTCTTTGTTGCGCAATAAATCTGGTTTCCCCATTTAAAACTACTTGTTTAATGCGGGCTGAACTATTTTTCCGGAATACCAGATATTTGGTGTCATAAAGTTCGCTATTGCTGAATTTATCCGCATGTGTAGCATATACCAAAGGCTGCAAAAATTTCAGGAAGGTATAAATCGCTTTCGCTCTTTTGGGGGTTGAAACTTTTTTAACCCATGATATTAATTCCAGTAATTGAAGGCTGTCTGGTTTTTCATAGTGCCTAATGATGGGAAATTCTTCTACCGTATCTTCATCTCGGGTATTATTAAAAAAGGCTAAAAACTTAAAGTATTCCTCATGTTTGATGTCTTCATAAGGATGCCCATGACATTGGGTGCAAGCGAAGGTAGTACTCATAAGACCCTCAAAAGTTGTATTGACCCGATCAATTACGGCTGCTGTCCTGAATTCTTCATCATCAGTACCACCCTCATCGTTCGTTGGCGTATTCCGATGAAAGGCAGTGGCTATATATTGGTCTTCGGTTGGATTTGGCAATAAATCACCTGCCAGTTGTTCTGTAAGGAATTGATTATAAGGCATGTCCTTATTAAGTGCCTGGATGATCCAATCTCTATATCGCCATATTTGCCTGTTTCCATCTTTTTCATACCCTTTACTATCAGCATATCGTGCAATATCCAGCCAGACTGAAGCCCATTTTTCACCAAACTGAGGTAAGGATAACAGGTCATTCACTAAATGTTCGTAGGCATCGGGATGTTGGCTATTAAGAAAAGCGCTGGCAATATGATTAGGTGCCGGTAATCCTATCAGGTCCAGACTAACCCGACGAAGTAAGGTTTCCTTATCAGCGGGTCGATTTGGTTTCAAATTATTTTCATTTAATTTTTGACGAATAAAAGCATCAATAGCATTTCCTTTTACCTTTTTTGCTCCAAAAAGACTCATCCATCCCGAAGTATTAGGTACATTGACTGGTTTTAATGCCTGGTAGGCCCAGTGTTCTCCCCAGGGTGCACCCATTTTAATCCATTTCTCAAAAATGTTTAGTTCTTCCTTATCCAGTGGTTTACTATCTGAAGGCATTCTTTCGGAAGGATCAGCATGATTAATTCGAAGTAATAGCTCGCTTTCAGATGGATTTTCCAGATTTATTGCCGGTTTTCCAGATTCATTTGGTTTGAAAAAGGAAGCTCTGTTCATCATGCTGAATCCAGCACTTTGTTTGACACCACCATGGCAGGAAATACATTTTTTATTAATGATGGGCTTAACTTCCCTAATATAAAAGGTTTCTTTATCCTGAAGAGTAAAAATTTCAGGAAAAAACATTACTATTCCACCTAATAAAAATATGGGTATTATCCAGCGTAATGAATTAATCATCCTTTTATTCATCGTTTTTTTTTGTTCAAATAAGGTATTTACTGAAAAGGTAAAACTTATTCTCCGAAATATAAATAATTCTGTTTATTTTGTAAGCATAATTTACCATCTGAAAGGTATGAAAAGAAGAAAAATGATTCGGCAGATGGCTGTTCTGGCAGGTAGTTTGCCCTTTTTCAGTCATAAATTAAAAGGTAATCCGGCAGGCATAAATTTTAGTAATGGTAATCTGGATAATACCCTCGATGCCATTATTGACACCATCATTCCGGAGGGAAAAACACCTGGTGGTATTTCTTTGGGCGTACCGGAATATGTGAATATAATGCTTTGGGATGGTGTCAGCCCTGAACAGAAAAAAACAACAGACATGGCTATGAATTATCTGGAAAGTCGAGCCGCTATTACCTTAGGTAAGCAAGTTTATCATTGTACGCCCGAAGAAAGAAAACAATTGTTGAAAAATGCGTTTATGCAGGCTGAAGAAAGCGAAAAGGCAGGTTTGAATCTTATCAAATCCCTGACTATAAAGGGATACCAGACATCGGCTTACTTTATGAAACAGATTTTAGCCTATGAAATGGCACCTAATCGCTATAACGGTTGTGCACCAATTAATTAAAAGTTATGGTTCATTTAAATATAAAGGCTGCAACCAGGCAACGGTATGATGCAATCGTAGTGGGTTCCGGTATAAGTGGGGGTTGGGCTGCTAAAGAATTGACTGAGAAAGGATTGAAAACCCTATTGATAGAAAGGGGTAGAGAAGTTAAACACATTGAAGATTATCCAACAGCCAATCTTTTTCCCTGGGAGATGAAACACAGAGGGCAATTACCCCACCAGGTTATAGAGGAAAATCCAATCGTTTCAAAATGTTATGCGTTTAACGAAACCTCAGCTCATTTTTTTGTTAAGGATAAAGCGCATCCTTACATTCAGGAGAAACCATTTTCCTGGATTCGGGCTTACCAAACAGGGGGTAAATCACTGCTGTGGGCCAGACAGGTTCAACGCTGGTCTCCCTTTGATTTTGAGGGACCCGCCAGGGATGGATATGCTGTGCCATGGCCCATTGGCTACGAGGATTTAGCTCCCTGGTATAGTCATGTGGAGAAATTCGCTGGTATTAGTGGAAATAAAGATGGATTACCGCATCTTCCGGATGGTGAATTCTTACCGGCATTTCCGCTTAATTGTGTGGAGAAATATTTTTCTGACTTTGTAGCTCAGCAATATAAGGACAGACAGGTTATTGTAGCGAGGTGTGCACACATTACAGATCCTCAGCCCATTCATATTGAACAGGGTAGGGCAAAATGTCAACATCGGACTTTATGTGAAAGGGGATGTCCGCTGGGTGGGTATTTTTCTTCCAATGCCTCCACAATCCCATGGGCTATGAAAACAGGAAATCTTACCTTATTGACAGATGCTACGGTTGCAGAAGTGATATTCGATGAAAAGAAAAACAGAGCCTCAGGCGTCAGAATTATTCATACCCTGACAGGAGAATCAACAGAGTATTTTGCAAAGATTATTTTTGTGAACGGTGCGGCTCTAAATTCTAATCTGATTTTGTTGAATTCGAAATCTAATCGTTTTCCAAATGGACTGGGAAATGATAATGGATTACTGGGCAAATACATTGCTTTTCATAATTATAAAGCGGGTATAAATGCAGAATATGAAGGTAAGCTGGATGTGAAAACAGAGGGCCGAAGACCAACTTCAGGATATATTCCAAGGTTCAGAAATCTGTATAAACAGGAAATGGACTTTTTAAGAGGTTATGCCACCTCCTTTTCAGCCAGCAGGAGTTCCTATACAGATACCAGCGATATTGGGGAATCACTGAAAAATGCGCTGGCAAATCCTTCATTAAATGGATATTGGCATATTGGTGCCGGTATGATGGGTGAAACTATACCCAAAATCACCAATTTCGTGACCCTGGATGAGCAACTGAAGGATCCCTATGGTATGCCTCAATTGAGAATATCGGTCGATTATGACGATAATGATCATAAAATGACGCAGGATTTCATAGACCAGTTTAGTGAGATGTTCACAAAGGCCGGATTTAAAAATCTCAAAATCAGGAATACAAACCATCCTCCTGGCCTCGATATTCATGAAATGGGTGGCATAAGAATGGGAAATGACCCTAAAACATCGCTGCTTAATAAATGGAATCAATTGCATGCATGTCAAAATGTTTTTGTTACGGATGGTGCTTGTATGACATCCACCTCTACCCAAAATCCTTCTCTGACCTATATGGCATTGAGTGCCAGAGCTGCAAATTATGCAGTGGACGCATTAAAAAAGAAATTACTTTAAAAAAAAACAATTATGCGTAAATTATCATTTTTGGCTGTCTTGACTTTTTTGTTAGTCCAGCTTTTATCATTAGCGCCCGTTCAGGCTCAAAAAATGCCTAAATGGTTTAAAATTGGTGTTCAGGCTTATACCTACAGAAACCACATGGGCCAGAATCCGGATAAGATACTGGATCTAATCAGGGATTTGGGTATTCAGGAAATTGAGGGTGGAGGTTCTAAAACCCTGTCAAATGCAGATTTCCTTAAAAAATGCCAGGATCGCGGTATTGCTGTTGTTTCAACGGGCTGTGATTATAACGAACTGAAGGATAATCCGGCCGTTGTGGTTGCCAGAGCAAAAGAATTAGGGGTTAAAATGGTAATGTGTCCATGGATACCTCATCAGAAGGGAAAGTTTAATCTTCAGGATGCAAAGAATGCCGTTGATGTGTTTAATAAGGCGGGTATGCTGCTTAAAGAAAATGGCATAACGCTCTGTTATCATAATCATGGTTTTGAATTTCAACCATATATGGATGGAACCTTGATGGATTATCTGATTCAAAAAACGGATCCTAAGTATGTTTCCTTCGAAATGGATATATTCTGGACTATTCATGGTGGTGCCAGTCCGGCATCCTTGTTGAGGAAATATCCGGGTCGTTTTAAAATGATGCACCTCAAGGATATAAAGAAGGGCGTAAAAGGTGATCTGACAGGTGGTTCAGGCCCTGAAAATGATGTTGTGCTGGGTACAGGTCAGGCCGATTATGAAACTATTTTCAAACTGGCAAAGAAAAATGGCATTAAACACTTTTTCATCGAGGATGAAAGTGATAAAGAAATGGAAAATGTACCTTTGAGTATCGCTTTTCTTAAAAAAATTATTCCAACGGTAAAATAGGTTCGTCACCGATCCATTCTGTTGGTATTTGCTTTGAATGACGGGCACCCAGCTGGCTGATTGATTGAACTCTGCCAACCAGGGTGTCCTTCTTTTTAGGTGACAGGTATAATTTATTCATTGCCGCCTGAACACTTTCCTGTGCTTTTGTTAATCTGTCAGCAATGTCTTTTAAATCTTCTAAAAAAGCTACAAACTTATCAACCAGCAAGCCACTCTGCCTGGCAATTTCCGCTACATTTTTACTTTGTTTATCCTGATTCCAGATAAATGAAACAGTTCTAAGCGTTGCAAGTAAAGTCGAAGTGGTGACTAAAACAATATTGCGCTCCATGGCTTCCTGAAACAAGCTGGCATCAGATTGTAAAGCCAGCGAAAAAGCGGGTTCAACTGGTACAAACAACAATACATAGTCAGGACTTTTGAGTGATTCCAGTTGTTGATATTTTTTATCACCTAATTCCCGGATATGCTTTCTAAGGCTAAAAAGATGTTCCTGAAGCGCCTTTTCCTTTTCCCTGGACTCTTCCACGCGATGATACCTCTCAAAAGCAGTCAGAGAAACTTTTGCATCAATAATAAGGTGTTTCTTGTCTGGTAATAAAACTATAAAGTCAGGTCTTTGCCTGATCCCTGATTCATTTGTTTTTGTTTCCTGTATAAGATAGTGAATATTTTTTTCCAGACCAGCCTGTTGCAATAAGGTTTCCAACTGAGCTTCCCCCCAGTCACCCTGAAATTTTGAATTTCCTTTAAGGGCACTGGTCAGGTTGACTGCATCCTGGCTGATTTGTTGATTGAGTTGTTTTAAAGAATTGATTTCCCCTTTAAGGGTATTCCGGTCCAAGGATTCCTCAATAAATCGTTTTTGCATATTTTCCTCAAATTTCGCAATATGCTCTTTTAAAGGATTAATGAGCCGGGTTAGATTTTCTTCATTTTGATGGGTGAATTTCTTGCTTTTTTCTTCCAGGATAGCTTGGGAAAGTTGCTCAAATTCAAGTTTTGCTTTTTCTTGCAATGCCTGAATTTCAACCGATTGTTCAGTTAATCTTTTATCCCATTCCTTATTCTGTGCCCTTACTGCTGCAAGGGTAGCGTTCAAATCTATCATTTGTTGTTGCCATTGTGCTTCATTTGCCCGGGCTTCATTCAGCTGTTCTGTGACTAAAAGATACTGGGCTTTAGGAATAAATGCATGTTGAACTTCTGCTTTTTGAAGATATTGGCTGGCAATACTTAGTTTAATGTATAAAAAACCAATCAGGAAACCAAGAAACAGGGCACCTGAAAGTAACAAGCCGATAGGTATTTCACTCATTTATTATTTTTATTTTACCTGACCAAGTTCAATAGCACGGTTTAAAGCAGCATTGGCACCTTCAATGATATGATTTTTCACCTGTTGATGTTCAAAAGAAAGCATCGCTGCTTCAGTGGTACCTCCTTTTGAGGAAACTTTCTGAATCCATTCCCTGCAAGTGAAGTCACCCGAATTATATAATTCGGTGGCCCCAAGAAAGGTTTGGCTTACCAGTAATTCTGCTTCTGCTGGTGAAAATCCCATACCTCTGGCTGCAGAAATCATAGCATCCATAAACAAAAATACGTAAGCAGGACCGCTACCTGAGATAGCCGTGGCAGCATCAATAAATTTTTCTGAAGCAACATAGACCGTTTTTCCGGTGGTATTCAATAAATTCTGAACGGTTATGAGTTCAATTCTGGTAACTTCTTCAGAGGAGGTAAAAGCGGTCATTCCACGACCTATTTGTGCCGGTAAATTGGGCATTGCCCGAATCACCTTTTTGATGCCCAGACCCTCCTGAATCTGTTCGATTTTAACCCCGGCCATGATGGATAAAAATACCTGCTGATGGTGAACCTTATCTTTAACAGTTGCGAACATGCCTTTGGCATCTTGGGGTTTTACAGCTAAAATTACAATATCTGCCAGGGGGACACAGGGTGATGCCTCACTATATACTATTCCAATGTCTTTTTTTGAAAGTTCAGATGCGCGATCAGTTGATTTTTCCAAAATCATCATATCGTCCTTAGATGCATTTTGCGTTCTTAAAAAACTTTGCGCATAAGTTAAACCCATATTACCCCCGCCAATGATAAGTATTTTCATGATGTTAATTTTATTCAGACAAAGTTATCCTATTTTTTTTCATAAACAGTGAACCTTTTATTTTTTTAGTTGTATATACAATTAATGAGCGAACAATGAAATTGGAAGAAGAAATTAATCAGTTTGTATTTAAGGATAATTTTCACAAGGCGCATGTAAATTTATTATTTACAGCTGCCTGGTTGAATCAGAGAATCAACAGATTACTAAAGCCCTATGAGGTGAGTGCCCAGCAATTTAATATTCTCAGAATATTAAAAGGGTTAGGGAATCAGCCGGCTTCTTTAAAGTTGATTACATCAAGAATGTTAGACAGAACTTCCAATACAAGTCGGCTGGTAGATAAATTAATTGAAAAAAAGATGGTGGTGAGGACTTTCTGCCCGATGGACAGGAGGCAGGTTGAAATAAGGATTACTGCATCAGGAACAGGTATATTACAGCAGTGTAGCGAGATTATTGAAAAAGACTTGCGATCTACCATGAATAACCTGACTGAAAGTCAGGCTTTTCAACTCAATGATTTGCTGGAAATTGTTAGAAACGGTTCAGAGATTGTTGAACCAACAACATGTGAAATTGTTAAACTTTAAATAAACGCTTTTATGAAAAAAATGTCTTTGTTTTTAATGTTGGTAGCTGTTGCTTCGTTATCATTTGTAAAGCCACCAGTAAAAGTTCCAGCTGACTTAACCAGCAGCTATGTAAAATGGACAGGTTACAAAGTTACTGGCAAACACTTTGGAAAGGTAATGTTAAAAAGCGGTGCACTTGAATTTGAAGGAAATAATCTGGTTGGTGGTTCTTTTGAAATGGACATGACCTCTATTACAGTTGAAGATTTAAGTGGAGAAGGTGCTAAAAAATTAGGTGGTCACTTAAAAAGTGATGACTTTTTTGGTGTAGCTACTTATCCTACCTCTAAATTTGTTATTACAAAAGTTGTTTCCAGAGGAACTCCGGGTGCCTACAAAATTGTCGGAAATTTAAATTTGAAAGCAGCAACAAAAGAATTAAGGTTCAATGCTGATATCAAAACAATAGAAGGCAAAGAAACAGCTACTGCAAAAATAACCCTTGACCGTTCAGAGTATGACATCAGATATGGTTCAGGTTCTTTCTTTGAAAATCTGGGTGACAAAACTATTTATGACGAGTTTGATTTGGAGATCAACTTAGTTTACAAAAAATAAGTTTTTAGGTTATTAATGTATCTGGGTTCGGAGCGTTTTTCTCTCCGAACCTTTTTTATTTTGTGGAAAAGGTTTTTTGGGGTTTTTAGGGTTTCTGCGTTGGGATGAATAGTATCGGATATTGGGAAATTTATCGGTATCATGGGCGGGCGAATTCAAATTGCCCCTACGGGAATGAATGTTGTGATAATAGACCCGATGGAAAATATACAAATAAGGAAGTTAGGAAATGTGCTAAATATGCGTTAATAGGCATAAGGAATGTAAAAGAGCAAATGAAAAAATTAGGGGCATGGAGCAAGCGCTTAAACGACCTGTCCGGTTTGGTGAGGAAACAGTAACCAAACGTTGTAATTTTAATTATTTGTAATTTGAAATTACACAAAGAATAAGTCATGGAAGTATCAATTATTAAAATTGGGAATTCGAAAGGTTTTCGATTATCCAAAATAATTCAGAGAGGTATAATATCACCGATAAAATGGAATTGATTTTAGAAAAAGAACAAATCATTTTGCGTCCAGTTACCGAACCTCGTAAAGGCTGGGATAAGGCATTCCAAAAAATGCATGAAAATAAGGATGATCAACAACTTCTGGATGATGTTTTTGAAGATGAGAACTTTGATGAATGGAAGTAAAACAGGATCAAATAGTTTTGGGTAATCCTGACCCAACCTTGGTAAGTGAGATTCGAAAAACTCGACCGTATGTTATTGTTTCACCTATTGAAATGAATGATAATTGACGAAATGCAGTTATTGCTCCCATGACTTCTACAAGTAGAAATTATCCAACCAGAGTAAAGGTTAACATAACAGTCAAGAAGGCTGGGTTGTAATGGATCAATTAATAACCATCGATAAAATTTGAATGGTAGAAAAGTATGGTTCACTTTCGGAAAAGGAAATACGTGAATGTAAACGTATTATTCAAGAACCATTCGTTGAATAACTTTAAATCATCAAAAGTTTAATTTTCATGGTCATTTTTTCTATACCTTAATAAGATAATTTACTTTTGGAAAGCTACTTAAACCAGTTACCATTGAGTAAACCTTTCACAATACCTAATTGTACTTTAGCGGAATAAATTATTTTTACACCTATGATTTTTATTGTTCTAAACATAGCGTATATTAGATTATTGTTCACAATGCATGAACCGCTTCATGCTAAGCGTTACAAGCAATCATGACCGAAAAGATCCTGGTACATGTCATTGAAGGTGCATAATCCTTGGTACCAATTGATGCTCAGGAGATAAGCAACCGGACAATTTGTATATAAAGGGATAAAAGAGACCATTCAAAGTATGGATGTTTACCTCCGTGGATAAGGTCGCTGCTTTCCATTTTATGGATTGGCACCATTCACCATTCATTGACATTCAAGGGCTTCAACTTCAATAATTTTGCCAAAATGCATTTTCCTGATCAAACAAATGTTGATGTTTTCAAATCCTTATTTAAAGGACGAGAAGATGTGTTTGCTGTACGTTGGGAAAAAGGAAACAAAACTGGGTATATGCCAGCCTATTTTTATGATCCCTATCGTTTAAAGGTTCACAAAATAAATGGTGGAACATTTCAAAATTACAATGAAAAATCTCATTTAAAACTTACGGATGAACAAATTCAAAAGCACCTGAATGGATTACAACAAATTGGGATTTATCCGCTTTTAGAAGAAAATACTTCCTGGTTTTTAGCGGCCGATTTCGATAAAGCGAATTGGCAAGATGAAGCCATTGCTTTTCTTAATGCATGTAAAGAAAAACAAATTCCAGCCTATCTGGAGCGTTCACGTTCAGGAAACGGTGGACATGTTTGGGTGTTTTTTGATAAACCGTATCCAGCCATAAAAAGCCGAAAAATATTTATTTCCATTTTGGAAGATTCTGGTGCATTTTCAATGTTCGACAAAAGTTCAAGTTTTGACAGATTATTTCCCAATCAGGATTTACTTTCAGGGAAAGGTTTTGGAAATTTGATTGCTTTGCCACTTTTTAAACCAAATGTTGAAAAAGGAAATAGCTGTTTTGTTGAACCTGAAACATTTGAAGCATTTACTGACCAATGGCATTTTCTTCAACATATAAAAAGAGTATCAACAAATTATTTAGACAAAGTCTATGATGGATTGAAGTCTGGAGCAGAATCTGACCGCCGAATAGCTACAAATGGAAAGTTGATCATCTCTCTAAATAATAATGTGAGACTTAGCCGTATCGGTTTACCGTCAACGCTCATTCATTTTTTGAAAGAAGAATTGAATTTTGCCAATACTGAGTTTTTTATCAAAAAGAAATCCGGTAGGAATACATTTGAAACAAACCGATACTTTAAATTAGTTGAAGAGAGGGAAAGTCAAATTATTATTCCAAGAGGATTTATAGGAAAGCTTTTTCGATTTTGTAAAGAATCACACATCGACTTTGAGTTTCGAGATGAAAGAAAGCTAAAGCCTCCAATACCTTTTGAGTTTAATGCAACTTTGCAAAATCACCAACAAAATGTAATCAATACCCTTTCTAAAAAGGATTTCGGAGTAATAGTTGCACCACCAGGTTCAGGAAAAACTGTTATTGGGTTAAAGATAATTGTCGACAAAGGACAACCCTCTCTTATACTTGTACATCGAAAACAACTACTGGAACAGTGGACGGAACGGATTGAGGCATTTTTGAATATTCCCAAAAGAGATATTGGCGTTATTGGTCAAGGGAAGGCAAAAATCGGTGAACAAATTACCGTGGCAACCATCCAAAGTTTGCCAAAAGAATTAGAATCTGTTCAACATAAGTTCGGAACCATCATTGTGGACGAATGCCATCACGTACCCGCCGAAATATTCAGGAAAATTATTGAAAAATTACAGACCTATTATTTGTATGGATTAACTGCTACCCCTTTTCGAAAATATAATGATGGAAAAATAATTTTCACCCATTTAGGGGAAATCATTGCTAATATTCAGTCCTCTGAAGTTGAAAATTATAAACAGGCAAAAATCTTAATTCGAAACACGGAATTAGATATACCATATAATTCTAAAACGGATAGTTTTGAAACGTTATCAAAAATATTGGTTCATGATATAAGCCGGAATAAACTGATATTGGAAGATATAAAAACGGAATTGAATCAAGGAAAAAAAGCGGTTATAATCACCGAAAGAAAAGAGCATATTGATACGTTATATTTGTTTTTAAAACAATCGTATGAAGTAATTGGCTTAAGTGGAGACGATTCTGAAACATCCAAAAAAGCCAAATGGAAAATCTTACAAGACGGAAATTTTCAGGTTTTAATTACAACTGGACAATATTTTGGAGAAGGAACAGATTTGCAAAATATGAGTTGTTTGTTCTTGGTTTATCCATTTTCTTTTGAAGGTAAGCTAATTCAATATATTGGCAGAGTTCAACGCTCGGAAATAAGCCCGATAATATACGACTACAGAGATTATAAAATTGATTATCTCAACAGGCTTTTCCTTAAACGCAATATTTATTATCGAAAAATTGAAAAGCTAGCTACTTTATTTGATGCACCAAAAGATGAATTAACAACAAATCCCATTTTAGCAATAGAAAAGCAAATAAAAGTTTCAATCGAGGAATTGGACTTTCATTATGGAAGTGTAGCATTTAAATATGATGTAAATGAGGTAAATGTAACGCTTGAATTCCAAGTTGAAAACATGATAATAAGACCAGAATTTGAGGTATTAAAACCATATTTCATCAAAGCATTGAAATCTAAGAATGTTTCTGTAGCAATATTTGCCGAGTTTGAAAATGGAAAATTGGTTTCTCAATCAGCACTATCAACCGACATTGACCATATAAATAATGAGGTGGTTGAAGGAGTGAAATTTCAGTTTCTTAATAAAGGTTTGTTAAAGCAATACACTCCAAAAAAACAAAATATCCTAACATCTGATGATTTGCAGGAGCAGGGAAAAATTTATTCTAATGTAGAAGAATTGTTGAATGAAATTCTCAAAAACAAGCATTACAAACATTCGCAACATATTCAATATTTAGCTGAAAGACACAAAAGTCAAGTAATGAAGATTCGTTTTGTACTCCATCCATTTTCATTCGTATTTCTTCTTGAAGGTGAACAAAGTTATTTTGTTGTTTTAGAAACCTTAGATACAGAAGAAGCCACCTACATTTGGCATACTCCTAAAGACAAAGCAACCCTAATTGAAGAAGTAAAGCAAATTGACAACCAGCTGAACATTATTAGAGAAAAAGGAAGACAGAATTTTTTAGATGTCAGCCCTGATAACTTCACTCGAATTTTGCATGATTATTCAGATGACAAAAAAGGATTTGTTCAGTGGAAATCAGCCCTGGAGGAATTAACTTAAAAAAGTACAGATTACCTCGAACGTATAAGCCTTCAATCCAGGTTTCTGGTTAGTCAAGGCAATTTTTTTTTAGCGATTAGTTATTTAAAGAATTCATTTTTAACGAGTTGAATATTCCATTACAAGCGCAGGGGTTACTTTTTCAGCTTCAAAAAGTGGTTTTTCAGCATGGGAAAGCGTAGCATTGGAAGCGATTTAGATATGATTTTATACTATATTTTCAGCATAATTTTTGAAATTATTCAATATAGACTGCCAGCCCTCGCGTTGCAGGGATACCGGATTTTCATTTTCGGGATCAAATACTACCGTAACCCTGGTACCTTCCGTTGATTCTTGAAAAATAACGGAAGCAAATCGTCCGCCAAATTCATAAGTGAATTGTTCTCCAGGCTTAATTTCAGTGTAAATAGCCTCAAAATCAAATCCGAAACTACCATCCTTTGCTTCCATTCTGGCTATATACTGACCTCCAATCTGCATATCATTGGAAGCCGAAGGGCAATGCCAGGAAGGGTCTGCAAAATTCCATCTGGTAATATGTTCCGGATGGGTATAATAATTCCATACTTTTTCTTTTTCTGCTTGAATGAGCGCTTCAACCGTTATTTTTGTAGTTTCCATTTGTTTGATATGTAATATTGTTGGGTGATAAAATAAACTCAGACAGGTTAACTTTCTCTATTTGCCTTTTAGCAATATACTGGAACCAAACCAAAGTATAGTACCCAGCAACATGAAATATTTATACTCCTGGTGACTTAAAAGCTCATAAAAAACGCCAATGGATGGTAAAATGGTGAGTAAAAGTCCAATAACAGCAATAGATTTTAAAATTATTCTCATGTTAATCCTTTTTTTGAAATATATAAGAGGACAAAATATATAAAATTGAAGCAATAAACCAACCTGGTAAACCAAGGAAAAATATTTCCAGTCCGGTAGTTTTAGCTATGATATAACAGGCAAATAAACTTCCTGCCCAGGTTATGAATGCCGCCATATTTACATTCAGATTTTTTAAGGCAGCCAGGTTGGAATGCAATCCAATACGGGGAAAAAGCCAGTAATCAATGAATATAATGGAACCCATCGGCATAAGGATAAGACCATAAAGGGCAACAAAATCAAGTAGTTGCATCACTAATGCCGGAAAACAGGCAGCGAGGGTGGTTATAGAACCAACGATCAGCGTTATTTTCCATGTTTTTGCTTTTGGCATAATAGCTTGCAATGCCAGTCCTGCTCTGTAAATAGTGGGATTTGCAGTAGTCCATCCAGCGATAATCACACAGATAGCACCTGTAATTCCTGCGGCTGAATAGGCAACTGGTCCTGGGGCAAATTCCAGATTCTGACTGTTTTGTTGCAGAAACAGGGCGTACAAAATACCAGATGCTAACCAGGCAATATAATGTCCAACATACATACCTGCACCTGAAGCAAATCCTGCGGTCCATTTTTTAGCATACCTCAAAATGGACATATCTGCCATTCCTATATGCATCGCCATGTTACAAAACCAGGCAAAAAATAATATATGCCAGAAAGTAAATTTACTTTGTCCGGGTAAAGGTGTTCCTGTCCAGATCTTATTTTGTGCTACCTGCAAAAAATCGCTCCATTGATTGACGCCCAGCTGGGGTAACACTGCAATGGCAGCTGCTAAAAAAACAAGAATCATCCACGGAGCAGCCATGGTAGAGAATTTTTCTACCTTATCATAACCCAGGGTGGCAACAAAGGTAGTAACCGTTCCTACCAGCACAACAATCATTATCCAGGGTAAACCTGATGGTAGCCAGTCGGTTAGTTTTGCCATTGGTAAATTAAACGGTATGCCTATGGCGGTGGCTGAAACAGCTATCATTGATCCGGCCAGAAAACAGAACATTAGTGCATTGACCAGGTTATATGCGTTGGTAAGGTGTTTTCCACATATTTTTTCAAGCATAAAATATAGGGTAACTCTTTCTCTGACAGCAATGGGTGCGCAGATAAATGCCCATGAGAGGACAGCCAGCAGATTGCCCAGAAATAAACCTGATATAAGGTCCATTGCACCTGCTCCATGCGCCACAAACAGCGGCCCTATCACAAATTCTGTTCCGGCCGTATGTTCTCCGGCATACATACCAAGAAAACTTTTAAAGCCTCTCCATCGCGATGCAGGTACGGGTTCTCTTTCGTATTCCTTTACTTCTTCCAGATGTGCAGTCAGTTTGTCTAAAAGCATGTTTTTTCAATTAAGGGGTGATAATAACCAGTAAGCTGCGCGCGCCCTGAGCGCCGATAACGAGAGATTGTTCTATGTCAGCTGTTTTTGAAGGACCTGCTATAAATACGCCAAAACCGGCAGTTGGTGTACCCAACCATTTGTAAGCCTCATGCATCGTACCAACAATTAATTTTTCACTGATGACCAGCACAAGATGCTGCGTGATGAAAGGAAGGACACGCACCTGATTTAACTCATTCTCTGTTAACCATAAGGCACCATTTTCGGCAACACCCAATACAGCGCCGATGATTGCCAGTTCTGTCCCCTCATAAAAATCGGGTTGTATGGAAGTTGTATGTTCCATTCCTTCCAGAAAGGGCAGGGTAGTGACAGTTCGTTTCCCATTGGGGAAACAGGTGCTTACAACCTGATTTACTTCTGATATATCTTTAACGGTACAAACTTTACTCCCACCTCTTTCCAATATTTTTATAAATAATTGACGTTTGTCCGGCGTTGCTGATTCAAAAACCGGGATATCAGGAAGAGGCCAGGGATTGGGTCTGTTTTCCCTGATTTTTAAGAGTATTTTTTCTTTACTGTTCATTCTTTTCCTGTTTTGCATACCAATCCCGGAATGATTCTTTGGGGGCTTTTGGTAAATTCCTGTCTTTTGTCCAGATAGTAAAAGACAATAATTTTTCACTTCCCGGAAAAAGACGCAATAGTTTTCGACCTGTATTTCCCAGACGATGAAAAAATCCCGGTTTAGCCATTCCATTTCCCAATATTCCCATTAAGGTTTTATTTCCACCCTCAGGTAATCCTGCTTCACTCACGATTTGTCTCCATTTATACAATTGGGTATGAATATCGATTTTTACCGGACAAACGTCGGTGCAAGAACCGCACAAGGTTGAAGCAAATGGCAAATTCCCATATTTCTTGAGGTCTATACCAGGTGTCAAAATAGATCCTATCGGGCCTGGAATGGTCGCATCATAACTATGTCCGCCACTTCTTCTGTAGATGGGGCACGTATTCATACAGGCTCCACAACGGATACACTTCAGGGAACCCCTGAAATCAGGTTTTCCCAATTGGTTCGTTCTGCCATTATCTACCAGGATGATATGCATTTCGCCCTCATTTTTGGGTGTTCTATGATGAGAAGTAAATACCGTAACGGGTTGCCCGGTGGCGCTCCGTGCCAGTAAACGGGTAAATACAGCCAGATCACTTCGACGAGGTATTAATTTTTCTATCCCCATACTGTGAATATGCACTGGTGTTAAATGTACCCCCATATCTGCATTTCCTTCATTGGTGCAGACGACCACTTCACCCGTTTCGGCTATACCAAAATTAACACCCGTAAGTGCAACTTGTGCGGTATGAAATTTTTCCCTTAAATGGTGCCTGGCCGCTTCTGTCAGATATTGCGGATCTGTTGCCCCTTTTTCCGTTTGAAGCTCTCTGTGAAATAACTCGCCTATCTCCTCTTTTTTGAGGTGAATGGCTGGCAGAACAATATGACTGGGGGGTTCATCCAGCAGCTGAATAATCCTTTCTCCCAAATCGGAATCAATGACTTCAATATCGTTGGCTGCTAAAAAATCATTTAATTGACATTCCTCAGTTAGCATTGATTTGCTTTTAACCATTTTTTTGGCCTGATGCTTTTTTAAAATGGAAAGGACGATCTCATTATGCTCCGTTGCGTCTGATGCCCAATGAACCGTGGCTCCATTTTGTATGGCCGCTTTTTCAAAAGCTTCTAAATAAGTATCTAATGATGATAGGGTATGGGTTTTAATATCAGATGCATACTCCCTTAAAAACTCCCATTCGGGTATCTCTGAAACGGCAAAATCGCGCTTTTGGCGAACCATCCATAAAGAGGCATCATGCCAATCGGTTCTTGCCTCATCTTTATTGAAAATGGCAGCTTTTTTAGCATGTGACATCATATTGAATCCGCGTTTAAAATTTCAGCAATATGCATAACTTTAATGGGTATTTTTTGTCGGGAAATAATGCCTTCCAGATGCATCAGGCAACTCATATCACCAGAGGTTATGATTTCAGCACCTTTAGAAAAATGATCTCTAATTCTATCTTTACCCATTTTAACTGAAATTGCCGGTTCTTTAATGGAAAATGTACCGCCAAAACCACAACATTCATCTTTTCTATCCAGCGTAACTAAGGTAAGACCTTCTACCATGTTCAGTAAGGTATGCAGTTTAGAAACAGGTTCGGCAGCCAGTTCACTGGAAGTCCCAAGGTGTAATCCGCGCAATCCATGGCAACTTTGATGTAAACCAACCTTATGTGGATATTTTGAAGGTAAAGACTTTATTTTTAACACATCCAGTAAAAATTCACTAACATCGAGTGTCTTTGCCCGTACTTTTTTAACTGATTCTGTTTGCTCTATGTTGTCAAAATGATGTCTGACATGATATACACAACTACCCGAAGGAGCAACGATGTAATCATATTTCTCAAACATATCAATAAAATGGGAATAACTAGCTTTTGATGCCGCTTCATTTCCGGCATTGGCAAGGGGTTGACCACAACAAGTCTGACCAGCAGGGTAGTCAACCTGACATCCAAGCTTAAGTAATAATTTATAAGTGGCTATGGCTGCTTGCGGATAGAATTGATCCATATAACAGGGAATAAATAATCCTACTTTCAAGGTTCTATTGTTTTGGTGTTTGTCTAAAAGTAGTTATTTATTTTGATTTTATTAAATGAATCAATTTATTTTTCTATTCTTATTTTCAACAGAAATATTTCACAGCCCCTTCATTTGCAACGCGGCACCCAGAGAAGCACCTGAAGTATAATCAGAGATCTTTAGATCCATGTCAGGAAAATGCTTTTTCAGACAGGCAATGAAGAGTGGATTTTTTGAAAAGCCACCCTCCAGAAACATTTGCTGGAATATTTTTCCCTCTGAAGCCAGCAGGATGGCGTCTTTTTGATGACAGCTCAGGTCCCAGGTCATCTGATGATAGGCTTCCTGAAACGATTTATACCGGGTAAGATCTTCCGGCTCAATTTGGGTTTCCAATGTTTGAAGAGGAGAAAAAGTAAACCTGGTTTCTGATGATGATGAAATGGTATGTAAAAGATTATGATGGACGGGTTCTTTTACTAATTTATTTATATTATAGCTGAAATAACTGGCAAGGGTTTCCAGTTTTTGTTGAAAAGCAAAACCCAGAAAAAGCCTGGCTGCTTTAACTGGTTTGCCATTTGGTTGAAGAAATAGTAAACAGTCCCTGTCCAGGTCTTCCCGCGATAGCATTTTCTCAGAAAATGGATTTAAGGTTATACTCCAGGTTCCGGTTGATAAAAGTAAATAAGGTACAGCTGATGAAATGGTATAGGGATATAACGATGCTGAACTGTCATGAATACCTATCCCTGTTTGAATGGTTTGACCAGATACCTTAATTTCTGAAATTGTTCCAGCGGCTTGTATGGGGGGTAGCTTTTCAGCCAGTTGCTCATCATAAACCCATTGATGATAATCATTTTTTGAAAAATGCCATAAGGCCGTATGACAACCTATGCTGGTATATTCTGATACCGGATGTTGTGTGAAATAATAACTCAGATATTGAGGAAGATGAAAACTCCACTTTATTCTGGCAAATAGCTCAGGATAATTAACTTTTAAAAAATAGAGCTGCAAACCGGAATTTAAAAAATCAAGTACGGGAGAAGCCGTTTCCAGGGCTATTTTCCTTTCATCGCCATACTTTGTATAAAAGGATTGCCGGACATCTTTTGGAATAGGTTTCAAATAGTTATATAAGGGGGTCAACAGCTTTCCATCGCCATCAATATGAATCATACTGGCGCCATAAGCAGTAAAATTCAGGTGGGTTATGGTATATTTTCCTTCCTGTATGAGAACTGTTAACAATTTTTTCATCCATTGTAAAATGGCAGAAATATCATCACAGGGAAACCCATCTTCGTCTGAAATTTCTGGAAAAACAATAGCATCGCTCCAGATTTCATTAAAAGAATGATCATACAGAATGGCTTTTTTATTCGTTTTGCCTATATCGAAAATGATAATGGCATCCATTTACAGACCTTTTGCTCTGTTTGAAAATCCTCTTTCCAGAATCAATTTTTCCCTGATCTTATTTTCTCTGAAGAAACCAATGGGTGAATAAGCTGCATTTTTTCTCAATCTGGCTTCCCTGAGCAAGGGGCGGCAATCGGTTCGGTATGCATCCTGCAGCAGTTCCTGGGCCAAAACCACTTCATTATTTTCTCTTAAAATTTGAAGTTTATCGAAATCCACCAGCAATGCCTGGGCATAACTGAGGAGAATAGCTTCCAGACTCTGTAACAGATCCTCGAGCGGATCCTTTACATTATGACTGGCATCTATCATATAAGCAATGGGCGGATTTTGAACCGAAGAATCTGCTGTTCCACTGACCAGCTCGAGGAAAATAAGAAATAACTGATATGGTTTAATACTTCCCACCGTCAGGTCATCATCACCATATTTGCTGTCATTAAAGTGAAAGCCACCCAGTTTACCCAGCGATAGGAGGGTGGCTACAATTTGCTCAATATTGGTGTTTGGTAAATGATGACCCAAATCGACCAGGCTAAATGCTTGTTCTCCACATGCTGATGCCAGCAGATGGGAAGTTCCCCAATCCTGAATGACAGTACTGTAAAACTGAGGTTCGTAAGGTTTATATTCAATAAACATCTGCCAGTCGGGAGGCAGATGTGTATAAATTTCTTGTAATGATTCTTTGGTTCTGGAAAGTGCCTGTCTGAAATTTAATTGGCCGGGAAAGGTAGATCCATCAGATAACCAAACGGTTATACTTTTAGAACCTAATGCCTTTCCATAATTTATGACCTCTATGTTGTGCTGAATGGCCTGCTGTCTGATGGAGGAATTTGAATGGCAGAGAGATCCGTATTTATAACTGAAAGGCTGATCGGTTTGATCCTGAAAGGTATTGGAATTCACCGCATCAAATTTAATACCACAGGTATTTGCCCATTGACTCAGTGCTGGCAGATTATCGGGAATATCCCAAGGAATATGAAGGGAAACAGCACCTGCAGTCCCCGTTAAATCGTTAAGGATAGCTATATCTGAAATTTTCTGGTATAAATCGCCTGGTTCACCTCCAATGGAAAAGCGACCAAATCGGGTTCCTCCTGCTCCTAATGCCCAGCTGGGAATTGCCACCTGGAATTGTTGCAATTGGAAAATGATTGTGTCAACATCCAATCCCTTGTCAATCAACTCTCTCTGAATAAATTCGAAAGACTGTTGATGTTTCATCAAAAAGGCCTCATTGTGGCTTTTAATATGATCAGGATCAGGTCTCATAAGGAGGGTAGTTTAAAGGATTGTTAACCTTATGGTTATGTTATCAACGAACAAAAGCTTCAGGAATTCCTCCATCAACATTTATTGTTAAGCCAGTTGATTTATTCAATATGGCGAGTAAAGCAAAAACGCCGTTTGCGATATCATCCGGTAAAATAATCTGTCCTAACAGGTTTCTCTTTGCATAATGTGCGGGCAGGTCAGCTACGGAAATACCATAGGCCTTTGCTCTGCCTTCAGCCCATGCTCCTTCCCAGATTTTACTTCCTACAATGACACCATCCGGATTAACTGTATTTACCCGTATCTTATCTTTAGCCAGTTCAGCTGCTAATAAGCGGGTCATGTGTTGCTGGGCTGCTTTTGCTGTTCCGTAAGCTACATTATTAGGGCCTGAAACTAATCCATTTTTACTTGCAATGGCAATAAGATTTCCTCCTAATTGCTGGGTTTGAAGTACCTGAACCCCTTTTTTATATAGCTGAAATTGTGCTTTAACCAAAACTTCCTGCAATATATCCCAGTCAGTTTCCAGCGTTTCAGTTAACGATTTGGAAATTGCAAGACCAGCACTATGGACAATGATATCGATCCCACCAAATTGCAGGCAGGTGAAATCAATTAATCTTGCCAGATCTTCATCTTTTGTAATGTCTGCCTCAAAGTAACACGCAGAATCCTTATTAAAGCCAGAAACGGTTTCCTTTAATCTGTCTGCTGACAGGTCTGTCAGCACCACATGGGCACCTTCAGCCACTAATCTCCTGGCGATAGCACTTCCTATACCACCTCCGCCTCCGGTAATAATAGCGATACGTCTGGAAAGGGACTTTTCAGCTGGCATTCTTTTCAATTTAGCCTCCTCCAGTAACCAGTATTCAATATTAAATGCTTCTTGTCTGGGAAGTGCTGTATAAGTAGAGCACGCTTCAGCTCCTCGCATCACATTTACAGCATTTTGATAAAATTCTGCCGCCACTCTGGCTGTTTGTTTGTCTTTGGCAAATGTGAATAGACCAATTCCAGGATAAATAATAACCACAGGATTGGGATCTCTCATTTCCGGACTATCGGGATGTTTGCAAGTCTGATAATAGGACATATAATCAGCCCGGTATTGCTCAAAAGCAGGAAGCAGATCTTGTTTTACTTTTTGGCCGTCTGACAAATCTGCATCCAGCGGCAAGTCAAGCACCAGTGGTTTAATCTTTGTGCGCAGAAAATGATCCGGGCATGAAGTACCTAACGGGGCCAAACGGGCCAAATCATGACTATTTATAAAGTCCAGCAGGTTTGAATCATCTGTAAAATGACCTACCATCTGATTTAATTCCGAACAGAGACCCCTAAGTATGGGCATGAGGTTAGCTGCCTTACTTTTTCGTTCAGAATCAGATGGACTTTCTATCTTTTTTCCTCCAAAGATCGCTCCTTTCTGTATTTGTGCTTTTTCCAGAAAAAGGGAAGCCTCTTCAATAACAGTGAGACTATTGAAATAACATTCTCTCGAGGTATTTCCCCAGGTGAAAAGGCCGTGACTGCCCAGAATAATCCCTTTGATTCCCGGATTTTCATGAAGGCATTTTTCCAGTTTCAAACCAAGATCAAAACCAGGCCGTTGCCAGGGAATCCAGGCTAATTGATTTCCCCATATTCGCTTCATAATAGATTCACCATCAGCTGCAGCAGCTATGGCAATAAGTGCATCGGGATGAAGATGGTCTATATGAGGGAATGGTAGCAAGCCATGGAGCGGGGTATCTATGGAAGGTGCTGCACTATTCAGATCGTACAGGCAATGTTGAAGAAGCGGAACAATTTCATCCTCAAAAGAGAGACCCTTATAGATTTTTTTCAGGTCATGAATCCTGGAAGTATAAAGACCAGAAATACCTTTGCGGGTAAGGGTTCCGATATCACCACCGGAACCCTTGATCCACAGCACCTCAGCTGGTTCGTCTGTCAACGGATCAGACTGTATTATTTTACAGGAGGTGTTACCTCCACCAAAATTGGTAATCCTTAAATCGGCACCTAACAGGTTAGACCTGTAAAGGAACAAGGATAATTGATCTCCATTGAAAGATGCCTCTTTTCGGTCATCCCAAAGGTTTAAAACATGACGAAAAGATTGCATCTGTGGCTATGATTTGTAAACCATTAATCCATTAAAAGTTAAATTTTTTCAATACTTCAGGGGGTGGTCCCTGCCAGTTATTTGGTCTGTTACCAACATATCCCAGGTCTTCAAATCCCGCCTCGGTTGTATAGAAACCAGTCAAAGTAAGATCGCGCATCAGATTAAAAAAGGAAACACCAGCTGAAACAGCCGGGCTGGCCAATTCCGGATAAGCAATGGCATCGACAATGGTCATTCGATTTGCAGGAGTAATCGCAGCGAAAGACTTACCAAATGATTTTCGTGCATAATTATCAAGCCACATAATACCTCCTCTTAATGGTACTTGTTGGTAAGGCATATCTTTTGCTACGAATTCAATAAAGGCAGGGACACCTGCCTGTACCGCTGAAGGAGAGGTGCCTTCAGCAGGAAGGATAATGTCGCACAACAAAGTGATAACTGCCATTTCCGCAGGTGTAAAGAAGGTTTCCGATGCTAACTTTTCATCTCTTTTTATCTCATCAGGTGTTCTGCCGTAATTTGATTTCTGTTTTTTGGGTTTACCTGACTGGGTAGCATCAGTCTGAGCAGGTAATACCTGTGCTGTTGCAATGCCTACGGAGGTAAGGGTTATATTTTTTATAAGATCTCTGCGTTTCATGGCAATTAGATTTTATTTGCTTTTACTTGATCAATGATGTATTCAGAGGTACGCATGGAGGATGCCAGAATCGTCCAGGTTACATTTTTATCGCCTTGAGAAACAAAGGGTGCCGCATCTACTACGAACAGGTTCTTGACATCGTGTGCCTGCTGATATTTATTCAATGCGGAACGGTTAGGATTGTCTCCCATGCGGACGGTACCAATTTCATGAATAATTTTACCAGGGGCTTCCAAACCGTAGTTAGTTTCCGGACCTGGTTTATTGCCCAGTGGAATTCCTCCCATTTCAATTATCATTTCCTCAAAGGTATCCTGCATGTGCTTGGCCTGTTTGATTTCATGTTCAGACCATTTATAGTGGAACCTAAGGGTAGGGATACCATACTTATCAACCTTACCCGGATCAATTTCACAATAATTTGTTTCTAATGGAATAGGTTCGCCTCGGCCAGCCATACCAATATAGGCACCATAGAAACGATTAACATCTTCTCTTAATCTTGAACCATAACCACCAGCTGGCAGGGTTTCTCCGTTTGGATAAGGATATTTTCCATTATTGTTATGCATACCCATGCCAAAACCATATCCAGGCATGCCCATGCCGCCACCATACTCAATATGGTACCCTCTTGCAAAATCTAATTTTTTATTATCTAACCACCAGGGTGAATAAATATGGCTTCCTCCTACACCATCTTCATTATATCTGTCTCTATTCATCAGAGCAGGAACAAATCCACTCCGGCTTGCACCCGTAGAGTCATTCAGATATTTTCCAATAACTCCGCTGGTGTTGGCTAAGCCTTGTGGGAAGCGGGAAGATTTTGAATTCAATAATAATCGGGCTGATTCACAGGCAGAAGCGCCTAATACCACTCTTTTTGCACGTACTGAAACTTCAGCCATGGTCTTTGTATCTACATAAGAAACACCAGTTGCCAGGCCAGTGGCTTGATCCGTGAGTACTTCCCTAACCATAGCATGATTAATCAAAGTCAGATTCCCGGTTTTCATGGCAGGAATCACCAGTACGGAGGAAGATGAGAAATCGGCATATTTATTACATCCTCTGCTACATTGGCTGCAATAGAAACAAGAACCCCTTTCGTTATTAATTGGCTTGGTTAATATGGATAACCTGGAAGGTATAACCGGAATCTTCAGATTGGTACCTGCCTTTTTTATGAAATGTTCATGTAAACGCATGGGTGGGGGAGGCAAAAATATTCCATCCGGTTCATTATAGATATTTTCTACAGATCCAAAAATACCTATTAATTTGTCTGTTTTATCGTAAAAAGGTTTTAAATCGTCATAACCAATTGGCCAGTCATCACCTATTCCGGTCAAAGAGCCTCTTCTAAAATCATCGGGACCAAAACGAAGAGAAATCCTTCCCCAGTGATTGGTTCTTCCACCCAGCATTCTGGATCTGAACCAGTGAAATTCAGTACCCTTAACAGCGGAATAAGGTTCTCCTTCAATTTGCCATCCGCCATAGGCAGCATCAAAATCACCAAATGGTCTCGTGCTTGAGGCACCACGACGTGGTGATTCCCAGGGATTTTTCATCTGGGTCATATATTGAGGATCAGCGGGGTCATAATAACTACCTGCTTCCAGTAAGCAGACCTTTGCACCTGCTTTTGTCAAGGTATAGGCAGCCATACCACCCCCCGCACCAGAACCAACAATGACGACGTCGAAAATCTCTGGCGTTTCTTTAACTTGAAATGTCATATCTCTTTTAGGTTTAAGATGTCAAATAGAAAATTTGGCGTTTTTTTCTTTTGTAAATATAATTAAATTTAAATGAGTTTATTCAAGTAATTTAATTAAAGTACTCTCAATTTCTTGTGACCCGCGTACACTGGTAGAAACGATTACCCCATTCTTGTCGAGCATAAAAGCCCTTGGAATGGAATTGACCCCATAAAGTGCAGCAGCAGCTGATGACCACTTTTTCAGGTCACTGACATGATTGGGCCATGTCAATTTATCAATAGATATAGCATCTATCCATGCTTGTTTACCCTGAGCTAAATAAGTGCTGGCCATGGAAGGATCTTCCAGCCGGGCCATCGTGCGGTCATCTAATCCATCCAGACTAACGCTGAATATGGTAAAACCTTTATTTTTATATTTTTCATATACAGCAACCACATTTGGATTTTCTCTGCGACAAGGTCCGCACCAGCTGGCCCAAAAATCAAGCAGTACCACTTTACCTTTCAAATCAGATAATTTACGGACCTTTCCGGTGGGATCAGGTAAGGCTATTTCTGGTGCAGGCTGGCCAATCTGAATTCTTTCCTGTGACATTGCAGCGGCATATTCCTGTTCTTTCAGAGATATAAATTCTCCAAAAGCGGTGGTTAGTTCATTGGTTGGATATTTTGCCAGTAATTTAGTGTGTGCCTTTTTTTGAAGCGGCAGATAATCAGGGCTCTGACCGAAAACCATATTAGCAACCAAAGCACCTAAGATAGGATTTTCAGCCTGATCAATAAAATTTACGACATCATCGGCTGTTTTTTGCTGGTTTTGAAGCCCTTGTATTAAATCTTTGAGCTGATTTGTTTCCTCAGAACCACTGATGGTGAAACTATACTGGTCCAGGGTTTCAAGATTACCATCAATCTGAATTTCCTTTTCGGAACCGTTTAAAACCATTAACATTCGCTTTGCTCCAATGCGTACGTTATAAATGCCTGCTTCCAGACCTTTAGGGAAATTAATCTTAAAAGACCCGGAACCATCAATTTCCGTTTTATCCAGCACTACATTGACTTTTCCAATGATAGTCTTGTCAATGAAAGCCTGTAAATTTTCTGCTCCGGCGATTTTACCTTTAATAGTTACTCCCCCTTTAAGTGCATCACAACTAAATGAAAAAAACAGGATACCGGCTAAACCGATAAATAAAGATATCGTTCTCATATCATATTAATTTTATACACCTGCCATTTTTTGACCCAGTGTCTGATTATAAATAGAAATATATTCTTCAATATCACCAAAGGATATCGCATCAATCCTGATCTCCCTGCTTATCACTTCCCCAATCCTTGAAAAAGGTACATTATGGGTATTTAAAAAATTCACGAGATTATCTTCCTTTTGTGGATGAATGGTTATGACACACCTCGACTGACTTTCACCAAAAAGATAAGCATCCTTCCTGAAATTTTGATCTGTTTCTATATCAAATCCCAGATTACCAGCAATGGCCGATTCGAGTAAGCAATGGAATAATCCGCCTTCACTAATATCGTGAGCTGATTCAATGAAGCGTTTGCGAATTAGCTGGGTCACATTTTGTTGTAAATGCAATTCCTCGTCCATATCAAATGCAGGAGGTGCAGATAAGGGAATATTCAATACTGTCCGGCAATATTCTGAACTTCCAAGATCGTTTACAGGTGTTCCCAGCATATAAATGATATGTCCCTCTTTTTTGAAATTTAGGGTCGTGTGCCATGAAACATCGTCCATGACCCCCAACATACCAATAGTCGGTGTTGGAAAAACAGGTTCTGTACCATCTTTATATACCGATTGGTTATAAAAACTTACATTACCGCCAGTAACTGGGGTATTCAATTTTCTGCAGGCATCGCCCATTCCCTTTATGGCCTGCACAAATTGCCAGTAAACACCCTGGTTGTAGGGGTTGCCAAAATTCAGACAATTGGTAATGGCAACCGGAACTCCACCGGAACAAACTATATTCCTGGCTGCTTCCGCAACAGCAATCATGGCACCCTGATAGGGGTCTGCATGCACATAAGCGCTGTTACAATCTGTAGTTAGAACGACCGCTTTATTGGTATCTTTAACCCATACAACAGCAGCATCAGAAGGCTTGTTGGTGGTCATAGTTCCCGTTCGGACCATGGAATCATATTGTTCGTAAATCCAGCGTTTTGAAACTAAGTTTGGGCTTGAAGCCAGTTTTTTTGCCGATTCTATATATCTGGTATTTAAAGGAATATTTTTCGTATTTATTTTGCGAATTTCTTCTACATAAGCTGGTCTTTTATACTCTCTCTGATACACGGGGGCTCCTCCTCCCAGCACCAGCGAGTGGGCATTTACCTCTGCGACGGTAACACCTGAGGTGTGAAAAACGAGATTTCCGGTATCTGTTACCTCACCAATTTCAGCACATTCCAGATCCCATTTTTCAAAGACATCCAATAAATGTTGCTCTTGACCTTTATGGCACACAATTAACATACGTTCCTGGCTTTCAGAGAGTAAGATCTCAAAAGGTTTCATGTTTTTCTGTCTGGTTGGCACTTTATCTAAATCTATGATCATGCCAACGCCGCCTTTTGCACTCATTTCAGAAGTGGAACAGGTAATACCTGCAGCCCCCATATCCTGCATACCAACAATAGCACCTGTTTTTATAGCCTCCAGGGTCGCTTCCAGTAATAATTTCTCTTGAAAAGGATCCCCAACCTGAACAGCGGGTAAATCCTCAGCTGAATCTTCTGTTAAATCGGCAGAAGCAAAAGTGGCGCCATGAATACCATCCTTGCCCGTGGCGGAACCCACTATGAAGACAGGATTTCCAACTCCTTCAGCTATAGCTGAAACCGTTTTTCCCGCTTCCACAATGCCTACAGACATAGCATTTACCAGGATATTCTGATTATAACAATCATTAAAATAAACCTCACCTCCAACAGTAGGAACGCCAAAACAATTTCCATAGTGACTGATTCCGGCCACTACCCCCTCTACCAGACGACGGGTATGGGGTAAATCAATATTACCAAAACGTAAAGAATTTAAGGAAGCAATGGGTCTGGCACCCATGGTGAATATATCTCTGTGAATGCCACCTACACCGGTGGCAGCACCCTGAAAGGGTTCAATGGCGGAAGGATGATTATGTGATTCTATTTTAAATGCACAAGCAAGACCATCTCCTATATCTACCAGACCGGCATTTTCTTCCCCAGCACCTACCAAAAGCCTTTTGCCCTCTCTGGGTAAGGTTTTTAACCAGAAAATAGAGTTTTTGTAACTGCAATGTTCTGACCACATGACTGAATAAATACTCAGTTCTGTAAAATTGGGCGTTCTGCCCATGATGGTAACAATGTGTTCAAATTCAGCCTCAGTTAAACCTAATTTCTTTGCCGTTTCGGCAGTTACCAGTGATTCGCTTTGTTGTAGCATAAACTCCCCCCAATCTTTTAGTTTAGGCAAATATAATACGATTTGTAAAAAAATCGGATTTTAAAAAATTACATTGATTTAAGCAATCATTTTATTCAGAACAAAAAATACCATCAGATAAATCCACAGGATATCCAGGAAATGCCAGTAAATACTGATAAGTCTTAAATTAAGTCTTTTGTGAGGGTCAGAAAAATATACGAGCACACTGACTGGTTCAATCATGTACTTTTTAGCTTGTATGCTAAAGTAAATCAGAAAGGGTAGTCCCGCTACAACGTGAAGAAAATGAAGACCTGATATAACGTATAAATAACCTGCAGCATTATCACTCTGGATGGTTATTTGTCTGCTGAACAGGCTATACCAGGCTATTACCTGTAATATAAGAAAAATGATGGAAAGGATAATGGTTACATACAAGGTAAGCTGATATTTGTCTGTCCTGTCCTCCAGATAAGCTTTTTTACTCTGCCATAAAGTATAACTGGAGCCCAGTAAAACAAGGGTATTAACATAAAAAAGCCAAGGTAGCTGAAGTGGTGGAAGTTTTGAAAGTGACCTGGTATAAACGTAGGCAAAGGAAAGAGATAGAAAAAGCATGGTCAGACCAGCTAAAGTCAGAAATAACAGGATGTTTTTAGGGTGAAAAACAAATGTATCCTCCTGATTAGGTGCATCGTTTCCTTTGTTTACGTTCATATTCGTTGGTTTTAGGGAAAACAATATCGTTAATTATTAGTTCATTGAATTAAAATTTTGCTTTTCAGCTTATTTTAACGACCTTTCATTTTATTTGTAAGGTTACTTTTCCAGATGATAAAAAGATGTATTTACTGCCGTAAGGAAATGCCCGAAGAAGCATTTTTTTGTCCCCATTGTGGTGAAAAACAACCATTTAACAAAGGTGTTCCTGAGTTGAAAACCTATCTGGATCTCAAACTTCCAATAAGACCTCAGCTTCGGGAGCAATTTTTTTTAAGTTTAAAAATAAGAATCGAACGGGAACATCCGGCAATTGCTTTCCATGTGGTAGCTGAACGTATTTATACTTCCGGATTCAGAGATGAACTTTCAGCTGAATTTGAAAAACTCGCAGTCTCCATAGAGGATGATCTGAAAATGGAAATTATTTCCATTCCTTTTCTGAATCATAAAGTGGAAAATCTCTTTGAAAATCTGATTGATTTATTTCTGCTCCGTCATGTTCAGGATCTTATCTCAAATGCCTTTCCGATGGATATTTTAAAGTTTCAACACCTTTTACCAGGTGAACTGGATTGGGTATCCCTGATTGCTACCTATTTGCAACCAGCATTGTCGGGGGTTCGATATTATATGAATTTTAAAAACTTAGATCCACAAAAAATTAAACAATTCACAACCTATTTTTTGTTTCCTGAACCATTGGAGAAAATTTATTTTGTTGCTGATTTGAGTCTGCTGGCCAACGGCAGTGAAGGTTTTGAAA
>Ga0255182_1000410_pt1 | contig 30059 bp, 27 predicted proteins | sample Atl_UVDOM_RepA_8_FD_188420 | JGI IMG/M metagenome (GOLD analysis project Ga0255182, IMG submission 188420) | Freshwater microbial communities from Altamaha River, Georgia, United States - Atl_UVDOM_RepA_8d | ecosystem: Environmental > Aquatic > Freshwater > River | place: USA: Georgia...
GGCTGGCCGACGCTGCGGGGCGAGACCGCGGGCACGGCGCTCGGCATGCACGCTCCGGCCACCGCGCGCTTTGCGGTGCCGGTGCCGGGCGGGCGGTTCGAGGGCCGCGTCGGCATCGACGACACGGCCGGTTCGGGCGGGAGCGTGGTGGTGCGGGTGCGGACGGTCACGGATGCCGGCCCCGGAGACGACGCGTTCGTCTCGCCGGTGCTGCGCGGCGGCGACCGGCCCCTCGACGTGCGGGTCGATCTCGGCTCGGCGACCATGATCGAGCTCGTCGTGGAGCCGGCCGACGGCGGCGCTGTCCTCGACCGCGTGCTCTGGCTCGACCCACGGGTGGTCGCCGACGGCCCGTGACTCGGCACCGTGCGTCCGGTGCCGGGCCGCGCTACGCGCCGTACTTGCCGAACCGCTTCGCGTGGGCCATGGCCAGGAGCATGAGGTGCTTCGCCGGAAACTGGCCGAGCCCGCCGCGGAGGCAGTCGCGCTCCGAGAACCGCTCCAGGCCGTCGAACCGACACGTGTCGGCCACGAGGAGCGTCGGCACCGGATGCCAGGAGTGGCTCTGCAGCTTGCTCGGCGTGGAGTGGTCGCCGGTCACGATGAGGACGTCGGGCCCGAGCTTCTCGATCCGCGGCAGCGCGGCGTCGAGTTCCTCGATCCGCTTCACCTTCTGCGCGAAGGCGCCGTCCTCGCCGGTGGAGTCGGTGTACTTGAAGTGGAGGAAGAAGAAGTCGTAGTCGTTCCAACACCGCTCGAGCTCGGCGATCTGGTCGGCGAGCGACTGCGGCTTCCCCACGAGCGTCATGCCGACGAGCCGGGCGAGGCCCTTGTACATCGGGTAGACGGCGATGGCCGCGGCGCGGAGGCCGTAGAGCTCCTCGTAGGTCGGCAGCGCCGGCTTGGCGGCGAAGCCGCGGAGCACCATGCCGTTGGCCTTCGGCTCGCCGCCGATGATGCCCCGGGCCTGCTTGACGAACTCCCGGGCGATGTCGGCGGTCTTCCGCGCCGCGGGATCGAGCGGCTGCGGGTCGAGCGGCGCCACGCCGACCGCCTGCGGGTCGGTGTCGGCGACGCGGCCGTCGAGCCCCGGCCCACGGAACACGACCACGAAGCGATGCTCCTTCACCGGCTTCACGAACGTCTCGACGCCGGGGATCTTCACCGCCTGGAGCTTCTCCACGACCTGGAAGCTCTCCTCCGACGGGATCCGGCCCGCGCGGCGGTCGCTGATCAGCCCCGCGGAATCGAGGGTGCAGAAGTTGCCCCGGGCGGCGACGTCGTCGGGGCCGAGCTCGAAGCCGATGCCGGTGGCTTCGAGGGCGCCGCGTCCGATCTTGAAGGTGAGCGGATCGTAGCCGAAGAGCCCCAGGTGGCCGGGGCCGGAGCCGGGCGTGATCCCCGGCAGCACCGGCAGGCTCAGGCCGCTCGTGCCCCGGCCGGCGAGGCGGTCGAGGTTCGGGGTCGAGGCTGTCTCGAGCTCCGTCTTGCCACCGGGCTCGAGCGGCAGCCCGCCGAGGCCGTCGGCCACCAGCATCACGATCTTCGTGGTGTTCTTCTCGGCCAGCTCGCGGATCAGCTCGTGCTCGGTCATGGGCGCTTCTCTCTCCTGCGGGGGTGTGGAAAGATGGTATCCGGCCCGCCAGCGACAGGTCTACCGATGAGCGTGATTCGCCCGAAGCCTCCGGAAGATCCGATCAGCTATGCGGCCGGCGACCGTGTGGCCGTGGACGGCGCGGGAGGCCGCGACGGCCTCGAGGCGGCGCTCGAGACGGCACTCGACCGCGCGCGGCGCGACGTCTGGGACGACGCTGCCTGTCGGCAGGCCGAGCGGCAGCTCGCCGCCTACAACACCGGCGGAGGCCGCCGCGTGAGCGAACTCTTCGCGATCCTGCAGGCGGCGCGGCACGTCCGCGACGCCGTCGATCGTCTCGTGATCACCGGCGACGACCTCGGCACGCTCGGCGGCCGGGCCGTCTTCGCATCGTGCGCCCATCCCTTGCACAACGACCTGTCCCGCGGCGACCGCGGCGGCCGGCCGCGGCTGCTGTTCGCGGGGAGCAGTCTCGGCAACGACGGGCTGCAGGCGATCCTCGACCTGGTGGCCCCGTGCGGCGGGCCGCCCGCGGACGATCTGCTCGATGCGTGGGGCGTGCTGGCGGTGGGCTCGGGCGGTGTCGACGGCTTCTCGACCGCGGCCGCCCGACTCCTGCTCGACCGTCTCGCGGTCGGCAGCGCCGGGCCGGCTCGGCTGCGCGACCGGGCGTGCATCGTCGCGGACGAGGGCGGTTGGCTGGCGGAGCGGGCGGCCGCGTGGGACTGCCGCGTCCGATTCGGCGCCGCGTCCGATCTCGGCGCCGCGGCGGTGTTTTCGACCGCCGGCCTGCTGCCGGCCGCGGTCGCCGGCATCGACGTCGTGCGGCTGCTCGAGGGCGCCGCCGCGATGCACCGCCGGTTTCGCGAGGCGCCCGTGGCCGAGAACCCGGTGCTGCGACATGTCGCGGCAGTCAGGGCCGGCGTTCCTTCGAGCCACGCGGGAGGCGTTCCCTGCCGGCTGGTCGCGGAGGTCGATCAACTCGCCATGGTCTGTGCTTGGCATGATCGGCTCGAGGCCGCGCGGCGGCCGTGTCGCGCTGCCGCCGCCGCTGTCGAGCCGGGGCTTGGCGGGCCGGAGCCGGTCGAGACCTGTCTGGTCGTGCGGGTGGCGGTGGATGGGCCGCGGCGGGAGCCGCTCCCGTTGCCTGGGCCCGGGGCGTGGCCGGCACACGGGCCGCGGATCCGCCTGCCGCGGGTGGACGAGCATGCGGTCGGGCAGCTGCTCCAGTTGCTGCTCGTGGCCGATCGCGTGCTGCGGCGGCTCGCCGCCTGAACCGCACGTGGCGGCCGATCCGCCCGATCCGGCCGCGGGCAGGTCGGTATAGTGCTGCCTCGGCCGCGGCTTTTTCCGTAGCCCGGTCCCATCCCCTCGCGTTCCGAAAGGCACGACATGCCCATCACGCTCACCTGGACCGGTCATGCCACCTGGCTCATCGACACGGGCTCGGGCACGCTGCTGGTCGATCCGTTCTTCACCGACTGCCCGACCGCCGCCATGCGGGCCGACGACGTCGCCTGCGACGCGGTGCTCGTCACGCACGGCCACTTCGATCATGTGGCCGACCTCGTGTCGATCGCCCGCCGGACCGGTGCCCGCGTCTGGTGCAACTGGGAGATCGGCCAGTGGCTGGGACGGCAGGGGGTCGAGAACGTCCAGCCGATGAACCTCGGCGGCCGCGTCGCCATTCCGGGCGGCACGGCGCAGATGGAACTCGCGCACCATTCGTCGAGCCTGCCGGATGGCTCCTATGGCGGCAATCCGTGCGGTTGGGTGCTCGACGTGGCCGGCGTGCGGATCTACCTCTCCGGGGACACGGCGCTCTTTTCCGACATGGCCCGGATCGGACGGCCTGCCGATGGCAGGCGGCTCGATGTCGCGATCCTGCCGATCGGCGACCTCTTCACCATGGGGCCCGCCGACGCGCTCGAGGCGATCCGGCTCCTCGAACCGAAGCTCGTGCTGCCGAGCCACTACGGCACCTGGCCCCCGATCGCCCAGGACGCCCCTGCCTGGGCGCGGCAGGTGGCCGCCACCACGAAGGCCGAGGCCCGTGTGCTCGCCCCGGGCGAATCGGTCACGATCGAGCCGTAACCCGCACCTCCACCATGCCATCCGCTTCCCGCACCTCGAACACCTCGACCTTCAGCTGCGGATTGTCGCACCACGCGCCGTCGCAGAGGCGAAACCGCCAGGCATGCCAGGGGCAGGTGACGACGCCGTCCACCAGCGGTCCCGATCCGAGCGAGGCGCCCATGTGCGGACACAGGTCGTCGATCGCGTGGTATTCGCGGCCGTCGTAGAACACGGCGACGAGCCGGCCGGCCACCTCGAAGACCCGGCCCTCACCCGACGGAATGGAGCCGGCGGCGGTGACCGGCACGAACGGCGCGGCGGCGGGATCGGGAGTGGGCGGCGGGCTGTCGGGGGCGGCCATGACGACTCCGAAGCGGGCGGTGGGATGCGTCTTCGGTGTAGCATACCGCCCATGGCCGACCTGAAAGTCTCGGTGAGCCCGCGCCGCGTCCGCCTGCTCGTCCTCGACGTGGATGGCACGCTGACCAACAGTCGGCATGAGGTCGACGCGGCCACCTGCGCCGCGGTCGCCCGGGTGCGGGCCGCAGGCATCCGCGTGATCCTGGCGACCGGCCGCCGCTATCGCGACACGCTCCCGGTCGCCGCGCGGGTGGGCATCGACGGTCCGCTGATCACGGCGTCGGGAGCGCTCATCAAGCGGCCGACCGATCACGCCACCGTGTCTCGAGCCGACTTCGGCGCCGGCGTGCTCGAGGGGGTCGTCGCGGCCATCGTCGCCGCGGGCCACGAGCCCGTGCTCTATGCCGACAGCTTCGCGGACGGCTTCGACTTCTTCTGCCGGGGCCTGCCCGATCCCGACGCGGGGCAGGGGAGCGGCGCCGAGGGGAGTCTCGAGGAGTATCTCGCCGTGAATCGCGGCCTGGCGCGGGTGGAGCCCGATCTGCACCGCCGGCCGCCGGCCGGAGTCTTCGCCGGGTTCGCGATGGGGGACCGCACGGCCATGCTCGACCTGGAGCGGTCACTCGCGGCGGCGTTTCCCGACCGGCTCTCGCTGCACACGATCCGCAGCCCGCGGTATCAGGGCTGGATGTGCGAGATCGCCCCGGCTCGGGTCACGAAGTGGACCGGGGTGCTCGCGGTGGCCGAGGCGTGGGGCATCGCGGCCGACGAGATCTGTGCGGTGGGGGACGACGTCAACGACCTGCCGATGATCGTCGGCGCGGGGCTGGGCGTGGCGATGGGGAACGGGCAGCCCGTCGTCCGGGAGGCCGCGGACATGGTCGTCGCGACTCATGACGAGGGAGGGCTGGTGCAACTGGCCGACGTGCTCGTCGCCGCCGCTCCGGCATGAAGGCGCCGCAGTTCGCCCGGTCTTCCCGGCTTGCCGGGCCGCGCCGTCCCACACGCGGCTTGAGCCGACACGGCTCGATCCCTATGGTCTGCCCGCCGGCGCGGCTCCTGTGTCGGGGGCGTTGCGGTCCGGGAGAAGGCACGCATGGACCTGACCATCCACCGCCCGCAGGCCGTCTGCACGCAGACCGGCCGCGGCTTCTCTCCGGGTGAGCCGTTCGTCTCGGCGCTCGTGCGGGCGGAGGGCCGGCTCGAGCGGCGGGACTACGCCCTCGATGCCTGGACGGGGCCGCCGGTCGACACGCTCGCCTGGTGGCGGTCGACCTACCCGTCGCCGACCGCGGGCGGCGCCGCGCTCGCGCCGGCCGACGTGCTGCTCGACGTGCTCGAGGAGCTCGAGGGCCGCGCGGAAGACGCGGCTCTGCGCTATCTCGTGGCACTCGAACTCGTGCGCCGCCGCGCGGTGAAGTTCGTCGATCGGCCGGCGGAGGAGGCGGCGCGGGAGGCCGACAATGGCACCGGCGTCGCCGAGATCGTCGTCGCCTGTCGCCGCCGCGATCGTGAATACCGCATCCGCACGGTGTCCTCCCGCGAGGCGGCGGCGCCCGGCGTGGAGGAACGGCTCGCCGCGCTTCTGTGGAGCGGAGGTGCCGCATGACCTGTCGCGCCCTCCATGCCAGCGCCACTGTCATGCCTCGGATCTGGGCGCTCTTGCTCGTGGTGGCGGCATTCGCCTCCACGGGCGCCGCCTGTCCGCAGGCGATCCGCGGCTATCAGGTGGGTACGCTGCCGCTGCCGCGGACGCTTCCGGCCCAGCCGAACCTCGACCAGATCATCGCCACGGTCCACGACAACACGCAGCGGGTGCGGAGCTACATGGCCCCGCAGGCGGTGCTCGTCGTGCCCGGGGTGCCACGGCTGTCGGCCCAGGTCGCCTGCGAGCCGCCGCGGCGGTTTCGGCTGCGTGCCCAGACGACCGTGACGGGCAGCGAACTCGACATCGGCAGCAACGACGATCTCTTCTGGCTGTGGATCCGGCGGCATCAGCCGCCGATGATGCTCCACTGCCGGCACGACCGCTACGAGCAGTCCTCCGCCCGGCAGCTGCTGCCGATTCGGGCCGATTGGATGCCGGAACTGCTCGGCCTCGTGAACTTTCGACCGGAAGACCGGCACGAGGGGCCGTTCCCGCTGCCCGACGGGAGGCTGGAGATCCGCAGCCGGCTGACACCGGCGGCCGGGGCGAGCCCGCCGGGCACGGTCACGGACGGCGAGCTGCTCAAGTCGACGATTCTCGACGGCACGACGGGGCTCGTGATCGAGCAGCACCTGTTCACGGCCGCGGGCGAGCGGCTGGCGAGCTGCCGCACGACCAAGCATCGGGTCGATCCCCAGTCGGGCGCGGCCCTGCCGCGGCTGGTGGAGGTGTCGTGGCCGGCGTCGGGGATCGAGTTTCAGCTCGAGCTGACCACGATCGCGACCAACACTCCGGCGACCGACCCCGGCCAACTCTGGCAGATGCCCGCCTACGAGGGCTATCAGCCGGTGGACCTCGGCGATCCGTCGGTCGTAATCCGGCCCGTGCCGGCGGGCGGCTAGCCGCCCGCCTCCTTGAGCTTCTGTCGGGCTCGCGAGAGGGCGGGGCCGATCGAGCCCAGCGGCATGCCCGTGAGGCGGCTGATCTCGCCGTAGCTGTGGCCGTCGAGATGATGCAGCCGCACGAGTCTCGCCTCGTCGGCGGGCAGTCGGCCGAGCAGGTCTTCCAGCCGCTCGCGGTCGGCGGTGCCGGCCGCTCCTGCGGCGGGCACGTGCGCGAGGCGACCCCCGTCCTCGGTGCCGAGCATGCCGTGCACCTGGGCGAGGCGGGACAGGCCACGGACACTGACCCGGCGGGCCACGACCGTCAGGTAGGTCGCGAGGCTCGAACGCCCCGCGAAAGACCGCAGCACAGCCGCGTCGCGGTGGATGATCTCGAGCATGATGTCGGCCATCAGATCGTCGCGGTCGGCCCGCGTGAGTGTTTGCCGCCGCTGGCTTGCGGTGCGGTCGACGACGAAGGCGAGGAGGCCCGCGAATCGCTCCACGAACGCCGCCCACGCCGCCGGATCGCCCCGTAGGCACTCCGCGAGCAAGGCCCGATCCTCCGCCGGGACGAGCCCGGACCCATCGCTCCCCGCGCCGCCGGCGGTTCCGCCGGGATCGCGTGCGTCGCTCGTCGTCGCGGCCATGGTCACGGCTCGCCCCTCGCGTCGGCCCTGGCCAGAACCGCTTCGCCGCACAGGGCGGACCCGGATGGCCTCCACACACACGCCCCGTCCATCATAGGGTCGTTCGGCGACGGCCACCAACGGCGGCGGCAGTCGGATTCAATAAATCGGCCGAGATCGCCGATCCCTGACTCGTTGACAGGCGGTGAGGCGCACCCTACGATTCCGCGCAGCCGTCAGAGTTTGACATGCTGTTCCCCGCCCCGGCCGCATGGCCCGGCGCGGGCGACGAAGGATTCCTCGTTCCGGCCGCACCCCTCTCTGCAAGGAGCATTCCGCCATGACGCACGTCGTCGCCGAGCCTTGTTTCGCCTGCAAGTACACCGACTGCGTGGTCGTCTGCCCTGTGGAGTGCTTCTACGAGGGCGACAAGATGGTCTACATCCACCCCGACGAGTGCATCGACTGCGAAGCGTGCGTCCCCGAGTGCCCGGTCGAGGCGATTTTCCACGAGGACAACCTGCCGGCCGAGTGGAAGGACTTCAAGGAACTCAATGCGGAGATGTCGCCGCAGCTGCCGGTGATCACCGAGAAGAAGGATCCGCTCTGCGGCGGCGAGTGACGTTTTCGCGGCACGTCACGGGACGTCGGCGTCCGAGCGCGGGCGGGGGCCACGCTACCGCAGGTCGACGAGCCAGTAGGCGTTGTCGACGAAGCTCTTCCAACTCTCGTACTTCGGGTTGCCGAGCTTGATCGAAAGCAGGGGGCTGCGCTTCGGCTTGACCGGATGCCGGACGAGGTTCATGCGGGCCTCGGGCGGCGTGCGGCCGCCCTTGCGGACGTTGCAGGCCACGCACGCGCAGACGATGTTTTCCCAGCTCGTGGTGCCGCCGCGGCTGCGGGGCACTACATGGTCGAGCGACAGTTCGCTCGTCGGGAAGTGCTTGCCGCAATACTGGCACTGGTTTCCGTCCCTCGCAAAGACGTTGCGACGGTTGAACCGCAGTCCCTGCCGGGGGCCGCGATCGCAGGCGACCAGGCGGATCACCCGCGGCGCCTGGAGGTCGTAACCCACGGCCCGCACCCAGTCTTCGTCCGGGCCGCGAAAAGCCGCCCTCAGCGCCGACAGTTCACGCCACGATTCGAGCGAATGGGCCGCGTATTGCCCCTCCTCGATATGGACCACCTCGGCCAGCTGTCGAAACAGCAGCGTGATCGCCCGCCGCACGTTGGTGATGTGCACCGCGACGAACGAACGATTCAGGACCAGCACACTCAGGCCGAGGGCGCCGGCGGGCACCGTGGCGGGCATCGTCGCACCGGTCATCGCATTCCCTCGGAATGGTGCTCCCAAGACAGCACCGAGTCTAGTCGACCGCGGGCCGGCTCGCCACATCGCGACCTCGCGCGGTCCGTGCTCGTCGCTTGCCTTCGTCGCGGCCTGCAGGCACACTCAAGGGAGGCGAGCGTGGTTCGTCGCCGCGGCTCCCTGCGTCGCGGCCGGCGGAGGCATGACCCGAAACGTCCCCAGCGCGGAGCCGTCGATGCTTCATTATTCATGTGACATCTGCAAGCGACCGATTGACCCCCAGGTCGACGTCCATCACGTCGTGAAGATCGAGGTGTTTCAGGCAGTCGACGATCTGCCGCACCAGGGCTGTTGCGGCGCGGAATCCCGCGAGGCCGAGGCCGATCACCTGGAAGCGATGCAGGAGATGCTCGAGCGACTCGACGAGGAAGATCTCGTGGACGCCGTCGGCGACGGCTCGCGGTCGATGCGGTTCGATCTCTGCGACGCCTGCCGTCAGCGGTTCGTCAAGAACCCCCTGGGCGTGAAGGCGGGCAAACAGCTCGACTTCAGCAACAACTGACCCCGGTGGTCTGACGGGGTGCGGTCGGTTCACTCGCCCGGCGGCGGATAGCCGTCGACGGGCACGCGGCGGCCCTCTGCCTGGCTGGTCGCGGCAGCCTGCACGATCCGCATGGCCTTGAGCGTGTCGTCGAGTCCGCTGACGGCCCGCACGAGACTCGTCACCTTGCGGTGGAACTGCATCAGCATCTGCTCGCCGACGGGACGGTCGCTGTCGAGCGCTTCCTGATGGCGGCCCGCCTCGTCGAACCAGACGAGCGTCGACGGCAGATCGACGAAGGCGATGCCCCGCTCGCAGGCCACCTGGAGCGCAGCCGGCGGGCGGAAGCCGACGGCCTCCTCCCATTGTCGCTGCATGTAGTAGCCGCAACTGATCTGGGCCAGCGGCCCGTTGCCGGGTGCCGCAGGCAGGCCCGGCGCGGCCGCAGGCGTGAAGTCGAGGCTCATCATCTGGTAATCGTCCAGTTCGTCGCCGGGCTGCTCCGCGTGGCGGACGGCGACGACGCTGGTCGGTTCCGCGCCGACCACATAGCGGCACCAATCGATCAGTTCCATGAGGTCGCGGGCCTCACTGGCCCGATCGCGGGCCACGGCCGATGTCGGCCCGGACTGCGCCACCCGCCGATGGCAGAAGAGCAGTCGCGGACGGCCGAGTCGCGTCGCGATGAGTTCCTTGAGCCTGACGGTCGCGGGAGCGTGGCGGCGGGGCAGTTCGGCCATGAACGCGATCCCCGATGCATCCACCCTCCGCCGCAAGGCAGCGGCCTCGTCCGGCGCGAGGGGCAGCGAGATCGCCGAGTAGACCGCCTTGCCGTGGTCGCAGGCAGCCAGGATGGGCATCGCGCCGTACCACTGGTCGGCGAAATACAAGATCGCGTCGATGTCGTCCCGCGCCGCCAGCGCCCGAAAGCCGTCGACCGACACCGCGCCGAGTTCCGCGGCGGCGCGCTTCGCCAGGTGGGCCACTTGCTCGCAGATGCCGCGCACCTCGAAGCGGTCTGCGAGCGATCGCAGCGCCGGCAGATGACGGCTCTCCCACTGGCTGCCCAGGCCCACGATGCCGACCCGCAGCCTCATGCCGGGGTCTCCGGCGCCCGTCCGGGCACGGCGCCGCACGCGTCGTCGGCGACGGCGGACAGCAGTTCGCGTTCCCGGGCCAGGCCCTTGTCGGAGATGTCCTTGCGGCACCAGGCGCCGGACCAACGGATTTCCTTCACGGCGGCGTAGGCCTGGAGCTTGGCGCGTGCCAACGACGGCCCGACTCCCGTCACCGCCAAGACGCGGCCGCCGTCGTTGACGGTCTCCCCGTCGGCCGTACGGGTGGCGGCGTGAAACACCGTCGCCTCCGGAACCTGTGCCGCCGCGTCGAGCCCGCGGATCGGCCGCCCCGTCTGGACGGCGCCGGGATAGCCCTCGCTCGCCATGACCACCGTCACGCTCGCCCCGTCCCGCCACCGCGGTGGCTCGATCTGGTCGAGCCGGCGATCGACGGCCGCATCGAGCAGGTCGAGCAGGCTCGACTCGAGCCGCACGAGCAGGGCCTCGCACTCCGGGTCGCCGAAGCGGGCGTTGAACTCGAGCACCTTCGGGCCTTGGGCCGTCAGCATCAATCCGGCGTAGAGGACGCCGTGGAAGGGCACCTTGCTGCGGCGCATGGCATGGGCCGTCGGCACCAGAATCCGGGCCTCGATGTCGGCCAGCAGGTCGGCGTCGACGAACGGGGTCGGGCAGTAGGCGCCCATGCCGCCGGTGTTCGGCCCCGAGTCGCCGTCGTAGGCCGCCTTGTGATCTTGGAGCGGCGGCAGCGTGACGATGGTGCGGCCGTCGGTGATCGCCATCACGCTCACCTCGACGCCGTCGAGCCGCTCCTCGATGAGGATGCCGCGGGCCGCCGCGGCGAACTGCGGGTCGCCGGCGAGGGCCTCGACGGCGGCGAGCGCCTCCCGGCGGTCGTCGCAGACAAAGACTCCCTTCCCGGCCGCCAGCCCGTCCGCCTTCACGACGACCGGCATGTCCTCGCGGGATTCGAGGTATTCCCGGGCCCGGGCCGCACCGCGAAACTCGCGGAACATCGCCGTCGGCACGTCGCCCCGGTGCATGATCTGCTTGCAGAACAGCTTGCTCCCCTCGAGCTGGGCGGCCCGCGCCGTGGGGCCGAAGATCCGCAGGCCCGCGGTGGTGAAGGCGTCGACGATCCCGGCGACGAGCGGCGCTTCAGGGCCGACCACGGTGAGGTCGACCTGTCGGGCCCGGGCGAGCGCGACGAGGGCCGGAATATCGGAGGCGGCGACGGGCACGTTCTCGGCCACGGCCGCCGTGCCCGCATTCCCCGGTGCGACGAGCACTTCGGCGCCGTCGCGGGCCAGCTTCCAGGCCAACACGTGCTCCCGTCCGCCGCCGCCGACCACGAGGACACGACGCGACGCCGTCCGAGCCTGCGACCTGGGGAGCGACACGGGGAGGATTCCTTTCCCTGGATTTCGAGGGTGCGAGCCACGCCGGCCGGGCCACGGGAGCATCGGCTCGAGCGGCCCGCAAACGACAGGAACGTCAAGACGACGTTGACAGCCAGGGGCGTGCCGATACAGTTTAAAGGGAGTTCGTGAAAAAAATCACGAACTCTCCCAATCACGGCCGAAACCAGCTTTTTGAGTGGATTCGGGGTGCGGCAGCCGGTCTGTTTCCAGCCGGTGCGCGGCAGCCATCAGCTCGATGGGTGGAGGACTTTGCCGAGGCTGAGGCACTTGCATGGCTGAGAAGAAGAAGATGTCGGTGGCGGAGATCCTGGCAGCTGCCAGGGCGCAGGGCTCCGGGTCGGCGCAGCCAGTCGCCCCGTCTCCCCCCCAACCGCCGGCGGCCGAGGATGCCGCCGAGCCGAAGCCCGCCGCGCCGAAGCCGGCGGCGAAACCCGCCGTGCCGAAGGCCGGTGGTGGGCGTCCGAGCGTCGCTGAGATTCTCGCGGCTGCCCGCGCGAACAAGGCGGCTGCTGGCGAGGTGACCGCCGCGCCCGAGCCGGCGCAGCCGAAGCCCGCCGCGGACAAGCCGAAGCCGGCGACCAAGCCGGCCGCCGCCGCGGCGGCCAAGCCGTCTGCCGACGCCGCCAAGACGGGCGTTCAACGCGACACCGCCAGCATCCTCGCCGCCGCCCGTGCCGGCGCGAAAAAGCCGGGGCCCGTGAGCAAGGCCGAGGCCGGGCCGGGGGTCGTGCCCAAAACGGCTCCGGCCAAGCCGAAGCCCGTCGCCGAGAAGCCCGTCATCGCGGCGCGAGCGGTTCCTCCGATGCCCGTCCGGCCGGCCAAGCCCGTCGCGAAAAAGGACGGTGAGGAAGACCGGCGCGGCTTTCTCGAGATGGCGCTCGGCTCGTTCATGGCCATGGGCTTCACGGCCCTGTCGGTCACTGGCGGCCTCTTCTCTCTGGGGCTCGCCCGCTACATGTTCCCCAATGTGCTCGCCGAGCCACCGAGCCGCTTCAAGGTCGGCTTCAAGGAGGGCTTCCCGGCCGGGAAGGTGGAGACGAAATTCGTCCCGCAGTACGGCGTCTGGGTCGTCAACGGCGAGTTCCAGGGGCAGCAGCAGATCTACGCCTTGAAGACCGTCTGCACGCACCTCGGCTGCACGCCCAACTGGCTCGAGGCGGAGCAGAAGTTCAAGTGCCCCTGCCACGGCAGCGGCTTCTACAAGGACGGCATCAACTTCGAAGGGCCCGCCCCGCGGCCGCTGGAGCGCTACGCGATCCGCATCGCCGACGACGGGCAGCTCGAGATCGACAAGAGCAAGGCGTTCCAAGAGGAGCTCGGCCAGTGGGCCGACCCTGATTCCTACGTCACGGTGTGAACCCGCGGGCAAAGAGAGCGCGGGGAAGCAAAGCCCCGTGGACAGGCTGCCATGGCCATCGGCGAAACCATTCGCAATTCGCAAATCTGGAAGAGCATCTTCCGTCACCCGATGCCGCTCGACCGGCGGAATCGGATCGTGGTCATGCTCACCAACTTCTTTCTCCACCTCCATCCGGTGTCGATCAAGAAGCAGGGCATCGCCCTCTCCTTCACCTGGTGCATGGGCGGGGTGACGTTCTTCTTGTTCCTGGTGGAGACCGTCACCGGCGTCCTGCTGATGTTCTATTACCGGCCCACGCTCGAGTGGGCCTACAACGACATCCTGGCACTTCGCGACGTCACGAGCCTGGGCATCCTCCGCGAACTGCATCGCTGGGGCGCGCACGCGATGGTGATCACCACCTGGCTGCACATGTACCGGGTGTTTCTCACCGGCAGCTACAAGCCGCCGCGGGAGTTCAACTGGGTGATCGGCGTGATCCTGCTCCTGCTGACGCTCCTCCTGTCGTTCACGGGCTACCTGCTCCCCTGGGACCAGCTCGCCATCTGGGCGATCACGGTCGGCTCGAACATGGCCCGGGCGACGCCGATCCTGGGCTACGAAGGTCCGGGCCAGCAACTCCTCACCATCGGCGGGATCGACATGATCACGGATGGCTCCGACGCCCGTTTCGGGCTGCTCGGCGCGCGGTTCGTCGGCGAGGAGACGCTCAATCGCTTCTATGTGCTGCACTGCATCGCCATCCCCCTGGCGGTGGCGCTGCTGCTGGCGATCCATTTCTGGCGCGTGCGAAAGGACGGCGGCATCAGCGGACCGCTGTAGTCGATTGCCATGCACTCAAACGGCTTTTTTCTCAAGGACGTCGCCGGCTTTCTCGGCGGGTATTACACGTTCATCGCCCTCGTCAACGGCGTTGCTTCGCTGATCCTCTGGAAGCGCAAGCAGCAGCCCGGTTGGGCGGCCGTCTGGGCCGTGTTCGCGGGCCTGATGATGATCCTTGCGAGCCTCGCGCTGTCGGGTTCGGCGGCCCTGGTGCCGGCGCTGCCGCTCTCCGTCCGGACACTCGTCAACAAGCTCTCGGGGCCGGTGCTCTACACGCTCGGCACGACGGCGCTGTTCGCGATCCTGTTCATTTTCCGCAAGTTCTTCGTCCAGCCGATGGTGGCCTGGACGCTCCTGAACGCGGCGCTCGTCCTGATGGGCCTGGCGATGGCGGACGAGAACTTCGCCTCGATCGTCATGAAGCCCGACAACGTGCCGATCGTGGGTCTCGTCTTTTTGCTGGCCTTCTTCACCTGGGTGGCCACCAAGCAGGCCGTGGTGAACGACGACCGCATTGCACGGGGGCTGCCGCCGCTCGAGAAGGAGAACGATGAAAAGGTGCTCGTGTGGCCCGATCTGGTCTACACGGAACTGATCTGCATGGTCGCCGTCACGGCGTTCCTGCTGCTCTGGGCGATCTTCCTGCCGGCGCCCCTCGAGGAACCCGCGTCGAGCGTCAAGACGCCGAATCCCTCCAAGGCCCCGTGGTACTTCCTGGGCCTGCAGGAGATGCTCGTCTACTTCGATCCGTGGTACGCCGGCGTCGTCCTGCCGAGCCTCGTCGTGTTCGGCCTGATGGCGATGCCTTACCTCGACTTCAACAAAAAGGGCAACGGGTACTACTCGATCGAGGAGCGAAAGTTCAGCTACCTCGTGTATCAGTTCGGGTTTTTCGTGCTCTGGATCACGCTGATCATTCTGGGGACGTTTCTGCGCGGCCCCAATTGGAACTTCTTCGGCCCGTTCGAATATTGGACGCCGTACAAGGTCGAGGTTCTCAACAACGTCGACCTGCCGCAGATGTTCTGGGTCAACCTGCTCGATCGGCCGCTGCCGCGGGCGCCGCAGGGGGCCGGCACCCTGACGCAGATCGGCTACATCCTCTGGCGCGAGGCGCCCGGCCTCGTGCTCCTCGGTGCCTATCTCCTGTTGCTGCCGCCGTTGCTGGCGGTGACGGTGTTTCGGCAGTTCTTCGCGAAAATGGGCCTGGTCCGCTACATGATCATGGCGAACCTCATGCTGCTGATGCTGTCGCTGCCGCTGAAGATGATCCTGAGGTGGACGCTCAACCTGAAATACATCGTGAGCATTCCGGAGTTTTCGCTCAATTTCTAACGCCGGGCTTCGGCTTCGCGCCCGGCTTGGTGTGCTGACTTAAAAACGATTTCCATGCCCGCTACAGAACAAACCTGGCGCAATCTCAAAATCCTGCACGTCGTGTTCGGCGTGATGGCGATCCTGTTGCTCCTGGCGACGGTGCTGATGCTGGTCTCGGACCACAACCGTCCATGGAAGAAATATCAGCGGGAGTTTCGGGCCCTGGAGACCTGGTCGGCCGCGGCGCGGGTCGATGAGGCCGATTCCCGGTCCTTCGCCGAGCGGTCGAAGGAGTTCGAGGCGGCGCTGGCCACCACGCGGCGGGCCGATCTCGAGCCCTCGCTCAGCGACGCCTTCGTCAAGCAGGTTCGCACCGTGCAGGCCGACGCCGAAGCCGCGGATCGGGTGCAACTCGACATCGACCAGCTGCGGAATCAGGCCGACCCGGAGCAGCGGCTGGTGCTGCGGGGTGACCTGCTCGAGCGGATGCGTGACATCGTCGCGCGGGCCAAGTTCCGCGAGGATCTGCTCGCGGGCCAGCTCAAGCTACGCCGCGCGGAACTCGACAAGAACCGCGCCGATTACGAACTGGCCGTCGCCGAGGATGCGCCGCAGGAGAAGCTCGCGTCGCTCCTGGCGGTCGCGGATGCGAAGCGGGCGGAGGTGAACGCGTCCAATTTGGAGTGGCAGGCTGCCAACACGCATCGGAAGACGCTCGATACCACGCTCCGGAGCCTGACGGCGCCCGAAGATGCTGCCGCAAAGGCGCTCGCCGACCATCGCGGCAAGCTCGCGCAGCTCACCAAGACGCTCAAGGACCGGGCGCCGAACGTCGGCAAGGGTCTGCTCGAACTGCCCGTGCTCGAGGCGTTCAACGGTCCGTTGCGGATCGACCAGATCTGGCTCCCGCAGCTGACGCTCAACAATAACTTCCGGGACGTGGCCCGTTTTGACCGCTGCGTCACCTGCCACAAGGGCATGGACAAGTCGGCCCCCGGGTCGCCGACCGACCCGGCGTACCCGACGACCGAAACGATCACGCTGACCCTTCCCACTCCCGACAAGGCGCCCGGTGGCGTGGAAGGCGATGGCAACGACCAGCTCGAGGAGCTCTACGGGCTTCGGCTCGCGTCGCACGGTCTGTTCAGGGCCGACGACCCGACCGTGGGTGTCGTGGTGCCCGAGTCGCCGGCGGCCGTCGCCGGCCTCGCGTCGGGTGACGTCATCCGCGATATCGGCGGGGGCAAGACGCTCGCCCGCCAGGTCGCCGTCACCGGCCTTCTGGAATCTCCCCGTTGGGGCCAGCCGCTCACGCTCACCGTCCAGCGTGGCGTGCCGCAGCCCTACTCGACCCATCCGCGGCTCGATCTCTTCGTCGGTTCCACCAGTCCCCACCCGATGCAGACCTTCGGCTGCACCGTCTGCCATCAGGGGCAGGGGAGCGCCACGAGCTTCAAGTGGGCCTCCCATTCACCCAACACGCCCAAGCAGGGGCACGAGTGGCACGACGAGCATGGCTGGTTCAACAACCACCACTGGATCTTCCCGATGCTGCCCCAGCGGTTCGAGCAGTCGAGTTGCCTGAAGTGCCATCACGAGGTCGTGGACCTCGAGCCATCGGAGAAGTTTCCGGAGCCTCCGGCACCGAAGCTGGTCGAGGGCTACCATCTCATCCGGCAGTACGGCTGCTATGGCTGCCACGAGATCAACGGCTGGGCGGGCCCCGACAAGCGGATCGGCCCCGACATGCGGCTGGCTCCCAACTACCACGAGGTCGCCGAGGCTCTCTCGGCCGACCCCGGCCTGGCGGCACTCGGCGCGACGGTCAGCCGCTGGGTCGAGGACGTGCGGTCGAGTCCGGACGGCCGCCAGTCGCGGGAGCGGCTGCGGGAAGTCATCGAGCGGGATGCGGCCGCCGGCGACGAGGCGAAGCTTTCGACACGCAGTCATCAGATGGTGGCGCTGCTGAAGGACCCGGAGACTCCGGGAACGCTCCCGAAGGTGGGGCCGTCGCTGCGGCACGTCGCCAGCAAGGTCGGCTTCGACTGGCTCTACTCCTGGTTGCGTAATCCGCAGGACTTCCGGCCGTCCACGAAGATGCCCCGGTTCTTCGGTCTCTGGGAGCACCTCGAGGGCAAGGGGCTCGAGGAATCGATGCGGTACGAGCCGCTCGAGATCCGCTCGATCACGCATTACCTGCAACGGTCGAGCCAGCCGTTCGAATACGTGCAGCCCTATGCCGGCATCACGGCGCCGCCCGATCTCGAGCGGGGCAAGAAGGTGGTGCAACTGCGCGGCTGCCTGGCCTGTCACAAGCACGCCGACTTCCCCGAGGCGACGAGCACGCATGGGCCGGATCTGTCCCGGATCGGCGCGAAGGCCGCCTCGAGCCCACGGGGCGCCGCCTGGCTCTACAGCTGGCTTCGCGACCCGGCCCGGTACCACCCGAAGACGCTCATGCCGAACGTCTTGCTCGAGCCGGTCACGCTGGCCGACGGCCGCGTCTCCGACCCGGCGTCTGACGCGACCGCCTACCTGCTGAGGTCGACCCAGGACTGGAAGCCGACCGACATCCCGTCGGCCACGAGCCTTTCGGCGGACGAGCGAAAGGCGCTCGAGGAGCTGGCGCTCATGTACCTGAAGGACCGCTTCCCGGCGAAGCGGGCCGAGGAGGTGCTGGCCAACGGCCTGTCTCCAGAACAGTCGAGCCTGCAGGGCGACGAGCGGATGCTGTTGGGCATGGCCGCCGCCGACCGTGACGGCCGTCTTCTCGAATACGTGGGCAAGAAGACGATCGCCAAGCTCGCCTGCGCGGCGTGCCACGACATCCCGGGCTTCGAGGATGCGAAGGCGGCCGGTGCGGCGCTCGCCGATTGGGGCCGCAAGGATTCCTCCAAGATCGCGTTCGAGCAGGTCTCGCACTTCGTGATGCACCAGCTGGCAGGCAAGCACGGCCACGGGCACGGCGGCGGGCACGGGCACGGCGCAGACGTCGAGCGGCAAGCCGGCGCGGAGGGGGCGGACGAGCCGCTGGCGCCCGATCTGGCCTACGCGTCCACCGCCGGCGGCCACCTGACCCCGGAGACGGTCGACCCCGACACCGGCTTCTTCCTCGAGAAGCTACTGGCGCATGAGCGGGAGGGCTTCCTCTGGCAGAAGCTGCGGGCGCCACGGAGCTACGACTTCAAGAAGGCGGAAAACAAGACCTACAACGAGCGGTACCGCATGCCGCAGTTCCCCTTCGACGACGCGCAGCGCGAGGCGGTGATGACCTTCGTGCTGGGGCTCGTCGCAGAGCCGCCGGCGCCGCAGTTCGTCGCCAAGCCCGCGGGGCGTGAGGCGGCCCGGATCGCGGGACTCAAGGTCGCCGAGCAGTACAACTGCGGCGGCTGTCATGCCCTTCAGATGGACCGCTGGGACATCCGCTACCGGCCAGGGTCCCTCGGCGAGGCGAGCGTCGCGGCCGACTATCCGTTCCTGAAGCCGCACTTCACGCCACAGGACGTGGCGAAGTCGCTGCAGACCGATCGCCAGGGGAGACGGCGGGCCACGCTCAGCGGGATGCCCGTGCTCGATGCGGCGACGGGCCGACCCCAGCGGGTCGACGAGGACGGCGTTCCGATCGAGGAGGACGACGACGAGGCGGTGCCGTTCCAGCCCGTCATGCTCTGGCACGATGCGCTCGTCGACGGCGAGCCGCGGCCTGTGGGCGGGCCCAACGTCAACGTGCCGTTGGACGCGGTGGCCGCCGGCCGCCACTACCCGGCGCGGGGCGGCGATCTGGCCCGGCTGCTCTTCCCGGTCGTGATCGCCGATGAAAAGCAGATCAACCCCAACGTCAAGCCGGACGATGCCTGGGGCTGGCTGCCTCCGCCATTGGTTGGCGAGGGCACGAAAGTGCAGACCGGCTGGCTGCACAAGTTCCTGCTCAATCCGCACACCATCCGGCCGTCGGCGGTCCTGCGGATGCCGAAGTTCAACTTCCAGTCGGCCGAGGCGGCGGCGCTCGTCGACTACTTCGCCTCCGTGGACGGCGCGGAGTACCCGTACGTCTACGACTCACGGCTCGACGAGTCGGCCGTCCTGGCGGCCGAGCAGGCCCATCCGGGGCACCTCGACGGCGCGATGAAGATCGTGACCAACAACAACTACTGCGTGAAGTGCCACCTGGTGGGCAGCTATTCGCCTCCGGGGAATCCCAAGGCGCTCGCGCCGCAGTTGGAACGGGTACACGAGCGGCTCCGGCCCGGCTACGTCCACGACTGGATCGCCAATCCCAAGCGGTTCCTGCCCTACACGGGCATGCCTGTGAACATCCCGTTCGACAAGCCCGTGAGCGCCGACCTCTATGACGGCACGAGCGAACAGCAGGTCGACGCCCTGACCGATCTGCTCATGCATTACGATCTGTTCGCCAAGAAGAACCTGTCCCTCGAGGCCTACCTGCGGCAGCAGCAGCCACAGCAACCCGCCCCTGCAGGGCAGCCCGCCGCCGCGGCGGAGCCTCGCGAGCCGGCCCGGCCGGCCGATCCCTCGCGTCCGCCCGGTGTCGCGCTAAAATGATGTGCTGTTGAAGCTTCCGGCCCGAGAGCCGGCGGCCTGTGATCCGAAGATTCGGTGTTCCGCCCGATATGTCCCGCCCCCTCGGAGAGATGACGATGAACCTCGACGTCCGGTTCTCGCGTGTGACCCTGTGCCTGGCCGCTCTGGCTTGGTGCACCGCCGTCCCGATGGCCTCCCGGGCCGAAGAGTGGGGCACGATCAAGGGCCGCTTCCTGTTCGGAGGCGACGCGCCCGCGGCTTCCGAGCTGAAGGTCGACAAGGACGTCGAGGTCTGCGGCAAGCACAAGCTCGTCGCGGAGGAGTTGGCCATCGGCGCGGACAAGGGCGTCGCCAACGTCGTGGTCTTCGTGCGGGACAAGGGGGTGAAGGTGCATCCCGATGCCGCGGCGGCCGCCAAGTCGGCGAAGGTCGTCCTCGACAACAAGGACTGCCGGTTCATGCCTCACGTGGTGTTCGTGCAGACGGGACAGCCGCTGATCATCAAGAACTCCGACACCGTCGGCCACAACAGCAACATCGCCACGATCAAGAACCCGCCGTCGAACAGCCTCATCCCGGCCGGCGGTGAGTCGAGCGTGCCGTTCTCGAGCGAGGAGGCGATTCCCGCCCAGGTCACGTGCAACATCCACCCCTGGATGAAGGCGTGGGTGCTCGTCCGGTCGAATCCCTATGCCGCCGTCTCGGCCGCCGACGGCTCGTTCGAGATCAAGAACGTGCCGGCCGGCGAGGTCGAACTGCAGCTGTGGCACGAAAAGGCCGGCTATATCGGCGAGGCCACGGTCGGCGGCAAGAGCGAGAAGATCGCCAAGGGCCGTCGCAAGGTGAAGGTCGAGGCGGCCGGCACCGACCTGGGCGACATCGTCCTGGCGCCGGGCATCTTCCAGAAGTGATTTCCGGGGAAGTGATTCAATCCATGATGCGGCTGCTTGCTGTCAGTTCGATCGCCTGCCTGCTGGCCTTGGCCGGCTGCGGCCGGTCTAGGGTTTCCGTCCCGGTTCCTGACAAGGAGGCGGCCGATCGTCTCCGCGCGACGTTCGCAGTCGCGGCCGGGGCTGCGGCTACCGCCGGCGTGGAGCAGGTCTCGGGGACCGGCTGGGCCACCCTCAAGGGGCGATTCACCTTCGCCGGCACGCCCGGTCAGCCGAAGTCGCTCGTCGTGGACAAGGACACGGAGGTCTGCAGCAAGGGCGGCATGAAACTGCTCGACCGTTCTCTGCTTGTCGATCCGTCGAGCAAGGGGCTGGCGAACGTGGTCGTCTTCGCCCGCAAGACGAGCCGCGTCAAGAATCCGGTCGGCGATTCGCCGCTTGTCTTCGACCAGAAGAACTGCGAGTTCCTCTCGCCCGTCTTCGCCGCCCGTGTCGGGCAGCCCATCGACGTGCGCAACAGCGATCCGATCGGTCACAACACCAACATCGCCGGCACGAGCTTCAATCAGCTCATCCCGGCCAACCAGGGCACCGCCTACAAGCCTGATGCCGAGACGGGCATGCCGACGATGGTGACCTGCAACATCCATCCGTGGATGAAGGCCTACGCGGTGTTCCGCAAGGATGGCTACGTCGCCGTCAGCGCCGGCGACGGCTCGTTCACGATCTCCGACCTCCCGGCCGGCGAACCGCTGGAGTTCCAGGTCTGGCACGAGCGGTCGAGCGGTCCCAACGGGGCCCTGGGCCTCGACAAGCCGGAGCTCAAGTGGACCCCGAAGGGCCGGTTCCAGATCCGCCTGGAGGCCGACGAGGTCAAGGATCTGGGCACGATCGAGGTGCCGGGCTCCGCAATCGGCACCTGACCCCCCGACAGTATTTTCGACGGCCGGCTTCCGGCCCCTTCCGATGCAACAGGCAGCTTCGATGAACAGGTTCTCGCCAGCCGGGTCGCGGTTTCTCCTCGGAGCGCTGGTGGCGGCGCTCGCGCTTGTATCCGCCGGTTGCGGCCGCACGCCTCCCGCGTCGTTCCGTCTCAATCTCGTCGAGTCCACGAAGCAGCGGCTCACGCGGGAGCAGGAGCAGCAGGTGTCGACGGTGCTGCTGGCGATGTTCGGCACGCCCGACGACCCGCACGCGCTGCCCGAGACGGGTCTCGACGAGGCCAAGTTGCGGCTGGCCGCCGGCCCGGTCCGCAGCGACATCGTCGGCCGGAAAAACGGCCTGTATCGCGAGCACTGTGCCCACTGCCACGGCATCACCGGCGACGCCCTCGGGCCGACGGCCGCCTTCCTGAATCCCTATCCGCGGGATTACCGTCCTGGCGTCTTCAAGTTCAAGAGCACGGAGCGGGCCGACAAGCCGACGCACGCGGACCTGACGAGGATCCTGCGGAACGGCATCCCGGGCACGTCGATGCCCTCCTTCGCGCTGCTCAGTGCGGCACAAATCGACGCGCTCGTGGAGTACGTGAAGTATCTGAGCATCCGCGGCGAGACGGAGCTGGGGCTCATGCGGGCGTTTTTCGAGCTCGACGACGACGCCCAGGGAAAACTGCCCGAGTCGCGGGAGTTCCTTGTCGATGAGATGCTTGCTCCGGTGGCGGAGAAATGGAAGGCGGCGGCCGCGGCGCAGATCGCGGTGCCCGAGATGCCCGCGGGCCTCGACCTGGCGGCCTCGATCGCCAAGGGCAAGGAACTCTTCTATGGCGACAAGGCCAACTGCGTGAAGTGCCACGGTCCGACGGCCCTGGGCGATGGTCAGGCCAACGACTACGACGACTGGAACAAGGCGATCGTCGAGATCAGGAAGGAATTGAACGGCACGCTGGAGAACGCAGCCAAGGCGTCGGGTGGCACGGCGGAGGAGGCAGCCGACCGCCGTCAGCAACTCGCTTGGGTCGACCGGTTCCAGGGTGTGCTCGAAGGGGACAGCCTGAGGCCGCGGACGATTCCGCCGCGAAACCTGCGGACGGGCGTCTACCGCGGTGGCCGGCGGCCCGTCGATCTCTATTATCGGATCCACGCCGGTATCAATGGCGCGCCGATGCCGGCCGCCAAGGGGACGGTGTCGCCCGAGGACATCTGGCACATCGTCAACTACATCCGCTCGTTGCCGTATGACTTCGACGGCGAGCTGGGCGTGGATCGGCCGATGGTCGCGCGGGATCGCTTCTAGGCCTGGAACGGCATCGCTTCTGGACGCAGTGGAACGACGAATCAACCGTAGAAGAGCGCAGTGACATGGGAAGCCGATTCGGTGGCATCTTCTGGAGCCTGTTGTTCCTGGCCGTGCCGGTGCTGGGGGTGGCCACGTTCGCGGTCGCCCCTGCCTACGATATATGGCTGCCGAAGGACGTCTCGGAGCACGGCGGCGCGATCGACGGACTCTTCCTGTTCATCCTGGCGCTGACGGGCGTCGTCTTCATCGCCACGGAGATGCTCCTCTTCTGGTTTCTCTGGAAGTACGACGCCGCCAAGGCCACGGGGCGGGCGACATATATCCACGGCAGCCACACGCTCGAGGTCGTCTGGACGATCATCCCTGCTGCGACGCTTCTGTTTCTGGCGATCTACCAGATGAACACCTGGGCTGACGTAAAGATGCGACGGCCCGCGATGGCGCCGACGGTCGAGGTGGTGGCCCGGCAATTCGAGTGGCGGCTCCGCTACCCCGGCCGCGACGGGATGCTCGGCACGACCGACGACCTGTTCCTCACCAACGACCTGCATCTGCCCGTGGACGAGGACGTGCTGATCCAGCTCAAGAGCATGGACGTGCTCCACAGCTTCTTCCTGCCGAACCTGCGCATCAAACAGGATGCCGTCCCCGGCATGAAGATCCCGGTCTGGTTCAAGGCCAAGGAGACCGGCCAGTTCGACATCGTCTGTGCCGAACTCTGCGGCTGGGGCCATTACAAGATGAAGGGCCGCGTCACGATCGAATCACGCGAGGACTTCGATCGCTGGCTCGAGAAGACCTATGCGGCGCAGGAGGCGACGCAGCCGGTCCCCGAGGATGTCGCCGTCTCGCCCGAGTGATCCCGGCCCCGCACACGCCCGATTTCAGTCCGACCCCGCTGCCGCTTCCACCCCATACTCCCTGACACGCACGCCTCTCCGGAGACCGACCCATGAGCATCGCCAGCACGGTTTCGCCCGGGACCGCCGCCACGCTGCCGCCCGCCCGCAAGCCTCGGCCGGTGTCGGAGTTCCTGTCCACCTACGTGTTTTCGAAAGACCACAAGGTCATCGGGCTGCAGTTCCTCTTCTCCACGCTGCTGTGGTTCCTGATCGGCGGCCTGCTGGCGCTGGCGGTACGGTGGCAGGTGGCCTGGCCGTGGTCCGACGTGCCCGTGCTCGGAAAGCTGTTCGCCCAGGAGGGCGGACAGATGTCGCCCGAGTTCTACACGATGCTCTTCACCATGCACGCCACGGTGATGATCTTCCTGGTGATCATCCCGATCCTCGCCGGCGCCTTCGGCAACTTCCTGATCCCGCTGATGATCGGCGCCGATGACATGGCGTTTCCGACGCTCAACATGCTCTCGTACTGGTTCATGTGGCCCGCGTTCCTCGCCTTCGGTGCGAGCTTCTTCGTCGAGGGCGGGGCGGCTTCCGGCGGCTGGACGAGCTATCCGCCGCTCTCGACCAACACCGCGTCCTCGCCGGGCAGCGGCATGGGACAGACGCTCTGGCTGCTCGGCCTGACGATGGTCGGTGTCTCGAGCATGCTGGGAAGCGTCAACTACATGACGACGATCATCCTCATGCGGGCGCCCGGCATGACCATGTTCCGCCTGCCGATGACGATCTGGGGCATGTTCATCACCGCCGTCCTGCAGGCGTTCGCCCTGCCGGTGTTGACCGCCGCGGGCTTCATGCAGCTCTCGGATCGCATGCTCGGCACGGGTTTCTTCTCGCCCGAGGGCAACATCGTCAACAACGCCATCGCCGGCGCCGGCGGCGGGCAGCCTTTGCTCTGGCAGCACTTGTTCTGGTTCTACAGCCACCCGGCCGTCTACATCATGATCCTGCCGGCGATGGGGATGGTGTCGGACATCCTCACCACCTTCGCCCGCAAGCCGCTGTTCGGCTACCGGCCGATGGTCTACTCGATCGCCGGCATCGCGGGCCTGGGTTTCATCGTCTGGGGGCATCACATGTTCATGTCGGGCATGAATCCGGCGCTCGGCATCACCTTCATGGTGTCGACGATGATGATCGCCCTGCCGAGCGCCGTGAAGACGTTCAACTGGCTGGGCACCGTCTGGGGCGGCCGCATCCAGTTCACGACGGCAATGCTCTTCGCCCTCTCGTTCGTGTCGATGTTCATCATCGGCGGCCTGTCGGGGATCTTCATGGCGGCCACGCCCGTCGACATCTTCATCCACGACACCTATTTCATCGTGGCCCACTTCCACTACGTGCTCTTCGCAGGCACGGCGATGGGCGTCTGGGCCGCGATCTACTTCTGGTTTCCGAAGATGTTCGGCCGAACGATGAACGAGTTTTGGGGCAAGGCGCACTTCTTCCTCACGTTCATCTTCCTGAACGGCACCTTCTTCACCATGCACATCCTGGGCGCCGTGGGTTTCCCGCGCCGGCTCGCCGACGCCTACCACTACGAGACCTTCCATCATCTGCAGCCGCTCAATGCCTTCATGACGTGGTGCGCGATCGGCATGGTGGCGACGCAGGTGATCTTCGCGGCGAACTTCTTCTGGAGCATGTTCTTCGGCCCCGTAGCCGGCCGAAACCCTTGGAACTCCAACACGCTCGAGTGGACTGCGCCGAGCCCGCCGGGCCACGGCAACTTCGACTTCCAGCCTGTCGTGCATCGCGGCCCGTACGAGTACTCGGTGCCGGGCGTCGAGAAGGATCACCTGATGCAGACCGATCCCCCGAACGCGGCGGCCGCGGCCGCCGCGGCACTGGCCCACTGAGGATGGCCTGCGCGTCCGGATGCCGATGACAGACCGATTCTTCAACTGGACGCACCTGGTCGCCTGCCTGCTGGTGGGTGTGACGGCGGTGCTCCTTTCGTTCGGGGCGCTCGTCACGACCTACGAGGCGGCCATGGCGGTGCCCGACTGGCCGGCGACCTACGGTCACAACATGTTCCTCTTCCCCTGGCGCGAGTGGATCCTCGGCCCGTGGGACTTGTTCCTCGAGCACGGCCATCGGCTGTTGGGTGCGTTGGCCGGCCTGGTCACGATCGTGCTCGTCGTGGTGGCCTGGCGGAGCGATGTCGGCCAGGCGGTGCGTTGGCTCGCCGTGGCGGCCGTGGTCCTCGTCGTGCTGCAAGGCGCGCTCGGCGGGGCCCGCGTCCTGCTCGACGACAAGACCGTCGCCAAGGTGCATGCCTGCACCGGACCGCTTTTTTTCGCGGTGGCGGTGGCCATCGCCACGCTGTCGCGGCGGCCGGCGACGGGAGAGAACGCCGGGAGCGGATCGTGGCTGCCGGCTGCGTTGCTCGTCGCTGCCTATCTGCAACTGGTCGCCGGAGCGCAGCTGCGCCACCTCGACGCCACCGTCGATCCCGGCCTGTTTCGCGGGCTCGTCGGCCTGCATGTGCTCGGGGCGGTCGCGGTGACCGTGCTGTCGGTGGCGACCGCCGCGGCGCTCGGGGAGGAAGGGCCGCGTGTGGCGCGGCTCTGGTCGCGAGGCCTGGTGGTGATGGTGGTGATGCAGGTGCTGCTCGGTGCCGCAGCTTGGGTCGTCAACTGGGGCCTGCCTCCGGGACTCGTGCCGGAGGCATGGCAGCCGGGCACGCCGTTCCTGGCCCGCGGCGTCGCGCAGGCGTCGGTCGTGACGGGGCATGTCGTGCTCGGCATGCTGATCCTCGCCGGCTCCGTCGTGGTCGCGATCGAGGCCGCCTGGCCCGGGGTTGCGGGGCGGACTCGCCTGTGTCGCGCTGGCGGTGGTGAAAGGGCCTTCGCATGACGCCGCCCGTGCTCACCGAAGCGTCGGTCGTCGCCGCGCCGTTCGCCACCGGAGGAGAACGGGCCGCCGAGCGCGGCAGAGTCGTCTCGTGGGCGGCCGATGTGGCGCTCCTCACGCGGCCACGCATCGCCGTCATGGTGCTGGCGACGGTGGTGACGGCGATGTGGCTGACGGCGGGCCGTCTCGAAGCGGCGACGCCGCTCGCACTGCTGCTCGTCGGCACGGCGCTCGTGGCGGCCAGTTCGAGTATCGCCAACCAGATCCTCGAGCGGGACGTCGATCGGCTCATGCACCGCACCGCGCGGCGACCGATCGCCTCCGGACGCCTGAACGTCGCCATGGCCGCCCTCGCCGCCGCGGCGACCTTCGCGGCGGGCCTGGCGGCGATCGTCCTGGCCGGCGGTTGGCGGCCGGCCGCGGCCGCGGCCGCGACCTGGGGGCTGTATGTCGCGGCGTACACGCCGCTGAAGCGCCGCTCGCCGCTGAACACGGCCGTCGGGGCCGTGGCAGGTTGCCTGCCGGTGGCCATCGGCTGGCTGGCAGCCGGCGGTCCGGAGCGGTTGGCGGCCGGCGACGCGACGGGCGGCCTGGCGGTGGCGTCCCTCGCGACGATCCTCTATCTCTGGCAGTTTCCGCACTTCATGGCGATCGCCTGGCTCTATCGGGCCCAATACGCCCGGGCCGGCCTCCGGATGCTGACGGTCGACGACCCGAGCGGTCTGCGGGCCGCGGGGCAGGCTCTGGCTGCGAGTCTGGCGATGATCCCCGTGAGCCTGGTCCTCGCCGTGCCGTCGGGCAGTATCCGTCTGTTCCTCGCTGCGGCACTGGCCACGGTCGTCTATGCTGTGGCGACGGTCGGCTTCGCCGTGCGTCGTGACGACGGCTCCGCCAGGCTGCTGCTGCTGACCTCCCTCGGAACCTTGCTGTCGCTGCTGACCGCGGCGGTCTTCCTGGGGGTTCCGGCCTGACGGTTTCCGGCCGCATTCTTCCGTTCAACACCCTGCACGCCCCACGAGAACCGCCGCCATGAGCGCACCCGCCATCTCCCTGCCGCACGGCCACGACTCGCACGACGGCCATGGTCACCATGGGCACGTCACGCTCCAGTATCAGCCCGGCCTGCCCCTGTCGCGAGGCAAGCTGATCATGTGGCTGTTCCTCTCGACCGAGATCATGTTCTTCGCGGCCCTTCTCGGCAGCTACATCGTGCTGCGGTTCGGCGCCGCGGTCTGGCCGAAGCCGCATCACGTGCATTTGAGCGAGCCGATCGGCGCCTTCAACACGTTCGTCCTGATCTGTTCGTCGGTCACGGTCGTCCTGGCGCTCGAGGCCGCGCGGGCCAACAAGGCCGGCCTCGCCAAGCTCTGGATGCTGCTCACGCTCCTGCTCGGCATGCTGTTCCTCGGCGTCAAGGCGTACGAGTACCAGGCGAAGTTCTCCCACGGCATCTATCCTGCCGCGCCCCGTGGCCTCGTCTACGAGAAGCCGGACCTCTACTACGGCTCCGCAGTGCGAGCCCGCCTCGGTGAGCCGGCGATCATCGACAGGCTCAAGGAACTCGACGACACCCCGGTCGAGCGGCTCACTTCGGAGCAGGCGGCGGCCCGGTCGCGGCTCCAGCAGGTGCGGGCCATGGTGGCCAGCCCCGAGCAGCAGGCCTTCGACCTGGCGGTCGTGGCCGACCAGGTCATGCCCCTGCCGACGGAGGGAGCAGACGGCGGGCACGGCGGCCACGCGAACGGGCTCAACGACGTGTTCCCGTGGCTACGGCTGCCCGTCGTGATCCCCGGCGGGAACATGTGGGCGAGCACCTACTTCCTCCTCACCGGCTTCCACGCGATCCATGTGCTCGTCGGCCTGATCGTGTTCGCCATCCTGCTGCTCTATCGGCTCGATCGCTCTCAGGCGGGGAAGATCGAGAATGCCGGACTGTACTGGCACTTCGTCGACCTGGTGTGGATCTTCCTCTTTCCGCTTCTGTACCTGTTTTGAGGCAACCCTTCTTCATGAGCGACCAAGAAGTCTTCAAGGAACGTGCCCACGGGCCGGTGACGCGGCCCGGCGATCTTCCGGCACACGACGCGCACGGCCACGACCATGCCCACGACGACGCGCACGCGGGGCATGGCGGGATCGGCAAGTACCTGCTGGTCTTTCTGGCGCTGTGCGCGCTGACGACGATGTCGTTCCTCACCTACTCGCCGCTCTGGCCGTGGCGGTCGGAGCCGCAGGTCGGCTGGGCGTTCATGATGGCGGTGTCGTGTACCAAGGCGATGCTCGTGGTGCTGTTCTTCATGCACGTCTTCTGGGAGGCCAACTGGAAGTACGTGCTGACCATCCCCGCCGCGATGATGGCGATCTTCCTCGCGATCATGCTCGTGCCCGACGTGGGCATGCGGAATCGCATGGTTTCGCAGGAGCGGGCGCTCCACATGGCGCGGGGCTCGGACGTGAAGCTCCTGGAGCATGCGGCCGAGGCGAAGCTGCCGAAGGAGCAGGCGGGCCACTGAGCGGTCGGCAGGCCCGATGGTGCGGCGCTGGTTTGGTGGGTCGCTGGTTTGAACGGGAGGTCGCCATGCCGATGAAGACAGCGCTCGTCGCCGGCCTCTGCTGTGCCTGCCTGGTCGGGGCAGGGGGGTGCTCGCGCTCGGAACCGGCCGCGGAGGCCGATCGTGGCGCCCGTCCCGTCGCAGCGCGGGTCGACCCGCCGGCGCCGGCCCCCGAGCGGATGCCGCCCGGTGCCGTCGCCGCCGACTTCACGCTCACCGAGCGCAACGGCCTGCCGTTCGACTCCGGCACCCTGCGGGGCAAGGTCTGGCTGGCGAGCGTGTTCTTCGCCAACTGTCCCGGACCGTGCTTCCGCGAGAACCAGGCGCTGGCCGACATCCTGCGCACCATCCCCGATCCCGACTTCATGGTCGTCAGCGTGACCTGCGATCCGGAGAACGACACGCCCGACGCCCTCCGGAGATATGCCGACCGCTTCCAGGCCGACCCCGAGCGGTGGAAGTTCCTGACCGGCGACATGGAATCGATCAGGAAGATCGCCAACGAGACCTTCCTCCTGCCCGCCGAGGTGGGCGTCCATTCGGAGCGGGGTGTCGTGTTCGACCGCCAGGGACGGCTGCGTGGCAGCTACCATCTGCTGCAGCCCGACCGGGTGAAGCTGCTCGAGAAGCTCATTCGCGAGGTGCTCGCCGAGCCGATCGAGCCCGAGGCGGCCGGGGCAGGGGCGGGGCCCGGCGGAGCGGCCGCACCATGAGCCTGGCCGAGGCGGCCGTCTGGCTGCCCACCCTCAACGCCGCGCTGAACACGGTCGCCACGCTGCTGCTCGTCGCGGGCTGGGTCTTCATTCGCCGCGGGCAGTGGCGGGCCCACCGGGCGGCCATGGTCGCCGCGTTCGCGGTATCGGCCTTGTTCCTCGTGAGCTATCTGACCTACCACGCCGTCGTCGGGCATGTGCCGTTCGCCGGCGCAGGGGCCGTCCGGCCGGTCTACTTCGCCATCCTGATCACGCACATCCTCCTGGCGGTCGCGGTGCCGTTTTTGGCGGTCGCCATGTTCGTTTTGGCGGTCCGGGGTCGGTGGGAA
>Ga0255182_1000411_pt1 | contig 30051 bp, 21 predicted proteins | sample Atl_UVDOM_RepA_8_FD_188420 | JGI IMG/M metagenome (GOLD analysis project Ga0255182, IMG submission 188420) | Freshwater microbial communities from Altamaha River, Georgia, United States - Atl_UVDOM_RepA_8d | ecosystem: Environmental > Aquatic > Freshwater > River | place: USA: Georgia...
TTGGTTTTGGTCAAATATTTGAGTTTCTGATTGTCGGATTCGGCAAAAAACACCCCTTGTGCAGAATAGGTTGCCGTAGTTCTGGTGCTGTTGGAGTAGGTGCCCGCGAAAATGTATTGCTCGTTTTTCACCGAGGAAACGCGCACGCTGATGAGGGTCATTTCCTCTGTGGGTGTGATGTCGATCGTGCGTTGTAAGGACCCCTCGGCGGAATGCATAAAACAAAAATTGAGCATCGGCGATTTTTTGGGTCGCACCCGCACGATGGTCGCAACCGACTGTATATTGGGTAACTCTTGAAAGTTGAGAACTGTCACATTTTTCGGCTTGGCACCCTCGGGAAGCGGCAATGCCTGGGCGGTCACATCGCCCGATTTCCAGTCAATGAACAGAAGAGAAACGCCTTGTTTGGTATTCACTGTGATCACCATTTTTTGTTGGAGCACGGTCATATATTGCACGGATCCGGTAACGGGGAAATCGCCTTCCACTTCTACGGGCTTGGCTTTTCCTGTCCGAGCGATACTATGAATGGTAAAATGTTGCTTGCCAAAAATCAATTGGTGAAAATGGGTGGGACCTAGAAAAGTAAGGGTATTGGTTTGCAGGCCCGTTCTCACCCGGTTTACGGTCAATTGATGCTGCTGTACTTCTTCGAGATTGGTGTTGAAAATTTGGTAGCGGAATTGCCATTCTCCCTCATCGGGTTTTACGGAGCGCGAGGAAACCAGCAAACCATCGCCTTCCATTTGTGTTACCTTTTCGTTGATATAGCCATCTTGCGCATCGAATTCTTGTCGGGCCACATTCGTGGCCGGTGGATAATTGGATTTTTGAGCATATACGGCAGAACTGAATAGAGAAATCAGTAGCGCGGCGGTGACTGTAAGCTTGCGCGCTGGGTTATTGTTGTTGGTATAAATGGGCAGCATAACGCATCGAAAGTACAACGTTTTTGATGGTTGTTGTCTAATCGGCGATAGAATTACATTGTAGAGACACGAGAAAATGGACCGAACAAGGAGGAAACCAAACCATTGAAAAGACGGATGCTGCGGGGATTCCTAAAACAAAAAACCCCCTTGCGATGCAAGGGGGTTTGCTTTGCGGACTGGACGGGACTCGAACCCGCGACCTCCGCCGTGACAGGGCGGCATTCTAACCAGCTGAACTACCAATCCGTTCTCTTCATTGGGCTTGACTACTTTTCAGCAGTGGTTTCCCTCAAAAGGACTGCAAAAATAAGGCGAAAAATGCCTCAAGTCAAGTACCTTTTGCAAAAATTACCAAAGAATTTTTCTCCCCTGCTCCAATCTCTATATTCGCTGCCGTAACCCACCCATGAATTGCAACGAATCTATCTCCTGGCTTCATCGCAAGATAAAGCAGGCCTCAAAATCCATTTTACTCAGCGCGGCACTTTGCCTTTTACAACAAGCGGTATTGGCTCAATTTCCTGAGACACAGTGTTATCATATCGATCATGGCGGACATGAGCGCAACCGAAATATCGATGTCACCCACATGAAAGTGGAGGTGCGTTTCGATGTGCTCAAGAAAACCGTTTTCGGAAAAGTCACGCATACGTTTGTCCCACTGCAAACACAGATCGATACCATATTCTTCGATGCCCCAGGCATCCAAATTCAATCGGCCACACTCAACAGTAAGCCTTTAAAATTCAGGATCATCTCCACCGGGGTTGTTGTTTACCCAGAATTAAACAGTCCCATTGCCATGGCTTGGGAGCGCAACCTGCCTCCATCGGGAAAGCAAAAGGGAGATGGACCCGCAAGCAAGTCCAACAGTGTCAGTAAAACCAAGCCCTCCCACCAGATCGTGTTTGAGTATACAGCCAACCCCAACAAAGGCATCTATTTCAGCGGATTTACCGCATCCAATGGAGAACCGTTAAACCAACCTCGCGACGAAAAAGAGATGATTCGTGAGCAAATTTGGACGCAAGGTCAGGGCATCGACAACCGTCATTGGATCCCCATGATTGATGATCGGGGCGATAAATTCATCACCGAAACCGTGGTCACCCATGATTCAAGGCACCAAGTACTATCTAATGGAGCGCTCAAATCTAAGCGCATAAACAAAGACGGAACCACAACCTGGCACTACGCCATGGAAAAACCACACGCCGGCTACCTGTTGATGTTGGCCATTGGTGAGTACGCTGTGCAAAAAACCCTGTCAGCCGCTGGCACGCCCCTGCAGTTCTGGTATTATCCTCAGCACCCAGAAAAACTGGAACCCACCGCCCGATACAGCGAGGCCATCATCGATTTCCTCTCCAAAGAAACGGGGATCCCCTACCCATGGGGCTCGTATTCCCAAGTGATGGTTCAAGACTTCCTCTATGGCGCCATGGAAAACACCTCGGCCACCACATTCGGCGATTTCTTTTGGGTGGACCAACGGGGATTTCTCGATAGAAATTACGTTACGGTCAATGCCCACGAAGCCACTCACCAGTGGTTCGGCGATTTGATCACCGGCAAACACGATGGCGAACAGTGGCTTCAAGAGAGCTTTGCCACATACTACCCCGGTCTGTTTTTGGGTAGCGTTTATGGTCAAGATGAATTAAATTGGTACTTCCGGGAACAAATGCGGGGCGCCATCGCAGCGGGCAAAGCCAATAGTTTACCCGTGCGTCATTCGGAAGCGGGTTCTTCACGCCACTATCCCAAAGGGGCTTCGGTATTGCATATGTTGCGACACCAATTGGGCGATGACAATTTCCGTAGAAGCATCAACCACTATTTGCTTAAGCACCAATATGGCACCGTGGAAACCTGGGATTTACAAAAAGCCATCATTGAAGAAACTGGCATCAACATGGATTGGTTCTTTGACCAATGGATTCATCGGGGCGGGGAACCTATTTTTCAGGTGGATTGGCAGGTAACTGGTCCAAATCCTAGCGAAAGAACTGCATCTGTGGATGCATTGATCCCCCAATTTGAAGTCATTGTCAACGTAAAACAAATTCAAAAACAGGATCCCATTGTGGGCGTGTTCAAAACACCCGTGGATATTGAATGCTTGTATGCCGATGGAAGCAGTGAAAAACGCACGCTATGGATTGACCAACAACAACAAACGCTGCGTTTCCCCTCGTTGAAAAAGCCTGTAACCGTGGTGTTCGACGCTGGCAGTCACATTCTGAAAACCCTGGTCATGAAAAAAACACAGGATGAATGGATTTGGCAATTGAGTCGTGGCAACAACATGCTCGATCGCTACGACGCCCTAATTGCGCTGCGCGATTTCCCGGAAACACCGACGAAGCCCTGGTGGGGATTAACCACCAATCTCCCTGAAAACGCATTCCGGGAAATGCAAGTTGAAATGGCGTCTCAATGGCTCACCGCAATGGGCCGCTCCATGGCCGAAGAAATCTCAGCCAACCGTACTTCCATGATTTCAAAATTCGCCCACAACCGGCACGCCGCTGTACGTCGCGTTTTGTATGAAAAGCTTTCACTCCAACCTGCTTTTAGAGAACTTTTTCTCCAAGGACTCAAAGATTCCAGTTACAGCAACGTAGAATTTGTGGTTGATCGCCTGTGGAATTCCACACCCCTTACGAGCGACCAAACAGCGGCAGGCATCTCCCGCGCGGAAATATTGGAAGCCATCAAAGGGGAACAAGGACACCTGCACAACCTAAAAATTAAATACTTGGAATTAGCCTATCAATATGCCAAGTCACGGCCCCAAAATTCAGCCGAAAACGAGGCCCAAATGTATATCAATATGCTCAAAGACATGGCCGGTCCCTACTACGAATTCCGCACACGCACCAATGCTATGTCTGCACTAAAACGACTGGGATATCTCGATGCGCAACTCGCTCAATATCTGTTTGATGCAGCACTCAATTTCAACAGTAGACTGGCTGGACCTGCCAGAGATTTGATCAAATATTTGGCTCAAAATACAGACAACAAATCACTCCTGATTTCTCAAATTGAGCTATACAATTCTGTAGATTCAAGTAAGAATTTTGCCGCGCAAAACCGCCTAAAAAAACTGCTACAATAATGCCAAACACCCATGAAACCTTGGTTATTTTTGGGCAATTCCTTTGATGTTTGCCCCGAAATTCATTATTTAGCATCTTAAACGAATTGCGTTTGAACGAAAACCAATCTATGAACTACAAAAATTCCCGAATGCGCAACCGATATTCCACCCTTTTGGGCTTTTTGCTTTTGAGCATCGCCGTGATCAGCAGCAGCTGTAAAGTGAAATTTGAAGAGCCGAAGAAACTGTTCGACCAAGGCTATTACCGCCAGTCTGCTGTCTTGTTTGAAGAATTTTCAAAAACCACCAAAGACAAAAAACTCAAAGAAGAAGCGATTTTCTTGGCCGCAGAGGCTTACCGCTTGTCAGACGAGTACGACAAAGCCGCGCGTTTGTATGACAAAGTATTGAAGAAAGACCCCAAAAACACGAAAGCCCTGTTGATGCGCGCCAACATGTTGAAGAAGATGGAGATGTACCGTGAGGCACTCGACGCTTACGACATGTACTTGGCCGAGGTTCCGGGCGACACCATGGCGGAATACCGCAAGCAAGGGTGCGAATTGGCGTTGATGTGGACACCTGATAGTTCACAATACGAAGTAGAGAACTTCAAAGTGGCCAACACCAAATCCAACGACTGGGCCCCGATGATTGCCGGTAAAAAAGACGATGTATTGTTCTTCGTATCAGACCGCGAAGGTGGAAATAGCAAGCGTTTGTATGAAGGTACCATGGAAACTTGGACAGACATTTGGTCTGTAGAAAAGACCGGTAAAAAAGGCAAAGAGAAGTGGGGCAAACCTTTGTACAAAGACAAAACAGATAAAATCAGCACCAAGGCCAACGACGGTCCAATGACGTTTGACAGTCGCTACAGCACCATGTATGTAACGCAGTGTGGACATCGCGACAAAGACAAATCAAACAAATGTGCGATTTACGAATTGAAAAAAGTAGGTCCTGAATGGGTCATGGGTGATGCGTTGGAATTCTGCAAAGAAGATACAGCCCACACGTACGGACACCCTGCCTTGAGTCCCGACGGAAAAACCTTGTATTTCTCTTCCAACCGTGAAGGCGGTTTGGGTGGATTCGACATTTGGGCAGTAAACTACAGCAAGCGTTCTAAGTCATGGGGCAACCCCATCAACTTGGGTCCAGACATCAATACCAAAGGCAACGAATACTACCCCTATTTCAACAAGCACGACAACAAGTTATACTTCTCTTCAGATGGATGGCCATCCTTGGGTGGATTGGACATCAATAATGCAGAACCCACCGACGAAATCGGGGTATGGAGAGAGCGTGAAAACTTGCGCGAGCCCATCAACTCGGGTGGAGATGATTTCGGTATCACATTCCTGGAGGGCGATGCCACCAAAGGATTCTTCTCATCAAACCGGGGAGACCGCAAAAACAACGACGACATCTATTCATTTGATATCACCCCCATCATCATTACCATTCGCGGTACCATCACAGATTGTAACACCAAGAAGCCCTTGGCAGGTGCTACAGTTGTATTGAGCAACGACCGTGACACGACCAAGATGGTATTGAAAACCGATGAGCAAGGGGTTTACACTGCCAAATTGCGTGAAAAAACCAACTACGAGATTTTCGCCAAGTATCCTGAAAAATACTACTTCGAAGCAGAACCCGAAAGCAGAACTACCTATGGCATTCGATTGAGTACCGAATTGGTGCAGGATTTCTGTTTGGAAAACCCATTGGAGAAGGTAATCACATTGCCCATCTTCTATGACTTGGACAAAGCCTTCATCCGTCCGGATGCTGCCCGTATCCTCGATACCTTTGCCCAAACGGTGTTGATGCGCTATCCCAAATTGATCGTGGAATTGGGTTCTCATACCGACTGTCGTTCTAGCTACGATTACAACGTGAAGTTGGCTCAACGTCGTGCCGACAGTGCCCGCACCTATTTGATGAAAACTTGGAAGATTGACTCGGCGCGCATTGTGGCCCGCGGATATGGTGAAACCCAGTTGATCAACGATTGTAAGTGCGAAGGCGGAAAAGTTACTGGCTTTACGCCATTCATCCAGAACAAGACCAAAAAGATGGTGGTTGAGAAAGACGCCACTGGCAACGTGACCCGTTCTTACTATGAGCGATACAAACCGTCTGAAATCAAGTTCATTAACGATACAGCCTACGTACCTTGTGATGAATTCCAACACCAACAAAACCGTAGAACGACCGTTCGTTTCGGATTTGAGGGTCAGATTTCCCGTGCGGTTGTGAACCAAGACGTTGATATCAACAACACCAACATTGGCAAGCAGGAAAAAGACAGTGTAGAAAAAGCCAAAAAAGCCGCCGAGGCTCCAGTAGCTGGAAATGGATTGGATATCTCTTATGCTGTAAAAGCCAAGTTGGGCAACAACGCGGGCAAACCCACCATTAGCTTGATGGTTCTGGACAAAGAGCCCACAGCCTTTGCTTTTGATTACAACGGCAAATACACAGCCATTCCGTTGGATGTAGCTGCTTCTTGGTTCAAGTCTAAATTGATCAGCAAAAAAGACTTCTTGGAAGGTGAAAAACTGAAAGTGGGCAAGGTAAAATTGCCGAGCAACAAATTCATGGTAACGAAGTTGGAATTGAACGGTTTTGTCATCAACAACGTAACGTTCCAAATCACCGATAAAGTGGACCAGCCTACTTTGGGTAAGAGTTTCTTCAAGGTGTTCAAGACCGAGTCTTACATCACGGATACAGAATACATCTTGATTCCCAAGAAGGCGCCAAAGAAACCAAGACCCGTGCGCGCGCCCAAGCCTACGCCCGGTAAGAAACCCGCAGAAGGTGAGGCCGTAGAGGGAGATGATGGTGCGCCTGCGCCTGCTACAGATGGTGCTGCACCTGCAGAGGAAAAGAAAAAGAAATAACCACTGAATTTCAGAGATAAACGAAGACGGGCGAGATGAATATCTCGCCCGTCTTCGTTTATCCTATTTTTTGCTGTTCGCCGTAGACCACCTAAATCCAATTGGGTTTAGGACAACAACAGCAGACGACCCTGAATTACAAAATCGACTCGCGAACGCGAATTAACTTCTGCATCAACCCTGCAAATTGATCCATGGGTAGCATATTGGCGCCATCGCTTTTCGCCACCGCGGGGTTGGGGTGAGTTTCAATAAACAATCCATCGCAACCCACGGCCACCGCTGCTTTCGCAATGGTCTCAATCAATTCGGGTTTCCCTCCTGTTACACCCGAACTTTGGTTGGGCTGTTGCAAACTGTGGGTAATATCCATCACCACAGGTGCACCAAACTTTTGCATTTCTGGAATATTCCTAAAATCTACCACCATATCTCCATAGCCAAACATATTGCCACGGTCTGTCATGATCACCCGATCATTACCACTATCGATGCACTTCTGCTGTGCGTGCTTCATCGCATCAGAACCGGCAAACTGACCCTTTTTGATATTGATCCATTTTCCGGTTTGGGCTGCAGCAACCAACAATTCCGTTTGACGGAACAAGAATGCAGGGATCTGAAGTACATCCACATACGCTGCTGCCATGGCTGCCTCATGAGACTCATGAATGTCTGTTACGGTTGGTATGTTAAAATGCGCACCCACTTCCGCTAAAATTTTCAAAGCCGCCTCATCCCCTATGCCCGTGAATGAATCAATCCGAGATCGATTCGCTTTGCGATAACTGCCCTTAAAAATCAGTGGCAATTGTAATTCTTCACTCACTTTTACCAAATGCTCCGCAATGGTAAAGGCCATATCTCGCCCTTCGATGGCGCAAGGTCCGGCCATCACAAAAAAGCGATGGGTGTCGGTAAATTTTAATTTGGGAATAGCAGGTATCATGGTACAAAGATACCCGCAATCTCAATAGCTGTAAAAACTAAAACTCTGGTTATTCCCGTTGCGGTCTTTTCCTGCGATTTCGATGCGACCTCGGGCACCTTCCATGGCCGAAATCAAATCTTCGGGTTCAACGTAGGTTTTACCATTGAATTTCACCACCACAAATCCTTCACCCAATCCCATTTGGGCAATGGTTTTCCCTCGCTGTATGTTGATCAATCGAATACCCGATGTAAGTCCCAACTTTTGCTTATCGCTTGCACTCAAAGGCTGAAAATCCGCGCCCAGCAATTTGCTGTTCACGGCCCCTTTCATCAACAAGGCTTGGTTTTCTGTTTTTCCAATCAGCGACAATTGTACCGCCAGTTCTTTTCCTGCCCGAAGCACTTTCAAGTCCAAGGTTTGTCCCGGACGCTTATAGGCCAAATGCTCATCAAACATGGGTTTTCCATCAACCAATAGTCCCCCCACATGGGTAATTACATCCCCGATTTGCAAACCTGATTTTGTGGCCGGTCCCTCTTCCAACAAATCCACAACCTTGACCGCATCTGAATTCAGGCCGAAACGCTTCATCTCTTCGGAAGTGAGTTCACCCACGGTCATTCCTGAAAAGGCACGAAGCACTACCCCATTGTCCATCAGGTCAGCCACCACTTTCATGACGATATTGGCAGGGATCGCAAAGCCGTATCCCGAATAACTGCCTGTATTGCTTTGTATGGCGGTATTGATTCCCACCAATTCACCCCGCAAGTTCACCAGTGCCCCCCCAGAATTTCCTGGGTTGATCGCCGCGTCTGTTTGAATAAAACTCTCAATGGGGAATTGATTCTTTACGATGTTAATATTCCGACCTTTGGCACTCACAATACCCGCCGTTACGGTGCTGGTAAGATTAAACGGATTGCCCACGGCCAACACCCACTCACCTACTTTTACCAAGTCTGAATTGGCGAAAGGAATGGCCGGCAAATCCGTGGCCTCAATTTTCAATACCGCCAAATCCGAACTGGGGTCGGTTCCTACCACCCTCGCCGTGTATTCGGTTTTGGGCTTATTGAGAACCACTGTAATCTTGTCAGCCCCTTGAATAACATGGTTATTGGTCACGATGTATCCATCTTTGCTCACGATCACACCGGAGCCGGTACTGGCTGCCTGTCCGCGAGATCCAAATGGATCGAAATCCCAAAACAACCCACTGAACGGGCTTTCATATTGTACGGTGCTAATGGTTTTAATAAAAACCACGGCCGGGGTAGCACTCGCCGAGGCCTGTTCAAAACCAGCGGGGGTGGCACTATTGACCGAAATGGCACTCGCCTGATCTGATACTGAATTTCCCGCTATTTGTAGTTTACTGGAAGGTTTTCCCAACCACTGAGTATTGTACAACCAAGCGCCCAAATATCCGAACGTCATTGAGCACAGCAGCATTCCTGCCACAAGAATAACTGAGAATTTCAACGAGGGTTTCATGACCCGAAAAGAATCAAAAATGTTGCCAAATTGACTTGATTGTCAATCTGTGAAAAGTTGTCAGTTTCGGCAAATTACATACCGGGGAAAAGGCCACGCTGCAGGGCAACATCGCTCTTCCAAGGACCTGGCATCATCAACAAAATGATCGCCAAGGCCGCCAACAAAAACCATTTGGTATTGGCTTTTCCAGCTTTTGCCGCACGATGTCCAACCGTAATCAATGCAATCGCGATGATCATCATCAAAGCATGCTCCACAGCAAAGAAGCGAACCGCAGCATTTTTCATGGCTTCGCCCATGCCCAAATTCTTGATTTGCTTGAGTCCCCAGTCACCACCAAACCACTGAATCAATCCTACCAGCAACATCACATGAGAGGAAATCATGAGGATCAACGTTTCTTTTCCGTTCTTCCCTTTGAAGGCATTCAACAGAGACCAAACCAAGGTAATTACGATTACCCAGCGCAACAAATTGTGTAAATGAACCAAACCCGTATACATACTGTTATTTTTGAACGAATATAACATAGATTTCTGTTAGTAATTAAAAACAACCCGGCTTCGTGAAAAATATTGATCCAATCATCACCCCACTGAAAAAGACCCTACTGGCTGTTCTTCTCACCCCTCATTGTATTGGATTGATGTTATTGACGGCACCAACAATTTCATTGAGTGGACAACACTATTTGATTCCTACACGATTTTCTCAGTCCCCTACACCGCCAAAACCCGACTACAGCAACCCCAACAATTGGAGCGCTTTGCCTACGAAAATGGACCCAGCGGATCAATCACCGCGTGGGTTTAGCGACAACCAAGATCGTGCCGATGCCGATGTGTTCTTCATCCATCCCACCACGTATACCACCAAACCCAAGACTGTTTATGCTTGGAACCACGATTTACGCGACGAGTTGTTAAATGCCGAGGTAGACAACAGTGCCATTCTCTATCAAGCCTCTGCTTTTAACCTAGCCGGAAAAGTGTATGCTCCACGTTATCGACAAGCCCACTATTCCGTGTTTCTCACCCAATACCCTGAAGATAAAAAAGCCGCTTTGGATACTGCTTATGGCGATGTGGCGAGAGCTTTTCAGTATTTCCTCGACCACCACAACCTAGGTCGTCCGTTTATCATTGCCTCACACAGCCAAGGCACCATACACGCGGCACGGTTGCTCCAAGATTATGTTATAAACAAACCCCTACAATCCCAACTGGTGGCGGCATATATCCCTGGCATGGCAGTGCCACAAGATTCCTTGCCCGGACTTCCCCCTTGCACCCACGATACATCCACCGGCTGTTTTGTTAGTTGGAGTACTTACCAAAAAGATTTTGTACCACCCTATTACGAGCTGGCGCTGGCAAGAGCCACTTGCGTAAACCCCATCAGCTGGGAACTGAACGAAAGCTATATTCCAAAAACCATGCACAAAGGGGCTGCGCTCAGGCCGTTTCACCTTGCACTACCCCAAATTTGCGATGCCCAAGTGCATGGTGGCATCCTATGGGTAACAAAACCCAGATTTCGGGGTTCTTGGCTCTGGACGGACAAAAATTACCACATGGGAGATATCAACCTTTTCTATTTCGATATCCGAGAAAATGCCGCTTTACGGGTTCGAAGTTTCCTCAAGCAAAATTAGATAGCACCTGGCTTTACAATCGGACATTAAACGGTTATAATCGTTTATTCAATGTGCGAAAAACACATCCTTTTGGCCGGGATTAATCGGTTCTAAACGACTTTAAACGGATACACATCGGATTCTCCCAACATCGGACTTATTTTTGCGTTAATCAACCGTATGAACTGGAAGAAGACGCTTAAAATTACCGGAATTTCATTTGTTGCCCTGCTGGCGATTTTACTCATTTTACCTTTTGCATTCAAAGGCAAAATCGTTTCCGCTGTTCAAACTGCGGCCAACAAAAATCTCAAGGCAACGGTCAGTTTCAACCCCGACCTCTCCCTGAGCTTAATACGCAATTTCCCCAATTTGAGTTTGGGTATTGATGAGCTAAAAATTGTAGGTAAAGACTCGTTTGCCAATGACACACTCATTCATGCGCCCCACCTCCGTTTGGTAGTTGACATCGCCTCCGTATTCAGCGGCAAAGAAATCGTCATCCGAAAAATCCATTTACAAGACGCACGCGCCAACATCATCTTCCTAAAAAGTGGAGCGGCCAATTTTGACATAGCCATAGCGGACACCTCGGCCCCCAAGGAAAATACCGCAGATACATCAGCCCCGATGTCGCTGAAATTCAAAGAACTAAATATTGAAAATACCCGCATTCACTACGTAGACCATTCGTTGGATTTTGAACTCACCACCGAAGGCACCAACCTGCTGAGTGAGGGTGATTTTGCGGATGCCCTGTTTACACTCAACAACAACATCAACATCGAAAAAGCCAGTATGTCGTTTGCAGGCATGACCCTTCTCGCCGATGCTAAATTGAAGGGAGAAACAGCCATTGACATGGATTTAAACCAAATGAAGTTTGGGTTTGCCGACAATCAATTCCAAATCAATGAACTGCCTTTAATTGCCAAAGGATGGGTTAAAATGGGGGATGTAGACATGGACATGGACATTGATGTACGCACGCCCAACAGCGATTTTAAATCGTTCTTGAGCGTGGTCCCCGGTTGCTACACCGAGAATTTTGGCGATGTCAAAGCCAGTGGTACCATGGGACTTGTATTTACCATGAAAGGCATCATGAACGATTTGCGCATGCCAACCACGCATGTGGCCCTAAACGTCAAAGACGGGGGATTTCAATACCCTGCGATGCCAGCCAATGCAAGCAACATTCAATTAAACTTTGCCTTGGACAATACAGACGGGAATCCTGACAACACCCATGTGGTCATAGCGCCCTTCAGTGCAAACCTGGGCGGCGACAACCTTGCCATTGCCTTGGATATGAAAACACCCATAAGCAATCCCTACGCCAATGGAAAAGTGGATGTGAATTTGCATCTCGACAGATGGAAACAACTGATGCCATTGACCTCCGGAACGGAGGTGGCCGGCGAAGTGGATGCCCACTTCAACTTTGTTGGTCATTACAGCGCCATCGCCAAGGAGAAATACAACGATTTAAAAGCGGGGGGTACCATTGGGTTGAAAAACATCGCCTACACCTCCAACACCACTTTGCCCCTAAAACTCCAAGAGCTAAACATGAGTGTGAGTCCATCCGATTTCAACCTGGTTGTGACCCAGTTGCAATATGGGAAATCGGCCATGAACATCAATGGAAAGCTCCAAAATATGTTGGGGTATTATCTCAATCACGAAACATTGCAAGGACAGTTGGTAGTCAATAGCAATAACCTGGATTTGAATGAATGGATGGCTTGGATGTCGGCCAGCCAACCTACTTCCAGCAACAGCGAAACTACTTCCACAAGCACAAATACTTCCACGGAAACAAAGGCTACGGCTGGAGATTCTGCAAGCACAGCTACTGCGAGCACAGCACCCCACATACCAGAAAATTTGGATTTGATGTTCAACATGAATGTAGGTCGGTTGCTCTATGAAGACTACGATTTACAACAAGCCACAGCCAAAGCCATTGTAAAAGCCGGAGAGATCACTGTAGATCCTTTGGCAGCTACCCTCTTTGGGGCGCGCGTGGAGCTGGCCGCATTGAATTATTCATATCCCATAGGAGGCAAGCCCACAGTGAAAGGAGGTTTTAACATATTAAACGTAAACCCAGCGAATTTGGCCACCACCCTTACTTTGGTGAAAGCGTTTGCACCCATCGTTGGAAGAATTCAAGGATTGGCCAACATTGAGACTCACATGGGCATGACGCTAAAACCCAACATGGATATGGACTTGGGTACGTTAACGGCAGGGGGATTATTTAATTTGTTCAGTGGCAATTTGGATGTGCCTAGCTGGATGGGTGAGGCTGCCAAGCAATTGCAGTGGGGATCCAACGACAAATTGGCATTAAAGCCAACCAAAGCAGGATTTTTGATTGAAAATGGGCAGTTCAAACTCAAAGACTCCATTGGGGTGGCGTTGCCCAAAGAAGGACAAATGAAATTGGGCGGATATGTGGATTTGAACAAGCAGTTGCATTTGGGTGGGACCTTGATGGCAAATGGACGAAAGTTACCATTTACCATCACGGGCGACATGAAAAATCCCAAACTGACTGTGGGATGGAAAGGTGCATTAAAAGAGGCGGCCGCACCGGTTGTGAACCAGCTGAAAGACAAAGCCTTTGACGCCCTAAACAAAGAAGTGGCTGAGATATTGAAACAGGCGAAAGAAAAGGCGGATTTGATGAGAGCCAACGCAAAAGAAACCGCAGAGAAAATGCGTACAGAAGCCAAAGAGTTGGCGAGCAAACAACGATCAGAAACCGACAAAGCCTATGCCTTTGCAATGGACAAGGCCAAAAAAGAAGCCGATGCACTTGTGGCGGCGGCCAAAGATCCCATTCAAAAGAAATTGGCGAAAGTAGCCGCGGAAAAACTACTGGCCGAAGCAGAAAAGAAAGCCAACGCCGCCAAAACCGACGGGTATAAAATGGCCGACCAAACCGAGGCCAAAGGCAACCAAAAAGCAGATCAATGGGAATCCTCGGTGAATGACAAAGCGGATCAAGTTGAATTGGCGGCCAAAAACCGTACGGATGAAATGATCAAACAAGCCAAGGCCAAAGCCGATGCGGCTACGAAGTAATCCATAGGGAGCGATGTATCGATGATTGCGGGTTTGGTATTGGCAGGGGGCGAGAGCCGGCGTATGGGGAGCGACAAAGCGTTGATTCCGATCCAGGGGAAACCGGCGTTTTTGTACTTTGCTGAGCTATTAACTCCCTTTTGTGAAACAGTGTATGTGAGCTGTAGAACGGCACAACAACTCACATTGGAGGATGATCCAACCATCGTTGGGTTGTTTGACCGGCCGGCTCACGCCGGCCGGGGCCCCATGAGTGGAATCCTCTCCTACCTGAGTCATTCCACAGACAACCAATCCACAGACAACCAACCCATCAACCACCCAGACGGACTCTTGGTCTTGGGTTGCGACTATCGCAACATGACCGAAGAAGTGTTATCCACCTTGGTGGCCGTTGGACAATCCCAAAATCGGATTTGCTGCTACCAAAATCATCTCACCCAATTCATTGAACCCTTGGTGGCCTATTACCCTACAGAAACACTGAAAAAATTACCTGCATTTGCCAAAGAAAATACCTCGTTGCGCGCCTTCGTGCAATCCAACAACCCCTGCATCCTTCCCATCGATGTCCAAACCTTAAATGCACTCAGAAGTTTCGATCACTGAAGGAGTTTCCATCAATTCGGTTAATTTGCGAATCATTCCGTGTTGAAGTAAACCATGAGCGACGTGTTTTCTCTTATGTGCAACGAGATTCCTCTGAGGCCCACGAAAATCGAAAACCCGAGAAGGCATCTATAACCATGAGCGACAAGTTCTCCATAACACCCACGGAAATCGAAAACCCGAGAAGGCATCCACAAACATGAGCGACAAGTTCTCCATAACACCCACGGAAATTGTAAAACTTGACCACGAAACATCATCAAGGATGCCCGATTTTGTGTCGGTAGAGGAACCCCTGGAAATTCAACTACTTTGGGGCGAACAAGAATCCCCAAAACCCATCTCTGTTACGATGAGAACCCCCGGTGATGACGTGGCCCTGGCGGCAGGATTTCTATATACCGAAGGAATTATTCGCGGCGGATCGGATATCCAGTCCACGCATGCTCACACCGACCCCAACGGAAATCAATTGTGCATCCAAATCGATCCACGCATCTCCTTGGATCTTTCGAAGTTGGAACGACATTTTTACACCACTTCAAGTTGTGGCGTCTGTGGCAAAGCCTCCATGGATGCGGTGCAACAACAATGCTGGGTAGAATTGCCCAAAACCCAATGGAAAATATCGCCCAGCACCTTATACACCCTCCCCGATTCCCTGCGAATACACCAATCCAACTTCCAACAAACGGGGGGAATCCATGGATGTGCGTTGTTTGACCTTCAAGGGAATTTAATCCATGCAGCTGAAGACGTAGGTCGACACAATGCCTTAGATAAATTAATTGGCCATTTTTTATTGTCGGCCCATAGTGAACTTGAGTCCCGACCTACAACCCAAGACGAACTCAAGACCCAGTCGCTCTCAAATAGTGAACTTTCTGACACACCTTTTAAAAATCACCCCACAGAGTTGTCCGCCCAAAGTGAACTTTACACAAGAGTGAAAAAAAGTTCTTCTCAGGAATTCACCTTTGGCGAACAAACCACTGAACCCAACCCTTTGAATGCCAAACACCCCTCCATTCCATTGAGCGAACACGTGTTGCTACTCAGCGGACGAATCTCCTTTGAGCTGGTTCAGAAAGCTGCCATGGCGGGCATACGATTCATCGCCGCCGTGGGTGCACCCTCGAGCTTGGCCATTGACCTTGCCGAAGAAATGGGCATCACATTGGTGGGATTCCTTCGCGGAGAACGCTGCAATATTTACACCCATCCCCACCGTGTTAATCTATGAAAATTCGCATCACCGAACAGACTCTCCGTATTCGATTATCAGCAAGCGATTTACAAGACCTGTCAACCCAAAACGTGATCCGTGTATCCCTGCCAATAGGCGCCAGGGATTTTACCATTCAATTAAACGTGCAACAATCGCACAGCCAAGGCACCGCGAACACCACAAATTTCCAGGTAGATGGTGATACAGAAATTCACTCTGATCTCGATGCCATAAACATTCATATTCCATCTACCAGGCTCAAACCCTGGATAGAATCCCGCGAAACGAGCCTTTCCACGACCCTCACCTATCCAAACAATCGCACACTCCACCTCATCGTTGAAAAGGATTACCTCGGATAACAAAAAGGATAGCCTCGAATAAATGACAATTTCGTACTTTTGATTTTACAGTAGCCATGGCATCGAAGAACGGACACAACAAAACCTCACACGACTCACCCACAACCCAAGTTCACGCAGAAACCCCGGAAGAGTTACTCAACCTTCGTTTGCACAAACCCAGCGGTTCAGCAGCCGGATTGACCGGTGTGAAAGTGGCTGTGCAACACGTGCTAAAGGAAATGAACCCGGCTCGGGGTGCCAAAGCCCTCTTCGCCCTAAACCAAAAAGGTGGATTCGACTGTCCAAGCTGCGCCTGGCCTGACCCCGATGATGAGCGATCTCCCATCGGAGAGTACTGTGAAAATGGAGCCAAAGCCGTAGCCGACGAAGCCACCACCAAACGCTTAACCCCCGATTTTTTTGCGCAAAACAGCGTGGCTGACCTATCCCTGCTCAACGATTACGAAATTGGGAAGAAAGGTCGGATCGCCCAGCCCATGTACCTCGCCGACGGTGCTTCGCATTACACGCCCATCACTTGGGATGAGGCCTTCGGTAAAATTGCCAGCCACCTGAATAAACTGTCATCGCCCAATGAGGCGGTATTTTATACCAGCGGACGTACATCGAACGAAGCCGCGTTTTTGTATCAACTCTTTGCCCGCGAATACGGCACCAACAACCTCCCCGATTGTTCCAATATGTGCCACGAATCCAGTGGTGTGGCCCTCAATGAGAGTGTGGGCATCGGAAAAGGTTCTGTGAAGCTGGAAGATTTTTACAAAGCCGAAGCCATCCTGATCATTGGACAAAACCCAGGCACTAACCACCCGCGGATGCTCAGTGCGCTGCAAAAAGCGAAAGAGAATGGGGCAACCATCATATCCATCAACCCTTTGCCCGAAACCGGACTCATTGCTTTCTCGGATCCGCAATCGGTGAAAGGGGCGCTTGGTATCAAAGCCAGACTCACCGACATCTTCTTGCAGGTCAAACTCAACGGCGATATGGCGCTGATTCAGGCCATTGAAAAATTGTTGCTCGCCGAAGAGGCGAAAGCCCCAGGCACCGTCCTCGATGCACAATTTATCGCCAACCATACCCAAGGGTTCGACGCTTGGAAACAAAACATCGAAGGCCAATCGCTGGACGCGCTGATCGAACAAACCGGTTTGCGTCTGTGGCAAATTGAGGAAACGGTGGCGGCCCTAAAAGATAAAACCAAAATCATCGCTTGTTGGGCCATGGGGCTTACCCAGCACAAAAACGCGGTGGACACCATCAAAGAGGTCGTGAACTTGCTGTTGATCAAAGGCAGCATCGCCAAGGAGGGCGCCGGCACTTGTCCGGTCCGCGGCCATTCCAACGTACAGGGTGATCGAACCATGGGAATCTACGAAAAACCGCCCCAAGCGTTCTTGGATCGCATCGAAAAAGCCTTTGGATTTCATCCGCCACAAGCCCACGGCTACGATGTGGTAGATTGTATCCATGCGATGTATCAGGGCGATGCCAAAGTGTTTTTTGCCATGGGTGGCAACTTTTTGTCCGCCAGTCCCGATACCGAATACACCGCCAAAGCCCTGCAAAATTGCGATCTCACGGTTCAGGTCTCTACCAAATTGAACCGCAGCCACTTGGTTACTGGAAAAGAAGCCATCATATTGCCTTGTTTCGGTCGGTCCGATGCCGACATCATCAACGGAGAGCACCAATTTATCACCTGCGAAAACTCGATGGGCGTGGTTCAGATGTCGAGAGGAAAACTCAAACCCGTCTCTGGCGATTTGCGCAGTGAGCCCCAGATTGTGATTGGCTTGGCCAAAGCCACGTTGGGTAGCAAAAGTGTGATTCCGTGGGACAAATACGGCGAACATTACGATCACATCCGCGATGCCATTGAAGCCAGCATCCCCGGATTCGACAATTACAATCAGCGCGCGCGGGAGATGGGTGGTTTCTATTTGCCCAATTCGGCCCGCGATGGAAAATGGAATACCTTGACGGGCAAAGCCAATTTCAATGTGGCATCGCCTGTTCCGATCGCTGTGGCCGACGACGAATTGATGATGATGACCATCCGCAGTCATGACCAGTTTAACACCACCATTTATGGCCTGAACGACCGATATCGGGGGGTGGAGAACGAACGCAGGGTTATTTTCATGAATCCCAAGGACATCAAAAAGTTCGGCTTTGAGGCGGGCGATTTGGTGGATTTATACAATTTCCATGGGGGCGTTGAGCGCGTGGCCAAGAAGTTTATCATTATCAGCTTTAACATTCCGTTGGGTTGTGCTGCGACGTATTTCCCCGAAGCCAACATTTTGGTTCCGATAGATTCTGTGGCGGATAAAAGCAATACCCCCACCAGCAAAATGGTGGTTTTGAAACTGCGCAAGCACGGGTAAAATCAAAGTCCCTGCAGCACCGCTACAGTGCGCTGAATCATTTCCGGAGTGACATCCAAGTGGGTCACCAAACGGATGTGTGTGGGCGACATCGCAGATACCCGAATGTTATGAGAACTGAGTTTTGACACAACCTCTTGGGCGGTTTCCAAGCCGGAGCCCGAATCACCCTTCACTTCAAAGATCACAATGTTGGTTTCCACCGGGAAGATCTCTCCCATCCAATGGCATGACTGCAACGCGTCCGCTAGCTGTTTTGCATGCGCATGATCCTCGGCCAATCTGTTGATGTTGTGTTGCATCGCATAGAGTCCGGCCGCAGCGAGGTAACCCGCCTGTCGCATTCCTCCGCCCATCACTTTGCGCACTCTTCTTGCCTGTTTGATGTAGGCTTTATCGCCGAGCAGCACACTTCCCACCGGTGCGCCCAAACCTTTACTCAAGCACAACGATATGCTGTGAAATAATTGACCATAGGTTTTGGGGTCTTCTTGTTTCGCCACGATGGCATTCATCAAACGCGCACCATCCAAGTGAAGACTGAGACCATGGGCATCGCACAGTGAACGAATTTTTGTGATTTCCGCCAAATCATAACAGCTACCCCCTCCCCGATTGCAGGTATTTTCTAGACTGACGAGGCGTGTGCGCGCACGGTGCACATCATCGGGATTGATCAACGGCAAAATTTGTGCTGCCGTTATTTGTCCGAAAGAACCCTGCACCAACCGCACTTGTGCTCCAGCATTCTTGGCGATGCCGCCGCCTTCGTAGAAATAGACGTGGGAACCCGCCTCACAGATTACTTCATCCCCGGGATGGGTATGCACTTGGATGGCAATTTGGTTGGTCATGGTGCCGGAGGGACAAAAAAGCCCCGCTTCCATTCCAAAAAAATCGGCCACACTGCGTTCAAGGGCATTCACGGTGGGGTCTTCCCCAAAAACGTCATCACCCACAGGCGCAGCCATCATGGCTTGGAGCATGGGCTCTGAGGGTTTGGTAAAGGTATCGGAACGAAATTCTATGGGCGTGGAAGCTTGATTCATGGTGGAGGTAAAATTACAACATCCAATTGAAAATCATTGGATGATGTCCTAGTACCGAAAAGCACTTCCATTACGCAAATCACCAATTTCAATAATAATTTGGCGAGTATAATCACCAAATTTGATATGTTTTTGGTGATTTTAAAAAATTAATCCTACCTTTGAAAGGTGTTTGAAAGGCAATTATCAACTAATATTCAACGTGTTAGCCACAAAAAAAAGGCGATTATCGTCCTTGGACCCCGACAAGTGGGCAAAACCACACTCATTAAGTCCTTGCTGGGGAGTGATGCATACCTGTTTTTGAACGGCGATGACCTCGCGATTTCCAAGCAACTTTCCGAAGCAGATACTTTCAAAATCAAACAAATCATTGGAAGCCATACCAAGGTATTTGTAGATGAGGCGCAAAAAATCCACAATATCGGCAATGCATTAAAAATCATCACCGACCAACTCCCCGATGTAGAATTATACATCAGTGGGTCATCTTCGCTAGAGATGAATCAAGCCACCCAAGAACCCCTAACGGGTAGGAAATTTCAGTTCGAGCTCTACCCAATTAGTTGGAAAGAATTTGAAAATAAGGTGGGGTATTTGGAATCCGAAAATCAACTCGAACACCGCCTCATTTACGGAATGTATCCCGATGTGTTGAACGACTCCTCGCTGGAGGCGCAAACGCTAAAAAATCTCACCCAAAGCTATCTATATCAAGACATTTTGGCCTTGGCAGGAATTAGAAAGCCCGATATTCTGGACAAACTTCTCATGGCATTGGCCCTACAAATTGGCAATGAAGTTTCGTATAACGAGCTCGCCCAATTGTTGCAAATCGACAAAATAACGGTGATGAAATACATCGATTTGCTTGAGCAGTCGTTTATCATTTTCACTTTGCCCAGTTTCAGTCGTAACCTGCGAAACGAAATCAAGAACAACCGCAAAATCTATTTTTACGACAATGGCATCCGGAATGCGATCATCAAAAACTTCAATGGGTTGGATGCGCGGAACGACAAAGGGGCTTTGTGGGAGAACTTTTTAATCGCTGAACGGCGAAAGCAAAACGCGTATACCCAAAACGATTGCAGAACCTATTTTTGGCGCACACAAATTCAGCAAGAAATAGACTATGTAGAGGAATCAAACGGAGAGATTCGTGCTTTTGAATTCAAGTGGAACAACACAAAAACGTTTCGATACCCCGCTGCTTTTGCCAAAACCTACGACGCAGTTCCACTGCTCATCGATAAGAACAATTTCCGAGAATTTATTTAGACTGTTTGAACCATGTTTGATCTGACCAACCAAAAGCCTCAGCCGCAGTGCGGCTGCAGACTTTTTTTATGAGCGCTACGCTCAAGCTGAGCTTGGCTTGCGCCCATAAAAAAAGCCTTACGATTTCGTAAGGCTTTTGGTTGGTCGGGATGGCGAGATTCGAACTCACGACCCCTTGCACCCCATACAGGTATTTTTCATTTTGTTATTTTTTGATATCTTCACTATTTAATTGAATATCAAGATTTTACAAAATTTGAATTTGGCTTTCTTTCTATTCTTTGAGGCTTTTTTAGCTAAAATGTTTGAACTATGTTTGAACCAGCATACCATGTCATCATCTCTAAAAGTCATATTATTCAAAGGCAAAATCCTCAATAATGGGGAACATCCAATACTCATTCGAGTGACAAAAGACCGTAAATCTTCCTATCTATCAATTGGAGCATCTAGTTCATTAAAAAATTGGGACGTTAGAACAGGCCTTCCCAAAAAAAGTCACCCTGATTTTAAAGAACTTCTTTTATTAATTGATATAAAAAGAGCAGAGGCCAGTTCACTGATTTTCGGAATCAAAACCGCTAGTACAGTTGTATCAGCGCATGAAATAAAAAACAAAATAAAAGGGGCTCCTTCCACAGCCAGTCAAACCGTTGGCAAATTCTTCGAATCATTCATTTCAAGAATGGAAAATGCCAACCGTATAGGTTACGCTGATGCATTTCGTTTTACAAAAAACAGCCTTATGAATTTTAGGAATAAACACGATTTTAACTTCAGTGAAGTGACCCCGAGCTTTTTGGTACGATATGAAGAGTACTTGGATGGGAGAAATCTCGCACCCAACACCATATTCCTATATCTAAGAACATTCAAGACACTAATCAACTACGCGAGAAAAGACGGAATTGTTTCAAAAGAATATGATCCTTTTGAAAGTGTAAGCTTTGCCAAATTCCGCCGTGTAAAAACGAGAAAACGGGCATTACCAAAAGAGACAATTTTAAAATTTATGAACCTTGATTTGCCTCCAAGTAGCCATCTTTACAACTATTGGAATTATTTCAGATTTAGCTATTTGTGTTGGGGTATGAATTTCATTGACACAGCCTACCTAAAATGGTCAGATATTCATGGAGACACACTGGTGTATACACGACAAAAAACCGGCGATGAATTCAACATTATGCTCGCACCTCAAGTGAAAGAGATATTGAAATACTATCGTACCGCCAACCTAAATCCCTTGGTGCCTTATGTCTTCCCTATCTTTAATGAAACGCATGAAAGTGCAAAAAGCAAAAATTATCGAATTAAAAAAGTACGAAAGCAATACAATGATGCACTCAAAGAAATTGGTGAATTAATGGGTATTTCCACCAAACTCACATCCTATGTAGCCCGACATTCTTTTGCGAATGTTTTGCGGCAAAGTGGCGTATCTACTACCATCATCAAAGACGCAATGGGCCATGAGAGTGAAGCGATGACGGAAGTCTATACATCTCAGTTAGATGCTAGTATTTTAGGTAACACAATAAACAACTCACTCTTATAAATTTGCTCGATGGCATCCAAAGATGATTTTTCTGAATTCACGGTTGAAAGGTATCAAGCCCTGTATGATAGAATTCAAGCAAAACAAGTGAAGTTTGTTGCAGAGTTGTCAACTTTATCAAGGGACAACGACAAAGGTTTTGAAGTGGCGAAAGTTTTTTTCATTCTAAATTCCACTTTTACTGTAGAACAAAAACTAATGACGGCTTTGGATAGTTTTAATACCCTATTTCCCTTGTGGTTCACCATGCCACAATTAATGGAATCTGTTGAACCCATTAGATTGGAAATGTTGGAGGAATATGAACGTCCCAATACTGTTTCCGACACAAGAATTTATTCAAAAACGGCAAAACGATTCAAACTTTTTGGCTTTATCCCCACGCTAGCAAAAGTTGTGGAAGTTTATAACACAGCCGGGGAACTTCAATATATCGTGCATTTTGAATGGAACTTTAGTGTTACTAAATGGAAGGAACTTCGCAAGGCAAAGAACAAACTAGATGCTGATCAAATCTTGTCGACCATCTATAGGAAAAGCAAAATCGTTGACAAAAGACCCACCCATAACCAACCTTTATCAATGATTCAAGTTTATCGCAAGCCCACAAGGAAAAATCTATTCCATGAAATTGTGAGATATCGAGCTATAAATAATTTTACTCAACAACTATCAAATTTAGACTTCGACAGTTTCAAAAAGCATTTCAATGTCCAACTAGATCCTACCATTGAGTGTGAATCAATAATTTCAGAGAGTACTCAGACCTTTGAAACTGAACAATTCCAGTTTCATGAATCGATAGAAACTAGCAGAAAAAGACAAGCCATCGCTTATTATTACCTATTGAATGCGGGTGGTGTTAAAGGAATTCTGTCAAATAAGTCCGAATTCGCCCGATTTATGGCTTTCATGTCTGGTAGTGACTCAGTGGATGGGATCAAAACCGCAACGAATATTTATAACACCTCCTATTACCGCAACATCAAAATACTGTTTGGGAGTAGAACAGCGCAATTCAACCCCGCAGACTTAGAGGCTGTGATAAAACAATTTCAGGATTTGGACCAGGGTCAAAACACCGTATTATCACAAGCCATTGAACAGCTAATAAAGGATAAAGAATCCTTAGAGTAACGAAAGTTGGGATATCCCAACTTTGGGCAAATGGGTATCCCAAACCTAAACATACACAAAAGATTTGCGAATAAAACAAATCGCAAATCAAATGAACGACGTAATTGTAATTAGCAAAGATGAGCTTGAGCGGATGATTCGAGCATCATTAAAAGAGGTGTTATCCGAAGTCAAAGAGGTAAAGCAGTCAACTGAGGATGAGTTCTTAGATCTTCAAGGTGCTGCAAAATACCTCAAACTAAAAGTCACAACCATTTATGGATACACTTCTCAAAGTCAAATCCCCTTTATCAAACGAGGCAAGAAATTGTATTTCGAGAAGAGTAAACTCGAAGAATGGTTAAAAGAGGGAAAGCATGAATCCATTTCAGAAATTCACAAGCGTTTAGGAGGAAGGTAATATGCTTAGCTACCATGATTCTAATCTACTTTTGTCTGAGACCATTGATTCGTTGCAAGATGAGCTGCGGAAATATGCTATTTTACCAGATGCGAAACCGGGGTATGTTGAAAAACAGAATATGCTCATTTTGAATTTAACCACTGCCTACAATGGCATGCAAATCCCCCAAGCCAAACTATGGCAAGCGTTGGAAAATTGTATGGCTGAGATGCGAAAAATAGATCCCCATCTCAAGGGGTTCTCCATTTTTATTACAGAAAAACCAGGCGGTCACATGGCCCGAATAGACGTTAACGCCAATGGATTATGAATGGATTTAAAGAGTTCGTGCCAATCAATATTCATGTCAATTCAAATGGAGCAGGTAGGGCAACCAGTTCAAAAAGTCCGGACAAGACTAAAAATACAATATCTGGGAATCTGTTAACGATCAAACCAGCGAATGAATGGATAGACATTGCCAAGAACCAACCCATGCCAAATATGTTATTTGGGCCATTGTGGCATGAGGGGGAACTCTGCATTCTCACCGCCGATACCAATGTTGGCAAATCAATTCTCGGAGTTCAAATTGCCGACTGTATTACCAAGGGTATGGGTAACCATTACCTACCCTTTCGGGCAGAACCACAGTCGGTGATTTATGGAGATTTCGAATTAAGTTACAAGCAATTTGAAAACCGATATTCGACAGACTATTGTAACCACTACCAATTTGCTGATAATCTTTTTAGACTAGAAATCAATCCCGATTTCTCCGAGTTAGTTGATTTCAATGAGCAGCTACTACTCAATCTAGAATTGTTGGTTGAACAAACCGGATCACGGGTAATTATCATAGACAATCTAACCTTTTTAAGAACCCAATCTATGGACACTGCCAAAGAGGCTTTGCCTTTGATGCAAAAATTAAAGTCCCTTAAAACCAAATATGGACTGTCCATGCTGGTTTTGGCTCACTCACCCAAAAGATCTTTGTTCAACCCACTTACCCGAAATGACATTGCAGGCAGCAAACATTTGGCAAATTTTGCAGACAGCATTTTTGCCATTGGTGAAAGTGCTCAAGATAAGAGCTTTCGGTATATTAAACAGCTGAAATCCAGGGCTGTGGAAATTGTATTTGATGCCGAAAACGTCATTGAATGTCAGTTGACTAAGGCTTCTAATTTCCTAAAATTTGAATTTACTGGTATTGGAACTGAAAAAAATCACCTAAAAGAAGAACAAGACAAGGAGGAACTAGAAGAAAAAATACTCCTTTTTCGCAAAAATAACCCCACCGCCTCCCTCCGTGAAATGGCAAATCATCTTGGAACCAACGCTGTTAGGGTCATGAGGACATTAAAACGAAATAATATTGACTGCCAATAAAAAAATTTGGTGTTCCATTCACGTGCCAGTTAGATTTTGAAAGTTAACTGGCACGTGAATGGAACACACCCTAGGTTACTATTACTCCGTAAAGTTAGCAGCCGTGTATTTACCAATATCAACACCACCACCAACCAATGGCAGTCGGGTGCCGGCACAAACCCCTCAGCCTATGCCACAGACTATACCTATGATGCCATGGGAAACATTCTCACTCAAAAGAGAAATGGCGGTGGGGCATCTGCTACCGCACTGGATGAATTAACCTACAACTACCACACCACCACCGATGGTTTGGTCTCCAATAGGTTGTACCAGGTAAACGATGTGGTTTCTGCGGGGAATTATTCTGATGATATTGACGATCAAGGCACCTTTAACAACACCCACTCCACCATTGAAACCGCAAACAACTATGGTTACGACGAGCTAGGGAATTTAGTACGGGATGCACAGGAAGAAATTGCCAGCATTGAATGGACCGTCTACGGCAAAATGAAGAAAATCACCCGAACCGGTGCCAGTTTCAAAGCAGATCTGGAGTTTGGGTATGACGCCTCCGGTAACCGCCTGTGGAAGAAAGTAACGCCCAAAGGCAGCGGCGCTGTCATATCCACTTATTACTATCTTCGTGATGCACAAGGAAACGAAATGTGTCGTTACGTTAAATATACCAACACAACCAGCCAGCTCATGTTCGTGGCCCAAGAGCATAGCATCTATGGATCTTCTCGTGTCGGTGTAGATAACCGTAAGGATACTTTGTATATGAGTGCTGCATATACGCCCACTTGGGGTGGGGTTGGCACATCACGACGAGACTTGGGTTCGAAATCTTTCGAACTCGCCAATCACCTCGGAAACGTCCTGGTCACCATCTCCGATAAACCCATTTATAAGGTTTCTAGCGGGACTATCTACTTCCAGCCAGAAATAACCTCCATCTCCGATTATTATCCCTTCGGAGCACCAATAAATGGACGTGGGTATTCAACTGAAGCCTATAGGTTCGGGTTTAATGGAAAAGAAATAGATGGTGAAATCAACGGTGAGGGGAATAGTTATGCATTTGAATACCGAATACATGATGCGCGATTGGGTAGGTGGTTGAGCGTTGATCGAGAATTTATTAGATACTCCAGCTATTCACAGTTTTGTTTTGCAGGAAATAGCCCAATTTTATTTAATGATAAAGATGGCAAATTAATTGTAATTAATTATGAAACAAAAAGAGAGGATGGTTCTATTCAACAGCATTCAATTCCATATACTCCTGGTATTAAACCCGCAGATGCCAACGACTTCGTCCAAAAAGTTCATTTGGCTTGCACTTATGCGATGAATTCACCAACTGGTAAAGCTTATTGGACTGGATTAAGTACTGCGACAAATGACGTTGGTACAAATATAGAGGTCGCAATAAAATGGGGGAATCCGAATGAAAGTGCTGAATTTGCTCCTCCTATCAAAATGGAGGTTAATCCAGAAAATAAAGCGATCGGATATGGTATTATTAGGTGGAATCCCGACACAGAAGGAATCATTACTGAAGTGGATCCTCAATCCCCTAATGTAATACTTCAGGCTGGATATCAAGCACCATCAACAGCATTGTTTCATGAAATTTGTCATGCTCTAAGATATGCCAACAATCCAATACAATCCTTAGCTGAAAGTAGAAATGGAACTAGTGATAAATATGATAACAAAGAGGATGAGAAAATAATCACTGGCCCTGAAAGAAAATATATTCAAGAGATTAACAATTTTGAAAAGTCAAGAGTAAGTTCGGGTGAAAAATATCAAATACAGACAATTAGATTTAATCATGAATGGAAACTAAATATCCTCCCAGTGGAAAATCCCAATGTCTGCTCACAACTTCCTCATGAAAGAGACGGAGTGGGTCCAAATAATAAAGCTCCTGCAAAAACAGATGATAATGTCAATAATAAATAATAAATTTTTATTTTCGAGTGTTCTAATTTTGTGTTCAACAATAACCAGAATTTATGCTAGAGATGTTACTTACGAACTAGAAAAATATACGATTGTCAATTATTTTGATTATGCCAATGAAAGACGAAGAAACTTTAGAAAGTTTTTAGATTCTAATTGTGTAGTTTCAGAGAAAAACGTATATTCTAGATTGAAACTTGTAAATAAACTAACCGATTCAGTTGTGTTTGATATTGGGATGATTCCTGCAGATAAAATCATTGTGAAAGGTGAGACTATTATTTTAGTTAGCAAACTTCATCTTCAAGGTTTACCGAATTTGGTAATTGTGAATTTTGATGGAGAAATATTAGCGATAGAAAGTCTTTCAACTTATATATCCAGATGCAGTATGGCAAATTACAAGGACATTAGTTCGAAGTATCCTTGTCAAATTGAGTATTTACAAGAGCAACAAGCGATTAGATACAAAAAGAAATTCGTTGAAATAGAATTAGGTAGAGTACTAAATTTAGGTAATTGTTCGTTTCTTAAAAATTTCGAGAAGGATATTAATTTAGTTGATTCTTCTTTTATGGAATATAATTTTTCTTGGACTTTTACATCTGCGGGGAAACATTTGTGGTATTGCGAAGAGGACTTGGATATTAGGTTGTATTTCAAGAGGCAGAAATTGTACTATATTAAATTTAATGATAGACAGGGAAAGTCAACAAAAATAACAATTCATCCTATCTCGTGCCAATGGAATTGTCAGACAAACTGATAGATTTTGTTTATTATCGAACAAATAGACCCCGCTTCGTCCGACTGAAATTGCCCCCCCCTCCCTGTAGAGGCGAAATATTGGCACAAACAGGGATGTTAAACCAATTGAGAAAAACGCCAAAGATAGCCCCCTTTCGTCGCTCAAATTTGTCCCCACTTCATCCGAACTACTCACATCCAAATCAACCACTGTTATCATTGTTTAACTGCGCATTGTACTTGATAGATTTGTCTTTATTATGGGGGTCAATTTGCTCCGACGAAAGGGGGCTATCTTGAGCGTCTTTTCCACCTTGACCCCTCCCCATTTATCAGACAACCGAAATTAGATTTTCAGGGGTATTGACCCCCTCAGTAGAGACAAATCAATGATGCATAATAAGGAGTTAAACAATGATAACAGTGGTTGATTTGGATGTGAGTAGTTCCGACGGAGATGCGTCAATTTGCAGCGACGAATAGGGTTTGTGTTCGGGGTTTTTCTCACTTACCTAAAACAATATATTATACTCACAGTATTTTTCAAAAACACCATTCTTGTTTTTGTAAAATTTAATTATTCTACTATTGGCTTCCTTGGATACGCTATCACCTATTTGAATATTGTACTTTTCTATTTCAAAGGCTATTGGCAAACTGTGTATTTTATAAGTTCCTATTTTTAAATTATATGAACCTCTATTTATATTCTCTAAAATATTTATTCGTCCATTTAATTCCATTCGAATTAGTTCTTTTATTTCTCTATTGTGGGTTTTATTTTTTTTTATAAAAAATAAAAAAGAAAACACAACTATTAGTAAAAATATAGAAATTAAAATGCTAATATATTTAGGGGACATTTCTATCTGTTCTTTCATCACTTAGAATTTTATAAGAGGTAAAACATTTGTTGCTTTTCCTGGTCCTATACTAACTTGAAATATTGGTGTACTAACACCAACACCAGCGGATATTCCAACCTTACTAGATACAGTAGTCGGGTTTCCATTATCATCAAATCCAACATCAACGACCCCATTTATACTGCCACCTGCAATAGCTTTTAATCCTACACCAACACTTCCTGAACCTTGCCAACCACCAAGCATATTACTTGACAAATTACGAGCATCGCCCAAATAGTAACCCTTTCCAACGCTAAAACCTACATCAACCCCAACAGAACTTACACTACCAAAACCAGTAGTAGAATTAAAATATAAACCAGGGTCTTTGCCTCGCAACATAATCGTTAAGGTTACTTCCTCATTTAAATAAATTCCTGAAGAAGTTTGAAAATTACCACTTAGTGTATAATAATCTGGTATTATTGTTCTTGCCATGGGGGAATTCCAAATATTAGATGCATTTTTTTTCACATAATCAACAGTACGATTAACCCCATCTGCGGTTTTATCTATTCCATTTGCAGGATTATTTTTACCCCAACCCCATTTACCTTGTTCTTTAACTATTACTTCATCTAAAGTATTACCACTTCCTTTTGCTCCGTTTCCACCGTCAACCTTTTTATGTACATACCATTCTCCTTTGTGTTTTCCGCTTTGAGCCTGAGTAACTGAACCTCCGTGAAAAAATTTGTAAGCATTAGCACCAAATTTTGTTTTAAAATCTCCGTTAGGGTCTAAATAATAAATGAGATTATTTCCATTAACAGTATATCGACTAATATCAGTATTATATACCGGGTCCAAATTCCACCTTCTACCCAGCCTTGAATCATATTCCCAAAATGTTGCTGTATTATGATTACCGGGTCCTGCTATCTCGTCGGTTTTTTCTTGTGTGTTAAACCCGAAGCT
>Ga0255182_1000412_pt1 | contig 30011 bp, 31 predicted proteins | sample Atl_UVDOM_RepA_8_FD_188420 | JGI IMG/M metagenome (GOLD analysis project Ga0255182, IMG submission 188420) | Freshwater microbial communities from Altamaha River, Georgia, United States - Atl_UVDOM_RepA_8d | ecosystem: Environmental > Aquatic > Freshwater > River | place: USA: Georgia...
GTTGTTCATGGACTCCTCCTCCTTCGTGGCTGGAATGTTTGATTCACATCCCCAGCGTGGCACATCGATGCCGTTTAAGAAGGGGGAGGAGTCCATACCATCGGGTGAGGGTCGCGTCCGTTTGGCGCAGCGCCGGCGCAGGCCACCCTCACCCGCCGCCTTCGGCGTCGACCTCTCCCGGAACGGGAGAGGCGAATGGTCTTGAACCGCGCCGGGGCCTCCGGTCTTGCTTGCCGCGTCGCGACCGCGACACACTGCGGCCACCTTCCGGAGTTGAAGTCGGTGGCTGCGATGACAGAGGATCTCGACACCCTGCGCAATCTCGTCGACACGCTGATCGCTTTCGGCGTCGCCTACGGTTTCCAGATCCTCGGCGCGCTGCTCATCATCGCCGTCGGCGTCTGGCTTTCGCGCGCGTGCGCGCGCTTCGTGCTGCGCCGCTGCGAGCAGCGGCACTTCGATGTGACGCTGTCGCGTTTCTTCGCGAACCTCGCGCGCACCGTGGTGCTCGTGTTCGTCGGTATCATCGCCCTCGGCAAGTTCGGCATCACGATATCGCCGCTGATCGCCGCGCTGTCCGCCGTGGCCTTCGGTTCCTCGCTCGCGCTCGCCGGCCCGCTGTCGAACTACGGCGCGGGGCTGGCGCTGATCCTCGGGCGCCCCTTCGTCGTCGGCAACACGCTGACCGTGCTCGGGCGCAGCGGCGTCGTCGAGGAAATCCGCCTCGCCGCGACCTGGCTGCGCACGGAAGACGGCGAGCGCGTGATCATCCCGAACAAGGAAATCGTCGGCCAGGTGCTGGTGAATTCCTATGCGAATCGCGTCGTCGAACTCTCCGTCGGCGTTGCCTACGACGAAGACCTCGATCGCGCCGAGGCGGTGGTGAGATCGGCGCTCGCCGCGCTGCCCGAGGTCGTGCAGGACCCTGCGCCACAGATAGGTCTCGAGAAATTCGGCGACTCAGCGCTGCAACTCGCGGTGCGCTACTGGGTGCCGACGCCGCGCTATTTCGACGTGCAGTTCCAGGCCAACAAGACGATTCATCGCGCGCTGCGGGACGCCGGCGTGCGCATCCCCTTGCCGCAGCACGAGGTGCGCCTCGTGGACGGACGCGCCCGAGAGGCCTGAGCGGGCGATCGGTCTTCGCCTCTCCCGCTCCGGGAGAGGCCGACGCCGAAGGCGGCGGGTGAGGGTGGCCTGCGCCGGCGCTGCGCCAACCGGAGACGACCCTCACCCGTCCGCTGCGCGGCCGGCCTCTGCCGGAACGGGAGAGGCGAACTGCTCGAGTGCCGCGCGGTGACGCACGCGCTTCGTGCCCGGCGGGCTGACCAAGGAATCCACCGCGATCAGACCGCGACTTCGCGCAGGAAACGCAGGATCTGCGCCGTGGTCTCCGCCGGCTTCTCGACCTGCAACCAGTGGCCCGCGCCCTCGATCAGTTCAATGAAGCGCAGATCGTCGAACGCCTGCGGAAACCAGCTGCGCCACTCCGGATCGTAGAGCAGCACGTCGTCCCGGGCGCCGGCCAGGAAGGCCGCGGGCTGCGTGAAGCGCTTGCCTTCGAGTTCGGGCGTGATCGCGCTCATCGTCGGCAGATTGCGATAGAGATTGCACGGGCCGCGGAAACCGCTCGTGCGGTACTGCTCGACGTAGTAGGCGAGCTCTTCCTCCGACAGCCACGCCGGCAGCGTCGCCGGCATCGGCAGCACGTCCAGCAGCCCGCTCGCGCGCGGGTGGCCGAGCTGGCCGAGCCACGTGTGTGGCGGCGCATCCCCGGACAGGCCGTAGTAGATCTTCAGCAGGCTCGTGCGCAGGTCGCGCTCGAGCTCGGACTCGATCACGCCCGGTGTCTGGAAATGACGGATGTACCAGAACTGTCCGTCCTTGCCCGGTGGGTCGATCGTCTCGGGGCCGCAGCGCCAGAACGGCACCGACAGTCCCATGACCGACTTGCAGCTGTCCTCGTGCAGCAGCGCGGTGTTCCACGCGATGATGCACCCCCAGTCGTGCCCGACGAGGTTGAAGCGCTCGTAGCCGAGCGCGCGCGCCAGACCGACGACGTCACCCGCCATCCGGCGGATGTTGTAGTCGTCGATGGCGGCCGGCTTCGAGCTGCCGCCGAAGCCGCGCTGGTCGGGCACCACTACGCGATAGCCCGCCGCCGCCAGCGGCGCGATCTGGTGACGCCACAGGTACCAGCACTGCGGCCAGCCGTGCAGCAGGATGACCAGGGGCCCGTCACCCTCGACGACCGTGCGCAGGCGCACGCCGTTCGTTTCGATGAAACTGAAAGCCGGTTCACGCATGTCGCTGTCTCCTTGGTCGGCCCGGGCTGTGGGGTTCGTGCTCACGTTCGTGAAAATCCAGCGCCAGTGTGGCGGCAAGAATCCGGTTCCGCCACGGAGGGCACGGAGAGCAAGCTGACGGAGGGATGTTGCGGCCGCACTTGTGCCGGCCCGGCATCAGACTGGAACCAGGTTCGTCTCATTCCCTGCCCTCGGTGTTCTCCGTGTTCCCGGTGGCGAACCCGGCGCCCCCGCGCTCGCGGCGATCATTCCGGCATCGGCAGCAGATCGTGCGCGGCCAGGGTCTGCTCGAGTTCGTCGCGGTTGAAGCCGACGAGCACGCGTTCGCCGATGAAGATCTGCGGGATCACCTTGATGGCGCCCTGCGCGTAACGCGCCGCGCCCGTGGGCGAGCGCTCGATATCGTATTCGCAGTAGGGCACGCCCTGCGCGACCAGCCAGTTGCGCGCCTTCGTGCAGTACGGACACCACTCGGCGGTCAGCATCATCACCTGGTCCGCGGGCGGCGGCTTGCCCTCCTCGCAGTAACGCGCCTCCGCATGGCGCGGCGCGCGCAGTTCCTGGAAGGCGATGACGATCCCGAGCATCGCGATCAGCCACCAGATCGCGCGGCGCCCGCGTCGCTCCCCCGTCGCGTCGTTCATCGCCGCCAGCCGTAGCGTTCGAGATCGATCACGCCGTCGAGGCTGAAACAGACGCCTTCCGCCTCGAGCAGTTCGCGCTGCAGCGCCGAGGAGTCACGCGGGCTGACGCGGCCCGCCGCGTTGACGACCCGGTGCCAGGGGAGGCGGCTGCCCTCGGCCAGCGCCGCGAGCGCATAGCCGACCTGGCGGGGGCCGGTCGGGCCAGGCAGTGCGGCATGCTGCGCGATCTGCTTGTAGGTCGCGACGCGCCCGCGAGGAATGCGCTTGACCACGGCCCACACGCGCTCGTTGCGATTGGGGCCCGGGCCGGGCGTCCGCGGGTCGGCGCGCCGCGGGCCACCCTGGCGGGAGGCTGGCATCGGTGCCGTCAGGAGGCTGCCGCGGTGACGCCACGCAGGAAGCCGAGCAGCGCGGCATTGAACTGCGCCGGCTCCTCGATATTGAAGAGGTGCTGGCTGGCGGGGATGACCGTCAGCTTCGAACCGGCGATGCGCTGGTGGATGAACTCCGCGGCGGCGACGGGGGTCGACGGGTCGTCGGCGCCGACGAGCACCAGGGTCGGCAGCGAGATCGCCCCGATGCTCTCCCGCTGGTCCATGTCGCGGATCGCCATGCAGCAGGCCCGGTAGCCGGCAATCGGCGTGTTCAGGATGCCGTCCCTGATCCGCGCGACGTCCGCGGCCAGCCGCTGCCGGTTCGCGGCCGAGAACCACCGCCCGATCGTCGCGTCGGCAATCGCCGCCATGCCGCCCTGGGCCACCGCCTCGATGCGCTCGTTCCACAGCGCCGGCGGGCCCATGAAGGCGGCGGTGGCGCACAGCGCGAGCGAGCGCAGTCGCGCGGCATGGTGGGTGCCGAGCCACTGTCCCGTCATGCCGCCCAGCGACAGGCCGCAGAAGTGGACGCTGTCGATGCCGAGATGATCGAGGAGCCCGAGCGCGTCCGCGGCCAGCAGGGCGATGGTGGTCGGCCCGTTCGCGACGCTGGAGGAGCCGTGTCCGCGCGTGTCGTAACGCAGCACGCGGAAGCCGGCGTCGACCAGCGCGGGAACCTGCGGTTCCCACATCGAGAGGTTCGACGAGAGGGAGTTGCACAGCATCACCACCGGCCCGGCGGCGGGACCGTCGAGACGGTAGTTCAACGTGACGTCAGCGAGCCTGGCGAACGGCATGGGGCCTCCGGTGTGGGTTCAAGGCCCGCCGCCTCGCGGCGTCACGGGCCTGGGTCCTCAAGCGCGGTGCTTGAGGAGATCGCGGATTTCGGTCAGCAGCACTTCCTCCGCCGACGGCGCCGGCGGCGCGGGCGGCGCCTCGGCTTCCTTGCGCTTCAGCGAATTGATGCCCTTGACGAGCAGGAAGATGGCGAAGGCGATGATCAGGAAGTCGATGCAGGTCTGGATGAAGCTGCCGTAATTCAGCGTCACCGCGGGAGCCTCGCCCACCGCTTCCTTCAGCACCAGCTTGAGTTCGGTGAAATCGACGCCGCCGAGCAGCACGCCGATGGGCGGCATGATGACGTCGGCGACGACGGAGGAGACGATCTTGCCGAACGCGCCGCCGATCACGACACCGACCGCGAGGTCGACGACGTTACCGCGCATCGCAAATTCCTTGAACTCACGGATCATGCTCATGGTGCTGTTTCCCCTCTTCGGTTGGTGTGCGGCCCGCGCGCCGGCGGCGCGGTTCGGGCGTGGATGCTGCGGCCGTCATCCATCACAGCATAGCGATCCCGCGATGGCAATTCGGCGAACCGCGCGTGGCGGATTCAGCGCAGGTGGCGCAGCTGCCCGTCCCAGTCGCGGTGGTTGAACACCTGGCCTTCGGCGCGCACGCGCGCGATCGCGCCGAGGTCGAGCTCGGCGTAGACCCACTGCGCGGCATTGAGCTCACCCGCGGCGAGCACGCCCGTCGGCGGGAAGCCGCGATCCACCGGCGTGTAGACGGCGGCGAGGCCCACATTGGTGTCGACCGCCTCCGACCACGCGCAGTCGCCGACGGTCGGTGACTGCACGACGTAGCACTGGTTCTCGAGCGCGCGGGCCTGGCAACCGATCTTCACGCGATAGAAGCCGGCGAGGGTGTCGGTGCAGCTCGGCACGAGGATGAGCACCGCGCCCTCCTCGACCTGCCGCCGCGCGAGCAGTGGGAACTCGCTGTCGTAACAGACGTTGATCGCGATGTTGCCGAACTCGGTGGCGAACACCTTCAGGCCGCTGCCGGGGCTGACGTGCCAGTGCTCGTTCTCGAAGCGCGTCATCTGCAACTTCTCCTGGAACTCGCAGTGCCCGCTCGGCCAGAAGAAGTACGAGCGGTTGTAGTAGTCCTCACCCTCCCGCACCGGGTAGGAGCCGGCGCAGATGTGCACATGGTGGGTCTGCGCGAGTTCGCGGAACAGGGCCAGGAAGTCGGCGAGCGTGCGCTGCAGCTTCTCGAGCTGCAGCGGCAGCGAGGAATAGACCTCATGCCCGAAGATCGACGTGATCTCGATACTGAAGTACTCGGGGAACACCAGCAGCCGGGCGCCCTCGGCCGCGGCTTCGGCGACCCAGCGCGAGACCTTGGCGCGGAAATCGCTCCACTGCGCGAGAAAGTCGATGGGATACTGGGCGGCCGCGACCTTGAGCATCGTCGTCACAACGGCTTCTCCCAGAACACCATCCGCTTCTCGCTCGCGACCGCCTCGTCCAGATCCTTCCAGTCGAAGCTCGTCACGAGGTCGTCCCGCCTGCTGTAGCCGAATCGGCGCCAGACCGCATCGAGCGGTTCGTAGCCGGGCGGGCGCCGCGGGTGATCGTCCGGCCTCTGCACCGCGCACAGCACCATGCGGTCGAAGCGACCGAGCTCGCGCGCATGACGTTCGCGCCCCGCGAAGAACTCGCGGTACACGCCGCGTCCCCGATAGTCGGCCAGCAGCACCGACTCGCCGCAGTAGAAGATACGCGCGGGATCCATGCCGGCGGCGAGGAAGGGCCGCTTGAATTCCTCGGTTTCCGCCTCGAGCGGCAGGCCCGTCGACGCGCCGACGACGCGCGTGCCGTCGAGCGCGAGCACGACGACGCTCTCCGGGCACTGGAGGTAGGTCTTGAGGTACTGCTGCTCGTATTCGGGCGTGCCGTCGTAGAGGTATGGGAACTCGCGGAACACCGTGATGCGCAGGCGGGCGAGGTCCGGGACGAAGGCCGGCAGCTCCGGCGAGCGCCCGGTCAGGGTGCGGATGTCGATGCCGGTCGCCATCGCCGCCTCAGCCGCCGACCTGGGCGATCCAGTCCGGCAGGTTGTAGTAGTTCGTGACGCGCGCGACCTTGCCGCCGCGCACTTCGAAAAAGGCACCGGCGGGCAGGCGGTAACGCTGGCCGCTCGCGGGCGGCAGGCCTTCATCGGTCGCGAGGTACTCGCCGAGCACGACGAACTCGGCGGCGGCGCGGTCGCCGGCGTCGCTGGCCATCACCGTGAAGTCCACGAGCTGTTCGCGGTAGCAGCGGTTCATGTGCTGCATGAACTTCGCGAAGGCGTCCTTGCCGGTCTCGCGCTTGCCCTGGTTGATGTCGTGCGCGACGTCGTCGGTCAGCAGGTCGAGGAAGCCCTGCATGTCGCCCGCGTTGAAAGCCGCGTAGTAACGTTTGATGAGGTCGATGGTCTGCTCGCGCATGGGGGCTCCTGTCGGGTCACCGCGTTCGGCGGCTTGTCTTAAGATGGCGCCATGATAACGCAGGCCGACCACGGGTCCGACCGATGACCGTCGAGGTGCGCTTCTTCGGCCACCTCGGCAACAACCTCTTCCAGTATGCGCTCGGCCGTGTGCTCGCCGAGGAGCTGGGGCACGCGCTGACGTGTGTAGCGCCGCTGGCGCGCCCGGGCTTCGATCGGGTCGAGCAGGCCTCGGGCATCGCCGACCAGCTCTCGGGACTGGCCGGCCACTTCGCCGACGTGCCGCTGGGACTGCCTGGCCGCGAGATCGTCTTCCCGCAGCTGCGCCTCGTGCTGGGCGAGCAGCCCGAGTGGCACGGCCACGGCATCAACCTCGCACGGGTGCTGCGCACCGGGCACCGGCAGCGCATCGTGCTGCGGGGCTATTTCCAGCGCAGCGAATACTACCTGCCCTACCGCGAGCGCATTCGACGCTGGTTCCACCTGCCGTCGGTGGAGGGGGAGCTGCGGCCGGGGCCACGGGACATCGTCGTGCACCTGCGCCGCTCCTACGACATGCGCGTGCTGGACCGCATGCTGTCGCTGCGTTTCTACGAGCAGGCGCTGGAAGCGGCGAGCTTCGACCGGGTGCTGGTCTGCGGGCTCGGCATCGACGAGGCGACGCGCACGCGGCTCGCCCGCTTCAGGCCCGAGTACCTCGCACTCGACGCGCTGGCGACCTTGCGGCTGCTGCAACGGGCGAACAATATCGTGCTCGCCAACAGCACCTTCAGCTGGTGGGGGGCGTGGCTGTCGGACGCGGAACACATATGGTTTCCACGGCCGGTGCGCGGCATCTGGAGCCCGGAGCGGCCGGACATGGCACTCGAGCTGCCCGAGGCCCGTTATCACTACGTCGACGATGTCGAGCTGGACGAGACGCCGGTGTTCGCGCCGGTGGCCACCGCCCGCCTCGCGTTCGAGAGCTGCGTCGACGGGACGGGCACGCTGACGCTAGACGGCCCGGACGGCGCCCGCACCCGGTTCCGCATCGAGACGGCGGACGGCCCCTTCGCGCAGTGGCTCGCGACGCGCCGCACGCCCTTCGGCATCGGCGACTTCGCGCCGCTGAACCTGCCGCGCGCCGCCTTCGTGCGCGCGCTCCTGCTGCTCGAACACCTGCAGGAACGCGGGGGCCTCGCCTGCGACGCGGCGCTGCTGCGCGCCTACCTCGACACCTGGGGACCGCCACGGACGGGCGGCTGAGCCCGTCCGCGGGCCACGCGCCTTGCCGCGCCGGGGAGCATCCTCTTTAATCGCCGGATGACGAACACGCGGCTCGAGAACCTGCTGACGACCACCGCCCTGGTGCTGCTGGTCGGCGGCTGTTTCGTCGTGCTGGCGCCGTTCCTGTCGGCGCTGCTGTGGGCGGTGATCGTCACCTTTTCGACCTGGGGGGCCTATGCGCGGGTGCACCGCGCGCTCGGCGGCCGCAAGACGCTCGCCGCGCTGATCATGACGCTGACGCTGGCGGCGGTGCTGGTCGTGCCGGTCGCCGCGGTGACGACCAAGCTCGGCGACAACGCGCAGAACCTGACCAGTGCGGTGACCAGCCTCGTGCAGGAAGGCTTGCCGCCACCACCCGCGTGGGTCGGCGACATCCCGTGGGTCGGCCCGCGCGCCGAGCGCTACTGGCTGGAACTCCGCGTGCAGAGCCAGGCGCGGGAGAACGCCGGACAGGTCATGCAGTGGCTCGAGAGCCAGGCGGCGCCGATCACGAAGTGGCTGCTCCAGCGTGGCCTCGCCTTCGGCCAGGCGCTGCTGCAACTGACGCTGGTGGTGCTCGCGGCGTTCTACCTCTATCGCGACGGGGTCGCCGTCGCGGGACGCTTCAGCGCCGGCATGGAGCGGATTGCCGGCCAGCGCGCGCACGCGCTGATCGATCTCGCCGGACGCACGATCAAGGGCGTCGTCTACGGCATCCTGGGCACGGCGATCGCGCAGGGCACCGTCGCCGCGATAGGCTTCGCGCTGGCCGGGGTCCCGGGCGCGCTGTTGCTCGGCCTCGTGACCTGTGTCGTCTCCATCGTGCCCGCGGGACCGCCGCTGGTCTGGGTTCCCGCCGCCCTGTGGCTGGTGTCGCAGGGGGAGCCCGGCTGGGCGGTGTTCATGTTCGTCTGGGGCGCATTCGCGATCAGCGGCATCGACAACGTCGTCAAGCCCTACCTCATCAGCCAGGGCGCCGCGCTGCCCTTCCTGCTGGTGCTGCTCGGGGTCATCGGCGGCCTGCTGGCCTTCGGCTTCGTCGGCATCTTCCTCGGGCCCACCCTGCTCGCGGTGGGCTACGCGATGCTGCGCGAATGGACCCGCGGTGTCGGCCGGCTCGGCGGCGAGCGGGTCGCGGCGGACCCGCCGGGCTGAGCGGGGTTCCGGCGCAGCGCTCGGTTATTTCGAGCGTTCGCGACCCTTAATCCGGATGGTTCCTGACGGCCGGTCGCCTAACATGGCTATCACCCGGTGACGGCGGCTTCCACAGCCCGCCCCTCCCTCGCGGCATGGTTGCCGTCACCGCGCGGGCCGCTATCCCGCAAACCCCCAATGTAGCGGCTCGTTGATGGCCCCGAAGGCTCTGCCCTCGGGGCATTTTTTTATGCGCGGCGCGCCGGGCTAGGGGGTGGGGAGGCGACGGCCCGTGTGAACCGCGCGAATCCTGCCCGCGCTGTCGCGTTCCGCACGACATTCGTGGATCTCCTCCCGCCAACCGTAGACCTTGCGCGACGCGACGACCGTCGCCGAGTCGACGCCGAAGTCGTGGACCTCGAGTTCGCGCGCGAGCGCGCGCTCCGCGAAGTCGAGCGCCGACAGGCCGGGCTCGATGGACGCGCAGAATTCCGCGACCGCCCGCTCCGCGCCGGCAGTGCGATATTCGATGTACGCGGCCGCGCCGATCAGCGCCAGCACGGGGGGAAGCACGAGGGTGAAGAGACGACTGTTCATCAGGGCATCTTAGCGCGCTCGAAGGCTCCGTCGCGCAGGAAGGCGAGCGTCTGCCGGGCGACTTCACGCGAGTTCATGATGAAGGTGTGCCCGTGCGGCAGGACCAGGAAATCGCGCATGCCCGCGAGCCGCGTGCTGTCGACGGCGACCAGGCCGTCGTCGGGTCCCGGGATCCACGCGGAAAACACCGGGTAGACCGCGGTGCCGGCGATGATGCCGACCTCCGCCGGCAGCGGCGCCAGCCGCCGCGGCAGCCCGTCCGCCCCGGTGCCGAGCGCCTGCCCGGCGGGTCCCGTGAACCAGCGGAACCAGGACGCGCCGCGCGCCCGATCGACGACGGCGCTGCCGTGGTTGGGCGGGGCCAGCATCACCACGCGCCCGAGGTCCGCCGGCAGCCCGCGCTGCAGCCAGGCGCGCACGAGGATCCCGCCCAGCGAATGCGTGACGAAATGCACCGGCCGCTGGCCGCCACGCCGGCAGGCGGAGAAACCCTCGCCGACGACGTCCGCGAGCGCTTCGATCGGCGCGCTGCGCGACGGGTAGCCGAGGTTGTGAACGGCATAACCCGCGTCCTCCAGCCGCGAGGCGAGCAGCGCCATCGACAGGCGCGTGCGGCCGAGGCCGTGCAGGGTGACCACGCATTCGGCGGCCTGCGCCGCCGGGGGCAGGCCGGCGAGGCCCGGCACCAGCGTCAGCGTGGCGACCAGGACCGCCACCGGCGACACCCGGCGCTCGCGGGGGCTCAGCGGAGGACGCTCAGGCGCACGGCGGGGCGAGGCGCCATGACGCGGTATCGAGGCCGTAATAGCGCCGGAATTCCGCGTAGAGCGCGGGATGGCCGGCGGCGAGCGCGGCGCCCTGCTCGAAGAAGTGCTCGGTGACGACGGCAAAGAATTCGGCCGGCGACACTGCACCGTAGTCGTCCAGCAGCCCGCCCTCGCCGCGCGAGAGCGCCGCGAACTCGCGGCCCAGCACCGTCGCCCAGGATTCGAGCTGGGCGGCATCCTGGAGCAGCGGCAGGCCTTCGCCCGAGTCGTTCTCGTCATCGAGCTTGTGCGCGAATTCGTGGAGCACCACGTTGTAGCCATCGTCCGGAACCTCGAGGCCGGCCTCGACGTCCGCCCACGACAGGATGACCGGCCCGCCCGCCCAGGATTCGCCGGCGCGGGTCTCCTCGCCGACGATCTCGACCTCGCCGTCGTGCTCGACGACGTCGACGACGAAGGCGTCCGGGTAGACGAGCACGCTCGTGAAGCCGTCGAAGCGCGCGTGCTCGCGACGGCAGACTAGGAGGCAGGCCTGGGCGGCGATGATGTGGCGCACCTCGTCGGTGATCTCGAAGCCGTCACAGCCGACGAAGCGCTTGTCGAGCAGGAAGCGTCGCATCGCCCCGTGCAGGACCGGCTTCTGGGCGGTCGGCAGCGCGCGGTACAGCGGCACGCGCTCCTCGAGCATCCCGAGCACGCTCGCCGCCAACGGCTCGGCCAGCGCGGCGACGCGGCGGCGACGTCGGCGCCGCGCCCACCAGGCCGCCGCGAGCAGCGCGAATCCCAGCGCGAGCGCGGCCCACACGATCGGGTGCGCCGTCGCGGCGACCGAACTCAGCTGCCGCGCGGCGGCAGCGCGGCGACGAAGCGGTCGATCTCCGCCGCAACTTCCGTGCGGCCGCTGCCGGTGACGATGGAGTAGTGGTTGGTGCCGGCGATTTCCCGGTGCGCGAGATTGGGAATGCGCGCGCACTTGTCGGCGACGGCGGCCGCGGGCAGCAGCGGCTGCGGCTGGTTCAGCAGGCCGCGCGGCGCCGTCAGCAGCAGCATCGGCACGGTGACGCGATCGATCAGCGTGACCATCGCCGGCGACAGGGGTCCGTAGGCATCCACCTTCACCGCTTCCGGGTTCACGCGCGAGTGCATCGCCGGCGGTTCGCCGGCGAGGTCGTAATCGACGTAGGCCTCGACATAGTCGTTCCAGGCGCCGGCGTCCTGGAAGGCCGGGTGCTGCCGCCAGAACTCGCGGTAAGCCGCGGCATCTGCAAAGCGCATGTCGAGGCGTGCCAGCGCCGGTCCGAGCACGCCCTTGATCACCTGCTCGGGGGTCGCGCCCTCGCGCAGCGGCAGCGCGATGCCGCCGTCGACGAGCACGATGCCGCGCACGCGCGCGGGGTGGGCCTGCGCCAGTTCGAGCGCGATGTAGGCACCGAGCGAGTGGCCCACCAGCACCGCGTCCGCGAGGCCGTAATGGTCCATCGTCGCGACGAGATCGGCGACGTGGCTGGCGAAACCGTAGGGCGGCGGCAGCGCGTTGCTGTGCCCGCGGCCGCGCAGGTCCGGCGCGTACACGGCGTGGTCGGCGGCCAGCGCGTCGACGACACCCGACCAGGCGAGGTGGGACGCGGTGATGCCGTGGATCGCGAGCAGGGTCGCGCCGCCGCCGGCCCAACGGGCCACGGTGTAATCGCCGCCGGCGACGGGAATTTTCTCGGTCAGTTTCGCGCGCGACATCGCAGTCCTTTCGACAGACGGGAGAGCTTGAAGTCTATCGGGCCGGGGCGCGCGGGCGATAGTCGCGCCGCGCGTCCGGGCGGATAATCGGCGCATGGAGCGCAAACGCCTGCTCGTCGTCTACCACAGCCAGACCGGCAGCACCCGGCGGATGCTGGACGCGGTGCTGCGCGGCGCAGGCGACCCGGCGGTCGAGGGCGTGGATTGCGTCGTGCGCGAGGCGCTCGAGGCCACGGTGGACGACGTGCTGGCGGCGCAGGGCATCCTCCTCGGCACGCCCGAGAACTTCGGTTACATGTCCGGCGCGCTGAAGGTGTTCTTCGAGCGCATCTACCACCCCTGCCTCGAACGCACCCAGGGCCTGCCCTATGCCCTCTTCGTGCGCGCCGGCAACGACGGTCGCGGCGCGCTTTCGAGCATCGAGCGCATCGTCACCGGCCTGCGCTGGCGGCGCGTCGCGGCGCCGGTGATCCTCGCCGGCGAATTCGACCCGGCGCGGCTCGCGGACTGCGAGGAACTCGGCCTGACGATGGCGGCGGGCCTCGAGGCCGGCGTGTTCTGAAGCCCGCCGCGGGCAGGTGTCGGACAAACGCCCCGACGCGCCACGGCTTGACCTGGATCACGGTCCCCGCGCGCAAGGCCTTCGTAGCCTTGCGGAAAACGCAGCCGCGTCGCACGCCGCTCGATTCTGGGATTTTCCGGCCCTGCGCGGCACTATAGGACAGTCACGCGGCCCCACCGGGGCCGGCTCACAGGGAACAGGACATGCAAGAAAACACCGCTCGCGTTGCACCCCTCGATCCGCAGACCACCGTGCGCGATATCCGGAAAACCGCGCTGGACCCCGATTTCTGGTACCCGGTCGCCCGCAGCGTCGAGGTCAGGCGCGGCAAGGCCCATGCATGCTCCTTCGCGGGGGAACCGATCGTGCTCGTGCGCGGCGCCGGCGATCGCGTCTTCGCGCTGGAAGACCGCTGCGCCCACCGGCAGGTGCCGCTGAGCACCGGCGTCGTCGATGGCGACGGCCTGCGGTGCGGGTACCACGGCTGGACCTACGATGCGAGCGGCAAGTGCGTGAACGTGCCCTACATCAGCGATTGCGGCACACGGCCGAACAGCGTGAAAAGCTACCCCTGCCGCGAAGCCTACGGCCTCGTGTTCGTGTTTCCCGGCGAGGCATCACGGGCGGACAGCGTCGCGTTCCCGGACGTGCCGTCGGCCGACGACCGCGCCTACAAGACGCGCTATCTGAACCGCCGTGTCGGCTGCCACTACAGCTTCATGCACGAGAACCTGATGGACATGAACCACCAGTTCCTGCACCGCAAGCTGATGGGCGGCATCAAGACCATCTTTCTCGGCAGCCGGGTCGGCGACAACTGGGCCGAGGCGACCTACACCTTCAAACGCAACAGCGGCAAGCAGCCACTCGGCGAGAAGTTCATGCTCAACCGGTCCGAGCAGCCGAAGGAAGGCGAGCGCGACACGATGGTGATCCGCACCGACTACCCCTACCAGACGCTGCGCTTCTGGACGGCCGGCAGCGAGCACCCGGCGCTCGATCTCTGGAACTGCTACATCCCGGTCGACCGCGCGCAGCGCGTCAACCACACCTACGGGCTGATGATGATCAGGCGACCGTCGTTCCCCGGGCTGCTGGAACTGTTCTGGCCGTTCATCGTGTGGTTCACGAACGGCATCTTCGCCGAGGACCGCTGGATCTGCGAACTGGAGCAGGCCGCGTTCGACGCGCAGGGCAAGGACTGCAACCAGGAGATCTTTCCGGCGATACGCAACCTTCGCCGCGTGCTCGTCGACAACGGCAGGCCGCTGGAGGCCTGAGACTTCACGTCTCCCGCCCCTTTTTCCGCCGAGCCTCAGCTGACGGTGTCGTCCATCGCGCGCAGGCGCGCGGCCAGCAGGCGCAACAAGCCCAGCGCGAAATACGGCGTCTGTCCGACCAGGAACAGGAAGCGCCGCTCGTCGATCGCGACGAGCCGCGCCGCCGAGTGCGCGATGGCCTCGGCATTGCGCGGGCGGTTTTCGACCAGCGCCATTTCCCCGAAAACCTCGCCTGCCTGCAGACGCTGCACGCGCCGGCCGTGGACGAGGATGTCGACTTCGCCGTCCAGGATCACGTAGAGGCTGTCGCCCGGATCGCCCTCGCTGAAAATCTTCGTGCCGGCCTCGACACGGTAGGCGCCGTCGTCGTTGCGGAACATCTGTGCGAAATCGATTGCGGTGTTCATGCGTGGCTCACTCGGGCTCAGGTACGGCGGGCGACGCCGATTTCGGCGGCGTCGGCACGCCGCATGTCAGCGTGCTGGAACAGTGTCGGGTCGACGAGAAAGGCGTTCAGGAAATCGATCGTGTCCGCGCCCCAGAACAGTTCGCCGTCGACCTGCATCGTCGGCACGCCCCACACGCCGGCCGCGGCGGCGGCGGCCGTCGCGTCCTGCAGGCGCTGCTTCACGACCGGGTCCTCGATCAGGGGCGTATCCGCCGCCACGCCGAGCCGCGCGCACAGCGCGGGCCACTCCGCGTCGACGTCGCGACCCTCGCCCCAGATGAAGTCGAACGCGGCCTCGACGGCCGCCCGCGGCGCGTCCAGCGCGGTCAGCAGGCGCAGCACCTTCAGGGGATTGAACGGGTGGCGCGGCGGCATCGCGAAGGGCACGCCGAGCACCCGCGCGGTCCACACGCACTGGCGATACGTGTGCGTGCGCTTGGCGGGCAGCTCGGCCGGACCCTTCGTGCCCCAGTGCTTCAGAAGCCCGGCGAACAGCACCGGGCGGCAGGTGATCGACAGCGGGCGCGCTAGACGGCCGAACTGCTTCAGATGCAGGTAGGCGAAAGGCGAGATCACGTCGAAGTACCAGGTGGCTGTCGTCATCGGAGCGTCCGGATTCGGGTCGGAGCCCGATTTTACACGCGTCGCCGACTCACGCCCGGCCGCGGATCAAGAGGGGAGCGCCGGCCGCGGCAGCGGACGCGTGGTTTCGAAGGCGCGCGCCGCGCGCAGCACCAGCGCATCGGCGAACATCGGGCCGACGATCTGCAGCCCGACGGGAAGCCCGTCGCGGGTCAGTCCGCACGGAATCGTGCAGGCCGGCTGCTGGGTCAGGTTGAATGGATAGCTGAACGGCGTCCAGCCGAGCATCGATTCCGGCGTCATCGGCACCGTGCCGGCCGGTCGCGCGTCGAAGGCCGGCACCGCGAGCGCCGGGGTCAGCAGCAGGTCCCACTGCGTCATGAATTGCCGCATGTGGGCGCCCAGCGCGCCCCGTCGCAGCACGAGACGCTGCACATCCAGCGCGCTCAGCGCCGCGCCGAGTTCAGCCTGAGCGCGGAAATCGGGGTCGGTCAGGGCCTGCTGGGCAGGCGTCAGGGTGTTCCACAGGGTCCACGAGCCGAGGAACCACAGGCCGGTGGTGATTTCGAGCGGGTCCTCGAAGCCGGGGTCCACGGCCTCGACCCGCGCGCCCAGCGCCTCGAAGGTGGCGGCGGCGCGGGCGCAGGCCGCGGCGACCTCGGGGTGTACGTTCGCCGCGTAGCCCAGCGTCGGCGACCACGCGACGCGCAGACCCCGCACGCCGTCCTCCAGCGTCGCGAGGTAGTCGCTGTCGTCCGGCGGCAGCGCGGTCCAGTCGCGCGGATCGGGCCGCTTCAGCACGTTCATCATCAGGGCCGCGTCGCGCACGCACATCGTGTGCGGGCCGAGATGGGCGACCGTGCCGAACGGCGACAGCGGATAGGCCGGCACACGACCGAAGCTCGGCTTGTGCCCGAAGTTGCCGCAAAAGGCGGCCGGGATGCGCACGCTGCCCGCGCCGTCCGTGCCGACCGCCAGCGGCCCCATGCCGGCGGCGACCGCCGCCGCGGCGCCGCCCGAGGAGCCACCCGAGGTCTTCGCCGGGTTCCAGGGGTTGCGCGTGAGGCCGGTCAGCGGCGAGTTCGTTTCGCCCTTGCAGCCGAACTCGGGGGTCGCGGTCTTGCCGAGCAGCACCGCGCCGGCTTCGCGCAGGCGCGCCGTCGCCGGCGCGTCGACGTCCCAGGCCTGCTCCGGATCGACCGTGCGGCTGCCCCGGCGGGTCGGCCAGCCGCGGGTCAGCACGAGGTCCTTGATCGACGCCGGCACGCCGTCGAGAGGTCCGCAGGGCGCGCCCGCGGACCAGCGTGTCTCGGCCGCACCCGCGGCGGCGAGCGCGGCCTCGGCGTCGACGAGGCAGTACGCGTTGAGGCGCGGATTCAGGCGCTCGATGCGCGCCAGCACAGCGCGCGTGGCATCGACAGGGGAAGCCGTCCCGCGGCGGTAGTGGTCGAGCAGTTCACTGGCGGTGCAGTCGGCAAGGTCGGTCGCTGGTGTCATGCGGGTATCCGGCAGGTAGGTGATTACTACGGCTCAATAGCCGATTTTGCATCGGTTCGTCGACCAGGCGGGACCTCGAGCAGCCGCCTGCCCCAGGGCACGGCGCAGGCCAGCGCGAGCGCCGCGACCAGGGCGACGGCGGTCACCACGGCGAACAGCTGGGGCAGGCTGAAGCTGTCGTAGAGGCCGGCGACCCTGCCCCCGAGGTAGTTGCCCACGGCGCTCGCAAGGAACCAGACCCCCATCGTCAGGCTCGCGATGCGGGCTGGTGCGAGCCGGCTCATCGCCGCCAGGCCGACGGGGCTCAGGCAGAGTTCACCGAGCGTGTGGAGAATGTAAGTCGTCACCAACCACCAGGGGCTGACCTTGACGCCGGTGGCGGCGAGGGCAGCGGCGGCGACCAGCACGCCAAAGCCGGCGGCAACCAGCACGAGGCCCAGCACGAACTTCGGAAGGGCGCCGGGGTTGCGTGGGCCGAGCCTGACCCACAGCAGCGCGAAGACCGGGGCGAGCGCGATGATCAGCAGCGGATTGATCGAGTGGAACCAGGTCGCCGGGAACTCGTAGCCGGCGACGACACGGTCGGTCGCGCGCTCGCCGAACAGGTTCAGCGTCGAGCCCCCCTGCTCGAACAGCGACCAGAACGCGCAGGCGCCGACGAACAGGACGAGGACCATCACGAGCCGCGGCCACTCGCCCGGCGTGCAGCCGCGCAGCATCGTCGCGAAGAACGCGGCGGTCACCGCGAGCAGCAGCAGGGCGAAGCCGTCGCTGAGCGCGGCGACGTCCACCAGCCCGGCGCCCGTCGCAGCCGCGAGCAGCGCGGCGGCGAGTGCAAGTCCGGCCGCGCCGCGCCGCAGGCGCCGGCGGGCGGACGCGTCGGCCGGCTGGCCTGCGGCGAGCCCTGCCGTGCCCAGGCGCGGCGCGCCGCCGACGTACTGCGCGAGACCGAGCGCCATGCCGAGCGCAGCCGCGCCGAAGCCGACGTGCCAGGACTGGGCGGGGTCCAGCCCGAGGCCAGCCAGCCAGTTCCGGAATTCCTCGCTGAGCGCGAACCAGCCGCAGACCAGCGGCGCCAGGAAGGCCCCGATGTTGATGCCCATGTAGTAAATCGAGTAGCCCGCGTCGCGTCGCGCCTCGTCGTCGTCGTACAGCTGGCCGACCATCGTGCTGATGTTCGGTTTCAGCAGGCCGGTGCCGAGCACGATGAGGGTCAGGCCGGCAAAGAAGGTCCGCGTGGTCGGCAGAGCGAGGCAGAGGTGGCCGGCGAAGATCAGGATCCCGCCGTACAGCGTCGCCCGGCGCGGCCCGATGAAGCGGTCGGCGAACCAGCCGCCCGGCAGGCAGGCGAGGTAGACACAGCCGGAATACATGCCGTAGACGGCGCCGGCGCGCGCGGTGTCCCACGCGAGCCCGCCGGCGGCCAGCGGGGCCGTCATGTAGAGAATCAGCAGGCCGCGCATGCCGTAGTAGCTGAAACGCTCCCACAGCTCGGTGAAGAACAGCGTCGCGAGGCCAGGTGGATGGCCGAAGAAAGAAGCTGCACTCATGTCCCGGCGGGGCATCGTCGCGGGCCGGACTCGCACGCGGTGATCACGCTGTACACATGCTGTTCCCTGACTCTGTGCGCCCGCGGCGCCGGACCTACTCTAGCAGGCACCCCGCCGCGCGGGCAGACACGGGCCGCCGGCCGGGTGACTGCCCGGCGGTGCTTCGCTAAAGTGCCGCCTTCCCGCATGACAACACCCGACCGACGAGGAGAGCCCGCATGACCGACGCCGTAATCGTTTCCACCGCCCGCACCCCGCTCTGCAAGAGCTGGAAGGGCGCGCTCAACGTCACGCACGGCGCGACGATGGGCGGCCACGTCATCCAGCACGCCGTGCAGCGCGCGGGCATCGAACCGGGCGAAGTCGACGACGTCATCCTCGGCTGCGCGAACCCCGAGGGCGCGACCGGCTGGGACATCGCCCGCCAGGCCGCGCTGCGGGCCGGCATGCCGGTCACCGTGTCGGGCATGACGGTGAACCGCTTCTGCTCGTCGGGCCTGCAGACCGTCGCGCTGGCCGCCCAGCGCATCCTGACCGGCGAGGCCGAGTGCTACGTCGCCGGCGGCGTCGAGTCCATCTCCTGCGTGCAGAACGAGATGAACCGCCACATGTTCGAGGAAGCGTGGCTGAAGGAACACAAGCCGGCCGTCTACTGGCCGATGCTGATGACCGCCGAGAACGTTGCGAAGCGCTACAACATCGGCCGCGAAGTGCAGGACCGCTTCGGCGTCGACAGCCAGCTGAAGGCCGCGAAGGCGCGCGCCGAGGGCAAATTCAAGGACGAAATCGTGCCGATGACGACGACGATGAAGATCGTCGACAAGGCGACCGGCGCGGAATCCTTCCGCGAAGTTACGACCAGCGAGGACGAGGGCATCCGCGCCGACACGACCTATGAAGGCGTGTCCGTGATCCGCCCGGCCGTCGAAGGGGGCTGCATCGCCGCCGGCAACGCGAGCCAGTACTCGGACGGCGCGTCGGTGCAGGTGGTCATGAGCGACGCGATGGCCGCGCGCAAGGGCCTCACGCCGATGGGCATCTTCCGCGGCTTCGCGGTGGCCGGCTGCGAGCCGGACGAAATGGGCATCGGCCCGGTCTTCGCGGTGCCGAAGCTGCTCAAGCAGACCGGCGTGAAGATGGACGACATCGGGCTCTGGGAGCTCAACGAAGCCTTCGCGGTGCAGGTGATCTACTGCCGCGACAAGCTCGGCATCCCGAACGATCGCCTCAACGTCAACGGCGGCGCAATCGCGGTCGGCCACCCGTACGGCATGACCGGGAGCCGCCTCATTGGCCACGCGCTGATCGAGGGCAAGCGCCGCGGCGTGAAGTACGTCGTGATCACGATGTGCATCGGCACCGGCATGGGCGCGGCAGGCCTGTTCGAGGTCGTCTGATTCGCACCGGTCATTTCGTTCCCGGACGCGCGGCACCCACCGCGCGTCCACCCTTCCCTCGCTGCATGCATTCTCACCGCGATTCCCGATGAGCGTCGTCACCGGCCTCTACGCCGCGCGGGCGGGCGTGCTCGAACCGGGCGGCGAGCGCAGCGCGATCCTGAAGCAGGCGCTGACGCGCGCGACCGTGACCCGCCTCGGCATCGTCGGCGACGAGCAGGCAGATCGCCGCTATCACGGCGGCCCGGACCAGGCCCTGCACCAGTTCGCGCAGGCGAGTTACGCGCGCATCGTCCAGGAGCGGCCCGAACTCTCCGGGATCGCGGTGCCGGGCAGCATCGGCGAGAACCTGAGTTGTCCGGACTTCGACGAAGGCAATGTCTGCATTGGCGACCGCTATCGCATCGGCGAGGTGGAACTCGAAGTCTCGCAACCCCGTCGGCCGTGCTCGAAGATCGACGCCCGCTATGGCGCGCAGGGGCTCGCGCGCTTCATCGACGCGCAACGAATGCCGGGCTGGTACCTGCGCGTGCGCCGCGAGGGGGAAATCGCGCTCGGGGACAGCGTGGTGCTCGTGGCGCGGCCGAACCCGGCGCTGAGCCTCGCACGCCTGCTCGAGATCCTCGGCGCGCACAGGCCGGCCGCCGCCGACCTGCGCCTGCTCGTCGATTGCGCGGGCCTGGGCGCGGACTGGCGCCGACGCATCCGCGAGCGACTCGATTTCATCTCCCGCGAAGCGGGCACCGCCTCCTAGCGCGCCTCGTCGAACCGGCGCTGGCCGGGCAACAAACAGGGCGGCGCTTGCTAAGATAGGTCAACCGATCTCTCGCCTCTTCAGGAAGCCCCGACCCCACCATGAACCGTCGACAACTCCTGCAGTTGCTGGCCGCGGTCAGCACGATGCACGCGCTGCGCGCCACGGCCGGCGCGGACGACGCGCGGCAGGCAGGCCGTGGCGAAGCCTTCGACTACGCGGCACTGAAGGGTCGGGCGCGCGCGCTGGCCGCGGCGCCCTACGAGGCCCCGAACGAGGTGCTGCCGGCGCCTCTCGCCGCGGTGGATTACAACCATTACCAGGCGATTCGCTACCTGCCGGAGCACAGCCTGTGGCATGGCGAGAAGCGCGGCGTCGAGCTGCGCTTCTTCCACCTCGGCTTCCTGTTCAAGCGCGCCGTGCAGCTCGCCGAAGTCGTGGACGGCGTCGCGCGGCCGATCGACTACGATCCCGCGCGTTTCGACCTGGGCGCCGCCGGCATCGACGGCAGTGCGCTGGACGCCGCGCTGGGCTACGCGGGCTTCCGCATCGTCGACCACACGAACCCGACGATCGACGTCGCCGCCTTCCTCGGTGCGAGTTATTTCCGCGCCGTCGGCGCGGACAAGCAGTACGGCCTGTCGGCCCGCGGCCTCGCCATCGACACCGGCATGGAGACGCCGGAGGAATTCCCGTTCTTCACGCACTTCTGGTTCGAGCGACCCGCAGTCGGCGCCTCCAACGTCGTCGTCTACGCCCTGCTCGATTCACCAAGCTGCGCGGGGGCCTACCGCTTCGACATCGCGCCCGGCGCGAGCCTCGTGATGGATGTCGACGTCGCCGTCTATCCGCGCCGGCCAATCGAACGGCTCGGCATCGCGCCGCTGACCAGCATGTACCAGACGGGCGAGAACGATCGCCGGCTCGCGAACGACATCCGGCCGGAGATCCACGATTCCGACGGACTCTCGATTTGGACCGGCAGCGGCAACTGGATCTGGCGCCCGCTCGAGAACCCGCGCGGCACCCGCTTCAACTACTACATGGACCACAATCCGCGCGGCTTCGGCCTGCTGCAGCGCGACCGCAACTTCGATCACTACCAGGACGATGCCGTGTTCTACGAGCGCCGCCCGGGCGTGTGGATAGAGCCGAAGGGCGAGTGGGGTGACGGCGGCGTCGTGCTCGTGGAGCTGCCGGCGGACAACGAGACCTTCGACAACATCGCCGCCTTCTGGCAGCCGAAGCAGCAACCGCAGGCCGGACAGGAGCTGTTGTATGCCTACCGCCTGCACTGGGGCCGCGAGCCGCCCGTCAAGCCGCGACTCGCGTCCGTCGTCGCGACGCGCACCGGCCTCGGCGGCGTGGTCGGCCACAAGCGCGATTATTTCTCGTGGCGTTTCGCGATCGATTTCGCCGGCGGCAAGCTGCCGCTGCTCGCGAAGGACGCGCAGGTGGAACTCGTGGTCAACGCGAGCCGGGGCAGCATCGAAATACCGTCGGCACGGCCGCTGTCCGCGATCGACGGCTACCGCGTGATCTTCGACCTGCGACCCGATGACAGCCTCGAGGCGATCAACCTCAGCGTCTACCTGACGCTCGAGGGCATGCCGCTGACCGAGACCTGGTTCTACCAGTACTCGCCACCACCGGCGGACGAACGCCGCTACTGAACCCCTCACGCAGCGCGCCTGCGCGCTGCGCCAGCAGACCCCTTAGTGCAGCGGTGTAGCAGCGCCGTCCGGCAACGCGCCCCGCATGCGCTCGATCCACGCACTCCGCGCGAATTTCACGGCCGCCGCCGCCCCGGGTGTGCGCGCGAGTTCGGGGTGCTTAAGCAGGTAACCCAACAGGTGCAGCAGCGTCTGCTGCTGGGCGGGACAATTCCCGGTCGCGCAGACCGACATCAGCCTGATCACGGAGGCCATCAGGTATTCGAGACTCGGCCCGGAGGGGGCGCCCTGATCGCTCATGATTTATGTCTCGACATGCTTATTTATCGGGGATTCATCGCAAGAATATACTGGCTTGAAAGTTCTAGCTTAATGCTTTTATTTGCCTATTTCCTGCAAGGCCCGCAAGCGCATTCAACGCGCGGCCAGGCGGGTCCCGCGTCATGAGGCCGCGCTGGCCGGGTCGCGCTGGCGACCGGCAGGACGGCCTGCAGCGAGGCCGGGCCCACGGCAGCGAAAGCGGCCCGGAGCGCGGGATCGCCTGGCGGCAGCGGCGCCGGCCACCACACCGAAACGACAATAAAATTCCCTGGAGGAGCAGATGCTTTACGCACAACCCGGCACGCCCGGCGCCAAGGTCGAGTTCAAGCAACGCTACGCGAACTACATCGGCGGCCAGTGGGTCGCGCCGGTCGGGGGCGAGTATTTCGAGAACCTGAGCCCGGTGAACGGCAAGGTGTTCTGCGAGATCCCGCGCTCGAAGGCCGCCGACATCGAACTCGCCCTCGACGCCGCGCACGCCGCGAAGGCCGCCTGGGGCAGGACCTCCGCGGTCGAGCGCGCGAACATGCTGCTGAAGATCGCCGATCGCGTCGAAGCCAATCTCGAGATGCTCGCGCTCGCCGAGACCTGGGACAACGGCAAGCCGATCCGCGAGACGCTCGCGGCGGATCTGCCGCTCGCCGTCGATCACTTCCGCTACTTCGCGTCGGCCATCCGCGCGCAGGAAGGCAAGCTGTCGGAAATCGACCACGACACCGTTGCCTACCATTTCCACGAGCCGCTCGGCGTCGTGGGCCAGATCATCCCGTGGAACTTCCCGCTGCTGATGGCGGTGTGGAAACTCGCCCCGGCACTCGCCGCCGGCAACTGCGTGGTGCTCAAACCCGCCGAGCAGACCCCGGCGTCGATCCTCAAGCTGATGGAGGCCATCGGCGATCTCATCCCACCCGGCGTCGTGAACATCGTCAACGGCTTCGGCGTCGAGGCCGGCAAACCGCTCGCGCAGAACCCGCGCATCGCGAAGATCGCCTTCACCGGCGAGACCACGACCGGCCGTCTCATCATGCAGTACGCGTCGGAGAACATCATTCCGGTCACGCTCGAGCTCGGCGGCAAGTCGCCGAACGTGTTCTTCCCCGACGTCATGGCGCAGGACGACGACTTCCTCGACAAGGCGCTGGAAGGCTTCACGATGTTCGCCCTGAACCAGGGTGAAGTCTGCACCTGCCCGTCGCGCGCGCTGATCCACGAATCGATCTACGACCGCTTCCTCGAGAAGGCCACCGCGCGGGTGCAGAAGATCCGCCAGGGCAACCCCCTCGACACGGACACGATGATCGGTGCGCAGGCCTCGAGCGAGCAGATGGAGAAGATCCTGAGCTACATCGGCATCGGCCAGCAGGAAGGCGCGAAATGCCGCACCGGCGGCGCGCGCAACTCGGCCATGGCGGCCGAGTTGCAGGGCGGCTACTACATGCAGCCGACGATCCTCGAGGGCCACAACAAGATGCGCGTCTTCCAGGAGGAAATCTTCGGGCCGGTCGTCGCGGTGACGAAGTTCAAGGACTTCGACGACGCGCTGTCGATCGCCAACGACACCCTCTACGGCCTCGGCGCCGGCGTGTGGTCGCGCGACGGCACCACGGCCTATCGCTTCGGCCGCGGCTGCCAGGCGGGTCGCGTGTGGACCAACTGCTACCACGCCTACCCGGCGCATGCGGCCTTCGGTGGCTACAAGAGCTCCGGCATCGGGCGCGAGACGCACCTGATGATGCTCTCGCACTACCAGCAGACGAAGAACCTGCTGGTCAGCTACAGCCCGAAGGCGCTCGGCTTCTTCTGAAGCGCCTCGCCATGGACATCCGGCGGGTCATTGCCACCGACGCGGCGCTCGAGTTGATCGGGCGCCTGAAGGCCGAGCACGGCCCGCTGATGTTCCACCAGTCCGGGGGCTGCTGCGACGGCAGCGCCCCCATGTGCTATCCGGCGGGCGAGTTCCGCGTCGGCGGCAGCGATGTCCTGCTCGGTGAGATCGGAGAGTGTCCGTTCTACATGAGCGCGGCGCAGTTCGAATACTGGAAGCACACGCAACTCATCATCGACGTCGTGCCCGGCCGCGGCGGGATGTTCTCGCTCGAAGGGCCGACGGGCCTGCGCTTCCTCACCCGCAGCAGGCTCTTCAGCGACGAGGAGGCGGCTGCCCTGCAATGACGCGGGCGCACGCGTATTCGCCGTATTCCGCAGGGTTTCGAACCTTTTGGCGACGGAAGTCTTCGGGAAATCGCGATCGAAAGCGCAGGCATAACTGATTTTTTCCATACGGTGCCGGTATATGTTCCGGTACCGAATCATCACGGACGCGCTTGTGTCCGGCATTTCCTTGAACAGAGGAGGAGTCTGAAATGAATGCACCCACCGGCAAGCTCGCAGCGGTCGAGCAGTTCCTGGGCCAGCCGCGCAAGCTGCTGATCGGCGGCAAGTGGCAGGAGGCACAGTCCGGCAAGACCTTCGACGTCTTCAACCCCGCGACCGGCAAGGTCATCGCCAAGGTCGCCGAGGGCGACAAGGCCGACATCGACCTCGCGGTGAAGGCCGCGCGCGCCGCGTTTCCGAAGTGGGCGGCGCTGCCGCCGGCCGCACGCCAGATGATCATGTGGCGCATCGGTGAACTCATCGACAAGCACGCCGACGAGCTCGCCCAGCTCGAGACGCTGGACAACGGCAAACCACTCGGTGAAGCCAAGGCCGTCGACGTCGCGCTCGCCGCGCAGACCTTCCGCTACTACGCGGGCTGGTGCGACAAGCTCGAAGGCGCAACCACGCAGACCAACCTGCCGAACATGCATGCCTACACGCTGCGCGAGCCAGTCGGCGTCTGTGGCCAGATCGTGCCTTGGAATTTCCCGCTGCTGATGGCCTCGTGGAAGATCGCGCCCTGCCTCGCGACCGGCAACGTCTCGATCCTCAAGCCCGCCGAAGAAACCCCGCTGACGGCGCTGCGCCTCGCGGAACTCATGCTCGAGGCGGGCGTGCCCGAGGGCGTGATCAACGTCGTTCCCGGCTTCGGTCATACCGCCGGCGCCGCGCTGTCCGGCCACCCGGACGTCGACAAGATTGCCTTCACCGGCTCGACCGAGGTCGGCAAGCTCATCGTGCAGGCCGCGTCCGGCAACCTGAAGAAGGTGTCGCTCGAGCTCGGCGGCAAGTCGCCGAACATCGTCTTCGCCGACGCCGACATCGACGCCGCCGTCGCGGGCTCCGCGAACGCGATCTTCTTCAACTGCGGCCAGGTGTGCGTCGCCGGCTCGCGCCTGTACGCGGAGAAGAAGATCTTCGATAAGGTCGTCGAGGGCGTATCCGAGTTCGCGAAGAAGATTCGCGTCGGCTCGGGCCTCGACCCGCAGACGCAGATGGGCCCGGTCGTGTCGACGACCCAGTTCGAACGCGTCAACAAGATGATCCAGGCCGGTCTCGCCGAGGGCGCGACGGTCGCGACCGGTGGCAAGCCGATGGGCAGCGAAGGCTACTTCATCGAGCCGACGGTGCTCGTCGGCGTGAATGAAAGCATGCGCGTCGTGCGCGAGGAAATCTTCGGGCCGGTGCTGGTCGCGCAGCCGATCGACGACATCGCGGACATCGCGCGCGTCGCGAACGACTCGCCCTACGGGCTCGCGGCCAGCGTGTGGACGCGGGACCTGAGCAAGGCTCACAAGATGGCCGCGGCGCTCAAGGCCGGCACGGTGTGGATCAACACCCACGGCCCGCTCGACACCAACATGCCCTTCGGCGGCTACAAGCAGTCTGGCTGGGGCCGTGAGTACGGCAAGGAGTCGATCGAGCTCTACACGCAGATGAAGTCGGTCTTCGCCCAGCTCTGAGGCTGACAGCGACGGGTCCCGCGCGCTGCGGGACCCGTCCGGCCCGCCGACTCTGCCCGGGACACCGCCCCCCCGGGCGCACCTTTCCGACCCCGCCGGTACTCCGCTTGCGCTGGCGTGGTGCGACGACCACCCCTCCCCGCCATCGCCCGAACTGTTCCACCACCGATGGATTTGCCGGCCTGCCGGGCTCCGTGCGCGGCTATCCGTGCCTGATCTACGCTTGGCATGCGCATTGCGGCCCTCGGCACGACGCTGCGCGTCACGGGCATCCGCCCGGACACACCAACGACCAGACGTGGGGGTAACGGGGAATGAGCACGATAGCGACCGAAGTGGGGGCGGCTGCCGCCGTGCCGGGGCTGCAACGGAAGATCGACTGGACGGGGGCGTTCTGGGTCGCGAGCGGGGTGCCGGCGCTCGTGCTGTTCTCGATCGGGGCCATAGCGGCGACGGTCGGCAAACCCGCCTGGATCGTGTGGGCGGTATCGATAGGGTTCGGCTTCCTGCAGGCCTTCACCTACGCGGAGATCGCGGGCCTGTTCCCGAGCAAGTCGGGCGGTGCTTCCGTGTACGGGGCAATCGCGTGGGTGCCCTACAGCAAGCTCTTCGCGCCCGTGTCGGTGTGGTGCAACTGGTTCGCGTGGACGCCGGTGCTCGCAATCGGCTCCGGCCTCACCGCGGGCTATCTCCTGACGCTGCTGTTCCCCGATCCGCAGGCAGCCGTCCACACCTGGCAGATCACGCTCATCGATCTCGGCGCGCTCAAGGAAGGCCTCAGCCTGCGCATCAATGCCACCTTCGTCGTCGGCGCGATCGCGATGCTCGCGACCTTCGCCATCCAGCACGGCGGCATCGTGCGCTCCGCGCGGACCACGATGATCCTCGCCGTTGCGGCCCTGGTGCCGCTGATGGCCGTGGCGCTCGTCCCGCTGCTCGGTGGCGACGTGCCGGGCGCGCATTTCAGCCCGAATCTGCCGCTGGGCGGCACCGCCGAGGACGGCACGCCGCTCGATGGCGCCTGGGACGCGGCGGGGTGGACCCTGATCGCCGGCGGTCTCTTCATCGCCGCCTGGTCCACCTACGCCTTCGAGACCGCCGTGTGCTACACGCGCGAATTCCGCGACCCGAAGACGGACACCTTCAAGGCCATTCTCTACTCCGGGCTCCTGTGCATCGCGGCCTTCGTGCTGATCCCGCTCGCCTTCCAGGCCGAACTCGGCCTCGAGGGCATGCTCGCACCGGAGATCTACAGCGGCATGGGGGTCGCCGCCGCGATGTCGAAGTTCATCGGCGCCGGCCCGCTGGTGGAGAAGCTGATCGTGGTGATGATGATCCTCGCGCTGCTGCTGTCGATCATGACGGCGATGGCCGGCTCCTCGCGCACGCTCTACCAGGCCTCGGTCGACGGCTGGCTGCCGCGCTACCTCTCGCGCGTGAACGACAAGGGCGCGCCGACGGCCGCGATGTGGGCCGATCTCGGCTTCAACCTCGTGCTGCTCCTGATGTCCGACTATCTCTTCGTGCTCGCGATCTCGAACGTCGGCTACATCATCTTCAATTTCCTGAACCTGAACGCCGGCTGGATCCACCGCATGGATCGGCCGCACGTCGCGCGGCCGTGGAAGGCGCCGGACTGGCTGCTCGGCGTCGGCGCGCTGCTCGGCTTCGTGAACGTGTTCGTGATGGGCATGGGCGCCGGCATCTGGGGCGCGGGCACGCTGGGCTCCGGCCTCGTGTTCACCGCGCTGATCCTGCCCGTGTTCTGGTACCGGCACTTCGTGCAGGACAAGGGCGTGTTCCCGGCGGCGATGGTCGAAGACATGCGCCTCGGCCCGGAAGACGGCAGCGTGCGCCGGGCCGGCGTGCTGCCGTACCTGACGGTCGCGGCCGGCATCCTGAGCTGCTGGCTGGGGACGCTGGTGGCTGCCTGATGACCCGGGCCGGCGCTCGCGGAAAGCGCCGGCCAGCCGTCAAACCGTGAAGACCGTGGACCCGGTGGTGCGTCGCGCTTCGAGATCGGCGTGCGCCTCGGCGGCGTCCGCGAGGCGATAGGTCTGGTTGACCGAGATCTTTACCGCGTCACTCGCCACGACGTCGAAGAGATCCTGCGCGGACGCGAGCAGGTCTTCGCGCTTCGCCGTGTAACTGAAGAGCGTCGGGCGGGTGATGAACAGGGAGCCTTTCGCGGCGAGCTGGCCGAGGTCCAGCGGCGGCACGGGGCCTGAGGACTGGCCGAACAGCACCATCATGCCGAGCGGCGCGAGGCAGTCGAGCGACTTCGCGAAGGTGTCCCGTCCGACCGAGTCGTAGACCACCGGGACCTTGCGCCCGCCGGTGATCTCCATCACGCGGGCGTGGAAGTCCTCGCGCGTGTAGACGATGGGGTGGGTGCAGCCGTTGGTCTTCGCGAGTTCGGCCTTTTCATCGGTGCTGACGGTGCCGATGACCGTGGCGCCGAGGTGGCTGGCCCACTGGCACAGGATGAGGCCGACGCCGCCGGCGGCGGCGTGGACGAGAATGGTGTCGCCGGGTTTCACGTGATAGGTCCGGCGCAGCAGGTACTGCGCGGTCATGCCCTGGAGCATCATCGCCGCGGCCTCGTCGTCCGAAATCGACGGCAGCAGGCGGACCGCACGGTCCGCGGGCATCACGCGCATTTCCGCGTAGGCGCCGAGCGGGCCGGTGCCGTAGGCGATGCGGTCGCCGGCCTTGAGGTAATCGACGCCTTCGCCGACCGCGTCGACGACGGCCGCCGCTTCGAAACCCGGCGTGAACGGGAGCGCCGTCGCGTAGAGTCCGGTCCGGTAGTAGACGTCGATGTAGTTCAGGCCGACGCGGGTGTTGCGCACCCGGATTTCGCCCGGGCCAGGATGACCGACCTCCACTTCTTCCCAGCGCAGGACTTCCGGCCCGCCCGTCTGGTGAACCCGGATCGCGTGTGTCATGAGGGCCTCCGCCGCTGCTGCAAGACCTTCATTATAGGCGTGGCCCCGGCGGAATCACCGCGACTCGGCGCGGCCGTCGGACTCGTCCTTGCCGGTCGCCGCATCCACCGCGGCGTGAGCGATGCGGAACGGGAGCCGCACGGCGGCCACCGCGACGTCGCCGGTCTCCTCGATGACGGTGGTGCAAGCCGCCAGCCACAGCGACGCGACGAGAAGACACGCATTGCGGAATTCGCTCATTACCGGTCTCCCTTGCATGAAGGGCCCAGCAAAACCCGGCATCGCGGCCGCGTCAATCGGCGCTTGCGCGAAGCGTGCACGCTTACCGGAATGAGCGGCGCACCGACTGCGACTGCCGGGGACCGGCCAGGATCACCGGGCCGGATCGGGCCGACCCCGTGAGCTCAGCCCGCCTTCTCCAGGTCGAAGCCGGCATAGCCGTTCGCGGCGACGTCCTCGCAGATCCGCCGGTAGGCGCCGACGCCGCCGGCGTAGGGCGTGAACATCCGCGTCTTGCCCGGAATGTTCGCGCCCGTGTACCACGACGCGACGAGCGGATAGAGCGTCGTGTGCCCGACCTCGTGCACCGTCTGCACCCACTCGTTCTCCGCGTCGAGCTTCGGTTCGATGCTGGTGACGCCCTGGCGCTGCATCTCGGCGATGCACGCCGACATGAAATCGACGTGCTGCTCGATCGACATCAGCATGTTGCTGAGCACGCTCGGGCTGCCCGGTCCCGTGATCATGAAGAAGTTCGGGAAACCGGCCGTCGACATCCCGAGGTAGGTGCGCGGCCCCTCGGCCCACTTGTCGCGCAGACTCACGCCCCCCTTGCCCCGGATGTCGAGCTGCAGCAGCGGGCCGGTGATTGCGTCGAAGCCGGTCGCGAAGACGATGACGTCCAGGTCGTAGCTCGCGTCCTTCGTGCGCAGGCCGGTCTCGGTGATCGCCTCGATCGGCGCGCTGCGGATGTCGACCAGCGTCACGTTGTCGCGATTGAAGGTCTCGTAGTAGCCGGTGTCGACGCAGAGCCGCTTGGTGCCGAGCGGATGATCCTTCGGAATCAGGAGCTCCGCGACCTTC
>Ga0255182_1000414_pt1 | contig 29729 bp, 26 predicted proteins | sample Atl_UVDOM_RepA_8_FD_188420 | JGI IMG/M metagenome (GOLD analysis project Ga0255182, IMG submission 188420) | Freshwater microbial communities from Altamaha River, Georgia, United States - Atl_UVDOM_RepA_8d | ecosystem: Environmental > Aquatic > Freshwater > River | place: USA: Georgia...
GTGGTGACCATCATGGCCATCCGCGGCGCGCAGCCCGTCGGCGGGCCGATCGGCGCGCACGTAGGCGAAATCCATCGCCGCCGCGGCGCTCGGCGCCCCCAGGAAGCGCGCGAGCTCTCCCCGCCCCATGCTGCGGATCGGCTCCTCGGGGCGATCGCTGGTCCAGACGCGCGCCCGCAACGCACCGTGGCGCGTCACGGCGACCCAGCAGGAGTGCACCGGGCTCCACGCCACGAACGGGGCGCTGTCGTCCGCCAGCCAGACCGCGTCATGCACGGAGAGACGGTAGGGCGTGACGTGCAATCCCGCCGACGACGCCGCTGCCGCCAGCAGCTCCAACGGCTCCTCGCCGGAGCAGCGGCCCATGGCATCCGCCGCGTCGGCGGAGCGCACTTCGCTGCCGGTCTCGCGGCCCAGCTCCACCAGCAGCGACAGCGTGGCGCGCCCCAATGCATCACCGGCGCGCGTCAGACGCCGGGAGGAATTGTCCGAACCGTCATTCATGAACTCCACATCGTAGGCGCTCCGGCCCCTACAGTGCGCGCCGACGCAATGGCCTCCGCCGCGGCTTCCATCGCCCTGTCCTTGGGCACCAGCGCGCTGCTGGTGGCCGGTTGCCGCCGAATCCGGGTCCCGGCCATGCTGCCGCTCCTCGCCGCCGGGGTTGCCATGGGCGTTTCCGGCGTGGGCGTGGTGGATGCCGCGTCGCTCGGCGATGCGCTCAACGGCTTCATCAAGGTGGCCATCGGGCTGCTGATCTTCGAGGGAGCGCTGCACCTCAATCGCGAGGAACTGGGGCGGGCACCGCGCGCCGTGTGGGGGCTGCTCACGGTCGGCGCGATCATCACGTGGGCGGGCGCCGCCGGTGCGGCGCACCTGATCCTGGGGATGAGCTGGCCCATCGCGCTGGTGCTCGGCGCCGCGCTCATCGTGACGGGCCCCACCGTCGTCCAGCCGATCATCCGCGTGCTGCGGCTCTCCCCGCGGTTGCAGACCACGCTGGGCGCCGAGGCCGTGCTGATCGACCCGATCGGCGTCGTGGCCACCGTCACCACGCTGGAGGTGGTCCGGCTCTGGCTCACCACCGGCCTGCAGCCGGGGCTCGCCGGCGAGGGGCTGTGGATCTTCGCCAAGCCGCTCCTCAGCGGCGCCGGGATCGGCACGCTGATGGGATTCGCCGGGTACGGACTGCTCACCCTCGCGGCGCGTTCCGGGAAGGCCGAGCCGCAGGTCCTCAACCTCATCGCCATCGGCATGTGCATGGCGTGCGTCGGCATCGGCGAGGCCGTGACCCACGAGGCCGGGCTGGCCGCGGTCACGATCTGCGGCGTGATCATGGCGCGCGCCCGCATCTTGGGCGCGAGCGAGCTGCGCGCGTTCAAGGAACTCCTGGCCGTGCTGCTGGTCGGCACGCTGTTCGTCCTCTTGTCATCGCGCATCGACGTGGGACGGCTCTCCGCGCTCGGTTGGTCCGAAGTCGGGTTCGTGGCGGCGCTCCTGTTCGCCGTACGGCCGGCATGCGTCCTTGCGTCGACGCATCGCTCACGGCTCGATTGGCGCGAGCGCGCGTTCGCGGCGACCTTCGCGCCGCGCGGCATCGTGGCGCTGTCGGTGGCCGCGGTCGCCGCCAACGACCTGGTGCCGATCCTGACCGACGGGGGCGGCAACGTGCCGCTCGAGACGGCGCTTGCGCTTGCGGGTGATGCGGAGCGCCTGGAGTTGGTCATGTTCGCCACGATCGTCGGCACGGTCGTGGCCGCCAGCACGCTGTCTCCTGCCCTCGCCTGGGCGTTGCGCGTCCGCCAACCGACGGGTTCCTCGACCCTCCTGATCGGCGGCCATGCCTTGAGCGTCGCGCTCGCCAAGGCCCTCCAATCCCGCGGCGTGCGGGTGCGCATCGTCGACAGCAACCCGGCGCGGGTTGCCCATGCCCAAGCCGAGGGAATCGACGCCGTGGCCGGCGATGCCACGGATCCCCGGTGGATGGATGACCGGGGGGCGCCCTCGGACCTGGGAGCCGTCGTCGCGTGGACCGGCAACCACGACGTGGATCAGTTGGCGGGTCGCTGGGCGATCGATCGCCTTGGACCCACCGCCGTGGGAGTATGGAGCAGCCGCCCCGTCCGTGGCGCGCTGGCGGGGGCGGACCTCGGCGGAGGGGAATCGCTCCTTGCCGTCGTGGACCGCGTTGAGTCGGGTGACCGGCGCGTTGGCCCATGCGCGGGGGTCGCGGCGGGGGCCCATCGACTGGGCTGGATCGAAGCCGGGCGATTTCGGCCGGCGGGCCAATCGCCACCTGCCGGAAAGTTGCGTCAAACCGAACCGATCGGCGTGGTTTCCGGGCAGTAATCCCCGTAAACTTCAAGGCCTCTGAGTGCCTCGCGGCGCCGCCTCCTCATTCCGCACAGGACCCCGACCCCGATGCCCGCAGCCGACATCTCGCTTTCCCGTCCACAGCAAGTTGGCCGCGACCTGGTGGCCGGAGTGGTCGTGTTCCTGGTGGCGCTGCCCCTGTGCCTCGGGATCGCCCTTGCCTCCGGCGCGCCGCTCCTGTCGGGCCTGATCTCCGGCGTGATCGGCGGAATCCTGGTTGGCTGCCTCAGCGGCTCCCACGTGAGCGTCAGCGGTCCGGCCGCCGGCCTGGCCGCCATCGTGCTCGCGCAGATCGCCTCGCTCGGGTCGTTCGAGGCGTTCCTGCTGGCGGTGCTCCTGGCGGGCGGCCTGCAGGTGGTGTTTGGCGCCCTCAAGGGAGGGTTCCTCGCCAACTACTTCCCGACCAACGTCATCAAGGGACTGCTGGCGGCGATCGGCGTGCTGCTCATCCTGAAGCAGGTGCCGCACTTGGTGGGCTACGACGCCGACTTCGAGGGCGACATGGCCTTCAGCCGGCCGGACGGCTCGAACACGTTCACCGACCTGATGGCTGCGGCGCAGTCGATCCTCCCGGGTGCGCTGACGGTGGGCCTGGCCTCCGTCGCAACCCTGGTGATCTGGGACCGCACCCCTCTGAAGAAGACCATCGTCCCCGGTCCGCTGGTGGCGGTGGTGCTCGGCACCCTGCTGAGCGTCCTCATGCGCGGCTCCGGCTGGGAGATCAGTGCCACCCACCTGGTCAGCGTGCCGGTGATGGGTGGACCGGACTTCGCCTGGTCGAGCGTGATCACCATGCCGGACTTCGGCCGCATCGCCGATCCCGCCATCTACCTTGCGGCCGCGACGCTGGCGATCGTGGCCTCGCTGGAGACGCTCCTCAACATCGAGGCCACCGACCGCCTGGATCCGCAGCGACGCTGGACGCCGCAGAACCGCGAACTGCTGGCCCAGGGCGTCGGCAACATGGCGTCGGGACTCGTCGGCGGCCTGCCGATGACCAGCGTGATCGTCCGCAGCTCGGTGAACGTCAACGCGGGCTCGCGCACCAAGCTGTCGACGATCTTCCACGGGGTCCTGCTGCTGGGAAGCGTCGCCTTGCTTCCCGGAGTGCTCAACATGATCCCGCTGTCCGCGCTGGCCGCGGTGCTCGTGGTCACCGGCTTCAAGCTCGCCAGCCCGAAGCTCGTGAAGTCGATGTGGGCCGAGGGCAAGTCGCAGTTCATCCCGTTCGCGGTAACCATCCTCGCGATCGTCTTCACGGACCTCTTGATCGGCGTGCTGATCGGCCTCGGCACGAGCCTCGCGTTCATCATGTGGGGCAACATCAACCGGGGCTTCCGCGTGGTGAGGGAGGAGCACGTCGGCGGCATCGTCCACCGCATCGAGCTGTCCAACCAGGCCACGTTCCTGAACCGCGCCAAGCTCAACCTGACGCTCGGCGAGTTCCGCCCGGGCGACCGCGTGCTGATCGACGCGCGCACCTGCGACTACATCGACAACGACATCCTGACCACGATCCACGAGTATGCGCGCGAGACCGCGCCGGGCCGCGGCGTGCACCTGAGCCTGCTCGGCTTCCAGGAGCGCTATCCGCTGAAGGACGAGGTCCAGTACGTGGACGTGTCCACGCGCGAGGTGCAGGCCTCGCTGACCCCCAGCAAGGTGCTCCAGCTCCTCAAGGAAGGCAACGAGCGCTTCGTCTCGGGGCGCCGGCTGAAGCGCGACCTTGCCCGGCAGGTCGACGCCACGGCGCAGGGCCAGCACCCGATGGCCGCGGTGCTGAGCTGCATCGATTCGCGCGCGCCCGCGGAGCTCCTCTTCGACCTCGGCATCGGCGACATGTTCAGCGTGCGGCTCGCCGGCAACGTGGCCAGCCCCAAGGCGCTCGGGAGCCTGGAGTTCGCGTGCAAGGTGGCCGGCTCCAAGCTGATCGTCGTGCTGGGCCACACCCGGTGCGGCGCCGTCAAGGCGACGTGCGACTTCGTCGCCAAGGGCCTTGACCCGGTGGAGGCCACCGGCCTCACCAACCTCGGCGCCATCACCGAACCCATCACCGAGGCCGTCCGCATGGAGACCCGCACCACCGAGGGCCGGGACGCCGGCAACGAGGTGTTCGTGAACCGCGTGGCGGCGATCAACGTCCGCAACACGATCCGCTGGATCCAGGACAACAGCCCCACCCTGTCGTCCATGCTCCTCAACGGCGAGATCGCCATCGTGGGCGCGATGTACGACGTCACCACGGGCCGGGTCGAGTTCCTCGACGGCGCCGGGTTCGCCCTGGAGGCCGAGCAGCCCGCGAGGGCCTCGGCCCGCACCGCCTGATGCCCCGCATGAGCGGATAACTCGTGCTCGAACCCATCCCTTTGCGGGACACCGATCGGGCGATTCCGCCTACCCTGTCCCTCGATGAAGGGTTTGGTGTTTACCGAATTCATCGCATTGGTCGAAGAGCGGTTCGGCGTCGCCGTCGCCGAGCGGGTGCTGTCCACGCCGGGGCTGAGCGACGACGGGGCGTATACGGCGGTCGGCTACTACGACCACCGCGAGATGCTCACGCTGGTCGGCGCCCTGTCCGCGGAGACCGGCATCCCGGCGCCGGCCCTGGTGCGGACCTTCGGTGAGTGGCTCTTCCCGAAGCTCGCGGCCAACTTCGAGTTCGCGGTGCGGTCCCACCCCGATGCGTTCACCTTCCTGACGAGCCTCGACGGCATGATCCATGTCGAGGTCCTCAAGCTCTACCCGAACGTCCACCTGCCGCACGTGCCCGTGGTGGAATCGGATCACCATCGATTGGTGCTGGAGTACCGATCGGATCGCCCGTTCGCCGACCTGGCCGAGGGCCTGCTGCGTGGCTGCCTGGCGTGGTACCGCGAGGATGCCGAGGTGCGCCGCGAGCCCCTGGCGCCGGACGGCGCCCGCGCCGCCCGGTTCACGATCACGCGTCGAGGGACCGCGGCATGACCGAGGCCGACGGCCCCGTCGACGCGGAAACCCTGCTGCGTCGCGCCCAGCGCGAGCGCCGTGCGCGCGAGCACGCCGAGGCGCTCCTCGAGGAGAAGTCGCGCGCGCTGTACGACGCCAACGAGCGACTGAGGCTCGCGGCGCGCGGTCGGCTCGAGTCGCTCAGCAGGCTCGGCGAGGACCTGAGCGCGATCCACGACCTTGATCTCCTGCTCAACCGGGTGCTGGCCGAGGCACGCGCGCTCACGAGCGCCGAGGCGGGCTCGGTCTACGTCCGCGAGGGCGACCGCCTGCACTGCGCGTACAGCCAGAACGATCGACTCGACCCGGGCCGGTCAGACGTCATCGCCCGGCTCGGGCCGGCGCCGTTCGTCCCCGTGTCGATGCGGAGCATCGCGGGAGCCGTGGCCGCGACCGGGATCCCCTCGAACGTCGCCGACGCCTACGAACTGCCGCCATCGGCGCCGTTCCGCTTTGACCACACGTTCGACGAGACCACGGGGTACCGCACGCGCGCCGTGCTCACCCTGCCCCTCAAGTCCTCGAGCGGGGACGTGATGGGCGTGCTGCAGCTCATCAATCCCGTCCCGGGGCCGGCCCACCCGATGGCCTCGTTCGGCGAGGACGACGAACTCCTGATGCGGCACTTCGCCGCGCTCGCCTCGATCGCCATGGAGCGGGCCCGGCTCACGCGCTCGATCGTCATGCGCATGATCCGCAGCGTCGAGCTGCGCGACCCCTACGAGACCGCCGAGCACGCGTCCCGCGTGGCCGCCCTCAGCGTCACCCTGTGGGAGGCGTGGGCGCGCGCGAACGACGTCCCGCATGACGAGATCGAGCGCGGCTCCGATCGCCTGCACATCGCCGCCATGCTGCACGACGTCGGGAAGCTCGGCGTCAGCGATGCCATCCTCCGCAAGCCCGGGGCGCTGACCGACGACGAGATGGCGGAGGTGCGCCGGCACGTCCTGCTCGGAGCCCGGCTCTTCGAGACCGTGCAGACCGAGTTCGACCGCCACGCCCGCGACGTGGCCCTCTACCACCACGCGCGATGGGACGGCACCGGGTACCCCTCGATGTCAGCGGTGGATGCCCTCCGCTCCGAGTGCCCCGACGCCGCCGGCCCTTCCCTCGTGCCCGCAGGGAGCGCGATCCCGCTGTTTGCCCGCATCGTGGCCATCGCCGACGTCTTCGACGCGCTCATCTCCAAGCGCTGCTACAAGGATGCGTGGACGGTCCCGGCCGCGCTCGAGGCGATTCGCGAGGGCGCCGGCAGCCACTTCGACCCGGACCTGTGCGCGCTCTTCCCGGCCGTGGTCGAACGCCTCGGCGCACGCCTGAGCATTCCGGACGCGGCCTGACCGTCGATCGAGGCAGGTACCCTTGCCGTCCGGGCCCGTACCGCGGGATTCCCGCGGAGGCCGCATGACGACCGCATCCTGGATCGAGGCGCTCGGCGGGCTGGGCATGTTCCTGCTCGGCATGGCGGTCATGACCGATGGGCTCCGCGGCGCCGCGGGACCGGCGCTCCGGATCATGCTGTCCCGGGCGGCGCGCACGCCGGCGCGGGGCGTGGCGTGGGGCGCATTGGCGACGCTCGTGGTGCAGTCGTCGAGCGCCACCACCATGACCACCATCGGCCTGGTCAGCGCAGGGATGCTCACCTTCCCGCAGGCCGTGGGCGTGATCTTCGGCGCCAACCTCGGCACCACCAGCACGGGCTGGCTGGTGGCCTTCGTCGGGCTCAAGTTCTCGATCCAGTTGCTGGCGCTGCCCTTGCTCTTCGCGGGTGCCCTGCTGCACGTCCTGGGCCGAGGCCGCATCATGGCCATCGGGGGCGCCGCCGCGGGATTCGGCCTGCTGCTGGCGGGGCTTGGCGGCCTGCAGTCGGGCCTCGCCGGGCTGTCGGAGCACGTGTCGCCGACCGACCTCCCCGCGGTCTCCGGCGGGACGATGTTCGCCAACGCGCTGGGCGTGCTCACGCTCATCGCCGCGGGGGCGGCCATCACCACGGTGATGCAGTCCTCGAGCGCGGCCATGGCCACCACGCTGTCGGCGCTCGCCGCGGGCGCCATGGCGCCCGACCAAGCCGCGGCGCTGGTGATCGGCCAGAACATCGGCACCACGTCGAGCGCCATCCTCGCCTCGATCGGCGCGACCACCGCGGCCCGGCGCACCGCGCTCGCGCACGTCCTGTTCAACGTCATCACGGCAGCGGTGGCCGTGCCCCTCTTCCCGCTGGTGGCGTGGGCCGTCGACGGCGCCGCCGGCGACTGGCCTCCCGTGGTGCTGATCGCGGCGTTCCACACGGGATACAACTTCCTGGGGATCTGCATCCTGCTCCCGGCGGTTCGGCCCTTCTCCCGGCTGGTCGAGCGGCTGGTGCCCGAGCGCGGCACTCGGCTCGCCGGGCGCCTCGATCGCAGCGTGCGCGACGTGCCCGCGGTGGCCGTCGAGGCCGCGCGCCGCACCGTCGCCGAGGTGCTGGTGACGATCGCGCCGCGCGTCGCGGTCGCGCTGCGATCGGGGGCAACGCGCGTCCCCACGGTGCTCCTCGATGCCGCCGCGACCGAGGACGCGCACTCGGCGCTCCGGGAGACGCGGGCCTTCCTTGCCTCGCTCGGCGGGCCGCTCGGTTCGCCCACGGAGCGAGCTCGCTTCGCAGGGACGCTGGACGCGCTCGACCACGTGGAGCGATTCCTCGTGAACGCGCGCGAGATCTCGCCCGGAGTGGAGCTCTCGGGCAGCGAGCGGGCCATGACGGCCCGCGACCAGTGCGTCGCCGCCCTGGAACTTGCGGCCGGCGTCGTCGAGCCGGTCGCCCGGGTCGGCGAGCCTGGCCCGGAAGCGCCCCTGGATCCGCTTGTCTCGTGGGCCACGCTCCGCCGCCACGCCGAGGACGTGCACGCGACCGATCACCGGCACCGGCAGGAGACGCTCGCGGAGCTTGCCGAGCGCGGCGACGGCGCGGCGGTCGAGGCCGCGGTCGGCCGCATCGACGCCATCCGGCGGATGGATCGGCTCGCTCACCACGCCCTGCGGGCCAGCGAACGCCTGGTGCAGCCCGAGAACCATGGCGAATCACCACAGGTCATCGCTGAACCGTGACATCGAGGCCGTTTCCGCGTACACTCCTTCCTTCAACCCGCCGGTGACCTCAGCTCGGCCGCATCGGTCCGACGACTCTCTGGGAATCAGCCGGCAGCGCAGGACCACGCATCGGAAGCGTGCCTCGCGCGCCACAGGCATTCCCGTCCCGGACACCGGATACGCGAACCCGCCGAACTCATCGTGACCCGCGGCATCCGACGCCTGCCGGGGTCCTTGGAATCATGTTCTCGTGACGACCCCCGCCACGGCCGCAAAGGCCACCTTTCGCTCCCTCGAACTCATCCCGTCGCTTCTCTCGGTCCTTGATGCCGAGGGGTATGCCCATCCGACGCCCATCCAGTCCAAGGCGATCCCGCCGGCCCTGCAAGGCAAGGACCTTCTGGGCATCGCGCAGACCGGCACGGGCAAGACCGCCGCGTTCGCGCTTCCCATCCTGCAGCGGCTGACCCACGGCGGCACGTCGGCGAAGCCCGCCGCCGGCCGGCGCCCGCGCGTCCTGGTGCTGGCCCCCACCCGCGAACTCGCCGCGCAGATCGGTGAGAGCTTCGCCACCTACGGCCGGGGCACCGGGCTTCGCCACGCGGTCGTCTTCGGCGGCGTGGGCCAGAACCCGCAGGTCAAGGCCATCGCGGCGGGGATCGACGTCTTGGTGGCCACGCCGGGCCGACTGCTCGATCTCATGGGCCAGCGGCTGGTGAGCCTCGCGGACATCCAGGTCTTCGTGCTCGACGAGGCGGACCGCATGCTCGACATGGGCTTCATCCAGCCCATCCGGAAGATCGCGCAGCAGGTGCCCGCGCGCCGGCAGACGATGCTCTTCAGCGCCACCATGCCGAAGGAGATCCAGCACCTGGCCGACCAGCTGCTCAGCGATCCCGTGCGCGTCGAGGTGACGCCCGTCGCCACCACCGTCGAGCGCATCGAGCAGCGACTCTTCCACGTCGCCAAGGCGCAGAAGACCGCGCTGCTGGTGCACTTGCTCAACGAGCCGGGGGTTGAACGCACGGTGGTGTTCACCAAGACCAAGCACGGCGCGGATCGCGTGGTTCGCAAGCTCGTCGGCGCGGGCATCCGCGCCGAGGCCATCCACGGCAACAAGGGGCAGAACCAGCGCGTGCGCGCCCTGGAGGCGTTCCGCAGCGGCAAGTCGCCGGTGCTGGTGGCCACCGACATCGCCGCGCGCGGGCTGGACATCGACGGCATCACCCACGTCTTCAACTTCGACCTGCCGATGGAGCCCGAGGCCTACGTGCACCGCATCGGCCGCACGGCGCGCGCGGGAGCGTCCGGCATCGCCGTCAGCTTCTGCGACGCCGAGGAGCGCGGACTGCTGAAGGACATCGAGAAGACCATCCGACGCACGATCTCCGTGGTGCCGACCCCGAGCGGGCTGCCGGAGCCGCCGGCCGCTCCGCGCGCCTCGGAGCGCCCGGCACCGCAAGGCCGCGGGTCCGGCGGCGGCAAGCGCCGTGCCGGCCAGGGCGGTCGCCACGATCACGGGCGCCCGGAGCATGCGCGCCCGGAGTCTGCGCCTGCGCGCTCGACTCCCGCCCACGTCCGAACCGGGCCCGCAGCCCCGGCCGCGCCCGCGGCGCGCGTTCAGCGGATGCGTGGCTGGGGACGCTGAGCCCCGCGACGCACGATGTTTGCATGAGCATGCCTCGGCGTAGACCACGTGGTCTACGCCGAGGCATCATTGTTTCGCCCGACTGGGGTACTAAACACGGATTCAAGGATCGGGTACTTTCCCGACTCGCACACCGCCCTCCACGGGCGGTACCACTCCGGGGGCGTGATGCAGCACAAGGTGGACATCCGGTCGGAAGAGGCGGCACGCCTGCTGCGTGATCGATGCGCCATGCACACGTGGGAAGCGCTCCGACGGGCGAAGGGCCCGCAGGCCGCCGCCGACCTGATCCAAGCGCTGGGAATGGACCGCTCCGCGATCCAGGACATCCTGGACCGCTTGTGCGACGCGGGGCTGGCGGTGCGGGTCCCGATGACGCGCAACCACCGCGCGGTTCGTTACGCGGTGGAGGCCGATCGCATCGTCATCGCCTGGGATCCGACGGATGGCGCCAGCATCGCGGCGCTGCGCAATCACTTGGATGCCTCCATCCGAGATCGCGCAGCCGGCGAGCATGGTGCCCATGACGGTGCGGCTCCCGACCTCCTCGAACTCCTGGCGCACGACGTGAGCGGGATCGTCGAGGTGAACGACGACGACCGCGCGGAGCTCGCCCGCCGCATCGAGGACCTTGCGCGGTTCATCCACGTGGTCCGCAGCCGACGCCCGGTGCGCGGGGCGACCGCACCTGACCGCACCCGCTGGCGCATCGACCTCCGGATCGGCGCCGCCGCCAACGAGCTGCCGCACGCCATCGTCCAGGCCGCACCGGGCTCGACCCCGTCGTCCACTCCTCCGCGCAACGGCGACGTGCCCGGCGGCAACGCGCCGCTGGCGCCACGCGAACGCGAGGTCGCCGCGGGGCTGGTGGCCGGCCTCACCCGGCCCGAGATCGCCAAGCACTTGGGGGTCTCGCCGTACACGGTGGCCACGCTGGTGAAGCGCATCTACCGGAAACTGGGCGTCCGCCGCCGCATCGAACTGGCCCATCGGCTCAACGCCAACAACCACGCCAACGGCATCGGCTAGCCTTACGGCATGCCCATGCCCCTGAGCCTGACGACCGCTTCCATCACGATCGCCATGCTTGCCATCGGATGCGCGGGCCCGGGCGGCGCGCCGGCACCGACCGCAATGCCCACCGAGGGCGCCGCCCCGGCATCCGCACCGACCCCGGCAGCGGCCGCCCCGGCAGCGGCCGCCCCGGCCACGCCCGCCCCCCAACCGAAGGACGCCGCCGTGAACGCCTCGCCCAGCCTGGTGGGAGTCACGTGGGCGTGCACGTCGATCGAGGGCTACGGCATGCCCACCGGCGAGACCCCCACGATCGAGTTCGCCGCGGACGGCAACTTCTCCGGGTACGCCGGGGTGAACCGCTACTTCGGTCTGTCCAAGATCAAGGGCGAGAAGCTCTCGCTCGGCGACATCGGCGCCACCAAGATGGCCGGCACGCCCGAGCGCATGGCCCTCGAGCGCGCGTTCACCGACAGCTTCCCGCGCATCCGCCGCTACCGGATCACCGACGGGCGGCTCGAACTCACCGACGGCAACGCCATCGTGCTGACCTTCGTGCCGCGCTGAGGCCAGCCCCCGCGCGGGCGGCCATCACCGCTGCGGCGCCGCACCGGGGCGGATGCCGCGGTCGCGATGGACCTTGACCTTGCGACCGCGCAACGTGGCGCCGCGCAGCACGCGGATCACGTGGTCGGCGTCGCGCGCGGGCAGCTCGACGATCGAGAAGGTCTCCGCGATCTCGATGCCGCCGATCGCACGCGGATTCAGGTCGGCCTCGTTGGCGATCGCGCCCACCAGGTCGGCGGGGCGCATTCCCGTCCGCGTGCCGGCGGAGATGAACACCTTCACCATCTCGCGCGGCGCGGCGTGGCCCCCCCAGCCCGGCGAACGCGCAGGCGGCGGACCGAACCGCTCGATGGCGGGGATCTCGGGCTCGTCCTGGCCGCCCGAGCCCTGGCCCGCGCCGGATTCGTGCGCCAGCTTCACGGCCGCCGCAGCCACGTCCATGGGGTCGAACTCCGAGCACAGGGCCTCGGCCACCACGCGGAACCCGTCGAGGCCGTCGGGGCCGGCCACCAGCATCTCGCGTATGGCGCCGCGCGTGATGTCGAGCCGGCGGGCGCGCACGTCCATCGGCGTGGGGACGGTGGAGATGGTGATCTTCTGGCGCGTGGCCTGCTCGATGTTGCGCAGCAGGCGGTGGCCGCGCGGGTCGACCAGCGTGATGGCCACACCCTCGCGGCCGGCACGGCCCGTGCGCCCAATGCGGTGCACATAAGCCTCGGTCGACGATGGCACGTCGAAGTTCACCACGTGCGTGACGTGGTCGATGTCGATGCCCCGCGCCGCCACGTCGGTCGCCACCAGCACGTCGATGGTGCCGCCGCGCGCGCGCGCCATCACGCGGTCGCGCTCGGCCTGCGACATCCCGCCGTGCAGCGCGGACACGCGGTAGCCGCGACCGCCGAGCCGCTCCGAGAGCTCATCCACCTCCAGGCGCGTGCGGCAGAACACGAGCGCCAGCTCCGGCGACTCCACGTCCAGGACGCGGCCGAGCGCCGCCACCTTGTGCGCGCGCGGCACGATGTAGGCCGTCTGGCGCACCTTGGGCATCGAGCCCGGCGCCGACGGGTCGCGTGCGATCAGGATGCGCTCGGGGTCGCGCAGGTGACGCTCGGCGATCGACGCGATCCGCGGCGGCAGCGTGGCGGAGAAGAGCGCCGTCTGGCGCGCGGGCGGCGCCGCGTCGAGGATCGCCTCCAGGTCCTCGGCGAAGCCCATGTCGAGCATCTCGTCGGCCTCGTCGAGCGCCACGATGCGCAGGTCGGCGAAGTCCATCGTGCCCCGGCGAAGGTGATCGAGCGCACGGCCGGGCGTGGCCACCACCACGTGGGCGCCGCGCCGCAACGCCACCGCCTGGCGATGGATGTCCTGCCCGCCGTACACCGGCACCACGGCCGTCCCCAATCCCCGGCCGTACCGATGGAACGCCTCGCAGACCTGGACGGCCAGTTCGCGCGTCGGCACCAGGACCAGGGCCAGCGGCCGGTTGGGCTGCGGCTGCGTGCGCCCCAGGCGCTGCAGGATCGGCAGCGCGAAGGCGGCGGTCTTGCCGGTGCCCGTGGCCGCCTGGCCGAGCACGTCCCGGCCGGATGCCAAGGCGGGGATCGCCGCGCGCTGGATGGGCGTCGCCTCCTCGTACCCCAAGGCAGCGAGCTCGGCAAGCAACTCCGGGCCAAGGCCCAGCGCGTCGAAAGTGTCCTTCATCGGCACAGCGTAGACGAACCGCCGCGCAGCGACGGGGTCACGGCGCCGATGCGGCCGGCCAGCGGACCCACGCCCATCCACGATGATCCACCCGCTCCTGCGGTTCCGGCACGCCCGGCATCGCCAGCATCCGATCGACCGCCGGCGTCACGGCGGCAAGCAACACGGTGCCGTCGCGCTGCGCCAGGCGAAGGCGTTCGGCGAACTCACCCTCCGCCACCAACCGCCGCGAATCCTCCGGACGGTCCAGTCCGTTGTGAAACTCGCGCGGCGCGCCCACCACCAGGAAGTCGGTCCGGTCCAGGAACCAGGCGCTCGCATGGGCCAACTTCTGGTCGCAGATCAGGGTGCCCGCACCCGTGATCGGCCCCGCGTCGGCTCGGATGGACGGCCCCGTCGCCAACGCGTCGTCAAGCGCGGCGTCCGGGAAGAGCAGCCCGAACGATGCCAGCGCCGCCACGGGGGAAAGCCCCATCCACAGCACGCGCGACGGCCCCGGTCGCGTCCGCTGCGCCACCCAATCACCGGCGCCCCACAGCACCAGCGCCGCACCGAGCACCGCGGCATGAGCGTGAACCGCCCACGACCACGCCTGCCCGAGCAGTCCCGCGGATGCGTCGCCGGCGATCGCGAAGCCCAGCGACGTCACGCCGATCGCCACGAGCACGGCACCCGGGACCATCGATCCCCGGCTCGGCCGCCACGCATCGCGCGTGGCGGCGAAGGCCGCCAGCACGCCTTCCACCAACAGCCACGCGAGCGGTGGCAGCACCGGCAGTGCGTACGTCGGCAGCTTGCCTCGACTCGCCGAGAGGAACACCAACGGCCCCAGCACCGCGCAGGCCGCGAACCGGCAGCCGGTCCGCGTGGAGCACAGCGCCCGCCAGCGCGGCGCCGCGATCGGTGCCGTCACGATCCACGGGATGGCACCGAGCGGCACGATCAGCAGATAGAACGCCCAGGGCTCCTTCGGTTGGTTGGACCCACTGCCGGCGAACCGCTGGAAGTGCTCATGGACGATGAACCGCGTCCAGAACCCGGGGGCATGCTCCGTCACTGCCCACGCCCACGGAGCGACCACCAGTGCCCCCACCGCGAGCGGGATCCACGGCAGCACCAGCAGGTCGCGCCAACGCCGCTCCCAGGCCAGCCACGGTCCAACGGTCACCGCGGGGAACACCACCGCCAGCAGGCCCTTGGTCATGAACGCCAGCCCGGCAAAGACCCCGGCGGCGACGAGCCACCCGAGGCGCCGGCGTCCCGGCGTCTCGGTGGCTCCGCAGAAGAAGCACGCCGACGCGGCCAGCACCATCCCCGCGATCGGGGCATCCAGGATGGCGACGCTCGACCCGACCGCCTGCAGCGCCATCGTCAACGACGCCAGCGACACCAGCGCCCCGGTCACCGTGGCGGCGTTCGCGTCCGCCCCCGCCAGGCGCGCACCTCGTCGGGCGGCCACGCCGACGGCCAGCGCCGCCAGGCCTCCGCACAGCGCCGCGGGCAGGCGGATCGCGAATGCGTTGCGGCCGAACGCCTCGATCGAGGCCGCCATCATCCAATAGACCAGCGGCGGCTTCTCGTAGAAGAGGAATCCGCTCATCTGCAGCTGCATCCAGTCGCCCGACTCGACCATCTGCGCCGCAATCGACCCGTATCGGGTCTCGTCGGCGCTCAGGACGGGCCGAGCGCCGAGGAACAGCAGGTTGACCGCCACGAAGGCGAGGACTGCGGCGACCACGGCAAGACGGGCGTTCACGCCGGGAAAGATACGCGCCGCCGCTAGAGTGCCCGTATGTTCGTCCTGGACGCCGCCGCCGTGCTGTTGGTGCTCGCCGCGCTGTTCGGCCTGGTGAACCACCGCGTCTTCCGACTGCCCTTCGCCATCGGCATGCTGGTGTCCGGCCTGCTGGCATCGGTGGGCGTGCTGGTCATCGACCGGCTGCTTCCCGGCGCGAGCCTGGCCAACGCCGTGCGCGAGGCGGTGCTGCAGGTCGACTTCGCCGACGCGGTGCTCAGCGGGATGCTGAGCCTGCTGCTCTTCGCGGGCGCGCTCCACACGGACCTGGCGCTCCTGCGGTCACGGCTCGCCGCGATCCTGTCGTTGGCCACCATCGGCGTGGTGATCAGCACCGCGGTGGCGGGAGGCGCGGCGTGGCTGGCCTTCCGCATGGTCGGGCTGGACATCGCCTTCGCGTGGTGCCTGGTCTTCGGCGCGTTGATCTCGCCCACGGACCCGATCGCGGTGCTCGGCATCATGAAGGCCGCCAAGGCCCCCAAGGAGCTCGAGATCAAGGTCATCGGCGAAAGCCTCCTCAACGACGGCATGGGCGTGGTGCTGTTCGTGGTCCTGGTCGGGATGGCCACGGCCGGCACCCAGGACATGACCGCACCGCGCGTGGCGGCGGTGTTGGCGCACGAGGTGCTGGGCGGCATCCTCCTGGGACTGGTGGCGGGCTGGGTCTGCTATCGCGCGCTGCGGAGCATCGATGAGCCGAACCTGGAGGTCCTGGTGACGCTGGCGCTGGTGATGGGGATCGGCTTCGCCGCACCTCGGCTCCACGTCTCGGCGCCGCTGGCCGCGGTGGCGGCGGGCCTGCTCATCGGAAACCACGGCCGAGCGCACGCGGTCAGCGAACGCACCGAGCAGGTGCTGGACACGGTGTGGACCTTCATCGACGAGACGCTCAACGCCCTGCTCTTCCTCCTCATCGGGATCGAGGTGCTGGCGATCGACTACTCGCGCCGCGACTACCTGCTGGCCGCCTCCATGCTCGTCCCGCTGGTGCTGCTCGCCCGCCTGGCGGGCGTCGCGATCCCGCTGGCGGCGCTCGGCCGGCGTGCCGCGCTCGGCCCCGGTGCCATCCCGGTGCTGACGTGGGGGGGTCTCAAGGGCGGCATCTCCATCGCCCTGGCGATGAAGACCCCGGACTTCCCGGGCAGGAACGCCGTGCTGACGGCGACGTACTCGGTGGTGGTCTTCTCGATCCTGGTGCAGGGCCTCACGGTCGGGCCCCTGATCCGGCGGGTCGCGCGGGATCAGGATCCGTCGGGCACGCGCCAGCGCGAACGCACCACGTAGTACGACTCCTCCACCCCCGCAAGGTCGCCGACGCGGACGAGGCCGAACTGGCGCTCCACGGCCTGCGCGGTGCTTCGAGCCACGGGGATCGCCATGCGATACGCCTGTGCGAAGTGATGGAGCAATGCGCGGTCCTCGGCCTCCACGGCCACCCGGGCGCGCGGGGCGTGCCGCTGCAGCCAGCGCTCGATGCGTTCCCGGAGCGGGCTGGACTCGGCGGGCAGCGCGAGCGTCGCGTCGCCGATCGAGCGCGGGTAGTCGCGGCGCAGCGCACGCGCAAGGTCGGGACGCGCGCACCAGCACACCCGGGATCGACCGGCCACGCGCGACACCAGCTCTTGGCCGCGCAGGCCCACCGGCTCGCGATCGGTGATGAGAAGATCAAGCCGGTGCGCGCGCAACTCCCGCTCAAGGTGCTCACCCGCCCACTCGACGCACTGCAGCCGCATGCCGGCACGGACGTAGGGCGCCAGGATCTTCCGCACCACCAGCTTGGGCACCGCGTCCGACGTCCCGACGCGCAGCGGCATCGCCGGGCCGGGCGTCCCGCGCAGGAGCGCCACCAGGGCATCGCAGCCTCGCGCCACGCGGAGTGCACCGTCGTGCACCCGTGCACCGTGGGCGGTCAACCGAAGCTTCCGCCCGTCGCGCACGAACAAGGCGCCACCCGTGACCTTGCCGAGGCGCGAGAGGCGCGCGCTGAGCGCCGGCTGCGACACCCCCAGCTCGCGAGCTGCGCCCGACACCGTCCCCAGCCGCACCGTGTGCACCAGCGCGGCAAGCTCGGGGTGCAGCAGGTCTTCGCCGGACAGATCCTTCAATTCATCCATGAAACGAATGTATCAGTACATGTTCATCGATATGGGATAACCTTTGGGAATTCACGGCGGCGTCGGGACCGCCTCCGGCCATGCGGGGTACCGTTGACGATCCGACATGCGCACCGCCGCCCCCGAGCGCTACGAGGCGATCGTTCCCGCGAACGTCGCCCGACATCCGCTGTGGCTCCGACTGGGGCCGGAGGCGAGGCGCGCCATCGAGGTGGTGTCCCAGGTCCTGCCGTTCAAGGCCAACTCGTACGTGGTCGATCACCTGATCGACTGGAACCGGGTGCCCGAGGACCCGATCTTCCAACTGACCTTCCCGCAGCCTGGAATGCTGGATCCGGAAGCGTTCGAGGCCGTCGACCGCGCGCTCCGGGCAGGCGACCCCGTCGCCCTGCGCACGGTCGTCGACGCCATCCGCGCCGAACTCAATCCGCACCCGGCCGGCCAGGCCACCCTCAACGTGCCGCGGATCGCCGGGCAGCCCCTGCCCGGGGCGCAGCACAAGTACCCGGAGACGCTGCTCTTCTTCCCCGCCGCCGGGCAGACCTGCCACGCCTACTGCACGTTCTGCTTCCGATGGCCGCAGTTCGTGGGCCCCGAGGAATCGAGGTTCCGCGCCAAGGACCACGAGCAGCTGGTCGAGTACCTGGCGGCGCACCCGGAGATCACCGACCTGCTGCTGACCGGCGGCGACCCGATGGTGATGCGGACGGCGGTGATCTCGCGGTACCTGCAACCCGTCCTCGAGGATCCGCGCCTCGGCCACGTGCAGACCATCCGCATCGGCACCAAGGCGATCGCGTACTGGCCGCAGCGCTTCGTCTCCGACCCGGACGCCGACGAGCTGATGCGGCTCTTCGAGCGCGTCGTGGCCACCGGCCGGACCCTTGCGGTGCAGGCGCACGTCTCGCACCCGGTGGAGTTCTCCACCGACGTCGCCCAGGAGGCCATCCGGCGCATCCGCTCCACCGGCGCGATGATCCGCCTCCAGGGCCCGTGCATCCGGCACGTGAACGACGATGCGGACACCTGGCGCGAGCTCTGGACCACCGGGGTCCGGCTCGGCTGCGTGCCCTACTACATGTTCGTGGAGCGCGACACCGGGGCCAAGCGATACTTCGAGCTGCCGCTGGCGCGATGCTTCGCGATCTATCGTGACGCCTACTCCCGTGTCTCCGGCCTCGCGCGCACGGTGCGGGGCCCGAGCATGTCGGCCACCCCGGGCAAGGTGCACGTCCTGGGAACCTCGGAGGTCGACGGGCAGGAGGTCTTCGTGCTGCAGTACCTGCAGTGCCGGCGCCCGGAACTCGTTCGACGGCCGTTCTTCGCCCGGTTCGACGCGCAAGCCACCTGGTTCGACCAGCTCCGGCCGGCCCGCGAGGCGGATCGCCCGTTCTTCCCCTCCGACTGGCCGACGGGCGGCGTCCAGGTGCCGCTCCGGATCGACGTCGAGGACGCCTGAGCCGGGGCGACGGGGCTCACTGCGCCATCAGCAGCACGGCGCCGACGCACAGGATGAAGTACGGCACCAGCACCGCCGCACCGACGTAGTCCTTGGCCATGCGCTGGCCGAAGAACAGCATGGCGATGGTGGCGGAGGCCACCTGCGCCCCCCACCCCGCCAGCTGCGTGCTCCCCGCGAACGCCACCTGCACGGCGCCGGCGGCGCACAGTGCGCCGGCCACGATCTCGAGCACCGTGACCACGGACAGCATCGGCTTCACTTGGCCCCGGAGCGGGCTCTTGGAGAAGTGGCCCTCGAGCCACGCCAGGTTTCCCCCGAAGTCCAGCACCTTGTCCAGGCCGGACTGCAGGAACAGGATGGCGATGAACGCCGAGACGACCGCCTGCGCGAAGACCATGGGCTCGATCATGCGGCCGAATCTACCGCACCGGCCTCGGCCCCGGACGCAAGCAGCGCCACGGCAGAGGCCTGGCGGACGCGGCCGCACTCGGCGCAGCCCCCGGCGTTGGAGGACCGCAGGTCGTACTCGCACTGCGGGCACCGATCGTCGCGGAATCCGATCAAGATCGCCAGCCCGCAGTGGCGACAGTGGTTCTCGCCGGGCACCAGGTGCATCGCCGAGCGGCACCGGGGGCACTTGGCAGCCATGGCCTCCACCGGCGACGTGTACGCGTCGGTGCCGCGCACGGAACCGCGGATCCGGATCGCCACCGCCGCCGCCAGGAGCACGCTCGCGTCCAGGATGGCCACCGCCGCGCCGATTCGCCACAGAAGGTCTTCGCCCGCCGCGTACCGGAGCCAATCCACGGTGGCCATGGTGAGCACCATGCCCAGCCCCAAGGTCAGGGCCGACGCCGTCGGGGCCAGCCACCCCATGGCTCCCGCAAGACCCAACGGCCGCATCACCGACCAGAGCGCCGCAGCGGTGGCCGCCGCGCCCATGGCCACGCCGAACGTGAGGAGCGCGGGATCGGGCATCGCCTCCGCCACGGCAAATCCACCCGAGATCCTCGGCCCCAGGCGATGCAGCGACTGCGCCACCCAGGCGATGACGCCGAGCACGGTGGCGGCCATGCCGGCCATCGCGATGATGCGATCCAGGCGCCGGGGCGAATGCCACCGGGACGGTCGCAGGCCGTTGGCGTTCATCGCCGCCAATCCCGAACCGACGATGACCGCCCAGTAGAGCTCCACGGCCAATTGCTGCGCGGGCAAGGCCTCGAGCATCACCACGGCCGGCATCCCCACGCCGAAGCCGAACACCGCGCCGTACAGCGCGATCCGGTGCTGCAGCGGCCACGGCCGCTCCGACCACGCCTTCAGCGCGCGCATCGCGAGCAGGAACGCCACCAGGCCCATGCCGCCCCACGAGAGCGTCATGGTGCCGATGGGGATGGCGCCCATGGTGCCCTTCGTCCACACGTAGACGAGCGCCAGCGCCGCCAACACCAGCACGTAGCCGGTCCACACGACCTGGACCGCGCCCACCCGCTCGGTGCTCCCGGAACCACCGACCGGCAGGAGCGCCGCCGCGGCACCGACCACGACCAACGCACTCAACACCATCTGCCCGACGGCGGTGCTGGGTGCGAACACCGCCGCCACGCCCATCAACGCCGCCGCCGCAAGTGCCACCAGGATCACCCGCACCAGGATCTGTCGGCTGAGCATTGATTCACGGTACCACGCGCCCGGCGCGCGCTGAGCTACCACCCCGGGCCACGCACCCAGCGCGCCGGAGCGTCGGTGGCCATGACCGCGTCAAGCAAGTCCTCCGCCGTGGCCGCGGGACGATCCGGTACATCGACGGCCAGCATCCCCGCGGGACGCGAGCCCGGACCGATCGTCACTGACGCGCGCGGCTCACCGAGCAGGGCCGCGCCGTGCACCGTGGCCATCGCCAACAGCTGGCGCGCATCGGCGCCATCGCGAGCACGCAGCACTCGCGCCTCGTCGAGCACGCTCAGGCGATCCGCGGTGTCCAGGCACATCATGCTGTCGGTCCCGAGCGCCACGGGCACGCCTCGACCCAACAGCTCCCGGTAGCGATGCGCCGGCCGGCCGGCCGCCGGGTGCCCGAAGTATGCGCTCGCCCGCGGGCAATAGACGATGCCCACCGCCGGGCCGCGCCCGTCGGCCGCGGCGGACGCCAAGAGTTCCACGTCGGCATCGCTCAGGTAGTTGCCGTGCGCGATGGCCGCTCCGGATGGCCGCACCAGGCCCACCGTGCGCTCGATCGGCGAGCACCGCCACCCCGTGAGTTCCGGGGTCCACGCCCCCACGTGCCGCAGCAGGTCCGCCAGCGGGCCCGTGCCGTCCTCCACGAAGCGGAGCTCATCGAGGGTCTCGCTCAGGTGCGTGGCCACGGGAAGCCCCAGCGCCGAGGCCGCGCGGTACAGGCGGTCGCCGCAGGAGTACGACGCGTGCGGCGAGATCCCCACGCGCGTCGGGCCGCCGGGGTGCGCGAGCGCAGGCAACGTGCGCGCGAACCCGATGCCCGATTCCTCCGCCGCGCCGATCCCGAAGACCTCGACGAACGACACTCCCCGCACCCGGGCGTCGCGCATCGCCTGCATGGCCGCAAGGCCGCGGTTTCCCGCGATGTCGCCGACGATCGCCGAGCCGCCGCGCCGGCTGGCATCGATCCCCTGCCGAACCGACCGGCGAACGGCCTCGGGTTCGGCCGGGCGCTCGCGGCGCACCATCCCGGCCCACCCCGCAAAGCCCGTGCGCGGGTCATAGGCGCGCGGCCCCAGCGCGGTCAGGTCCAGGTGCGCGTGCGCGTTGACCAGGCCGGGGATCACGACGGCCCGGGGCTCGGCGACCCGGCGACGACCGGGCGTCCCCCCCACCTCCGCCGGCGATCCCACCGCCTCGACCGTGCCGTCCGCGGCGATCAGGATCGATGCCGGCGCGATCACGCGATCCGCATCGGCCACCGCGCGCGCGTCGATGCGCAGCGGTGCGTCGTCGTCGAGTCGTGCTCCGATCGTCATCCGGCGGCTGACGCTACCGGGGATGGACCCGCGCGCCAAGGGCGAGGCTCAGAACGCGGCCTGCAGCTGGACGATCAGCGAGGCGTTGTTGTTCGGGCTCGGTCCACCGCCCAGGCCCTGCGGGGGAAGCACCTCCGCGGCCACCCCGGCGGGATTGCCGACCACGGGCACCACCACGCGCGCGGTGAGCTTGAGCGCCCGTCGGTCGATGTACCAGTTGGCGCCCGCCGAGATCGTGGAGATCGTCCCCCCGACGTCCGCGATGCCGAAGCTGGTGAACGCCTCCACGTCCGCGGAGACGAACACCCCGCCCTGCGCCAGCGCACCCCAGCTGGTGGAATCGCGCTCCACCCACTGGTCGGCCCAGATGCCCTGCAGGATCAGGTTGGCGCCGCCGAACATCAGCGCCAGGTCGGCGGTGGCCGCGCGCTGGTTCGCGCCGTCCAGGGCCGGGGGATTGGTGCCGCGCCCGTTCTGGTAGAGGCCCGCCACGCCGACGAACGCGCCGAACGGCTGCCCCGGGAAGCTGGTCTCCAGGTCGTACTGCGACCACTCGCCGCACAGCTTCCAGTTGAGCCGCGAGGTCATGGCGATGCTCTGGTTGGACGCGGCGTCCCACGGCGACGGCGCCGTTCCCACCTGGTTGCCGTAGCAGAACTGCCAGCGCACCGACTCCCCCGACCAGCCGAGGTTCAGGCCGGTGGTGAACGACGCGGTGAACAGCCACTCGATGAACGAGCACTCGCCCATCTGCGTCTGCGCGGTGGAGAACAGGTGGCTCTCGTAGGTGAACGGCGTGAAGATCGACCCGGCCTGCACGAACCACCCGTCCCCGAGCTGCTTGGTCACGTTCAGGTAGCTGATTTGCGGGGGCGTTCCCACCACGGCGTCGGGATCCACCTGAAGTTCCTGGAGCGCGATCGGGTCGGAGTACGAGCCCACGGTCAGGCCGATCAGCCACGTCAGGTCCGGGCCGCCGATGTCGCCCGTCACGAAGAGCTGCGCTCGGCGCACCTCCATGCCCCAGACGTCGTCCGCGGCCGGCGTGCGCTCCGGCGCGTCGTAGCCGGAGTTCCACACGAATCGGGTCTGCACGAACCCGAACGCGCGGACCATGTCGCCGCCGGACGGGTCCCCCATCACGAAGCCGAGCCCCGGCTCGTACCCGACGCGCAACGACTCGCCGGCACCGCCGCGCCACGCGCTCCGCGTGGAGGCGTCGGAGAGCGCGTCGCGGACCACGGCCCGCACCTGCTCGCCGCGGACGCCGTCGGCCCACGACTCGTCCGCGGCGTGACGCAGGGCATCCACCTCGCGTCGCAGCGCGGCAAGCTCGGCGTCCACGTCCATGGCCTCGCCGGCTGCCGCGGAGCCGGCGAGGGCGGCCGCGGGAAGCGCCGCCCGGGCAAGCTGCGCGATCACGGAGGCGGACATCGTTCATCGCCTCGACTGCGCACGAGCCACCAGAGCCCGAGTGCCGCCGCCACCAGGCTGAGCAGCCACATCGGCGGCAGGTACGCGTGGCTCGCGTTGATGTTCAACCCGCGGCAGTAGCCCATCGACAGGATGTGGCCGAGCAGCGTGACCATCGCCGCGATCGAGATGCGGCGCCGCACCGCGCCCGACCACTGCGGCCGCATCAGCAGGAAGAGCAACGCGGCCGTGGCGCCGCCGAGGAGGAACACCATCTCGCCCTCGAACGAGAGCCGCCCCGCCATGGGGGCGTCCGGTGGGCGGAAGAACTCCTTGAAGTACTCCGGGCGCAGCACCACCAGCGACATCGGGATGTGCCAGATCGCCCCGAACGTCCCGGCACGGAACCAGGCCGACGGCTCGACGGAGACCGCGCGGCCTCGGTCACGGCGCCACGCCTGCAGGAATCCCGCCGCGAGGCAGATGGCCGCGGCCATCGATATCCCCTTGTTCAGGATGAACACCGGGATGCTCTCGGCGTTCTTGGGGGCGAACGCGACGTAGCGGATCACCGCATAGACGGCGGACGCCAGGTAGATGCTCACGATGGCGGACATCGACGTCTCGCAAAGTACCCGTTCGCGCACCGCCGCGCGGTGACCCCGGCCGCGTGGTACACCCCCGCCCATGCTCCTCCCTGAGCGCCCCACATGGTGGCGGATCGTGTTCCGGTACCGCGGCAGCGAACTGCAGCGGACCAAGTTCCGGCTGCTCGGGGTGTTCCTGGTGTCGCTGGTGGTCACGTGGCTCGAGGAGCACCGCGACTGGCACCCGAACCTCACCCCGCTCCCCTTCACGCTGATCGGCGTGGCGCTCGGCATCTTCCTGGGTTTCCGCAACAACGCCAGCTACGACCGGTGGTGGGAGGGCCGCAAGCTCTGGGGCGCCCTGGTGAACACCTCGCGCACCTTCGCGCGCCAGTCGCTCACGCTGGTGGGCCCGCGCGACCCGGCGGGGCCGGCCGAGGAAGCGGAGGTGCGGGCGCTGCGGCGGGAACTCGTGCACCGCACCATCGCCTTCGTGCATGCGCTCCGCCTGTCGCTGCGCGACCGCGCCGACCTCGACGACCTGGCACCGTTCCTTACCGCCGACGAGCTCGAGCGGCTTCGCACCGAGACCAACCGCCCCTACGCCATCACGCAGGGGACCGCCGAGCGCCTGCGTCGCGCATGGACCCGCGGATGGATCAACGACGTGCACCTGCCGGTGCTCGAGGGATCGCTGACCGCGCTCACCGACATCCAGGGCGCGTGCGAACGCATCAAGTCGACGCCGATCCCCTTCTCGTACACCACGCTCATCCACCGCATCACCGCCACCTACTGCTACGCGCTCCCGTTCGGCGTGGTGGATGCGGTGGGAATCTACACCCCCGTGGTGGTGCTGATGGTGTCGTACGCCTTCTTCGGCCTCGACGTGGTCGGCGACGAGATCGAGATGCCGTTCGGGATGGACCCGAACGACCTGCCGCTCGACGCCATATCGCGGACCATCGAGGTCAACCTCAGGCAGCGGATCGGCGACGTCGACCTCCCCCCGATGGCGCGACCCGTCGACGACGTGCTCACGTGAGCCGGGACCAGTCCGTGCCGCGCAGGTGCTTCTCGTACCGCTGCCAGCGCCCCACGCTGCTCGCGTAGAGGGGGCGGTTCACCTGGTCGTAGCTCAGCGTCCGCACGGTGCGCTTGGACTCGTGGAAGCGCGTGCAGCCCTCGTCCCACTCGAGTCCCAGGAAGTCGATGAACCGGGGGAACTGCGTGCCCGGGTCGGTCACCACGTCCTCGTAGCGGACGTCGAGGATGGGCAGGTCGGTCTCGCGCTTCCAGTGCTCCATCAGCCGCCTGCTCTGCTCCCACGCCGCGGCGATCCACTCGATGCGGGCGGTCCATGGGTAGTAGTCGTTGTTGAAGCCGCCCATGAAGCAGCTCACCGCCACGTCGCGCGGGTCGCGGATGGCGTGGATGATCCGGGTCCGCGGGAAGAGCCGCGCGAGCAACCCGACGATCCGGTTGTTGCCGAGCGCCTTGTTCACCACGCGCAGCGCGCCGGGCGCCTCCTTGGCGCAGTGCGAGACGTAGGCCTGCGCCGCGTTGCGGAACGCGCGGTCGCGCATGGGCCCGAAGCTCTCGGGCGCCGGAAGCGACGCGTCCCACGTCCGCTCGAGCTCGCGCGCGAAGTGCTCGATCACCGCCATCTCGCCGACGCCCGCCGCGCGACCGTGGGCGTCGATCACCTGGTCGAGCAGGCTGGTGCCGCTGCGCGGCATGCCCGCGATGAAGACGGGCAGCTCGCTCGGCGAGCCGCTCGCGGGGAAGTCGCGCATCGACGCGCGCGTCCAGTGCGACATGAGCGCGTCCACGGCCGTGGCGTACTGCGCCGGGTCGAAGTCGACGCGGCCGATCTCGTTGGCGCGCGCCGCCGACTCGAAGGCGTCGTCGAAGCGTTCCGCGCGGTCGCACGCCTTGGCGCGCAGGTAGAGCGCGGTCCGCAGCTGCGGGCCCGGCACGAGTCGCGGCAGCACCTCGCGGTCCAGGTGCTCGATGGCCTCGCCGTGCATCTTGCGGTGCACCAGGAGCGAGGCGCGCAGCGCGTGAAGCCGGGCGAGCATCTCGGGCGCATGGTGGGCGGCGCCCGCAAGCAGGGGCTCGAGCGCGGCCTCGGCCTCGGCCACGCGCACCGCGCTCTCCAGCGCCTCCACCAGGAGCACCTGCGGGCCGAACGCGTCCGGCGCCATCGCCAGGGCCGCGCGCAGGCGCTCGATGCCGCGGTCGGTCTCGCCCGCGTGGACGTCGGCCTGCGCCAGGATGGTCAGCGAGTCGGGGTGCGACTCCACGGCCTCGGCGCGCGTCGCGAACGCGAGCGCGGCGCCGCGGCGGCCCGCGTGCTGCTCGAGCATCGCGCGAATGCGCAGGAACTCGGCGTCGCGCGACCCCTGCCCCACGTGCCGGTCGGTTGCGGCGATCGCCTCGTCGATGCGTCCGGTGCGTGCCAGTTCCTGCACGCGCGCGCGGTCGTTCCCGCGTTCGAGCGCGGGACGCAGTCCGGATCCGATGGTCTTGCGGGGAGCGGGCATGATGCGGACAGGCTACGGGTCGGCTGCCCAGCGCGTCGTCACGCCGCCCGCGTCCCTGCGTTCGCTTCCGACGCCTTCACGAGCACATCGATGTCACCCGTGTAACGCACCAGTCCGTGGTGCGCGAGCGCGATCCCGCCCACCACCACATACTCAGCCCCGCTTGCGTTCAATGACTCGAGCCACTCGCGCCAGTCTTGGTTGTGGGCCATCGCGCTCCTCCCTGAGGCGGTCGAGGGCCTCCATGCGCTCGGCGGGCGTCCGGGACATCCAGTACTCGCGCTCGCGCCGCGACGCGTCCCGGTCGTGCAGCGGATGCACCTCGATCGGCCAGCCCTGTCGACGCGCGAGCGCCTCGTCCATGCAAGTGATGATATCCGACCGCGTCCGAATCCCCGAGTCCTCCCGCCCGCCTACGCCGCCCTCGTCCCCGCCGACGGCAACGACGATCGGAATTGGTCGGGTGACACGGGCATCAACGTTCTCCGAGCGACTCAAGCTGCACCCGAACAGACGGTGCATGGACCGTGGCGGCACGCCACACCAAGGCTGCGTCCACTCCGAAGTACTGATGGATCACGATGTCCCGCATACCGGCCATGTCGGCCCATGGGATGCCCGGATGCCGCTCGCGCATGGTGCGCGAAACGCCCTTGGCCGCCTCGCCGATGACGGCAAAGTCATAAAGCACGGCACGAATGACCACGTCATGCTTGGCGAACGATGCCTGGTCGAAACCGGCGATCGCCCGTTCGATCCGGGCGCAGGCTTCGACGATGTCACGAACGCGCGCGCCGTCGTCACGCGGCATAGCGGACTTCCCGAAGGATGGCCTCGCGAACATCATCCTTCAGCCCACCGATCGGCACCACGTCTACCTCGCGACCGAGTTCCTGCTCAAGCAGGCGCTTGATCCCGGCGACGTCGAAGAGATCGCCCTCGTCCGTGAGGTCGACGAGGAAGTCGATGTCGGAATCCGCGCGATCCGCACCTCGCGCGACCGAGCCGAAGACCCCGATTCGCCGAACATGCCTGCTCCGGAGTTCAGGCTGCAGCCGCGCCAGGGCACCGAGGACTCGGTCAAGCGTGCTCATGGCCAAGAAGTCTAACCATGAACTGTTACGCCGCCCGCGTCCCCGCCGCCGGCGGCGTGATCGGCTGCAGCGAGACGATCAGCGATACGTCCACGATCTCCGCCGCGTCGAGCCCGGGCGGAACCACGTACGCGGTGCGGCCGGACGGGACCAGCATGACGAACTCCGGATGCGGCACGTCGAACGACCGCTGGTCCACCAGGTGGATGCGGAACGGCACGAACGGGACGGCGCGCAGCGACGAACGGAATTGGTCGGGTGACACGGGCATGCCTCCTTCAGTATGCGGAGCACGCTACCGCCGTTCAAGGGGCAACCGGCCGGGTTCGGCGGAAGTTCACATCACGCCCCGCCCGCGCCCCCGCCGCCCGGCGAATACCAACTTCCCTTGCCGATTCCGTGCCGCACGAGGGATCCCCGCTCGACGAGCTTCGCGAAGTGCGCCTTCAGCGTCGGGCGCTTCGCGCCGGTCAGCCGGATCGCCTCGCCCATCGTGATGCGGCCGCGCTCGCGGGCGTGCCGGAGGATCGCCTCCGAGAGCGGGGCGAGCGGGCCGAGCGCGAGTTCATCGCGCGCAAGCCGTCGCTCGAGCTGCGCGACCTGCTCGGCCATCGCGCCGAGGAAGTACTCGAGCCATGGCTGCCAGTCCTGGGAGGGTGTGCGCAGCGAAGACTGCGTGCGCCGAAGCGCCAAGTAGTACTCAGGCTTGGTTCGCTCAATCACCGCCTCGAGCGAGCTGTACGGCACGAAGGCGTACCCGGCGCGCAGGAGCAGCAGCGTGGTCAGGATGCGCGACAGCCGCCCGTTGCCGTCCTGGAACGGGTGGATCGCCAGGAACACCACCGCGAACACGCCGATCGCGACGAGCGGGTGCGCGTCCTGGTCGTCGAGCGCGGCGTTGGTCCACGCCACCAGCTCGGCCATGAGCCGGGGAGTCTCGAACGGGGCCGCGGTCTCGAACACGGTGCCGACGGGCTTGCCATCCCCGTCGAACGCCACGATGTTGTTCGGCGCCGATTTGTAGTTGCCGCGATGGCGGGCGTCCTTCTCGCTGTGACGCAGGAGGTCACGGTGCAGCTGGCGGACGTGGTTCTCGCTGAGCGTGATCGACCGGTGCGACTGCGTGACGAGCTCGACAACCTCTGCATAGCCCGCGACCTCCTGCTCGTCGCGCGTCTGGAAGCGGCGGACACCTGCCTCACGCAGGAGCGACTCGACCTCGTGATCGGCGAGGGCGCTGCCCTCGATCCGCGTGGATGACCCGACGCTCTCAATGGTGGCGACATGCCGGAGCGAGATCAATCGTTCGGGCGGCAGCGCGCGCGAGGCCCGCCACACCCCACGAAACTCCTCGATGCGGGCAAGGAAGCGCGCCATGCGAGGCGAGAGGTCGGGGATCTTGGTGGGAAGCACCGCCATATCGACATCCAAATATAGCCATAAACGCCAGCTGATGCCATATAGACCTCCATAACTCGCCATATCGAGAACCTCGCCGCGCCGCCCGAAGGCGACACGGCGAGGAGTGTGGACGCCGGCGCGAGGCCGGCGGAGATGCGCAATTTGAATGATCAGCGCCGCCGGCGCGAGCGGACCAGGCCCGCGGCCCCGAGCACCGCCAGCGCCCCCGGCGCGGGGACCTCGGTGAAGGTGACGGAGATGCCGCCGGACACCGAGGAAGCGTCCTCATCCGTGAACCAGGACTCCGAGTAGCCCAACTGATAGGCCCTGCCCGCCTGCAGCGTCCCGAGCTCCACGGTGTAGAGCCCGCTGACCGCGGATGCCGGAAGAGACCAGACCGCGGGGCCATGGACTTCCTGATCGGTGGCAAGGTCCCACTCCACGATGCTCAAGATGAAGTTCTCAGGGAAGCCGGTCGCGAACCGGCTCAGGTCGACGGACAGTTCCGTCTGCTGGGTCACTCCGAACCGGACGGCAATGGCCATGCCGAAACCATACGACGCACCCTCGGGGGCGAGCGTGATCGCCGAGACCTGGAACCCGCTTCCGCTCACGGTCGCCGACATCAAGCCCCACGGACCGTTCGGCGAGAACGGAGAATCCAGGAACGAGGCCGGACCGTCGTAGACCGGCGGCTGGCCCTCGGTTCCCGAGGCGAACAACGCCCGGGTGCTCTGCACCGTCACCCCCGCCACCGCCGGCGCCGCCATGCCCAGCGTCCCGCCGAACAGCAGTCCCACGGCCGCCGCCTTCCGAATCGACATGCGATCCATCACCGTCTCCCGGGGCATCACCCCGCGTTCCGGGCCCACACTCCCATGCAGGCACCTGGCCGCGCACTCAAGCCGTACTGAGTTGTTCGCGATGCCCGCTCCGGCACGGCGCCGGGGGCGCTGCATCCCGC
>Ga0255182_1000416_pt1 | contig 29583 bp, 22 predicted proteins | sample Atl_UVDOM_RepA_8_FD_188420 | JGI IMG/M metagenome (GOLD analysis project Ga0255182, IMG submission 188420) | Freshwater microbial communities from Altamaha River, Georgia, United States - Atl_UVDOM_RepA_8d | ecosystem: Environmental > Aquatic > Freshwater > River | place: USA: Georgia...
CTCGAGCTTCACCCGGCCCTCGTATTCCTTCGCGATCGTCGTCACTGTTTCCAGGAAGAGGCCGGTCAGCGCCTTGAGGATGTTCGCCTTGTGCACGACCGTGATTTTCCTGCGTCCGGTCGCGATGGCGTATTCGAAGGCGTAGCGGGCGATCTTCTGGCAGTTCTCGCGGGTCAGGATGCCCGAGGCTTCGGCGACCGCGTGCGGGTCGTCGCCGATCTGGATGAAGTGCTCGACGCCGACGTAGAAGCCGCCGGTGTTCTCGCGGATCAGCACGATGTCGACGTCGGGGAACTTGCCGTCCGGCAGCAGCGAGCGGGCGGGCCGCACGTTCGCGTAGAGCTTGAGCGCCTCGCGCAGGCGCACGTTGATAGAGCGGAAGCCGCCACCGATCGGCGTGGTCAGCGGGCCTTTCAGCGTCAGGCCCGTCGCGCGCATGCTGTCGATCGTCGCCTGCGGCAGCGGGTCGCCGTCGCGCTCGATGGCGGTGAGCCCGGCGAGCTGCTCGTGCCATTCGAACGGGGCGCCCAGCGCCGCGAGCACCTGCAGCGTGGCCTCGACGATCTCCGGGCCGATGCCGTCGCCGCGCAGCAGGGTGCACGGGATCGGGGTAACGGGTGTGGCAGTCATGCGTGGATCTCCGGCTGGTGGACGATTCGGGAGCCTGCCGCGCGCGCACTCTCGACTCTGCCCGCCGGGCTGGCGGCGAGTATACGGAGGATCGCGGTGTTTTGTTGCGCCGCGCGTGTCCTTGCGGCAGGCATTCGCCTGGATATAATTACACCTGTACATCCATACAGGTTCAGCGTGATGGCCGACAAACTCACCGCGCGTCAGCTCGAAGTGCTCGCCTTCATCCGTGATGCGCTGAAGCGGGGCGGGCTGCCGCCCACGCGCAGTGAAATCGCGGGCGCACTGGGTTTTCGCTCGCCCAACGCCGCGGAAGAGCACCTGCGCGCGCTGGCCCGCAAGGGCGCCATCGAGTTGCTGCCCGGCGCGTCGCGCGGCATCCGCATCCTCGCGGACGCGCCGGAAGAGGCCACCGGCCTGCCGGTGATCGGGCGGGTCGCGGCAGGGCAGCCGCTGCTCGCGGCGGCCCACATGGAGGACCTGCTCCAGATCGACCCGGCCGCCTTCCGCCCGCGCGCCGACTACCTGCTGCGCGTGAACGGCATGAGCATGCGCGATGCCGGGATCCTGCACGGCGATCTGCTGGCGGTGCACGCCACCGCCACCGCGGAGAACGGCCAGATCGTCGTCGCCCGCCTCGACGATGAAGTCACGGTCAAGCGCTTCCGGCGGCGCGGCCAGCGCGTGAGCCTGCTTGCGGAGAACCCCGATTTCGCCCCCATCGAAGTCGATCTCCACAGCCAGACGCTCGCCATCGAAGGTCTCGCGGTCGGTGTGGTGAGAGTGCACCTGCAATGACCCTCGACGAAATCATGCGTCGCGCCAGGCTCTGGCGCGCCGGCGAGGCGTCTGTCGAGGCCGGCCTGCCCACCGGCTTTCCCGCGCTGGACGCGGCGCTGCCGGCCGGCGGCTGGCCTTTCCCGGGGCTCATCGAGATCCTGTCCGGCCATCCCGGCAGTGGCGCGTTGCGCCTCGTGTTACCGGCGCTGGCCCGGCTCGCGCAGGACCGCCGCTGGCTGATCTGGGTGGCGCCGCCCTATCAACCCTATGCCCCGGCCCTGCAGGCGGCAGGAGTCGACCTGTCGCGCGTGATGATCGTCGACGTCGATGGCGCGGAGCCCGGCGCGCCGGCCGGGCGTGTCCCGCCCGGTGCCGTGCCGGCAACAGGCGGCGACCAGGTGCTGTGGGCTTTCGAACAGGCATTGCGCTTTCCCGGCTGTGGCGCCGGCCTGCTGTGGCCGGGCGCCCTCGAGGCGCTGACGCTCCGCCGCTTGCAACTGGCCTGCGAGGCCGGCGGCACGCTGGGCGTGCTGTTCCGCGCGGGCGAGTTCGTCGACCAGCCCTCGCCGGCCGCGCTGCGGCTGCTGCTGACGCCCCAGCCGGCGGCGGACGCACTCGACATCACCGTCCTCAAATGCCGTGGCGGGGTGCGCGCACGCGAGTGTCGCGTCGCGCTCTGACGTGCCGCCGCCCGCCCCACGGGAGCTCACTTGCAATACGGCCCAGGGATTTCGACATGAACATTAATGAACATCCGGGCAATGAACGTCCGGACTCCCTCCAGCGCCTCTTGCACAGGGTGCCCCGCACGCCCCGGTTCACCGCGCTGCAGGACACGACGCCCGCGCCCCGTCCAGCGCCTGAACTCTGGCTCGCCGTCCACCTGCCCCAGTTGCCGCTCGACATCGCGACGCGCGGCGACGCCGAGCGCAAGGCCTGCGTGCTGGTCGAGGGCGGGGGGGCGCGGCAGCGCATCCTGCTCGCCAACAGTGAGGCCGCCCGCCTCGGCATTCGCCCCGGCATGCCGCTGGGCGCCGCGCATGCCCTCGGCAACGTGACCCCGCTGCCGCGGGTGGAGGAGGAGGAAGCGCGGGCGCTGGCGCAACTGTGTGCCTGGGCCTGCCAGTTCACGCCGGTCGTCAACGCGGTGGCGCCCGATGGCCTGCTGCTCGAGGTGCGCGGCAGCCTGCACCTGTTCGGCGGTCTGCACGGTCTGTTGTCGCTGTTGCGGCGGGGCCTGCGTGAACTCGGCATGCGCGCCTTCGCGTTCTCCGCCGCACCCACCCCGCTCGCCGCCACCTGGCTCGCGCGCGGCAGGCAGGCCGCGACGGTCGACAGCCTGGCGGCCTTGCCGGCGGCGCTCTCGGCCCTGCCGCTCGAGGCCCTGCGCCTGCCCAGCCGTCAGCTACAGGACTTCTCCGGCATCGGGGTGCACACCGTCGGCGACTGCCTGCGCCTGCCGCGCGACGGCCTCGCACGCCGCTTTGCGCCGGGCCTGCTGCAGGACCTCGATCGCGCGCTCGGCCGTGAAGCCGATCCGAGGCCGGCCTACACCGCGCCCACGCGCTTTGCCGGCCGGCTCGACCTGCTGTGGGAGATCCACCATGCACAGGCGCTCGCGACCGGCATGGAGCGCCTGCTCCACGAACTCGGTGGCCTGCTCCGGGCCCGTTCCGCGGTCATCCGCACGCTGGACTGGACCCTGCGTCACCGCGACGGCAATGGAGCCCGGCACCGGATTTCGCTGGTTGCCCCGAGCAGCGACGTCGCCCACCTGGCGCGGCTCACGCGCGAATATTTCTCGCGGCAGCGCCTGTCTTCGCCGGTGCGGGGCATCGAACTCGCGGTCGACGACCTGGAGGTCCGCACCACCGTTGAAACGGGAGACCTCTTCTTCTGCGGGCGCCGGGCCGATGGCGCCGAGGAACACTGGCCTCAGTTCGTCGAGCGCCTGCAGGCGCGCCTGGGCGCGGAGGCGCTGAAGGCCCTTGCGGCGGTGCCCGATCACCGCCCCGAGCGGGCGACGCGGGTGGTGCGGTTCGGACCGCTGGCGCGCGCGCCGGACGCGAAGGCGGCCGCACAGGACGACGCGCAGCGGCGCCGGCGCCCGCGGCCCCTGTGGCTGACCCGACGTCCGCTGCCGCTGCCCGAGCAGAACGGACGGCCCTCTCTGGGTGGCATGCTGACGCTGGAACCGGAGCGCGAACGGGTACAGGGAGGCTGGTGGGAGGGAGCAGATCTCGAGCGGGACTACTTCATCGCCCGTGACCGGAACGGCACGCGTTGGTGGGTCTTCCGCGAGTTGAACGGCCGCCGCGGCTGGTTCCTGCACGGGGTGTTCGAATAGCGCGGCACCCCTCCGGCTGCTCGTCAGCCGGGGCCGTGCAGGGTTCCCAAGCTGCGCGAAAATCTTTTTCGCCACGGACCAACCGTGTCCGTGGCGACGGCAGCCAGGGCCGATTGGCCACCGGAAACGCCGGGAACACGGAGAGGGATCGAGCGGGCTTATGGCGACCGCGTGGCACTGCCGCGCCGGCGGGACATGCCTCGTATCTTTCCTGTTCCGTGCCCTCCGCGGTCAAAAACAGCCGCTCCGGCGGCAGCCCGCGAAAAAGTCACTTCGCGGCCGGATTCAGGGTGCTTGAATCCGTTGCCGCCTCAATGCTCCGCCTTGCCCACCTTCGTCGTCTGCTGCATGAGGTGATCCGTCCAGGCGATGCCTATCGCCGAGAGGATGAACACCATGTGGATGATGGTCTGCCACATCACGCCCGTAGGCGTCGTGCGCGAGCTCTCGAGGCCCAGCGAGCCCGCTTCGATGAAGGTCTTCAGGAGGTGTATCGACGAGATGCCGATGATTGCCATCGCGAGCTTCACCTTCAGCACCGACGCGTTGACGTGACTCAACCACTCGGGCTGGTCCGGGTGGCCCTTGAGGTTCAGCCGTGACACGAAGGTCTCGTAACCGCCGACGATCACCATCACGAGCAGGTTCGAAATCATCACCACGTCGATCAGCCCGAGGACGATCAGCATGATGTCCTGCTCGCCGAGGCTGGTGGCGCCGTGGATCAGGTGCCACAGCTCCTTGACGAACAGGATGACGTACACGCCCTGCGCGACGATGAGTCCGAAATAGAGCGGGAGCTGCATCCAGCGCGAGCTGAAGATCAGGTTGGCAAGCAGGCCGCGTTCGGCTGCGGACGGATCGGTTTTGTGCTGGGACATCTCTCTGTCGACTATTGAAAGGAGCCGGGATTTTACAGGGTTCCCCGCCACTCGGGACCGGGCCCGGCGCGGTAGCGTGAGCCGACCGCCCCCACCGGCGCGCCTGACGCGCTTGATCGGCGCCGCGCCGGGGCATACCTTCCACGCGTCAGGAAATGCGACGCCCAGGGAGGGTTTCATGGCTCAGGTACCGGCATCGTTTGTCGACTTGCTGACCGGCAAGCCGAGCTTTGCGCATCTCGCCACGTCGATGAAGGACGGTTCGCCCCAGGTGACGCCGGTCTGGTTCAGTTACGACGGCACGCACGTTCTCGTGAACTCCGCGAAGGGGCGCCTGAAGGACCGCAACATGCGCGCCCGACCCAAGGTCGCGCTGTCGATTCCAGACCCCGACAACCCGTACCGCTACCTGCAGATCATCGGTCACGTCATCGATGTCACGGAGGCGGGCGGGGACGAGCACATCGACGCCCTCGCCCTCAAATACCTCGGCAAGGAAACCTATCCGTGGCGCTCACCCGGCGAGGTGCGCGTCGTCTACACGATTGCCATCGACAAGGTCCAGACCATGGGCTGAGCGCGCCGCGCGGGGCGGGAGCTTCCGCCCCGACCTCCGACGGCGACGGCAGCAGCGTCGTCAGGAACATCTCCCGGCCACCCCTTGCCCCGCGTCACCGCCACACGATGCCGGGCTCCGGCCGCACCCGCAGTTCAGACCCTATTCAGGCGCGCCTGCGCAAAATCACGCCTGCTGCCGGCGTGACGCCGGCGTTTTGGACCTTTAGACTACGTCTGATTACAGGAGACGACACATCAAGCCCATCTTCCTTGCCGGTGCCCTGCTGCTGCAGCTCTGCCTGCCGGCAATGGCTTCCGCCAACAGCACCGCAAAGAGCGCCGGGACGGCCCCTGCCGCCGCCCCGCCAGTCCAGGGCAAAGCCTGCATTCCCGGTGTCGTCGACGTTCCAATCGCGGAAGAGCCGGCCTCCGCCGGCATCATGTACAACCTCGCCGAACATCCGAAATCCATCCGCGCGGTGGCCGGCCGCCTGTTGAACGAAGTCCTGGCGCAGCAGAAAAGCCCGGCAGCCGGCCTTGCCTGCGCCGACTGCAAGACGCCTGCGCGGCCGCGTGTCGTCTACAAGGTGGCACCAGTGCATTTTCTGCCCGACCGCGAGCAGAAGGCGGTCTGCCTCAAGCTCGATGCCCAAACCCGGAAGCGTCCTTTCGAGTTCGCGTCGCGCCGCTTCGGCACGGTGACCGAACTCAACGACTGGGTCATGGAATTCTCGCAGGGACGTGGCGAGGAGGGGCAGGAGCTGTATCGACGCTGCGCGGCCAACTGCAGCCCCCGCTACCAGTTCGAGATTGCCGAGGACGCGGAGGGGCTGTCGGTCGCTACGCGGGTGCAATGCGGGCCTGCGCGCGATCGCGCCAGCGACGAGTACGCGGTCAGCACCGCGCTGCGCGTCGACTGCGGCGCGACGAAAGGGGCGGTGGCGCAGGTGCCCTAGGCCCGCCATGCCGGGTCGCGGGCGGCAGGACGGTCCAGATTCTCTCCAGGTAGTGTTGTGAACGAAACCATCGCTTTGCCGGACAGTGCGCCGGCGCGAACCTCATCGGCTGCGGAAGCCGGCGACGCCGGCGCACCGCTTGCTTCTTCCTTCCTGGCCGCCATCGCGTGGCCCGCGCTGCTCGTCAGCAGCGCGACGATCCTCGCCTGCGGCTTCGCGCTGGGCCACCCGGCCATCTACTTCAACCTGTCCTATGCCTGGATCGTGCTGTGGCTGCTGCTGCTCGAACGGCGCATGCCCTACCGCGCCCAGTGGCAACACGCCGACGGCCAGCTCAAGGCCGACCTGGGGCACACGCTGCTGAACAAGGGCCTCGTGCAATTCACGATCATCCAGCTGATGAGCCTCGAATTCTTCGCCACCCGCGGCGGCGGCGCGATCGGGGCGCTGCCGTTGTGGGCGCAGGTCGTGATTGGCCTGGTCGCCACCGAGTTCGGCCTCTACTGGGCGCACCGCCTGTCCCACGAATGGCCCTTGCTGTGGCGCTTCCACGCCGTGCATCACAGCGTGCGCCGGCTTTGGATCGTCAATACCGGCCGTTTCCATTTCATCGACTCGAACATCAGCGTGCTCGCCAGCATTCCGTTCCTGCTGCTGACCGGCATCTCGATGGACGCCATCATCTGGGTCAGTGCGATCACGGCCTACATCGGCATCCTGACCCACTGCAACGTCGCGATGCGCTGCGGCTGGCTGAACTACGTTTTCAACACGCCGAACATGCATCGCTGGCACCACTCGACGAATCTCGACGAAGGCAACCGGAACTACGGACAGAACCTGCTCCTGTGGGACCAGCTGTTCGGCACCTGCTTCCGGCAGGACGACCGGCGGCTGGGAGTCATCGGCATCCACGAGCGCATGCCCCGTCGCTTCCTCCAGCAACTGCTCGCGCCTTTCATCTGGAAGCGCTACCAGCACGCCTCGCCCGATCCCGCGGCCGATCTCTGAATCCGGCGGACGCGCCGTCGGCACTGCGTGGACGTCCTGCACCTCGGATGAACGCCGCCTGGCCGGGCGCAGATGCTGCGCATGGCCGCAAGCCGTCGCCGCGCCGTTTTGAGGCCGCCCACGAGCTCTTCACCTCTCCCGCCCCGGGCTGTCTCTTGGTCACATTTCCTCGGCCATGCGCGATGAACTCGTGACTCGCCTGGTCCTGAACTTCAGTCATGACCGGTGGGCTTCGGCGATGGCGACCACGAACACCAAAGACATCGTGATTTTCCGAGCCGGGTTGTCCCAATGGTTGAAGGCATGGCCATTGGGTAGCTCGTTTTGAAAGAGGCGTGATCGTGCGGTCGGCGCCCTTCACCTCTCCCGCTCCGGGAGAGGTCGACGCCGAAGGCGGCGGGTGAGGGTGGCCTGCGTCGGCGCTGCGCCAGTCGGACGCGACCCTCACCCGCGCTGCGCGCGGCCTCTCCCGGGGCGGGAGAGGCGAACCTCTTGAAGCTGACGGCCGCGCTGCGGCGACGACCCGGGGACCGGGGTCGCCGCGAAACCGCCGCTTATTCCGCGCCGGCGGCCTCGAGGCGGCGCAGACGCCAGCGCGTCGCGTGCCAGAGCAGGTTGCCGATGGGGCGGGTCCAGCGCGTCAGCCGCGCGCTGCCGATGGCCACCGTGACCATGTGCGCGGCGCCCTGCAGGTGTCGGCGCGCGTAGAAGGTCATCGCGCGGCGCCAGTACGCGGTGCCGTGGCGCACGCGATCGTAGGGGGCGTCCGCTGGCGCGTTCGCGCTGTAGTACGCGTAGGCGAGTTCATCGTCGCCGGTTTCGAAGATGCGGCCGAGCGCGATCTTCGCGCGCGCCCAGTGCGACAGGGGTTCGCGCTGCTGGTAGCGCTCGAGGTGCGTCTTGAAGAGCCGGAAGTGGCGCGCTTCGTCCTGCGCGATGCGGTGACAGATCTCGCGCAGCACCGGGTCCGGCGCCGCGTCGCGCAGCGCCGAGTAGAAGGAGCAGGTGCCGGACTCCACGACGCAGCGCGCGACCAGCTCGCCGGTGCGCGAACCGCGCACCGAGGCCTCGGCGTCGATCGGAATCCGGTAGCCGGCGCGGAAGCGTGCCAGCGCACGGCGGAAATCAAAGGCCGGGTCCACGAGTTCCGCCCAACGGCCGAGCGCGCTGCCGTGCTGCGCTTCCTCGTCGCCCCAGCGATCGGCCTCGCGCTTGAATTCCTCGTCGTTGGCGAAGACATTGTGCAGGTAGGCGACGTAGTCGCCGCTGTTCGCCTCGACCAGCGCGGCGGTCTTCACGGTGGCGAGCAGCGTCGGGTCGACCGCGGCCGTCGTCAGCCGATCCCAGGGCAGATCGGCAATTTCCCAGTGAGCTTTCATGGGGCCGGATGTTACCAAGAACCGGCTCCCGGCGGCATCGCCGCGAGCCGCGCAGCCCCGGCTCCGGATTACCCTGTCGAGGACCCCGAAGATGGACAATCCGCGCCGCGCGAGCGGCCTCCTGCCGGCCAGCCTGGCGCTGGTTTTCGCCTGCACGGCGGCGCAGGCCGACGATAGCCGGATCGACGGCCATGAACTGCGCGCACGCTGCGCGGGGGAAGCGCGGCGGGGCGCCTGTCTCAATGAACTGATCATCGTTGCGGACATGCACGAAGTCGTCGCCGCCTGGGGGCTGGCGGACTCGCAGTGGTGCATGCCGGAGGACGTGCCGCCGGACCGCCTGCGCGCCGTCGTGCTCGATTATCTCGACGAGGCGGGCCGCGAGCTGCGCGAGCCGTCAACGCGGCTGATTGCCGCCGCCTACGCGCGTGCCTTTCCCTGTCGTTGAGGCGGCGGCCGGCGCGAGTGCGCCACGCACGGTGAAGTCCACGCTGTCCAGCACCTGCCGCGCGGCGTCGACGAGTTCGAGCGTGTAAGCGCCCGGTCGCGGCTGCCAGCTGTCGTCCGCGAGGATCTGGCCGTTCAGCCGCCAGTCGAGGCCGGCGCGCGCGGGGCGCATCGTCCAGAACACGCGTTGCGCCGCGGGGGGAATGTCGGGGTCGACGACCAGCACGCTGCCAGGGCCGGGATAGGTGATGCGCGGCGCCATCGCCGCGGGCCGGCGCAGGCCGGGGCGATCGCCTGCCGTGCCGGCGATGAACCACTCGTCGCGCGGGGCCTCGACGTCGTGCGCGAAGCGGACCGGCCGGCGCGCCAGGCCCGGCGGCGCGGCCGGCGGCGCGGGCGCGTCCGTGGCGTGCAGCGCCCGCATGACCTCGGCCCACACCGGCGCGGCGCCGGTGAGCCCGGACACGTCCCACATCGGCGCGCCGTCGAAATTCCCGACCCACACGCCGACCGTGTACCGGGTCGTGTAGCCGATGCACCAGTTGTCGCGCATCTGCTTGCTGGTGCCGGTCTTCACCGCGGCCCAGAACGGCAGGTTCAGCGGATTGTCGACGCCGAACGCGCGGCTGCGGCTGTCACGGTCGGCCAGGATGTCGCCGACGATGAAACTCGCGCCCCTGCGCCCGGCAGTTGCTTCGGTGCTCGCGCCGGCGCCCGCGCCGTCCAGCCGCAACGGCGTGCGTCCGCCGCCGCGGGCCAGGCTGCGATACGCATCGACGAGCTGCCACAGGGAAACCTCGGGCGAACCCAGCGCGAGCGCGTAGCCGTAGTAGTCGCCGTCGCGCTCGAGATCGTCGAAACCGAGCTCGCGCAGCCGCTCGAGCAGGCGCTCGGGGCCGAGTAGCATCAGCGTGCGCACGGCGGGCACGTTCAGCGAGCCCGCGAGACTCGCGCGCAGGCTGACGAGGCCACGGAACGTGCGGTCATAGTTCTGTGGCACGTACAGGCCCGTCGGTGTCGGCAGGTTCACCGGGCTGTCCTCGAGCAGCGACGCGGCGGTCAGCAGCTTCTGTTCGATGGCCAGTGCGTAGAGAAAGGGCTTGAGCGTCGATCCCGCCTGGCGCAGCGCGCGCACCCCGTCGACGTGATGCGCGGACGACAGTGCGCCGCCATTGCCCACATAGGCGAGCACCTCGCCGCTCGCGTTGTCCACAGCGAGCACGGCGCCGTCGCGCACGTTGCGCGCCGCGAGCTGGCGCAACTGTTTCTGAAGGCTGTCCAGGGCCGTGCGCTGCGCTTCGGCGAGCAGCGTGCTCGTGATATCACCGCCGCCGGGCCGGAGCAGCCGCCGCGCTGCATGGGGCGCCGATTGGGCCGCGGCGCGCAGCCCGGGCGGGCTGCGCAGCGCAGCCTGCGCCACGCGGGTCAGTCGCGCGCAGTCGACGGTCGGCGCGACCCGTGGGGCGAGCCGGCAGCCGCGCGCGGCCAGCGCGGCGGGCGTCGCGTTGGGGCTGCGCAGCAGCAGGGCGAGCAGCAGGGACTCATGCGCGTCGAGGCCGGCGGCCGATTTCGCGAACAATGCGCGCGCCGCGCTGTCGATGCCCTGCAGCTCACCGCGGAAGCTCGCGAGGTTGAGGTAGGCCTCGAGGATCTCCCGCTTGCTCCAGCGCGCATCGAGCGCGCGTGCGGCCTGCAGCTGGCGCCACTTCTGGCGCAGGCTGCGCCGCGCAGGCGCGCGCAGCGTGGGGTCGAGCTGTGCCGCGACCTGCATCGTGATCGTGCTGGCGCCACGCGCGCGGCCGAGCAGGGTGTCGCGCGCGGCGGCCGCCAGCGCCAGCCAGTCGACACCGTGATGGGCGAAGAAGCGGTGGTCCTCCAGCGCGACGACGCTCTCGCGCAGGCGCGGCGAGAGCTCGCCGAACGCGACCCACCGGCCGCGCCGCCGGGTGAGATCGGTGCGCATTTCGTGCAGCAGCACGCCGTGGCGATCGAACAGTCGCGACTCGCTCGCCGGATGCGCCGCCCTCACCTCGTCCAGCGTCGGCGGCGCGGCGCGCGCGACGGCCTGCGGCGCGAACCACAGGCAAGCCAGCAGCGCGAGGAGCCGTCGCGTCAAGGCTCGACCGTGACGGTCGCGTTGGGCAGCTCGCCGAACATGTCAGGCGCGTACATCGCCTCGACCCGCGTGGGCGGGAGCTGGAATTCGCCCGCGTTGTTGACGCGCACCGTGTATTCGAGCCGCCAGCCGCCCTGCGGCACGTAGTCGAAGTACGCGCGGTAGACGTCCTGCCCACGCTCCTCGAACAGCGGGCGCACCGCGGCGTCCGGCGAGCCCGCGCCGGCGAGCGCGACCGCGCCGGCGGGCAGCGGGTCGCTGACGACGACCCAGGTCATGTCGCTCTGGCTGGCGATTTCGAGACGCACGCGGTAGGTGTCGCCGCGTCGCCAGTGGCCGGGGACCTGCTGCTCGAGCGGGGTCACGCTGCGCGTGATGCGGAAACCGGCGAACAGCGGGTCGCGCAGCGGCACGGCCGCGCGACTCTGCACGGCGACCCAGGGCGCGCCCGCGCCCGTGTGGGAAATCGCCAGCGTTGCCGGGCCGGCGGGCCACTCGAAGGTATGGGGTGGGAGGGCGCCCTGGTCCCAGTCGGCGAGATGCTCGGCGCCGCCGACGGCCGCCCGCGTGCGACCGCTGACGGCCGTGGATTCGAAGCGCGCGGAGAAGCGCTTGAGCGCGAGCACGCCCCACGCGTTGGCGGTCGTCGTGTCCCAGTGGCCCTGGCGCTGCCGGCCGAGATTGCCGTTGACGAGTCGCGGCAGGTCTTCCACCCAGTCGTCACGGTCCGACACGCTCAGCAGTGCGCGGTTCGCGACGACGTCAGGCGACAGCATCAGCCACCACAGTGCATCGCGTTCCCCGCCCGCCAGGCGCAGCGCGCCGCCCTGCAGGGTGAAGCGCGTGCGCAGCTCGCGCAGCGCCGCGGCGAGGCGGGCGTCACGCCCGGGCAGCGAGTCCTGGCGTCGGAGGATGTCGATGTAGTCGATGACACCCGAGGTCGGCCACAAGGCCGGCGTCAGGTCGAGGCTTTCGAGCCAGCCGGGTTCGATCCCTTCCGGATAGCGACCGAGCGCCGCGATCGCGGCCAGCTTGCGCAACACGAGATCCGCGGTTTCCAGCGGCGACTCGCGGCTGACGCGCCCCTCGACGAAGCCGACGAGGCCGCCGCGCAGCCGTTGCCGCGCGGCTTCCGGAATGGCCCATTCCGCCTCCGCCGCCAGCGCGAGCAGGTAGCTCGACAGGATGTCGCTGCCCGGGCCTGGCGCCGCGAAATATTTCGCGAGTCCGTCGCCGTCGAGATGGGCCGGAAGTTCCGCCATCAGCACATCCCACTGGCGCTGATCCTGCAGCGCGACCGCGCGCGACGCGCGCTGTTCGAGGCAGCGGTACGGATAGGCCGTCATGTGGCGCCGCACGCCGTCGAGGCCGTCGACGAGACGCGGGCTGAAGCTGACCTCGACCCCGCCGCGCGCCGGCAGCGCGTCCGGCGGACGCGCGACGGGCAGCGCCAGCGGCGCGCGCAGCTGCGTCAGCGTCGCCTGCAGGGTGCGCACCGGGACCGCCGGCAGCACCTGCTGGGTGACCGTCACGCTGTCCGTCGCGTCTTCCGCGCCGCCGCTCGCGTCGACCGTCCAGCGCAAGCGCCCGGTGCTGGCGGGCGCCGTGTAGTCCCACGCGATCTCTCGCGCAGCGCCGGGCGCGAGCGTCACCTGCTGGTCCGGCAGCGCCTGCACCTGCGCGTCATCGAACGCCACGGCGGCGCGCAGCTTCGTCTCCAGCGGGCGCTCGCCTGCATTGCGCACCGTGAACGTCGCGCGGTAGCGGTCGCCGCTGCGCACGCCAGGCGGCAGGCCGGAGAACAGCATCAATTCCTGCGTCGTGCGGATGCTCGCCGCGCCGGTGCCGAAATGGCTGACGCCCGAGGTCGCCACCGCGACGATGCGGAAGCCCGTCAGCGAATCGTTGAGAGGCACGGTGAGCCGTGCACGCCCGCGCGCGTCCAGCTTGACCTTCGGCTGCCAGGACAACAGCGTGTCGAACAGCGCGCGGCTGCCGCCGCCGCTGCCGCCGCCACCGCCGGGCGCGACCGCCTTGCGGCCGTAGTGGCGGCGTCCGATGACCTGCATTTGCGCGGTGGCGGTCTGGACCTCGATCCCGCGCCGACCCATCATCGCGTCCAGCAGCGCCCAGCTCTGGTTTGGCCGCAGCTCGAGCAGCCCCTCGTCGACGGCGGCGAGGGCGATTTCCGCATCTGCGCCGAGCGGCCTGCCGTCGGCGCGCTTCACCTCGACGTCGACGAGCGCTTCTTCGCGCACGCGATAACTCGCCCGTTCCGGCCTCACTTTCACGTCGAGCTGGTGGGTGCGCCAGCCGACGCGCAGTTCGGTCATGCCGAGCTTGTACGCCGGGCGGCCGAGATCGACCAGCGCCGTCGGCTGGACCGCCGCGTCGCGGCCGCGCACCGCCAGCACGGAAACGAACACGTTCGGCGCCTGTTGTCCGCGCACCGGCACTTCGACGACCGGAGACTTGCCCGACAGCGTGGTGACGAAGGACTCGAGGACCCCCTCGCGTTCGACGGTGACCAGCGCCCGGGCTTCGCGGAACGGCATGCGCACCTGCAGGCGGGCGGTTTCGCCCGGTTCGTAACGCTTGCGCTCCGGCACGAGATCCATGCGGTCGTGATCGGCCACCGCGTACCACCACTCATCGCCGGCCGCGACCCAGATCTCGCGATTCACGACGCTGCGCCGGCCCTCCGCGTCCAGCGCGCTCGCGCGCAGCACGACGCTGCCGGAAACCGGGGAACTCGCCTCGCAGTCGAGCAGGCCCTGCGCGTCCGTGCGGCCTTCGCAGGCGAGCTCGAGCCGGCGCGTCTCGGTGCGATTCTCGTAGGCGTAGAAGCCACCGATCAGGCGCTTGCGGTGCGACAGGGTGCTGCGCTGGAAGAGGTCGACGCTGATCGCGACGCCGGGCACGGGTTCGCCGTCGAGATCGAGGGCGACGGCCTGGAAACGGAAGCGCGACTGGTTCAGCGCCCAGCCCTCGGGCTTGAGGCCCAGCACGATGCGCGAAGGCCACACCGGCACCGTCGTCGCGGTGCTCAGCGTCTCGCCGTCAGGATCCTGGTACTCGACGTCGGCGACGAGGTTCGCCGGGGTGTCGCCCGCCGCGACGCCGGTGAGCGTCACGCGCGTGCCGCCCTGCGCGTCGAGGCTGGCCGACAGGGTCTCCAGCACCCGGTCGCCGGCTTCCGCCGCGCCGACCGCGCTCCATGCCTGCTCGGCGTGCTCCGTCACGCCTTCGCGCACGTCGCCGTTCATGAAGGTGAATTCCGGGTAGTCGGGGTAGGCAAGCGGCCGCGGACGCAGCGCCCCGCGGACCTTGATCGGCAAGCCGCCCGCCGGCCCTCCGGCGAGATAATTGATCTGCACGTCGAGACCCACCGCGTCCTCGTCGACGACGGGCAGGCCGCGCGCCTGCACCTCGGCGCGCAGCAGCGGCACGCGGAAAGCCTCGACGCGGAAGCTGCCGGCGGGCAGCCACTGCTCGCCGTCCCGGAGCTCGAGCTGATAGGTGCCGAGCTTCGCGTCGGCCGGCACGGTCCAAGTCGAGGTGCCGCTGCTGGTCGCGGGATCCGCCTGCGCGAGCAGCGGGAACTCGTCGTTGCTGCCCTCGTGGCGGAGGCGGAACTCGAGCGTGGCCGGTGACCAGTGCGCAAAGCCCGCGCCGGTGTGGTGGCGCAGCACGTGTTTCATGTGCACGGTTTCCCCGCGCTGGAACAGGCTGCGGTCGAAGACGGTGCTGGCGAGACGGGGCGCCGGGCCGCCGGGCAGCGGCAGGCCGAACTGCCAGGTGGCGATGCCGTCGTTCCAGTGCGAGGAGACGAGGCCGATGTCGTCTCCCGACCTGGCCACGGCGACGAGGCCACGCGGATTCCAGTCACAGGCGGGACGCTGCTCAGGCGCCGGCAGGGCGACGTCCATGCGGGCGATGCCCTCGGCGTCGGTCCGGCCCTGCCAGTGCGTGGCGCCTGCGCAGTCCTTGATGGCGACGTCCGCGCCGGCGACCGGCTTGCCGCTGTCGAGCGCGGTGACCCAGACGAGTGAGGATTCCCGCCCGAGCTTGAGATGCACGCCGAGGTTGGTGACCAGCGCGAGCGACTGCACGAAGTAGGTGCCCTCCCGGCCGAACAGGCTTGCACCCAGCCGCGGGCTCGCGAGCTCGACGACATAGAAGCCGGGCTCGCGCAGCGGGATCCCGATAACTTCGAAATCCCTGGCCGGCGCGGCGCGCGGCACCTCGAGCAGGCTTGCGTCGCGCGCCTTGCGCAGGACCTCGGTTTCGCCGGCGCGCTGCGTGACGGCGTACTCGTGCTTTTCCTCGTCCCACGCATACTGGTCCCGCTGCGCGGTCTCGACCGCGGTGAACCAGCCCGCCACCGCGGCGACGTCGTCGGCCGGCAGCTTGAGCATCCGGCCGCGAATCGAGGCGAGTGCGAGCGGGGCTTCCGGCGCGGGTTCCTCGAGGTGCAGCGCGCGTCGGGTCACGTCGCTGACGAAACCCGCCAGGCTCGGCGGCGGCGGAGGCGCCGGATCGGGGGCACGCCTGAGGATGTTCGGCTCGAGATTGCGCACCGTCACCGGCAGCGCCGGATCGCCGTGCAGCTCGACGATGCCGAACCTGGCGGCGAATTTCGCGAGCGGCGGGTCCTCGTCGGTGGCCACCTGCATCGGGAAGGCGTGCTGGTTGGTCAGCGGCCGCCCCGCATCGTCGACGACCGCGGGCGGCAGCTGCAGCGTGAACCTGGTGCGTGCCGGTAGCGGGCCCTTGAACTGCAGGCCGGTGACGAAGGCGTCCTGTGCGCCGCCGTCGGGCGTCGGCGCATGGCGCTGTCCGTCCGGACCGACCAGCCTGACCGCGGTCGCGAACTCGCGGGCGATCGGGGCGGAGAACGACAGGCGCATGCCCAGCACGGGAATGCATTGCGCATTCCTGTGCATGCGCTGGCAGCTGAACGTGGCCTCGAAGCCCGGGCGCACAGTCCAGGCGAGCGTCTGCGTCGCCGCGCCGCGTGCGCCGTCGGGTGTCGCGACGCCGGCGCCCCAGTGCAGCGACGCCTTGGCGCCGTTCGGCAGCCGCTGGCGGCAGCGCAGCGCCACCACGCGCGAATCTGGTCCGTGGAGCAGGGCGTCGTAGCGCGCGCGCACCGCGTCCTCGTCGGCGGGCGAACGCGCGACCAGCTCGCTTTCGTAGCGCCCTTTCAGCAGGGCCGCCGCATAGCGGCGGATGAACCAGGGGTTCGCGTCGAGCGCGGCCTCGCGCGCGGTGCCCTCCAGCACCTCGACGTCGATGGCTTCGACCACGCCGTCGGCACGGCAGTGCGCGTGCGACTCGATGCTCGCGCGGCTCGCCGGCGCGTCGAGGCCGAGCAGGAAGATCTGCTCTTCGTCGATCTGCGAACCTTCCCATGGCTCGCTCTGCAGGATGCCGGGGCCGCCCGTGTCGAACGCGAAGCTGCGCGCGCCGCCGACGGCCTGGCCCGTGGCGTCGGTGAGTCCGGCGCGCAGCGTGAAGCGGCAGCGCAGGCCCCCGGCCGGCTCCTCGTCGAAGTCGTAGACCCAGTTGCGGCTGTCTACCCAGCGTCCCCGCCCCGGGGCGGGGCAATCCATCTCGAAGGGGCTGGCCAGGCGCGGGTCGCCGAAGCCGACCATCGGCGTCTCGAAGCGGACCTGGACCTGGCGCGGGGCCTTGACGCTCCCGGTCGGCGTGAACTGCGCGACGCCGGACACGGCGTCCACGCTCCACGCTACGGCCAGTAAGCTCAACAGGGCGACGAGAGCGGAACGGCTCGGCGACGACGCAGGGCGCATGGGGTGACCCGGATGATGGTGGCGTCGGCATTCTAGCGCCGACGCCGTGTCTCCCCGCCAGGGCAATCCGCCCGCGTGCCGGTGCTACCCGGCTCAGGCCGCGACGTCGAGCGCGCGCGCATCCCCCGGCACCGGCGCATGCGCGTCGGCCGCGCCGAACCAGGCGAACGCGGCATCGGCGGCTGCGACCTCGCCGACGACGATCAGGGCGGGCGCCCGCACCTGTCGCGTGCACACGGTGTCGGCGAGCCCGCGCAGGCTCGTGTGCAGCACGCGTTGCCGGGCGGTGGTGCCGCGTTCGATGATCGCGACGGGCGTCGCCCCGTCGCGTCCGCCGGCGAGCAGGCGCGCCTCGATCAGGGCCGCGTGACCCACGCCCATGTAGAACACGGCCGTGTGCCGCGCCTGCGCCAGCACCGGCCAGTCGAGCCGGTCCATCGAGCGCTCGCAGTGGGCGGTGACGAGCGTCACCTGCTGGGCCACCGCGCGCCGCGTCAAAGGGACTCCGGCATAGGCGGCGCAGCCCAGCGCGGCGGTGATGCCGGGCACGATCTCGAACGGAATGCCGTGTGCGCGCAGGGCGGCGAGTTCCTCTGCGCCGCGACCGAAGATGAACGGGTCTCCGCCCTTCAGCCGCACGACGCGCAGGCCCGCGTCGGCCAGTTCGACGAGGCGCTCGTTGATCGCCTCCTGCGCGGCGGCGTGGTCGCCGCCGGTCAGCTTGCCGACGTCCTCGCGCGTTGCGTCGCGGCGCGCGAGTTCGAGTATTTCCGGGCTGACGAGCCGGTCGTGCAGCACGACGTCCGCGTCCTGCAGGGTGCGCAGTGCGCGCAGGGTCAGCAGCTCCGGGTCGCCCGGGCCGGCGCCGACCAGCGAGACGAAGCCACGGGCCCGCGCCGCGGTGGACTGCGCCGCGCAGGCCTCTTCGAGCGCGGCCTGCAGCGTCGCTTCGGCGACGTCGGGCCGGCCGGCGGTGAAGGCCTGCAGGACGGCACCACGCTCGTCGAGCACGCGCTCCCACAGGCGGCGTCGCGCGCCGAACGAGCCGAGGCGCTGCTGCACGCGCTGACGCCAGCGCGCGGCGAGGGCCACCAGGTCGCCGAGCGAGGGCGCCAGCATCGCCTCGAGCCGGGCGCGGACCTGCCGGGCAAGCACCGGCGCGGCGCCGCCCGTCGAGATCGCGACCGTCAATTCGCCGCGGCGCACGAGCGACGGAAAGATCGCGCCGCAAGCTTCGAGATCGTCGACGACGTTGACCAGGCGTGCGGCCGCCGCGCCCGCCGCCGCGACCTGGCGATTGACCTCCGGGCGCTCGGTGGCGGACACGATGAACACCTGGCCGTCGACGTCGCTGGCCACGAACGCCCGCGCATGATGCGTGATGCGTCCGGCCTCACGCAGGCCGCGCAGGGCCTCGCCCAGCACCGGTGCGACGACCGTGACCCGCGCGCCGCTCGCCAGCAGCGCATCGACCTTGCGCGCGGCGACCGCGCCCCCGCCGACCACGAGGCACGGTTGATCGCGCAGCCGCAGGAACAGCGGCAGCCAGGAGGCGCTGCTCATGTGCCGCCCAGCGCGCGCGCGGCCTGCGCGAAGTCACGGCCGCTGGCCACCGGTGGCACGATGCCGACACGGCGCGCGAACACGCCGAAGGCCTCGCCGGCATCCCGCTCGGCGGCATAGCGCCCGAGCAGCCCGTCCAGCGTCGCAAGCACCTCTTCCTGCGTGATGTTCTCGCGCAGCGGGACCGTCAGCCGCGAACCATCGGGCACGCCGCCGACGTAGAGGTTGTAGCGCCCCGGCGCCTTGCCGACGAGCGCGATCTCGGCGAGGAAGGGGCGGGCGCAGCCGTTCGGGCAGCCGGTGATGCGGATACCGATCGGCGCGTCGCCGAGGCGATGCTTCGCGAGCAGCGCTTCGAACGCATCGAGGAACTCCGGCGCATAACGTTCGCTCTCGGCCATCGCAAGCGCGCAGGTCGGCATGCCGACGCAGGCGAGCGCGAGCTTGCGAACCGCCGAGACCGGGCGCCCCAGGCCGTGTGCGTCGAGCAGATCGGACAGTTCGGCGCGGGCTTCGGGCGCGACGTCGCACAGCATCAGGTTCTGGTTCGCGCTGAGGCGGAATTGCGCGAGGCCGCGCGCTGCGATTTCGCGCAGGCCCGTCAGCGCGCGCCACTCGCCCCGGTCGGTGATGCGGCCGCTCGGCACGTACAGCCCGAAATGGTGGAAGCCCGCATCATCCGTCCGCCAGCCGAGCGGGTCGGCGTTGTTGACGAACTCGACGGCGCGGGGCGGCGCGAAGCGCAGGCCGGCGCGCGCTTCCACCTCGGCCCGGAAGCGGTCCAGGCCGAGGTCCTCGACGGTGTATTTCAGCCGTGAATGCCTGCGGTTCGAGCGGTCGCCGAAATCCCGCTGCGTCGTCACGACCGCCTCGGCAACCGCGATGACCGCGTCTGCCGGGCAGTAGCCCAGCGTGTCGGCGAGGCGCGGCCAAGTCGCGAAATCGCCATGGGTCATGCCCATCCCGCCGCCGACGAGCACGTTGTAGCCGACGATGCGCCCTTGCTCGACGATCGCGACGAGGCCGAGATCCTGCGAGTAGACGTCGACGTCGTTGTCGGGCGGCACGGCGATGCCGAGCTTGAACTTGCGCGGCAGGTAAAGCGGCCCGTAGATCGGCTCCTCCTCGACGCCGCTGTCCGCGAGCTTCTCGCCGTCCAGCCAGATCTCGTGATAGGCACGGCTGTGCGGCAGGAAGCGCCGGCTCAGTTCGGCGGCCAGCGCCGCGGCTTCCGCGTGCGCCGCCCGCTGCAGCGGCAGCACGCTGCACATCGCGTTGCGGTTGACGTCGCCGCAGGCGGCGATGGTGTCGAGCAACGAACGGTTGATCGCCGCGATCGTCGTCTTCAGATCGCGCTTGAGCACGCCGTGCAGCTGGAAGGCCTGGCGGGTCGTCAGGCGCAGCGTGCCGTTGGCCCAGGTGCGCGCGATTTCGTCGAAGGCGAGCCACTGCGCGGGCGTGCAGATTCCTCCGGGCACGCGGGCCCGGACCATGAACTGAAAGGCCGGCTCCAGGCGCTGCTCGCGGCGTTCGTTGCGCAGGTCGCGATCGTCCTGCTGGTAGACGCCGTGGAACTTGATCAGCTGCGTGTCGTCCTCGCGGATCGCGCCGGTCAGCGGATCGGCGAGGCTTTCGACGAGCGTGCCGCGCAGTTGCCTGCTGGCGGCCTTGATACGCTCGACCGGTGAAGGTTCACCCTTCGGTTGCTGGTCGTTCATGGTTCAGTACACATCCCGCTGGTAGCGGCCCTGCCGCTTGAGTTCGAACAGAGATTCCTCGGCCGCCTCCGGCGTCATGCCGCCGGCATCGGCGAGCACGTCGAGCAGCGCGCGGTGCACGTCCTTCGCCATGCGCTGGGCATCGCCGCACACGTAGACGGCCGCGCCTTCGCTGAGCCACGCGTACACCTCCTTGGCGCAGGCGCGCAGGCGGTCCTGCACGTAGTGCTTGCCCGCGCCGTCGCGCGAGAACGCGACTTCGAGGCGCGTGAGCGAGCCCGCGCGCAGGTGCCGTTGCCACTCCAGCTGGTAGAGGAAGTCCTCGCGCTGCGTGCGCTCGCCGAAGAACAGCCAGTTGCGGCCCCGCGCGCCGCGCGCGGCACGTTCCTCGACGAAGCCGCGGAACGGCGCGACACCGGTGCCCGGTCCAATCATGATGATCGGCGCGTCGTCGTCGCGTGGCAGGCGGAAGGCCTGGTTGCGTTCGAGGCGCAGCGCGATCGTCGCGCCGGCTTCGCTGCCCGCGAGCCAGCTGGATGCGCAGCCGGGGCGTGCGCGGCCGTCGCGACTGCCGTTGACGACGGCGACGGTGACGTGCAGTTCGTCCGGGGTCGCGGCGCGGCTGGACGCGATCGAATACGCACGCGTGCCCAGCGGCCGGGCGAGTTCGACGAAGGCCTGCGGCGTGAGTTCGACCCCTGTCTCGTGCAGCACGTCGATCAGCTGACGTTCCCGCATGTAGTCGGCGAGCGCGGCGCCCGACGCGTTCGCGAGCGCGTCGTGCAGGGCACCGTGCGCGCTGCGCTCGGCGAGCGCGACGAGCACGGGACGCGACAGCAACGTCAGCTCGAGCTTCTCACTCAATGCGGTTGCGAGCGACAGGGACTGTCCGCCGATGCGGACCTCGGCGTCCGCGGACCAGCCCCGGGCTGCGAGCAGTTCGGCGACGAGCGCCGGCGGATTCCGCGGTGTCACGACGACGCTGTCACCCGGTTCGTAAGCGAACGTCGTGGTGTCCAGCGCGAATTCGAGGTGGCGCACGTCCTTGCTGGACGCACGTCCCGTGAGCCGCTGGTTGACGAGCAGCGTGGCGGCGACCTCCACGTCCGCGCCGGCGTCGTGCGCGGCGGCGACGGGCACGCCCGCGTGCTGGGCGGTGTCGACGAGCGAGATGCGCGCGGTGGTGGCGCCGTCGGCGACGGCCGGTGCGAGCGCGGAGAGCGCGCCGGCGATGCCGGCTTCCGCGCTCGCCCAGTAGTCCACGTCGCAGTCGACGCGCGGCGCGGCGCGGCGTGCGCCGAGGGCTTCGAGGCGCGCATCGAAGTCCCGGCCGGTCTTGCAGAAGTGCGGATAGCTGGAATCCCCGAGTGCGATGACCGCGAACGCCAGGCGTTCGAGGCGGGCGGCCTGCGGACCGTTCAGGAAGCGCAACAGCGGTGCGGCGTCGTCGGGCGCGTCGCCGTCACCGTGCGTGCTGACGATCAGCAGCACCGCGCGCTCCTGCTTCAGCTGACGCGGGTTCAGATCGGCGAGGTTGACCACCTTGGCGCTGATGCCCTGCGCGCGGGCCTGCTCCAGCGCGCGGGCTGCGAGCGCCTTGCCGTTACCGGTCTGCGAACCCACGAGGATGCTGAGCGTTGCCGCTGCGCGCGGTGCTTCGGCCGCGACGCGCGCCTGGACCTGCTCGACGGGCCGCCTGTGAGCGCGGGCCGACAGCCCGGCGACGAAGCCACTGGCCCACAGCAACTCATCGTCGGAGCAGCCGGCAAGCGCCTGTTCGAGTCGCGTGCGAAGTTCGCCCCGCGGGACGGGGAGGGATGTGTCGAGCAGGACGGCGGATGACAAGTTGGCGCTCCCGGGGTGTGCAGGGGAGCGCGCAGTCTAGGGAAGGGGGGCAAGGCGCGGAATTAATATCTCGGCATATCCATCTGCGAATGCGATCTATCCGCGGCGCTACATCAGCGTTACCAGCACCACCACGCCGAAGACGATGCGATACCAGGCGAACGGCCGGAAATCGTGGGTCGAGACGAAGCGCAGCAGGAACCGGATCGCCGCCAGCGCGCTGAGAAAGGCGGCGACGAAGCCTGCCGAGAACACGCCCACCGAGTCGGCGGAGAGATGGTCCCAGGATTTCACGAGGTCGTAGGCGGTGGCCGCGAACATCACCGGAATGGCCAGGAAGAAGGAAAACTCGGTTGCCGCCTGCCGTGACAGCCCGCAGGCCATGCCGCCCATGATCGTCGCGCCCGAGCGCGAAACGCCGGGAATCAGCGCCAGGGTCTGGGCCAGGCCGATGCGCAGGGCGAGTCCCGGCGAAATGTCGTCGATCCGCTGCACGCGCGGCGCGGGCGCGTAGCGTTCGATGAGCAGGATCGCGAAGCCACCGACGATCAGCGCCCAGGCGACGACCAGGGGCGAGAACAGGACCTGCTTGATGAACCCGTGCAGCAGGCCGCCCAGCGCCGCGGCCGGCAGGAAGGCGAGGACCAGGTTGCGGGTGAAACGGAGAGACTCGTCGCTGCGACCGAGACCACGGACGATGCCGGTCAGGCGTTGCCTGAAGTGCCAGCATACCGACAGGATGGCGCCGAGCTGGATGAGCACCTCGAACGTTTTCGCGTCCTGTCTGTTAAAATCGAGCCACTCGCTCGCGAGGATGAGGTGCCCGGTGCTCGAGATCGGCAGGAATTCGGTCAGGCCCTCCACTATCCCGAGCAGCACGGCTTTCAAGTACAAAGAAAAATCCACGGCGATCCTTCTGTCCCGGCAGAGTCCCGATTTCCGTGAGCTTAGCGTGGCCGCCCGCTCCGGGGCACCGAGGTTAGCATGGTCCTGGGTTTCGAACTGTTAATTGCGCTCGTCGCCATCCTGATCGCCGCGGAGGTGTTCACGAATGCGCTCGAGCATCTCGGTGAACGCATCGGCATCTCGGAAGGCGTCACCGGGTCGCTGTTCGCCGCGGTCGGTACGGCGCTGCCGGAGAGCACGGTCCCCGTCGTCGCGGTGCTCGCGGGCGGCACGAACGCTGAACTCAATGCCGAAATCGGCGTCGGCGCCATCCTCGGCGCGCCACTGATGCTGTCGACGCTGAGCCTGTGCGTGATGGCGCTGTCTGTGCTGAGGCGGCGCGGCGTCGAAGGTCACCTGCGGCCGGAGCGCAGCGGGCTGCAGCGCGACCTGACCTTCTTCCTGAGCGCCTTTGCGCTGGCTTTCCTTGCGCTGTTCATTCCGCCCGAGTACGCGGCGGTGCGTGCCGGCTTCATCATCGCGCTGGTGATGAACTACTTCATCTACGTGATGCTGACGCTGCGGGTGTCGGCCAAGCTCGTCGAGGAGGGACACGGCACTGAAGCCCACGGCGTGCTCTTCCTGCACCGGATCGGCGTGCCGGACAACATGGCGACGATCGTCATCCAGATGGGCCTCGGCCTTGCGCTGCTGATCGCGGGCGCCAAGGGGTTCGTCTACTGCGTCGAGCACCTGTCCGAAGTCATCGGCATCTCCCCCCTGCTGCTCGCGTTGCTGATCGTGCCGATCGCGACGGAGTTGCCGGAGAAGGTGAACAGCGTCATCTGGATCAGGCGCGGCAAGGACACGCTTGCTTTCGGCAACATCACCGGTGCGATGGTGTTCCAGGGCAGCCTGCTGCCGGCGCTGGGGCTTGCGATCACGCCATGGCAGCCGACGCCGGAAGTGCTGTTCGGCGTGCTGGTGACCTATGCCGCTGCGCTGTGGATGTACTTCCTGGCGCGCAGGGGCGGGCTCAGGGTCTGGCATCTGCTCGTCAACGGCGGCGTGTACGTCGCCTACGTCGTGGCGATGCTCAGTACGTGACAAGGGGATTCAAAGGGGCACACCAACCGGACCTTGGCCCGGACGACACCATCCGCTCGGGGATGGGCGCCAGGCTGGTTGGTGCTTGGTGCCGAGGAGAGGACTCGAACCTCCACGGATTTCTCCACTGGTACCTGAAACCAGCGCGTCTACCAATTCCGCCACCTCGGCAAAGCGAGGCGCAATCTACAGAAGGGACCCGGTCGAGTCAATGAGCCGACGCAGAGATTCTCGCGGTCAGGAGCGACCGCAATACACGACAGTCATTCCCACGCGTGAGGACATCCTGCGCGCGCTCGAGCAGGCGGACGCGCCCTTGCACGCCGCGGACCTCGCCGGGCTGCTGCACGTCACGGGGGACGAAGCGCTCGAGGGCCTCACCCGACGGCTCAACGCGATGGTGCGCGACGGCCAGCTCGTCGAGAACCGTGCGCGCCGTTTCGGACTCGCCAAGCGCATGGACTTCATCGCGGGCCGGGTCATCGGACATCCCGACGGCTTCGCCTTCGTGCGTCCGGACGACGGCGGCAAGGACATCTACATCGCGCCGCGCGACGCGCGCAGGGTGCTGCACGGGGACCGCGTCTATGTCCGCATCGGCGGGATGGACCATCGCGACCGGCCGTTCGGCACGGTCGTCGAGGTGCTGTCGCGGGCCAACAGCGAAGTGGTGGGGCGCTATTTCCGCGAGGGCGCGTTCGGCTTCGTCGTGCCCGACAATCGCAGCATCAACCAGGACCTGCTGATTCCGGCCGGCGACGAGGGCGGCGCCCGGCACGGCCAGATCGTCGTCGCCTCGATCGTCCAGCAACCCGATGCCCGCTACCAGCCGCTCGCGAAAATCGTCGAGGTGCTGGGCGACCACATGGGGCCGGGGATGGAGATCGACGTCGCGATCCGGGCGCACGGCCTGCCTACGGCCTGGCCGCCGGACCTCGAAGAGGAGCTCGCGCAGGTGCCGCGCGAGGTCGGGCCGGCGGAGCGCGAGGGTCGCGTCGACCTGCGCGATCTGCCCTTCGTCACCATCGACGGCGCGGACTCCCGCGATTTCGACGATGCCGTCTATTGCCGCCGGCTCGCCGAGGGTTACCAGCTCTATGTCGCGATCGCCGACGTCGCGCATTACGTGCGGGAGGGCTCGCTGCTCGACCAGGCCGCGCGCGAGCGCGGCACCTCGGTGTATTTCCCCGATCGCGTGATCCCGATGCTGCCGGAGGCCCTCTCCAACGGCATCTGCTCGCTGAATCCGGACGTGGAACGCCTGGTGCTGGTGTGCGAACTCCGCTTCTCGGCGAGCGGCGAGGTACTCAAGTACCGCTTCTGCAACGCGGTAATCCGCTCTCATGCGCGCCTGGTCTACGAGGACGTCGCGGCGTGGCTGGGTCAGCCGCGCGAGGGCCAGCCGCCGCTGCAGCAGCACGTGCTCGACATCTACGAGCTCTACCTGAAGCTCCGCGAGCGGCGCGAGGAACGCGGCGCGCTGGACATCGAGTCGCTGGAACCGAAGTTCATCTTCAACGCCGCGCGCAAGATCGAGCGCATAGAGACCCGCGAGCGCAACGACGCGCACAAGCTCATCGAGGAATGCATGATTGCCGCGAACGTCGCCGCAGCGGCCTACCTCGAGAAGCACCGCCTGCCCGCGCTGTACCGCGTGCACGACAAGCCCGATCCTGAGAAGCTGATCGCGTTGCGCCAGTTCCTCGGCGAGCTCGGCATCCACCTCCCCGGCGGCGAGACGCCGGAGGCGAAGCATTTCGCGCACGTGCTTGGCCTCGCGCGCGGCAGGCCGGACCGGCAGTTGCTGGAGACGGTGCTGTTGCGCAGCCTGAAGCTTGCGAGTTACCGCGGTGAGAACGCGGGACACTTCGGGCTCGCGCTCGAAGCCTACGTCCACTTCACCTCGCCGATCCGGCGCTACCCCGATCTCTTCGTCCATCGCGCGATCAAGCACCGGCTCGCGAGCCGCAAGCGCGTGCCGGTCGACGGCGAAGCGCTGACGGCGCTTGGCGAGCACACCTCGATGACCGAGCGACGCGCGGACGAGGCGACGCGCGACGCCGTCGCCTGGCTCAAGTGCGAGTACATGCTGGACAAGGTCGGCGAGCGCTTCACCGGCATCGTCAGCGGCGTGACGTCCTTCGGACTTTTCGTGCAGCTCGACGAGAGCTTCGTCGAAGGGCTCGTGCACGTGACCGCGCTGCCCGACGACTACTACCAGTTCGACGCCGTCGGCCATCGCCTGTTCGGCAAGCGTTCGAACCGCGAATTCAGGGTCGGCCAGCGCGTCGCCATCACCGTGATGCGCGTGAACCTCGACGATCGCCAGATCGACTTCGCGCTCAACGACGACCAGCCGCCCGGGGCCTCGCGCGGCAAGTCCGCGCCGTCCGGCCGCAAGGGCAAATCGGGCGTGCGGCCGGAGAAGCAGGGCAAACGGCGTGCGCGCTGACAAAACGCAGCTGGTGTGGGGCTTGCACGCCGTGAACGCCGTGCTGGCGCGTGCGCCGGAGGACGTACTCGAGTGCTGGGTTCGCGACGAGTCGAACAACGCGGAGCTTGCGGCGCTGGTCGCCGACGCGACGCGGCGCGGGCTGCGCGTGCAGCGCGTGCCGCCCGCCACGCTCGACCGCCTGAGCGACGGCGCGGTTCACCAGGGGGTCGTCCTGCGCCGGCGGCCGCCGGCGGCGCTCGATCTGAACTGGCTGCGCGCGCGGCTTGCCGAGGCTGAGACCCCGCCGCTCCTGCTCGCGCTGGACCATCCGCAGGACCCGCACAACCTCGGCGCCTGCCTGCGCGTGGCCGACGGCGCGGGCGCGGACGCCGTGTTGATCCCGCGCGACCGCAGCGTCGGCCTGACGCCGGCCGCGGCCAAGGTCGCCAGCGGCGCCGCCGATTCGATGCCGCTGGTGCAGGTGCCGAATCTCGTCCAGGCCCTTGAAAGCCTGAAGAAAGACGGCCTGTGGGTGATCGGCACCGCCGGCGATGCGCCGGCCTCGCTCTACGCGACCGACCTGCGCGGCCCGACCGTCCTGGTGTTGGGCGCGGAGGCCGAGGGACTGCGCCGGTTGACCCGGGCCAGCTGCGATTTGCTGGTGTCGATTCCGATGGCAGGCAGCGTGTCGAGCCTCAATCTGTCGACGGCCGCCGCCGTATGCCTGTTCGAGGCCCGCCGCCAGCGGCTATCTGTCTGAGTTGAAAGCCTTTACAGAACCGCTGCGCGGCGCCTAGAATTCGCGGCTCACTATTCATTTCAATCTCCTTGCTTCACCGCCAGGACGGGAAGCTATCAGCCGAGAGGAGACCTCGTGCGACATTATGAAGTCGTGTTTCTGGTCCACCCTGACCAGAGCGAGCAGGTCAATGCCATGATTGACCGCTACCGGACGATGATCGAAACCAACGGTGGTGTCATCCACCGCCTGGAAGACTGGGGCCGGCGCCAGCTGGCCTACCCGATCGTCAAGGTTCACAAAGCCCACTACGTGATGATGAACATCGAGGTCAACAACACGACCTTGACCGAACTCGTCAGCGCGTTCCGGTTCAACGACGCCGTGCTCCGTCACCTCGTGATCGCGCGCGAAAAGGCGCTGACCGAGCCGTCGCTGATGGCGAAGGCGAAGGAAGACCAGGAAGAGCGCGACGGCGAGCGCCGCGCCCGCCAGGCGGCCCAGAGCGCGGAGCGCGAGAGCCGCCCCGAGGCTGCCGCCGAAGCCGCACCTGAGTCCGCATCCGAAGCCGCCGCTACGCCGGCCGCCTGAGAGGAGAACGCATCATGATGAAGTCCAAGCCGCGTGGTGGTGGTTCGCGTCATTTCCGCCGCCGTCGTTACTGCAAGTTCACGGCCGAAAAGGTCGAAGAGATCGACTACAAGGATCTCAACACCCTCAAGGCCAATATTGCCGAGAACGGCAAGATCGTCCCGAGCCGGATTTCCGGCACGAAGGCGCGCTACCAGCGCCAGCTGTCGATCGCGATCAAGCGGGCGCGTTTTCTCGCCCTGTTGCCGTACAGCGACTCGCACTGAGGCGCCCGTAGCGCCGCGCGCGGCCTGACGCCATGCGGGGGATCGCGCGCATTGCGATGACCGGGCCGGTGGCCGCGGCTGCGGTTGCGGCCTCATTCTCGCTGCTGGCGCTGTTCTTCGCGCCCGCCCTGATCGTCAGCGGCGCCATTGTTGCGCTGGTGACCCTGCGTCACGGCGGGTTCGAGGGCCTGAAGGTCATGGCGATGGCACTCGTGGCCAGCGCCGGGGTCCTGGTGCTGGCCAGCGGCGGCATCGGGCGTGCAGGTGCGGTGGTGATGCTGCCGTGGCTGCCCGTCTGGTGCGCCGCCATCGTCCTGCGCGGCAGCGGCCGCCAGGGCAGTGCGCTGGCGATGCTCGGCGCCTTCGTCGCCGGCTTCGCGCTCGTGCTCCGGCAGGCGCTCGGGGACGTCGACGCCTTCTGGCGGGAACGCCTCGGCCAGCTCGGCAAGGCGGTCACGGAGCAGGGCGGACAGTTCCTGACGCCGGAGGAGATTTCGGCCGTGGCCGGGATGATGCACGAGGCTTCGGTCGCGGTGATGTGCCTGGGGCTGGCGGCGATGCTGCTGCTGGCGCGGGCCTGGCAGTCGGGCCTGTACCGGCCGGGTGCGTTCGGCGAGGAGTTCCGAGCGCTGGTGCTTCCGCGCTGGGTGCTGCTTGCAGCGGGCACGCTGGGCTTGCTGGCGCTGGTGACCGCCGGTTCCGGCGCGCTGCCCGGGCTGGTCGGTGACTTGCTCGTCGTGGGGGTGCTATTGTTCGCCGCCCAAGGATTGGCCGTCGTTCACGAACGCGCGGGCCGGACCGGGGCGCGACGCCCCTGGCTGATTGGCATGTACATGTTCGCGTTTTTCATGCCGCACGTCGTCGCCACGATACTGGCGCTGACTGGCGTCGCGGACCAGGCCGCGGACTTTCGGGGACTGAGAAAGCCTCGCGCGTGACGCGGGGTACAGCGGCGCCGCCGCGCGCCCGCCTGGCGGGCACGAACAACGTATAGTGACTAGCGAATCAAGGTTGAGACGATGGAAGTAATACTGCTCGAAAAGATTCAGAACCTCGGCAAGCTTGGCGACAAGGTCAAGGTCAAGCCGGGTTATGGCCGGAACTACCTGATTCCGCGCAAGAAGGCCGTGCCGGCCACCGCCGACAACATCGCGAAGTTCGAAGCCCAGCGCGCCGAACTCGAGCGCGTGCAGAACGCCGCGCTGAGCGAGGCGGAAGCACGCGCGGCGCAGCTCAACGGCGTTGAAATCGTCATCGTTGCCAAGGCCGGCACCGAAGGCCGGCTGTACGGCTCGGTCGGCACTGCGGAAATCGCCGAAGCGCTGGCGGGCCTCGGCCACTCCATCGAAAAGCGCGAAGTCCGCCTGCCGGAGGGACCGCTGCGCACGGTGGGCCGCCACACGGTCGACCTGCAGCTGCACGCCGACGTCGACGCCAGCGTCGTGGTCGTCGTCACCGGCGAAAACGAGCGGGAAGCCTCCGCGCAGGCGTGAGCTTGCCCGGGCAGCTCGTCT